>Ga0164241_10003772_pt1 | contig 15013 bp, 20 predicted proteins | sample OricomyardsoilBY_FD_108780 | JGI IMG/M metagenome (GOLD analysis project Ga0164241, IMG submission 108780) | Backyard soil microbial communities from Emeryville, California, USA - Original compost - Back yard soil (BY) | ecosystem: Environmental > Terrestrial > Soil > Unclassified | place: USA... | reverse complement strand
TATCGGCGGGGAGCGTCGTGCGCGGGATAAAGAAGTTGCCGTCGTCGTCCTCATAGCGGCCGTGGAGGAAGCCGATGCCCGCTGCACCGGCCACGCCGGCGCCCGTGTAGAGCAGCTCCATCCACTTCTTGTGGTTTTCCCGTCGTTCCTCGCGTTTCTCGATCTCGCGCTTCTTCTCGCGCGCTTCGTAGGTTTCGAGCGTGGTCGCGAGATTCCGCACTTCGGAATCAGACATCATTGCCATGAGTGGCCTGCCTTTCACTCGCGAGGATGGAGCCACTCAATGCTTGGCGCCAACAAACGCCGCGTTAAATTGTTAGTACTAGCCGGCGAGCCTCGGAAAAATTGCCGCGAGATTTTCTTGGGGTGAGACAATTGTTTGTGGCACCACAGAGAGGTGCCGCAGTGAAGGCGTGGGGCGCCTGCCGCATGCACAACTCTATCCATTCGCCCCACGGACAAGGTGGTCTCCGTGAAGCTCTATCGTCTCAGCCAGAGTGAGTTCCGATCGTGGCGTGATCGCGATACGCGTACCGCGTTGAAGCAGCGCATCTTCGCCCAGCACGGCGATGCTCAGCTGCGAGCCCCAAGTGGGCGCATCCTCGGCACTGTGCGTGCCCCCGAGAAGTCGGTGCGGGTGCCAATTGAGAAATCGGTCGCTCGCGGCACCCACCACGCCGTCTCGCCTCGCGAGTGCATTTGCCGTGAATGGCAAAAGCCAGAGGGCAAAGAGGACGAACACCATCCCATCTGCGCGCTCAAGGCACCCTGGGAAGCCCAGCAGGCGCATAGCCCCGACGTGCCACGGGCGCGCGTCGTCGTTTCGGCTGCGACCGAAGGGCAAGACGTGCGGCCCACACCGCCGGCGATCGAAGCAGCGCCGCCTGCCGATGAACCAGTGCCCGCCTCGGCTGCGTCGCCGCCCAAGGCGCCGCTTCCGCCGGCTGAATGCGTTTGCCAGGAATGGGCTGGGGCGGTCAACGGCAGCCATCACCCGCTCTGCGGCTTTCGCAAGGCCTGGGAGACCCAGCAAGGCCAGGCCGCGCCTCAGCTCATCGAGCTCGAGACCGGAACCGTGATCCGCGAGGCGAGCGACGAGGAGGTGGTGGCCAGCAAGGCCAACGCCCGCGAGGACGGCGTGGGCGCAATCGAGCTCAGCGACGGCAAGCTCTATTACGTGAAGGAAGGCTGAGTCACCGATGTCGGACGTTATCAAAGTGCCGCTCGATCGGCTTCGGCCCGATCCGAATCAGGCGCGCCGCACCTTTCAACGTATCACCGAGCTGGCGGACTCCATCGCCACGCATGGCCTGCTCACCAACCTCGTCGTGCGTGAGCTCGGCGGCATCTACGAAATCAAGGCGGGCGAACGCCGCTACCGGGCGCTCAAACTGCTAAAATCGCAGGGGCGTCTCCAGAACGACGAAGTGCTCTGCTTCGTCGTTCGCACCGATGGCGAATACGAGGCGCTCGTCGAAAACGTGCAGCACGAGGATGTCGCGCTCTGGGAGCTCGGCGCCAAATACCTGAATCTGTGTGAATCGGGCTTTCTGCAAACGGAAGTCGCGATGCGCATCGGCAAAACCCCGGGGCACGTCTCGACAGCGATCACCCTCGCGAAGAACCTAGCCCCGGCCGTCGTGGTGCGGCTCTCCAAGCTGCCGCCTGGCACGTTCCCGGCACAACGTCTCATGCGGCTGGCAGCGGTGCTCGACGACGAGGGCGAACCAGACGAAGCCAACCAGCTCCGTCTCTTCGAACAAATGCTCGGCACGCCCACACGTCGCGTCGGTCGCCCCGCGCGCCGTCGCACTGAAAAGGAAACCGTATGGGCGCGCTACCGTCGCCTCAAGGACGGCGTGAGCGGCCTGCGCGTCGACCCCGTCTACGCGCCATTCCTCGACGCCCTGCTCCAGTACCTCTCGGGCGAAACGAAAGGCCTCGCCAAGTGACGCCCTTCCATCGCCTTTCAACCCCGCTCACGCGCGCCTGGGCCATCAACCGCGAAGTCCGCCACAAGCTCGCGGCGTGGTTCGCCCACACCTACCCGAAGACCGGCGTCGCCGTGTGCACCGATCGGCTCTTTGTGGTGGCGTGGGTCAACCCGCTCGCCCAAATCAAGTTCGCCAGCCCGCCGTTCCAAAAGGTCGAACGACACCAGTGCGCCAACAACCCGGCCTGGCTGGAGTGCCAGTGCCGCACGTGGTTCGACCCCGAGAGCGGCGGGCCTTGGGGGAAGCGCGAAACTGCCGCGCACCACCCGCTTTGCATCTACGACGCGGGTGCGGTGCGGCGATGGAAGGAGGTCGAGCTGCCCGAGAAGGTCGTGCAGCAGGCCGTCGCTGGCGGCTTCCTGAGACGTTGAAACGCGCCCCGGGTACCCGCCGGCCGTCGCGTTCTGCCTACCTGCGACTTGTACAAAAATGAGCTATGGCCAGTGACATAGCGTCCGGCGTATGCTGTTCACCAGCGGCACATGGTGGCGAAACCGCGTATCTCTGTCCTTGTCGTCGATGATCATGCCGATTCCCGTGGAGTGGTGCGGGAGTTGCTCAGCAATCACGGCTATGACGTGATTGAAGCCAGTGATGGGAGCGAGGCGCTGGAAATGCTGACGTCGATGCGACCAACCGAGCCGGGCTTGGTCATCCTCGATCTGGAGATGCCCACCATGTCGGGATGGCAGTTCTTAGCAGTCGTCGAGAACTACCAACGGCTTGCCAGCATTCCAGTGCTGGTAACATCCGGGGACCAGGACGTTTCTCAGGTTCGTCGCCATAGCGCAGTCGTGGATTACCTGAAGAAGCCCGTCGATCTGTCGAAGCTCCTGTCGATGGTAGAGCAGCACGCCGGCAAACGACGCGCGCAAGACAACGCCTAGGCACAGAAGGTTTCTTCGAACAGCGGATCACGGGCATTCTCGGATGGCTGACTTAAGTAGTCAATTCGCGCGCGAAGTGCTGTGCTGTCGCGCTTCGTGGGGCGTACGATTGCCGGCAGATGGGGCCAATGAGCCGACGGGTCCTCGTCGTTGAGGACGAGCCAACGCTGCGCGCGCTCTTCCGGCGTCGCGCGGAGCGAGCTGGCCTGCACGTGCTCGAGGCTGCGAGCAGCGCTCAGGGTATTGCGCTCGCGGTCCTCGAGAGGCCGGACCTGGTCTTGCTCGACCTGCATCTGCCTGACGGCAGCGGTATCGCCCTCATCGAGCAACTCAAGGCCGATGCGCGGACTACGCTTATTCCTATCGTGGCGTGGTCTGGCTGCGACGTAGAAGAGGGTGAGGCCGGGGTCATACGAGCGGGGGCGGTCGCCTACTTCGAGAAGAGAGACGTGAAGGGGGTTGTCAGCAGAATTCTCGAGCTCTTGTAGTCAACGGGTGTACGAAGTCGATCGGACTAATATCGCAGCCGCCCGCGTGCCGCGTTGCGCTTGGCGACGGGCACAACTCCCGCTCGCTCCGATCAAGTTCGCGACACCGCCGTTTCAAAAGGTGGAGCGATGTTCATGGGCGCGGTGTTGAGCCTGCCTACTTCTGGCGCAAACCGGGCCTTGTGTGCCACGGCGTGAGCGCCACTTGGCACAAGTCAGCGCAGCGAGTGGCAAAAACGTGAAAGAAACCGGTACCGCAAGGGTGGCACGAATCTTCCTTGTGAGCCTCCCCATGCGTTCCTCGCCGGCTTCGACGCTATGCTGACATGATGCGCTCTATTGACGTACTGACGATCAGTCTGTTGATCGCCCTCAACGGTTGTGGGGGCGAGAGCAAACGCGACCGTGGCACGGGCGCGCAGGGCGGAGATAGGGGCATGGCGGGCAGCAGTTCTGGAGGCGCTTCCACCGCGGGCACGAGCGGCTCCGGCGGTGCAACAAGCGCCCGTTGTGGCGCGGCGCCGCCAGCGAATGGTAGCCCGTGCAAGCCCCTCGCGTCGGGAGCGAGCTTCGACAAATCAGATTGCAGCTGGGGTGACGACCCGAGACCGGCTTGCCGCGTCCGTGGCTCCTGCCAGAGCGGTGCATGGGCCATCACCCAGCCGAGCGATTCCTGCACCACCGCGCCGAAACCCGCAGCGTGCCCGGCCGCGCCGGAGGCTGACGGCACGACGTGCGCCGATCCCACGCTGCAATGCTGGTACGACGACGGGACTGTCTGTTCATGCAGCGCCTGCCGCGGCGCGACCGAATACCCGATCTGCCAACCGATCGATCCGCCCGCTTGGGGTTGCGTGAAGCCGACCAGTGGCTGCCCGAATCCGCCCCCGCAAGCGGGCGATGCTTGCACGGATCCGAACCTGCAGTGCGGAACCAGCTGCGAGTTACCCATCCGCTGCGTCGACGGGACATGGCGCTACGGACAGATTCAGTGCCCGATCTGCGCCGCACCGGATACACCGATCGCCACACCGGCGGGAGAACGGCCGATCGCAGACTTGCGCGTTGGCGACCTAGTCTACAGCGTCGATCGGGGCGCCATCGTTGCGGTGCCAATCGTTCAACTCGGCAGCACACGCGTGGACCATCACCAGGTACTGCGTATCGCCTTGACCGACGGCGCCATCCTCAACATCAGCCCAGGCCACCCATTGGCCGATGGCAAGCCCCTCTCGTCGCTATCCGCCGGGGACAGCGTAGACGAGCAGCACAGTGTGCAGGCGATCGAGCTCGTTCCGTATTCGTTCGACCGTACCTACGACATCTTGCCGAGCTCGAGCACCGGCACTTACTTCGCTGCCGGCGCATTACTCGGCAGCACGCTTTGGTCGCCGGGATTGAAGGCGGCACGGGACGGTGGCCTGTGAGACGCCGATCGCAGAGTCGTGTTCGCATCGATTTCAACTGAAAGGGAAGCAACCACCGTGCTCAGCAGATCGCATCTTTGGTTCACCATTGCTGGGGCTTGCTCGGTGTATTGCTGCGGCGGCTCTGACCACGCAGATGATCCAGCTACGAAGGCCGGCAGTGGCGGGTCGGCTGGCTCCACGATGCTAGCCGGGGCCGGGGGGACGAGCTCCGGGGCCGAATCAACCGGCGGCAGCGCGTCTGGGAAGGACTCGGGCGGAGCGGCCGCGAACGGAGGAGCTGGTGCGAGCGTCGGAGGCTCGGCGTCCAGCGGCGGCGGTGGGCACGCCGGCGATGGTCCGGCTTGCAGCCGAACGGACCTGACGTGTCCATCGGGCTTGACGTGTCATTGCTGCCGCCTTGGCGGCCCCCGCCAGGACGCCTGCTTGTGCACGGTCTCATGCCAACAGAGTGACATGTGCGACGGGAAGTCCTGCGTGGACGGGTTCTGCGCCGACATGGTCTTCTGCGCGGCGCCGTAGGCCGGGGAACCCTCGTTCGCCGGTTGCAGGATGCGTAAGGATGACATTCGTCATGATGCCTTTTCCCAACAGCTCGCGTGAGCCGGGCGAGCGAAGCACGTCATCCCTTTGATATCGCGACCGGAATGCGAGACAGTTCCGCCCGCCCTGCCGAAGGCTGTCGCATTGTTTCCGACATGCGAAGCGCGACAATCACGCCCGACACAAACGTGAGGGCGCTGACGAGCCACATGGCGGCAGGAAGGCCTAGCGCATCGGCGACCAGGCCAGCGAGCAGCGCGCCAATCGCATAACCGAGATCGCGCCACAGGCGGTATACGCCAACGGACGAGGCCCGCCACGATGGATGAGCCACGTCTCCAATGGCAGCAAGCAGCGTCGGGTAAACCATGGCAGTACCGACACCTAAGAGCACGGCGCCGAGACTGAATCCGACGAACGTTGTCGCGAGAATCACTAGGGAGATGCCGGCGGCTTGAACCCACATGCCGCTAGCGATGAGCCACTTCCGGCCCACACGGTCTGACAAGGCCCCGGTGAACAATTGCGCGATGCCCCAGGTCGCGGGGTAGACGGCGGCTAGCGTCCCGATCTGGGCGAGCGTCATGCCCGCTGCAGTAAAGAACAACGGGAAGAGTCCCCATGCCATGCCGTCGTTGAGGTTGTTCACCAGACCAGCTTGGCTCACGCTCGAGAGATTCTTGTCGTGGAAGGAAGTACGCCAAAAGACTTCCCGAGGCGTCAGCGAAGGCTCGAGAGCGGGCTGCTGTTGGAGCGTTGCTTCGTGAGCGACGTGATGCTTCGTTTCGCGCACCCCCAGCACGGAGAGAATGAGGCCGAAGGCCACGAAGCCTAGGCCCAAATAGAAGGGCTCCGGCCGCAAGCCGTAGTGGGCAGCTACGAAGCCGGTAGCAAGCGCGCTCAGCGCGACGGCGAGGTACCCCGCGAATTCATTCAGCCCCATCGCGAGACCGCGGCGCTTCGGGCCTACTAGGTCGATCTTCATGATGACCGTCGTCGACCAGGTCAGCCCCTGACTGACGCCCAGCAATGCATTGGCTACGAGTATCCAGGTCCAACTCGGTGCCCACATCAATAGCAAGGGTACCGGTGTAGCGACTAGCCATCCCGCTACGAGCACGTGCTTTCGACCCCAACGGTCCGACCAACGGCCAGCCAGGTAGTTGGTGAAAGCTTTCGTCACGCCGAACACGACGATGAACGAGAGCACGGCGGAGCGTGCGACCAGCTTGAAGTCCTGCCCCGCGATGGCGGGCAAGATGCTCCGCTCCATGCCCACCATCGCGCCCACGAAAGCGTTAACGAGCACGAGCAGCGAGAACTGTCCGAGATTTTCTTTCAGGCCGAGTCGAGGCACGTTCATGTCGTGGCGGCGTGCCGGCCCCGATTGGCGTCCAGAATGCGCTGCATCTCCGCCGGTTTCGCGGGCACGTCGGTGAGCGCGTTCACGAAATCCTCGCGCGACTTGGCGAGAAGCGGATTGTTCCGCTTCTCGAAGGCGATCGTACTCGACGGTTTGCCGCTCATTCCGGCGCCGCAGGCTGACCCCGCGAAATGGGCGGGGAAGACCTCAAGGTCGTCCGGAAGCGTGAGGAGCTTCTGGTGGATGTTGTCGTAGAGCTCGGCCGCGTTTTCTTTTGCACGGCCAGGCAAGTCAGGGCGGCCGACGGCTCCTACGAACAGGGTGTCACCGGTGAGCACGAACCAAGGGTCGGTCCCGCGCCGGAGGTCGGTCACGACCAGACAAACGCTCTCCGGAGTGTGCCCGGGAGTGTGAAGGACGCGGATACGCGTGTTCCCTAGCTCCAGATCTTGGCCGTCGCGGAGTGGTTGGAACGGCAGCGATACGTCGGCCGACTCGTGAAGGTAGTACGGCGCTCCGACCTTCTGCGCGAGCGCAGGACCACCGGAGCGATGGTCGGCGTGCACATGGGTATCGATGACGTGCGTGATTTGCATGCCCTTGCTGGCCGCGAAGCTGATGTAGGCGTCGACGTCTTCCTCATGCGCGTCGACCACGGCGCACTTGGCCAGTGAGCCACAGCCGAATAGGTACGCCGCACATCCGGTCTCAAAGTAGTAATAGGGCTTGAAAATCATGCTTATTCCTCACGACGACGCGGTTGAGGTCGCCTCGAATGGCAACCCTAATGCTTTCCACTCAGGAAACCCCTGGGCAAGCCGTCGAGCACGCCGTCCGTGGCTGCGTAGGACCTCGACCGCGCGGTCCGCGTACGCGCAGTAAGGCCCGCGGCAGTAGGCCACGTAGTCTTTGCTCTTCGGCAGCTGCTTCAGCCGCTGTTCTAGCTCGTCGATTGGGACCGAGATGGCGCCAGCGATGTGACCGGCCGCGTACTCGTTTGCGGGACGAGTATCGATGATGACCACGCTGCCCGAGCGCGCGCGCTCGACCAATTCCTCCATCATGACGGGCTGTGGCTCAGAACGGTCTCCGAAGTGGTCGCGAACGACTCGCTCGAGCTCGGCGAGTCTGGCCTCGGCTACGACGCGAAGCGCACGCGTGAGCTCGAAGACGGTTGGATCAGCAAGCCGGTAGTGGACGAATAGCCCTCGCTTGCGACTTTCCACGAGCCCGCCTTCACGCAGCGCCTGCAGATGCTGCGAGGTGCTGGCGATCGACATCGAAGTCTCGCCAGCGAGTGAGTCGACAGTGCGCTCGCCCTGCGCTAGCAGCTCGAGCAACTCGAGACGGTGCGGACTCGCGAGCGCTTTGCCAACTCGCGCGAGCTCTCCATAGAGGCGATCCTTGAAAGCGCGATGAGGTGCGCCCGTGAGCATGCTCAACTAATATCTATAATAGTAGTTCATGCAACCCACTTCTTCGGCGCACGGATGGAGTAGAACTTGACCGACTGGTTCGGTCAGTTATAACTGGCGGATGCCTCGGCTCATCGCCCCTGAACGAGTCGAGCAGCTCATCCGCTGCGCCACCGATATCTTCATCGCAGACGGCTATCGGCGCGCCCAGATGGAGGACGTGGCCCAAGCACTTGGGGTCGCCAAGGGAACACTGTACGGCTACGTCGACGGGAAGGCGACGCTCTTTGACGCGTGCGTGCGGTGTGCCGACGGACACGAGCCGTTGCCCGAGCCAGCGAGGCTGCCGCTGCAGGCGCCGAAGCAAGGGTCCACAGTGGCGAGCGTGCAGGCTCGCCTGCTGAAGGAGGTGAGCGACCTCGATCTGCTTGCCGCCCTCACGCGCGCTGCGCCGAGTGATGCGCGTTCGGAACTTCGAGTGATCATCTCTGACCTCTACACGCGGATGAGCCGGAACCGCTTCGGTATCAAGCTGGTCGACCGTTGTGCGAAAGAGCAACCCGAGCTGGCGGCGGTGTGGTTCGGCCAGGGTCGCTCCGGGCAAAACGTAGCGCTCGCCCAATACCTCGAGCTCCGCGCGGCCAAGGGCCTTTTGAGAAGCGTCCCGAATACCCGGATCGCCGCACGAACCGTGCTCGAAATCATCGCCTTTTGGGCCGTGCACCGGCATTGGGACCCATCTCCTCAACCCGTCGACGAAGCGTCTGTTCAAGCTGCCGTGGTGGACCAATTGCTCCACGGCCTAATTCGGGAGCCATCATGATTTCTGTCGCCCAAGTTCGCCTGTACGTGCCGTTGCTTGGATTCGTCATCCCGACCCTCGCGATGGGCTATGGCGTCGTCTTGCCGCGTCATGGCATTTGCGGCGTGAACGAGATCACGCTGGGCTTTGGCAGCACCGTCTTCGGCGCCGCGCTGACCTACGTGACCGGTGTGCGGCTTGCACAGCAGACCACGTGCTCGCGCAAACCTTGGCGGCGGCGGTTCGCCGAGTACATCAATCTCCAGGCTTCATCACCAAGAGGACTCTTCGGCTGGCTGCTTGGCAAGATCTGGCGCTTCGAGCATCGTCGCGTGAACCACCGCACGCTGGCGCTCCTTGGCATCGAGCCCGACCACCGAGTCCTCGAGCTTGGGTGCGGCTCGGGCTCGGCGCTCGCGGAAGCGATCGAACGAACAGCGGGAGGGGCCGTGTTGGGCCTCGATGTTTCAGCGACGATGGTTGCAATGGCTAAGCGTAGGAACCGAGAGGCCGTGGCGCGGGGAACCGCCTCGATTCGGCAGGTAGACGGCGTTAACTTGGGACTCGAGCCCGCCAGTTTCGACCGCATCTTCACCGTCCACACCCTCTACTTCTGGAAGAACGCGCCGGAGATCCTTCGACAACTTCGCGAGAGCCTTCGAAACCAGGCTCGATTGGTTCTGACGTTTCGGCCTGCGGAGGCCGGAATCCCCGTGCGCTTTCGGGATTCCACGTACCGTTTCTACACAGAGGCAGAAGTTGAGTCGCTGCTCCAGCAAGCTGGCTTCACGGACGTACAGCTGATTCGACACGGCAACATCGTCTGCGCCGTGGCCTCCACGCCAGCGCGCGCCAGTCTCGCTTCCTAGAGCCAAACGAGCCGCGTCGCGCGGAGGGGTCTTGACGGTCTGAGGCGTTAGTGGCAACTTACCGTAAGTCATGGCTTACGCAGAACGCGCACTCGACGCATTGGGCGATCCTACCCGACGGCAGATCTTCAAACGCCTTCGGGGAGGTGCACGGTCGGTCGGGCAGCTTGCTCACGGCATGGACGTCAGCCGACCGGCGGTCTCTCAGCACCTTCGGGTCCTGAAGGATGCGCGCCTGGTGACAGACCGCGCCGAAGGTACCCGCCGGCTTTACGCCGTTGATACGAGGGGCGTCGAGGCGTTGCGCAACTGGCTAGACGGATTCTGGGATGAGGCGCTCAGCGCGTTCAAGAGCGCTGCGGAGCAAGAAGCAGCCAACGAAAGGAAGTCAACGTGACACAGCAAACAACCAGCGATTTCGATCCCAACGCCGTTCGGAAGTCGATGAGCGTTCAAGCACCGCCCGCCACCGCCTGGCGTGTCTTTACGGAGAAAATGTCCAGCTGGTGGCCTCTTGGCCACTACAAGATCGGCAAGGGCAAGGCGGTCGAGGCTATCATCGAGCCGCACGTCGGCGGCCGTTGGTACGAGCGTGGCGAAGACGGAAGCACTTGCGATTGGGGCCGCGTGCTGGTTTGGGAGCCCGACGTGCGTTTAGTCCTGACCTGGGACATCAACGCCGACTGGCAGTACGATCCGAAGCTCAACACCGAGATCGAGGTTCGCTTCATAGCCGACGGCAAAGAACGCACGCGAGTCGAGCTCGAGCACCGGCACCTCGACCGCTTCGGTGCCCGTCGAGAGCAGATGCGCCGCGTCTTCGACCAAGAAGGCGACTGGGGAAAGCTGCTCGGCATGTTTGCGCGCGTGGCCGAGCAGGATCCGAGCTCATGACCAGTCCGGCGAGCGCGCATGGGGTGCACGTCGACTCTTGTGCCCCATGAATGTCCGCGCTTCGTGCAGCTTGGGACTCGCGATCGGGTCATCGCTGATCGCGGGTCCGTCGTTTAGGCGATCGACGGCGGTTTGTTCACCGCTGAGCCCTGCGTCGCCGAGCTAGCGTCCCTGCCTGGCCAGTCGCTTCGCCTCCCGCTCGCTGGGCTCGGCTGACTCGTCGACCGCGCGAAGGGCCGACGTGATTAGCGGCTTCACGGCGACGTAGGCGTCCAAGATCGACCCGAGCCGATGCGTCGCGACCTCGGCGAGCTCCCAAGCCTGGCGATGCCGTCGCGCGCCAGGCTTGCTCGCCGCAGCGATGGTCAGCGATGTTTGCAAGTCCTTGCCGATTGCAACCAGCTCAGGGAGCCGGGCGTCGCCGCTATTAGCACCGTGCCAGGTTCGATAAAGAAGCCGGCGATACCGATCAGGTCACGAACCGTCTGTGCTGGAAACGAGCGCGGCACACTTCGAGGGAGCGGGAGCGGCAGCTACGGCTCGGCGTCAACGGGCAAAGGTCTTTGCTCGTCCGAGGCCGGATCTTGGGTCTGACGACGTTAGCGGCGGGTTCCCAGAGCCCTAGAGTTGCGCAGCGCCTGGGCGATCAGCTCGGCCGCGGGCGCCTTGTTCATTCGCCCGCCGACTTGATACACGCGGCAGCAGCTCTCGGTATCTGGCGCCGCTCCTGCGACGTCGGCAGAGTCAATCAGCACGGTGGGCGATCCGTAGCCGCGCACGTCTGCCGGGGCATCGGCGGCACCGATCCGGTGTTCGACCCAACTGGGGGCGAGCCCAGCGAGCGCGAACGCATGCCGCAGATTGCTTCGTGCCAGTTCCACGTTCGGGCACTCGTCGTCGTAGAGGAGCTCGACCTTGGGCATCGGCTCCCAAGCGTGCCACGATGCCGCGAACCGTGCAGCCTCAGGAGATCAGCTCGGTGGGACGCAGGCCTTGCTGTCTTTGGTGCCGTCGGCGAACGTGATCTTCGACGAACAGTTGGCTTCGATTTCGACGGGGCGTGTGTAGTTGCACTGGGTCTTGTCGGTGCAAAGCAAGAAGCAGTAGTCCTTGCCGTCTTCGTGCTTGACGCACGATGAGCCGGGCGGGCAATCGCCGGACCCTTGACAGCCTTCAAGCCCGCAGTACCCGCCCTTGAACGGCAGGCAGACGAGGTGGCTGTCGCCGACGAAGCAGTCGGCGTTGACGGTGCAGGCAGCGCCGACCCCATGGCGCTGGGCTTCCGAAAGTCCCGCGCCGTTGTCGTCGCTACTGCAGGCCTGCTGTGACAGCGCCGCGGTGAGCAGAGTCAGGGCCGCAGTCCCCATTCGGAAAGCTTTCATGGATTTGGCAAAGCTATCACCATCGGTGGCCCTCTGGCGCTGAGCTGACGCTGGGGCAAATGGCGACTGGAAAGAGTGGCAGCGCCCGGAGGTTACCGCCGTGCTCGTGTTGCATGCGCTTGCCGGGCCCAACAACTGATCCTTGACTTGCCAGCAGTGCGAACGCCGCTGCGCGGTGTGACCCCGCGTTGTTCATTCTCACCCCTCAGGAATGTCTCTCCGCTTGCGGACGTTCGAATGCGCGCCATATTCACCACTCCCAACGGACCGTAGGGACAACGGAACAAACGGGATAGCCCGCGGGGTGAGCTGCGACTCGTGTAGTCAGCTCTGCTGGTGGCGAGGACGCAGTGCTATGCCCAAGGCCAGACTAGGTGGTGGGTCAAACGGACGCGTGCGCACTCCGGGGACGACCGGCGGCGAATTGCCAGACGGGGAGTCGCGCCGCTTCCCGCTGGTGAGCGACTGCACTCACGGCGATGCGACTGCGGTCTGCCGCCAAACCCAATGCGCCTATCACCTCGAATACCGCGGCTACGGTGAGCACCGCCTGAAGCCGACGCGCGACTGCGCGCTCGTCGTGGCGAGCGAAGGGGAACACACAGTCGAGGAAGTCGCCGCCGTTCTCGGTGTCAGCCGAGAACGCGTTCGGCAGATTGAAGAGCACGCGCTTCGCAAGTTGCGTCGCGTTGCTCTACTCTGGAAGCGTTACCAGGACGAGTAGATCAACGCGAACGGATGGGCAGCGCGACTGCGGGAATACAGCACGATTTCCCGGGCCTGCTGTGCCTGTCTCAGATTTTCTTGCGACTTTTGATCCACATCTGTCATGAAGATCTCGGAAGGCAGGAACGAATGTCGGAAACACATTCGGGGCTACGGACGCGTGTGCGCGCCGCGGCCTACGACACCGTTAAAGTCAAGGGGATCGGTCGTCCAATAGGGACGCATGGGACGTACGCCGCCGCAGCGCCTCGCGCCGGCGCGCGCACCGAAACGTTCGAAGGCGCACGGAAACACGGGCTACTCTTGGCTAGACGCCAGTTCCTGCTGGCACCGGCGCAAGACCTGTTGAAGAACTCGTCAGGCATGGCAGCGACAGCCCAGACAGGAAGGAGCGCCGGCGGGTCGTCACCCTTCTCTCGGTTGAAGCCGGGTCGACTCGCTCCGGGGGTCCGCCCATGACCGGCTCGACGCTCCTGGTTACCCTCACCGTCGACGAGCTCCGCGAGGTGGTTAGCGAACAGACGCGCGCCGAGCTTGCTAAGTGCCCGGCCGCTAGCGTCAAGGAAGTCTTAACGCTGAGGGAGCTCGAGGAATTTCTCGACCGCAGCGAGCGCTCAATCAAGAAGCTCATCGATCAAGGATTGCCGGCTTACTACATCTCGGATCGCGAGCCCCGGTTCATCCGATCGAAAGTGCTCGCCTGGCTTGAAACGCTGCCGACGAAACCAGCGGCAGATCGCGATGAAAGGGCGGCGTGATGAAGGATTTGGGACGTCTGACAGGGGCCGGGCCGTCGACAACGGCGGACGGAGATGGGGTACCCGTATATGGCAACGTGCCGGAGGGGTTCACGCGATGGCCGTTGTAGGTCGCAAGCGCAAGCGCGGGCCCGTCGTCTACTACGCCGTGAACGACTGGCCACAGAAGCCCGGCCTGAACAAGCAACAGGCCGAGAAGATCGGCACAAGTAAGCGTGACGCCGAAGTGCGCGATCGCGCCATGAAGAAGGAGATTGCCGCCGGCACGTACCAACCGCCGCAGCACCGCGTGCGGCCAACTCTCGGAGGCGAGGCCTCGAACTTCCTTGCCCAGCGCACGAACTCCTACGCCGAGGACGAGCGCCGGATCTGGCGCCTCTATATCGAGCCACGCACCTGGCTCACTGAGCTGCCACTCGATGACGTGTCGCCGACCAAGCACATCGATCGCCTGGTTGCCGAGCTGCGCGCCGAGAAGAAGCCGGACGGCTCACGCCGCCTCTCCGACAAGAGCATCGCCAACGCGCTCGGACTGCTGACCCTCATCTTCAAGGCAGCCGTCCGTGCGGAGCGATGCGTCCGAAACCCAGTCGTGCTCGCCCCCCGCGCGTTGCGCCGGGCGCCGACCGTGGAAAAGGAGATCTATACTGCCGCCGAGCTCGTGGTGCTGATGCAGCACCACACGATTCCCTGGCCTATACGGGTGCTCAATGCCCTGTGTGGGCTCGGTGGCTTCCGCGAAGGCGAAGCCTGCGGGCTGCGCTGGCGCGATCTGGACCTTGCTTCCGCACCGCTAGCGAGCCTGGCAGTCAGCAGCCAGTACGGCGGCAAGAAGCTCAAGACCGAGCGTCCTCGCGTCGTGCCGGTGCACCCCGCCCTGCGCGAGCTGCTCGAAGTGTGGGCCGGTGAAGGGTTCCAGCTCTACGCCTGCCGCCAGCCCACCCCTGATAGTTACATCGTGCCCAACACCTCGCGCCGGAGCCAAGCCGAACACCACACGCGGTCCAGCTACTACAAGGCTTTCGTTCGGTCCGCCGAGGCAGCCGGCGTGCGGCCGCGCTCGCTCCATTCCCTACGCCACACCATGATCACCCTTGCCCGTCGCGGCGGCGCCCGCAAGGACGTGATCGAGCGCGTCACCCACAACGCTCGCGGTGACATCGTCGATCGCTACACGCACCTGGATTGGCTACCGCTGTGCGAGGCCGTCTCGAGCATTAAGCTTGACGCGCATCCAGACTCGCAGCGCACCCTGCCAAACCCCGCCGAAACGAGGGGACCTCCAGAGGTCGTCACGCCGCAATTGCCGCAACATACGCCGCAAAAGCCACCTTCCCAGCTCGGTTCAATTCCCGGCGCCTTCACCCAAAATTACGGAATTTATTGAGTTAATGATCGTCACAGGCAGGGCACTGCACCTGGTGCCAAGCTCCCTCTCATGCCGGGACCGGCGCCCAACGAGGCG
>Ga0164241_10003771_pt1 | contig 15013 bp, 15 predicted proteins | sample OricomyardsoilBY_FD_108780 | JGI IMG/M metagenome (GOLD analysis project Ga0164241, IMG submission 108780) | Backyard soil microbial communities from Emeryville, California, USA - Original compost - Back yard soil (BY) | ecosystem: Environmental > Terrestrial > Soil > Unclassified | place: USA... | reverse complement strand
GCCCTGTTCGCCGACGGTGACGTCTGGTTCGCCGTCGGTGGCTGCAACGTCACCGTCGGCGGTCTCGCGGTCCTGGCGGCCCTCTCCTCCGCGAGGCATCAGGAGGACGGCGACGAGCATGAGCACGCCCGCGACCAGCACGCCGAGGAACACCTCGTGGACGGCGTCGGCGAGCGGTCCGGGCTCCGGATGGGCGGCGGTCCGCCCGAGCGACGCGTTGACGATCGCTCCGTACACCGCGACGCCGAGAGCGGACCCGATGCTGCGCGAGAACATGTTCGCCGACGTCACCACGCCGCGCTCGGACCAGCCGACGGTGTGCTGGGCCGCGATGACGGTCGTGGGGGCGGCGAGACCGAGGCCCGCGCCCACGACGAGACAGAACGCGCCGATCTCCCACGGCGTCGAGCCGGTCCCCACGAACAGCAGGACCAGGAGAACGCCGACGATCGCGAGCGCGGCGCCCAGCAGCGCGGTGACGCGGAAGCCGTGGCGCAGGTAGAGGCGTCCGCTCTGGGCGGCCGCGACGGGCCAGCCGACGGTCATGGTGGCGACGGAGAACCCGGCGACGAGCGCGCCCGTCCCGAGGGTGACCTGCGTGAACGTGGGGATGTACGACGTGAAGCCGATCATCACCGCGCCGACGCCGAGGCTCACGACGCTCGTGGTGAGCAGCATCCGCCGGCCGAACACCCACAGCGGCAGCACCGGTTCGGGGGCGCGACGCTCCACGAGCACGAACGCGACGGCGAGCACCAGGCCGCCCCCGACGACCAGCGCGCTCGTGAGCGACGTCCACGGCCAGCCCTCACCGCCTTCGAGGAGCCCCAGCATGAGGAGGGTGGTGGCGGCGGTCACGAGCACGGCACCCAGGTAGTCGACGCGGTGCTTCTTGCGCTCGACCTTCTCCCGGAAGTTGCGCAGGAGGATCCCTCCGGCGACGAGGCAGAGGGGGATGTTGACCCAGAAGATCCAGCGCCACGACACCCACTCGGAGAACGCCCCGCCGATGAGCGGTCCCACGACGGCGGAGACGCCCCACACGCTCGCGACGTAGCCCTGGACCTTGGCCCGCTCGGCGAGCGTGTAGATGTCGCCCACGATCGTCGTCGACATCGGGAGGATCGCGCCCGCACCCAGTCCCTGGACGGCGCGGAACGCGATGAGCGCGGGCATGGACCAGGCGAACCCGCAGAGGATCGACCCGGCGAGGAACACGGCGACCCCGAACAGGATCACGGGCTTGCGCCCGACGACGTCCGCGAGCTTCCCGTACAGCGGCGTGGTCGCGGCCTGCGCGAGCAGGTAGACCGACAGCAGCCACGGGAACTGCGAGAACCCGCCGAGCTCCTTGGTGATCGTCGGGATCGCGGTGGCGATGACGGTCGAGTCGAGCGCGACGAGGGCCGTCGCCAGCATGAGCGAGAGGAGGACGGGGCCGCGCTCGGAGCGCAGGCCGACCGACGCGCGGGAGATCTCAGGGGGAGTGCTTGCCACGAACGAACCAAACGGTCGGGGACGACCCGCTGTTCCCGGTGGACGCGCGCCGACCGGAGGCGGTCCGGCCGTCTCGGGGCGACCCCCGGGCGTACGCGGGCCGAGCGACCCCCTGCGTCGCTCGGCCGAGCGGTGCCTCCATTGTGATATGAGTCAACATGTAACGCAAAATCGAAACGCGGGGTCGGGGGCGTTTTTCACCCGCTCCCGATGGTGCGGCGGCTCAGGCCGGCTCGCTCGGCGTCGCCGCCTCGCGGGTTCCCCCCTGGCGGGCGCTCACCGCGACGAGCCCCAGGACCGTGGTCGCGACGCCTCCCAGCCGCCGCCCGGCCTCGTCCCACGCGTCGCGGAACTCGAGCAGGCCTTTCGTCCCCATCCCGGCCGAGACGAGCAGCCACGCGACCTCGTCGACGTCGACGCCGGGGCGCAGCCGGCCCCGCGCCTCGGCCTCCGTGAGCTGCGCGACGACGAACGCCCGCCACGTGCGGTAGGGGTCGATGCGGCGCTCGGGGAAGTGCCGGTGCGACTCGGCGGCGAGCCGCATCCCGGCCCGCACCTCGACACGGCTCGCCATGTTCTCCCCGACGAGGCGGAACGTCGTGACGAGCACGTCGAGCGGGTCGTCGGACCGTTCGCGCGCCGACGCCATCGCGGCCCGCATGCTCGCGCCCTCGACCGTCAGGACGGCCGCCGCGACCGCGTGCAGGTCGCCCACGCGTGCCACGACGTCGTCGACGGTCAGCCCTGCGGCGTCGGCGACGTCCTCCAGGGCGACCTCCGTGTACGGGCGCTCGGCGAGCAGGCCCGCCGCAGCCGCCACGACGGGCGATGCGTCCTCGTCCACGCTCACGCAGCACCCCCCCAGGCGAGCCGGGCCTCCGCGTGCACGCCGTTCGACGACTCCGAGCTCACCAGCACGTCGTGCACGCCCTCTCCGGCACGGGGGACGAGGCGGTCGCGCACGAGCGTCGTGGTCGTCGTCAGGGTCGTGGGAAGCGGCGCCGGGCGCGGGACGCCCAGGATCCGCAGGCTGCGCATCCACAGGTTCCCGACGGCCGTCCGCCCGGTGCCGGCCAGCTCGTAGACGAGGACCTGGGTGAGCTGCCCCATCGTGACCAGGTAGTCCACGACGGTGAGCGCCGGGTGGTACGCGGACTCGATCCCCGCCGGCGCCGCGGGCTCCGGCCGGGCGTCGTGGGAGAAGTCGTGCACGGCCTGCACGCTGTGCGAGCCGTGGTCCACCGGGTGGACCCGCGTGGTGCAGGTCGTCCGGCGGTACTCGTCGCCGTAGACCGAGGGCGCCTCGCCGCCGGGGCCGACCGCGGTGCCGGGGGCCCCGGCCGTGGCCGCGCGGTCGTCGTCGGAGAGCCGGACGACGGCGCGGATGTTGCCCACCTTGCCGCGGTACTGCACGCCCTCGTCCGTCACCTCGGGGCCGGCGGTCACCGGGACGGCGTCGAGGCCCCACCAGGGCTCGGTGCCGGCGTGCAGCTCGACGTCGCGGATCCAGCGGCCGCGGGCGCCGGCGCCGGCGCCGAGCGTGCCCTCGAACGCGAGGGCCATCAGGATGACGGCGTCGACGGAGCTGAGGTGCGGGGTGCGTGGCCGGCCCGAGGCGTCGGTCGACCAGTCCCGCGGGTAGCGGGCCGTGGCGGTCGCCGTCAGGACCCCCCCGTCGGTCGCCCGGGGGCCGGGCGGCGCGATCGTGTGCTCGACGCCCCGGTAGCCGGCGGCGAAGTAGCGGCCCTCGCTCGGGCCGAGCAGGTCCTCCAGGCTGGTCAGGGCTCGGGCTCGCAGACCGTCAGGCATTGGCACGTCCTCTCACCTGCGACCACATGCTATCCGGGACATGTCAGCATTCGACCCCGAAGGTCTGACGTCCGGGCCCGCAACCTTGATACGGTCGACCCATGTCTCCTCGGCAAGTTGGACGACCCCAGGACCCGGCCATCGGCGAAGCGCTGGTGCGAGCCGCGGAACGCGTGATGGAGACCGACGGGTACGCGAGCCTCACGGTGGAGGGTCTGTGCGCGGAGATCGGCTCGACCCGCCCTGCGTTCTACCGCCGGTACCGCAACGTGGCCCACCTCGCGTTCGACGTGATCCGCCGCCACTTCGGTGCCGAGCCGCCGGTCGAGACGGGCTCGCTCCCGAGCGACCTGCTGGCGCTCCAGCTGGCCGAGGTCGCGATGTTCACCGATCCGCTGATGAGCAAGAACCTGTCCGGCCTCCTCGACTCCGTCGGGGCCGACCCGGTGCTCTCGGAGACGTACGGCCACCAGTTCATCCTGCCGCGTCGCGCGCGGGTGACCGCGGTCCTCGACGCCGCGGTCGCGCGCGGCGAGATCACCGGGTACGACGACGTCCCGTTCATCTGCGACATGCTCGTCGGCCCGATCCTCGCGCGCTCCCTGCTTCCCGGCTCCGCGCCCATCGACGAGGAGCTGGCCCGCACGACGACGAGGGCCGTCCTCGCGCAGCTCGGGGCGCTGGCGCCCGCGGCCTAGGGACCGCGGGCGGCGCCCGGCGGCGAGGACGACCGACCGGGTGGCGGCGAGGACGACCCGGCCCCCGGCCACCCGATCGGGGCGTCAGTCCACCACCTCGAGGAGGTTGCTCTTCTCCGCGTCCGTGAGGTTGGTGAGGATCAGGGTCCCGCCCAGCCCGTGGACGCGCTCGCCGAGCCGGTCGAGGTCGGCACCCTCCGTGACCGCGAAGAGCGCGGACGTCCCTTGCGTGATCTGGGCCCGGAGCGTGTCGAGGTCGGTCTCCTTGATCCCCAGCCCGTTGAGGGACTTGCTCGCGGCGCCGATCGCGGCGCCCGCGGCAGCGCCGATGAACGGCATGAAGAACAGCAGGCCGAACAGGAAGCCCCACAGCGCCCCCCAGCCGGTCCCCTTCTTGGTGTCCTCGTGGCCGTGGTGCGTCGTGGGGCGGGCGTCACCCACCGGCCAGGACACGACGGCCGTGTCGTGGATCTCCACCAGTCCCTCGCGGGACGCCCGGCGCAGGATGCCCTCGACCTCGTCGGCGCGGGCGGCGTCGTCGTACTTCCAGACCGTGAACGTCGTCATGATCGCCGCCTCAGCCGAGGATCTTCGACTTGGCCTGGGCGAACTCGTCGTCGCTCAGGATGCCCTGCGAGTGGAGCTGGCCGAGCTGCTGGAGCTGGGCGTAGAGGTCGCCGCCGCCGCCCGCTGCGTCGACCTGGGCCGGGGCGGGCGCGGCCGGCGCGGGTTCCGCGTAGACGGGCTGGGGTGCCGTCTGCTGGGCGCTGTACTCGGCCTGCTCCTCGTACGCCCGACGTTGCTGGCGCCGCGCCATCGCCCCGGTGGTGGCGGTCGCGGTGCCGGCGATGACGGCGGTGCGCGCGGCGGTCCCGATGAGACCGGGGCGTCCGATCCTGGCTCTCCTGATCACGGTTCTGCTCCTTCGTGTCGAGCGGGGTGGGGGTGGAAGGTCAGTCGAGCGAGTCAGCGCTCGCGTTGACGACCTCGGCGGGGATCCGTTCGGCGACGACGACCTCGGCGCCCGCCTTGCCGAGCGCCTCGACCAGGCTGCGGGCCCAGGTGTGCTCGATGACGGCCACGAGCGCAGCGCCGCCGGGCTCGAGCAGCTCCGCGACGGCCTCCACGTCCTCCTCGGTCGCCAGGTCGGCGCCCGTCTCGCCGAGTCCCTCGATGCCCGGCACCGCGCCCTCGGCGAGCTCGCCCGCATCGACCGTGCCGTTCTCGTCCTTGCGCACGACGAGCAGGTCCACGACGGTCACGGCGTCGCTCGCCAGGAGGTCGGTGACGGCCTGCCGCACGGCGTCGTCGACGTCCCCGTGCGGCAGGCTGATCGCGTAGAAGTCCGCCGGGCCGTAGATCGTGTCGCTCATCGCGTTCCTCTCGTCGAAGGCCGGGCGCCGGCGCAGCGCCCACGTCCTTCAGCCTCGCCCGTGCCGCCGCCGTTCGGCTCATCCCTCACGGGTGATCCGCCGGCGCGGACCCGCGTGCTTGGCTGCCTGGGTGCCGGACGACGCAGGTCTGCAGCTCACCGCGAGGACTCTGCTGCGTCTCGTCGTCCCCGCCCTCGTCGTCGGCGTGGGCAGCGCTCTCGCTCTCCTCGCCCTGACCGCGCTCGCCAACGGGCTCGAGGACCTCGTCTGGGACCGGCTGCCCGACGCGTGGGGCGTGGGTTCGACTGACACGTGGTGGACCGTGCTCGTCCTCACGCTGACGGGCGTGCTCGTCGGGGTCACGGTGCGCTGGATGCCGGGGCACGCCGGGGTGGACCCGGCGACCACGGACCTCGTCGGGCCGCCCCTTCCGCTCCGCACGCTCCCTGGGCTGGCCGTCGCGCTCGTGCTGGGCCTCGCCGGTGGCGTGAGCCTCGGCCCGGAGAACCCGATCATCGCGATCAACGTGGGGCTCGTGGCGTGGTTCCTCTGCCGTCCGCGGCTCGGCGTCCCCGTCCCGGCGGCCGTCGGCCTCGCGCTCGCCGGGACGCTCGGTGCGATGTTCGCGACACCCGTCGCGGCGGCGCTCGTCCTGACCGAGGCGTTCGCGGAGCGTGGCGAGCGGACGGGGCCGCTGTTCGACCGGCTGTTCGGGCCGCTCGTCGCAGCCGGCGCGGGTGCCGTGACGATGGAGGCGTTCGGCGCGCCCACGTTCGCCGTCGACCTGCCTGCCTACCCCGGCCCGGCCCTCGGCGACGCGCTCGCCGCGGCGGTGGTCGCCCTGGTCACGGCGTCGTTCTGCCTGTTCGCGATCCTCGTCTTCCCCGTCGTCCACCGGACGTTCCACCGGTTGCGCAGCCCGGTGGTAGCACTGGGTGCGGGAGGCCTCGTCCTCGGTCTGCTCGGGCTGGTCGGGGGCCCGCTGACCCTCTTCAAGGGCCTCGACGAGATGAAAGAGCTGTCCCAGCGCGCAGGCACGTACACCTGGTACGGGCTCGCCCTGATCGGCATCGTCAAGCTCGGCGCACTGGTCGTCTCCGCCGGTGCGGGGTTCCGGGGTGGCCGCATCTTTCCCGCCGTCTTCATCGGCGTGGCGTTCGGGCTGTCGGCGTCGGCAGCCGTGTCGGCGGTGCCGCCGACGGTCGCCGTGTCCGCCGGTGTGCTCGGTTCCGTCCTCGCGGTGAGCCGCGACGGCTGGTTGGCGCTCTTCATGGCCGCGACCACCGTCGGCGACATCCGCCTCCTGCCGGTGCTCTGTATCGCGGTCCTCCCGCTCTGGCTCGCGGTCCGCTCGATGTGGCCTCTGCGCATCGAGGTGCCCGCCGGCCGCCCGGAGTTCGCCGCGCTCGGCCGTGCAGGCGCCAGCACGTGAGAGCCGTTCGCACGGCTCATCCCTCACGGGTGATCCGGACGCGCCGGGCCGCGCGGGAGGGTGGGGACCGTGACCGCGACCGCCCCGCAGCTCCCCACGCCCGTTCCGCGCCCGGCCGTCGCAGCGCGCACCTGGTGGGTGTTCGGGTCCCTCCAGGGGTATCGGAGGTCCTGGCTGAGGGGCGACGTGATCGCGGGCCTCACGGTGTGGGCGGTCCTGGTGCCCGAGTCGCTCGCCTATGCGGGGATCGCCGGGGTCTCACCCGTCGTGGGCCTGTACGCGGCGGTCCCGTCGCTGATCCTCTACGCGGCGTTCGGGAGCTCGCGGCACCTCGTCGTCGGCCCCATGTCGGCGACGGCGGCCCTGTCGGCGAGCGTCGTGGGCGCGTTCGCCCGGGGCGACGACGCGCTCTTCCTCGTCCTCACGACGGCGGTCGCGCTCGTGACCGGGCTGCTGTGCGTCGGTGCGGGACTCCTGCGGCTCGGGTTCCTCGCCTCGTTCATCTCCGAGCCCGTGCTCAAGGGCTTCATCATCGGGCTCGCGCTGACGATCATCATCGGCCAGGTCCCGGCTGCCCTGGGCGTGGACAAGGGTGAGGGCAACTTCTTCGAGAAGCTGTGGCACATCCTGACCGAGCTGGGCGACATCCGGTGGACCACCGCCGCCCTCGCCGTCGCCTGTCTCGCGATCGTGCTCGTGCTGCGTCGCGTCGTCCCGAAGGTCCCCGGCTCGCTCGTCGTCGTCGTCCTCGGGATCCTCTCCGTGAAGGTCTTCCACCTCGACGACCACGGCGTCGACGTCGTCGGGCACATCGACGCCGGCCTGCCGGCGCTCGGCCTGCCGGGAGCCACCTGGACGCAGTACACGGACCTGATCGGGCCGTGTCTCGGCGTCATGCTCGTCGGGTTCGCGGAGGCGCTCGGCGCCGCGAAGACGTACGCCGCCCGGGAGGGCTACGACATCGACCCGAACCGCGAGCTCCTCGGCATGGGAGCCGCGAACCTCGGCTCCGGGCTCGCCTCCGGCATGGTCGTCAACGGGTCGCTGTCGAAGACCGCGGTCAACGGCGGTGCCGGGGCCAAGAGCCAGGTCTCCGGTCTGACCTCCGCCGTCCTCACCCTGCTGACCCTCCTGTTCCTGACGCCCCTGTTCGAGTCGCTGCCGGAGGCGACCCTGGCCGCCGTGGTGATCGCCGCGGTGATCGAGCTCGTCGACGTCGCCGCCCTGCGCCGCCTGTGGGGCCTCGCGACCCCGTCCGTCCGGACCCTCTACGGGACCGCCGCGCGCGACGACTTCTACGCGGCGCTCGCGGCCGCGGTCGGCGTCCTCGTCTTCGACACCCTGCCGGGCCTCGTGATCGGCGTGATCCTCTCCCTCCTCCTCCTGCTCGTCCGGTCGTCCCACGCGCGGGTCGCGGTGCTCGTGCGCGACGACGCCGGAGCCTGGGTGGACTCCGAGCGGGCCGAGCGTCTGGGGCGGGGTGCGCGGCCGGTCGACGGGGTGCTCGTCGTCCGGCCGGAGTCCGGGCTGTTCTTCGCGAACGCCGACCGGGTCCGCTCGGCCGTCCGGGCGCTCGTGGCCCAGCAGCGACCGCGGCTGGTCGTCGTCGACGCGGCGACCGTCCCGTTCGTCGACGTCGAGGCGGCCGAGATGCTCGCGACGCTCCAGACCGACCTGGGGCGGGCGGGCGCCCGGCTCGCGGTCGCACGGGACGTCGGGCAGGTGCGCGACGAGCTCCGCGCCGCGCTCGACGAGCAGCGGCAGCCGCCCGTGTTCCGGGACGTCGACGAGGCCGTCGCTTCCTTGGACGTCGCGGGCTGAACGACGCGGGGTCTTCCCCGCGCGCCCTTCGAAAGGTATCGGTACCGTCGAGACCATGACAGGGGCAGGGCACCCCAGCGTCAAGATCACGGTGCCGCACGCGATGGCGCGGACGGTCGACCGCCCGGCGCTGCGGGAGCGACTCGACGCGCTGACACGCGACCACCGGGTGGTCGTCGTGTCCGCACCCGCGGGCTACGGCAAGACGACGGCGCTCGCGCAGTGGGCCGAGAAGGAGACGCGGGCCGTCGCCTGGCTCTCTCTCGACGCCTTCGACGACGACCCCGGGCGCCTGCTCGGCGGTCTCCTCGCCTCGGTGCGTGCCGCGCTCGGCCCGGGTCCCCCCGGCGTCGTCGGGATGCCCCGGACGCCCGTGACGTGGCACGGGCATCGGGGCGCAGGGGCACGGCTCCGGCAGTCCCACGTGGACGCGTTCCTCGTCGCGCTCGAGGAGGCCGGTCAGCCCCTGGTCCTCGTGCTCGACGACGTCCACGTGCTCCACACGCCCGGCGCGCGCGACCTCCTCGCGAGCCTCGCCCGGTACGTCCCGGACGGCGTGCACCTGGTCGTGTCGTCGCGGTACGACCCGCCGCTGCCCGTGCAGCGCCTCCAAGCGGCCGGCGACCTCGGCGTGCTGCGCCGCGAGGACCTGGCGCTCGCACCGGACCACGTGGAGCTCGTCGTCGCGGAGCTCGGTCTGGAGGTCGACGCGGCCACGGTGGCGGAGCTCGCCACGGCGACCGGCGGGTGGCCCGCGGCGGTCCGGCTCACGGGTCTCGCCCTCCGCGACGCCCCTGACCCGGCAGCCCGCATCCGCGAGCTCGCCGTCGCCCCGACCCCGTTGGCCGACTACCTCCTCGAGGAGGTCGTCGACACGCTCGACGCGGACCTCGCGGCGTTCGTCCTCGACGCCACGGCCGTCCGTCGGATCGACGCCGACCTCGCCCGCGCGCTCCACGGGGACACCGGGCCGGCGCTGCTGGAGCGCTGCGTGCGCTCGGGTCTGTTCCTCACAGCGTTCGAGCGCTCCGGCGCGCCGACGGCGTACCGCTGGCACGAGCTGTTCGCGGCCCAGTGCCAGGAGATGCTGCACCGCTCCGACCCGGCGCGGTTCGCGCGCGTGCACCGCGCGGCCGCCGAGGCTCTCGGGTCGTCCGACCTGGCTGCCGCCGTGGGGCACGCCGCCACCGCGCACGACCCCGAGCTCGCGACCCGGCTGCTGCTCGCCGGCTGGGCGGACGTGTTCGTGGCCGGCGAGGCCACCGTCCTCCACCGGCTCGTCGACGCCGTCGACGGGTCGGAGCGGGGCGCCGCGGACGTGGTCCTCGTCGACGCCGCGTGCCACGTGCTCGACGACGACCCCGCGGCCGACACGATCCTCGCCCTCGCTCGCAGCCGCCGTGGCCGCCTCCCTGCGGGCCGGCGGGCCGCCTTCGAGGTCGCCGAGCCGCTCGTCGCGCTCTACGCGACGCGCGAGCAGGGCGCCCGCGACGCGCGGCTGCTCGACGGTGAGCGGGGCCTTCTCGCCGCCGCGGACGACCTCGAGCCCGCGACCCGCGCGCTCGCCTACTACCTCGTCGGCAGCGCGGAGGCCCGCCTCGCCTACGACGATGCCGCGGCGCTCGCCCACCTGCGCGAGGGTGCGCGCGTGGCGGCCGAGGCCGGCTGCCTGGCGATCGAGCTCGCGTGCCTCGCCGAGAGCACGCTGCCGACCTTCGGGGTCGGCGACCTCGACGGCGCGGGTCGCCTCGCGCGCGACGTGCTGCGGCGTGCGGAACGCCCGGGCTGGGACGACACGTCCGCCGTCGCCCCGGGGCTGCTCGTCCTCGGGATGATCGCGTACGCACGGGACGAGCTCGACGAGGCGTCCGCGCTGCTGCGCCGGACCCTCGAGCTGACCCGCACGCGTGGGCGGGCTGTCGGGCTCCGGGCGGCCGTCGTCCTCATGTCCGCGTGCCTCGCCGCGGGCGATGCCGCCGGGCTGGCGCAGGCGCGCGCCGAGGTCGCCGGTCGCGGGGACGCGCTCGACGACGACCCCACGATCGCGGACCTCGCCCAGGTCGTCGAGGCGCGCGTCCTCGTCGAGGCGGGCGACGCCGCGCGCGGGGCCGACCGTCTGCGCCGCCTCGAGGGGACCACCCGCGCGCCGATCGGGCGCGTGTGGGCGGCCGACATGTACCGCAGGGCGGGGCTCCGCGACGAGGCGTGGGCGGCGCTCGGGGGTGTTCCCGCGGACCGGCACCACACCGAGCTGTCGGTCTCGCTGGCGCTGACGACCGCCCTCCTCCACGACGCGGCCGGCGACGCGCGGCTCGCCCACGAGGCGCTCGAGGTGGCGCTGGACGACGCGGAGGAACGCGGCATCCTGCGCCCGTTCGGTGAGCGCGGGTCCGAGCTCGTCGACCTGCTGGGCGCGCACCTGACGTGGGGGACGCGGCACGAGGCGTTCGTCGGCGCGCGGCTCAACGCGTCCGCCTCCCACGACGACTCCCGCCGCACCCCGGCCTACTGGGAGCTGACCGACCGGGAGCGCGAGATCCTCCTCTACCTGCGCTCCCCGATGACCGCCGCGGACGTCGCCGCCGCGCTGTTCGTGTCCGTGAACACGGTCAAGACGCACCAGCGCGCGATCTACCGCAAGCTCGGTGTGACGGGCCGCCGGGACGCGGTGCGGGTCGCGTTCGAGCGGGGACTGCTCACCGGCGTCTGAGCCCTCGGGCACCGTCGGGCGACCTTGTCGGCGCGATCCCGGTCCACGAGCCGAGGTTCATGCCTCGGCCTTCCGCCCGATGATCCGGCGGAACAGGGTGATCGTCGTGGCCCCGACGACCCACGCCGGGATGATGAGGACGATCCAACGGACGTAGCTCAGGGAGAACAGCAGGACGAGCACGGCCGCATAGCTGACCACGGCGAACCAGCGAGGGAACAGCTGGGCGCGCAGGGCGCGCGTCGTCGACACGAGGATGAACACCCCCGCCATGCGGAACCCGAAGATCATGAGGAGCGCGTCGGCGTACGTGAACATGGTGCGGCTGACGCCCACGACCTCGACGGTCGGCAGGCCGCCGACGCGGACGGCCGCGACGCCGGAGACTGCTGCGCCCGCGGCGGCGAAGAACATCGCGACGAACACGACGCCCGACGCGAGCTGCACGGTGGCCAGGAGCGCGTCCTCGCGCAGCGCGAGCTGGCTGATCCGGTGGCGCGACGCGGCCATGAACCACAGGAAGCTGAGGCCGGCGAACGGCACGAGGTAGAAGCCGGCCACGACGAGCGCCGTGCCGCCCGACCCCTGGTAGTAGGCGACGAGGGACGCGTCGTCGGTCTGCGGGCCCGGCGCGTGGTCGAGGAGCGCGAGCCCCCAGACGAACAGGACCGCGAACAGGAACCCGGCGAGCGCCGCGCCCGAGCCCTGGAAGACGCGACGACGGACGACGCCGTCGGCCGGGTCCGCGGGTTCGCGGTCCCCACCGACGGCGTCGCCCGGCGCCGGGGCGTCGCTCACGTCGTCAGACTCGTTCGGCCTCTTCACCGTGCACGACCAGCGCCCAGACGACGAAGAAGTCGAGGATGATCACGAGGAGCGACCACCAGGGCTGGACGGGCAGCCAGATGAACTGGGTGATGAGGTTCAGCGAGACGAGGATGATCGCGGTGATGCGCGCCCAGGCCTGCCCGCTGAGGACGAAGAGGCCGACGATCGCGAGGATGATCCCGAAGATCAGGTGCGCCCAGCCCCAGCCGTTGAGGTTGAGGATGAGCAGCTTGCCGCTCGTCGCGACGTAACCCTTGTCGGGTCCGAGCACGGCGGCGAGCCCGTAGAAGAAGTTCCAGATCCCGGCGATGAACATCACGATGCCGGCGAACCAGATCCAGCCGACCCAGCTGGTGACCCTCTGTGCCATGGTGCCTCCCTGGACGTGGCGCCGTCGTCGGACGTGGCGACGGTCGGCGTTGTACCCCTTCACGGTCCCGCGACCTGGGGGTTCGCGCCTCATCCGTGAGGGATGAGGTGGGAGGGATCGGCGGGCGGGCCCTCAGGTGAGGTCGAGGGAGGCGAGGAGCTCGACGACGTGGCCACGGATCGCGTCGCGGATGGGGCGCACGTGCTCGAGGTCCTGTCCCGCCGGGTCGTCGAGCTCCCAGTCCTCGTAGCGGGTGCCCGGGTAGAAGGGGCAGGCGTCGCCGCAGCCCATGGTGACCACGACGGTGGACGTCTGGACGGCGTCGGGAGTGAGGATCTTCGGTTGCTGGTCGGCGAGGTCGATCCCCACCTCGGCCATCGCTTCCACCGCGACCGGGTTGATGCGGTCCGCGGGCATCGACCCGGCGGAGCGGACCTCGACGGCGTCGCCGCCGAGCGCGCGAAGGAACCCGGCCGCCATCTGCGACCGGCCCGCGTTGTGCACGCAGACGAACAGGACGGCGGGCCGCGGTGTCTCGGGCGGGGTCGCGGTCGTCACCGGGGGAGCCCGCCGGTGGTCGTGGCGCCGGCGGCCGGCAACAGTGCGGCGACGGCGTTCCCCAGCTGGTCGCGGGCGTCGGGCCGGAGGCTGAAGTAGGCCCAGCGCCCGCGCTGCTCACGCGCGACGAGGCCCGCGTCGATGAGGATCCGCATGTGGTGCGAGAGCGTCGGCTGACTCAGGTCGAACGGCTCCGTGAGGTCGCAGATGCAGACCTCGCCGGCCGTGGAAGCGGCGATCGCGGCCACGAGGCGCACCCGCGTCGGGTCGGACAGGGCCTTGAACGTCGCGGCGACGTCGGCCGCGCGCTCCGGCGTCGGGCCGCTGCCGGCGGTGCCGCAGCAGCTCGCGGCCTCGGCGGTGGAGACGATCGGCAGGAGGGTGGTCACGGGACGATCCTGCCACACCTATTGACAACCGTCGATAGATGGCGGCACGCTCCACCTATCGACACACTTCGATGGAAGGAGATCGTCATGGCAGACGACGCAGTGCGCGAGCAGGTCCGGGAGAGCTACGCGAGGGCCGCCCTCGCGGTCGTGGCAGGCCAGGCCGCCGAGGACGTCACCCCGGGCGGCGGGTGCGAGTGCGGATGCTCCGGCGGGCCGTGCTGCAACTCCGCCGACGCCCGGACCCCTGTCTTCGGTTCAGGGCTCTACGACGCGACCCAGGTCGCCGGGATCCCGCAGTCCGCGGCGCTCGCCAGCCTGGGCTGCGGCAACCCGACCGCCGTCGCCGAGCTTGAGGCGGGCGAGCGCGTCCTCGACCTCGGCTCCGGCGGCGGCATCGACGTCCTTCTGTCCGCGCGGCGCGTCGGGCCCGACGGGTTCGTCTTCGGCGTCGACATGACCGACGAGATGCTCGAGCTCGCACGCGCCAACGCCGCCGAGGCGGGCGCGACGAACGTCGCGTTCCTCCGCGGCACCATCGAGGAGCTGCCCCTCGGTGACGCGACCGTCGACGTCGTGATCTCGAACTGCGTGATCAACCTGTCCACGGACAAGGACGCCGTGCTGGCCGAGATGTTCCGGGTCCTCGCACCCGGCGGCCGGGTCGGGGTGTCCGACGTCGTCGCCGAGGACCACCTGTCCGTGGAGGAGCGCGCCGAGCGCGGCTCGCACGTCGGCTGCGTGGCCGGCGCGCTCTCCCGTGCCGAGTACCTCGCCGGTCTCACGGCGGCGGGCTTCGTCGACGCGACCGTCGAGTTCACGCACGACGTCGCCGACGGGATGCACGGCGCGATCGTCCGCGCGGTCAAGCCCGGCGTCGTCGGGAGCTGACCGCCCGGGGTGTCACCGGGCCGCCCAGGGCGCCCGGATCTCCTTCCAGTCCACGACGGCCAGCGGCACCGTGACGACCGGCCGGTGCTGGTGGTGGGACAGGTGGGCGGCGACCGAGCCCTCGAGCAGCTCGCGCACGTGCCGGCCGGTGCCCGTGGCGCGGGTCCCGACGACGATCGCGGCAGCGTCGACGGCCCGCGCCAGGTGCGTCAGCGCGCGGTCGGGCCGGCCCGCCAGATAGCGGAGGTCCCAGTCGACGGTGCCGTCGCTCATCAGCTCGGACAGACCGGACCGCAGGCCCGCCTCGGTGTCCTCCCAGCCGTCGTCCACGCCGTCGGGGTCGATCGGGGCGTGCCGGACCGTGCCGTCCGGGTGCTCCTCGACCACGTACCGGGACGTGTCGACGTAGGCGAAGAAGAGCCGCGCGCCGACGGCGCTCGCGAGCGACCCGGCGGTGCGGACGACCAGCGGGTCCTGGCCCGGGGTGACGCCGACCACCAGGGGGTGGCCGGGGAACGGCACCATGCGCTCGAGGCCGGGCTGGGGAACGGACGCACCACCCACACGGACCACCTCGTCTCGTCGTCGGACCGCCATCCCAGGGTAGGCGTCGTGTCTCCTCGCCGACGGTGACGCT
>Ga0164241_10003770_pt1 | contig 15016 bp, 28 predicted proteins | sample OricomyardsoilBY_FD_108780 | JGI IMG/M metagenome (GOLD analysis project Ga0164241, IMG submission 108780) | Backyard soil microbial communities from Emeryville, California, USA - Original compost - Back yard soil (BY) | ecosystem: Environmental > Terrestrial > Soil > Unclassified | place: USA... | reverse complement strand
TCGAAGCTCTTGATGCAGTAGATGTCCAACATCAAGTCTTCCATCCCCCAGCCACCGCTCCCCGAGTGGGCGTAGACTGCGAACCGAATCCCGATCCTTTCGAGCAGCTCTGCCTGAGCCTTGGCCGCTCGCTTGATCAGGTGAAGGTTCTCCCCGATGGTGCTACCGGAGATGTCGAGTCCCAAGAGGACTGCGTAGTCACGCTTGCCTGGGACACGCTTCTTCTGGAAGAGACGAGGGTCGTTGAACGGAGCGCGCTTCCCGAGAACTTTGGAATTGATCTTCCCGTCCTTCTTGTTGCGCTCCATCTTGTTGCGACGATTGTCGGCGAAGACGCGACGCATCTCTCGCAGGACAGGCGCCAGCACGGACTCCTCGACAGTGAGGTCACCCTCGGCGCCGAACATCTTGAGGAAGTCCTTGTAACTCTCGTCCTCGTAGTTGTTCCAGCCGTCAGCGTGACGGTCGTTCTCCCTGTTGGCATAGGTGTGCTCACGGACACCAGCGACGTTGATCGAAGGTGTCTCGAAGTAGCCTCCTTGCATGATAGCCATGTCGAGCGCTTTGTCGTCCAGCTTCTCTTCGTGGGTCTTTTCCTCAGGAGAAGGGTCGTGGTAGACATCGTGCTTATTGAAGATGAACACGTCCTCAAAGGCGCGCTCTGCGTCGCCGTACTTCGGATTGGAGTCGACCTTGTCTCCACCCATACCGTCGTCGGCGAGAGTGTCTACTCGCTCGTCGGATACTCCGTCGTCTTCAGGGGAGTCCCCTTCGCGTTCAAGTGAGCTGTCCTCGCTTGGCTCTCCGTCGTCCAACCCACCAGCTGCCACTGACTGGTCCGCTGAATCGTCGACACCTTCCCCGATCTCGGGTCCACGAACAGAGGGGTCGTCCAGTCCTCCGCGTACTTCCGAGTCGCCCGTTGCGGCATCATCAGAATCTCCTGATCCGTCACTGTCGTCATCGGAAGAGGTCTCACTGGAGTCGCCGTCACCGCTTCCGTCTCCAAGGCTTCCCTCTCCGAGCGATGACGCCTCATCATCGCTTCCTGTTCCGCCATCTGACGACTGCTCATCGCTGTCGCCATCTTGCTCAGACTCGGATCCGTCTCCACCTTCTCCCTGGCCAGCGTTCTCGTGGTCGGAGGCTCGGTCGACGTCTGGATCTTCGTCTCCATCTCGGATCTCGGAATCATCGTCAGATCCACCTTCGTCTGCGTCAGCACCGTCTGATGGATCATCTCCATCATCTCCCGGTTCGGAGACTCCTGGTACAGCCTCATCAGCTGAATCATCTCCGGAGTCCTCAGGATCTCCTGGTTGAAGCTCGCCTTCCGGCTCGCCTCCCTCGCCAGGTTCAGAATCACTTGACGGTTGTTCTCCAGGTGATTCTGTGTCGTCGTCGGTGTCTCCTGATCCTTCGCCAGCTTCGTCAGCAGGATCATCAGAGTCTGAGCCTTCGCCGGGCTGATCTCCCAGAGCATCTTCGTCCGGTTCTCCAGCACCTTCTGGCGCTTCTCCAGGATCGCTTGCTTCGCCCCCAGGGTCTTCGCCAGGCTCTCCAGGTCCGTCGGCGTCAGGCTCGGCTTCAGGAGAATCATCTGAATCATCAGATCCGTCATCCGACTCCCCAGACTCAGATCCATCAGCTTCAGAGTCGTCTTCACCTGGGTCGCCGTCCTGCTCCTCTTCGTCCGGCTCATCGCTGTCTTCGGCAGACTCATCTTGCTGCTCCTCTTCATCTTCGGGGTCCTGGTCAGACCGACAGAATCCCAGCTCACGGAGGCGAGCTAGGACCGGAAAGGCCATGTCGTAGGTGGCCGAGGCTGACCGCATCGTGTCCACCTGTGAACACAAGAAGCGCAGTTGCTTGTCAGCCAGGGCCTCTTCAACTTCGGGACTAAACCAGCCCTCGTAGTTGTAGCGGCAGCACAAGACGAACACGCCGATCAGGGCTTGCGAGTTGAGAGGCCGGTCCTTCCAGTGTGACATGGACCCGTCGACCTCTTCGATACCGTCACGGAAGGTCTTTTGGATCAAGGCGTCGAACATCGCCCGAGTGCCCTTACGTACTCTGAACATGGACTCGTCAACACGAGCATCTTCCAAGGCGTTCACAAGGATCGGCAGGAACGGACTGATCAGGCCGGACAGGTTGAGGTAGTCCTGCTTCTTATAGTCGGGAATCTTGTCCCAGACCTCTTCGATCTTCCGGGCGTACTTGGTCCCGTTCTCCTTGATGGCACGGTCCATCGCCTCCGACACGGCTTTCGGGTCGACCTTCTCGAAGGTTCCGAAAACGATGTGGGCGATCTCGTGAATGACTGAGATGAGTACCTCTTCGCGGACCTCGCACGCCGGGCACAACTGGATCAGCGTCTGAGGGTCGCGCTTGTCGCAGTACATGCGCTTGTGAGGCGTTGTGTCACCGAGGGCCATCGGAGGCTTGAAGTAGATCTTCTTGCCATCCGTACGAGGTACGCCGGTAGCCAACTCGACAGACACGTCCTTGCGTCCGGTGAGTGCTCGGGCGTACCCGGTGAGAGTGAACTGCATCGCCCGGAAGTTCTTGACTGCCCGACGTGCCCTCTCGTTGCGCTCGTCGGCGCTCACGACACCGGACGAAAAGATGTTTTCAGACATGATTCCTCTTCCTCTGGAAGGTGTATACGGGTTTTCCTACTGCGTTAGGCGGCTGTCCCGTACCTTAGCGCTGCCCTGGTATTAGCGCCGCACTGATCAGCGAGCATACTCGGCAAGAGCCTCCTCTAAAGCGTGCCTGTATGTCGAGACTAAGACCTCGGCGATGTGTGCTGGGATCGTGTCGAGAGGGTGGTACGCGGTCCGCTCGATGTATCCTTGCGACCCGTCAGCCTTGATCGCCCAGCCACGCAGGGTTACGCCGTCATCTCCCGTGTAGAACAAGACACGAACCTTGAACGGGTAGCCGTTGCCGTTGTAGAGCTGCCAGGACTCTTCGGGCTCGATGGTCGCCTGGACGTGTGTCCGTACGTTGCCGACTACTTGCATCAGTTCTCCTCCTTTGGCCAGGTCACAACGACCATCTTCTCGGCTGGCTTGTCGTCGCCTGTCAGCTCCAAGTAGGAGCCATACTGGCTGTACGCCTTGATGACGGACTGCCAGTCACGAGCCCCCACGGCTGACGCGACCTTGACCTTGAGAGAGATATGCGCCGCAGGGCGGCGCATGTTCTTCTTTGCTTCTGCCTCGGTCCCCACTTGTTTACTCCTTTGAGTATTGATTCCGCCTCTTGTATGGCCGACGAATGCTGGCCAGACGGAGGTTCTCTGCATTAGACACTGGCCACAGGTGGACAGGGTTACAGCAGGTCTTGACGTTGCACTCATGGTCTACGATGTAGCCAGGCTTCGGAATCCCGACCCAATGCTCGAAGGCGATCCTGTGGGTGTAGGCCCAGATCTTCTTGTCTTCGTCATCTTCGCCGAGGTAGAATCTCCCGTAACCTTTCGGGTGTAGACCACCTTGCCAGAGCCAGCATGGCTCGTCGAAGCCTTGCCAGAAGGAGCGAGGCTCCGGCTTGTGCCCCATGTCAAAGGGCACAATCTTTTTGACGAACCGTCGATGCATCTTCCAAGGCATCTCGGTCACGCCGAGTCTTGTGAGTGTTGCTGGGTTACGCCAGTCCCCCTCAATGTCTGGCATATTCAGAACGCGCTGGACTATGCCATCCAGCTCGAATTGAGGGGGACTGTTCTTGAACGGGTCAAGGTTAGCGGGCATCAGTACTCGATCTTGACGTGGTCCGAGTGGAAGTACTCGGTGTTCTGGTGCTCAACTTCACCGTCATTGAAGAGGCTAGCCTCCGTGACGATGATGAACGCCTCGCCGTCCCTAACAGGCTTCTTGCATGCCGCACAGGTATACATCACATGCCTTCGATCTTCTCGATGGGATCCTGGTAACCGAACTCACGGATCACTTTCGCAATCCACTGTGGAACAGGCTGCGGCCTGTCCGAGTAGCCGGTCAGGTTGAACACCGTCATGTGACTTTGCGACCTCAGGCATCAGACTCGCTCCTATCGCGCCGACGACGACGAGTGTTCGCGTTCTTTTTGAACACCTTACGAGCGGTAGTGTGACCTTTACCCCAAGAGGGGTTGCCCATCTTGTCATCACGGCGAGCAGGCGGCTGGCTAGAGTTGCCAGTCTTATGCTTGCGTCCCATATCAGGTCGCCGGACCTTCGACGTGAGTCTTCACGACGCTCATCAGGAGTTCCCTCTGCTGGGGCTCCATGAAGTCGGCGACGGCCATCTTGTAAGCCGAGAACCAGTCGAACCAGCGCAAGGCTCGGGCGACCTTCAGCTGTGGCCTGATCCCCCACGTAATCATGAGGGTCTGGTCAGTGGCGAGTGCCCTAATGTCGGTGGCGACCTTCATGATCGTCTCGAGCTTGTCATCGGGCAGCTCCCAGCCGTCGTGCTCGCATCGCTTGCGGAGGATCTGCTTCTCGATCTCCTCGGGCGGCAGCTCGACGTAGTAGTGCATCAGCCGGTTAGCGTCTGCATCACTGATCAGGTTGGCACCGACGTTCAGTACGTCCCAGGCAGGGTTCATCGCCATGCCGAGGTAGCAGTCCAGGTCGCGGTCGAGGTGTTCACCTTCGTTCGCGTCGATGACCAGCTGCTTCGAGTTGTCGATGCATGGACGCAAGAACTGCTGCACGTCTGGCTGGCCGACGTTGTACTCGTCCACGACCATGACACAGGCGCTCTGCCAGGCCTTTGCGAAGCGACCGTACTTGAAGTGGGTACCGACCCCCTCTGTGTACGTCATCTTCCCTTCCAGCTCATCGACCTCGGTTGAGCCCTTGATCGAGAACCTGTGGAACGGAACCTGCATCAGCCAGGCCATGTGACGGAAGAACTCCGTCTTGCCGGTACCAGCCTGACCCCACAGGGCAGGCGTCTCGTCGAGCTCCGTCCAGAGGACACCAGCCTTGAAGACGTACTGACCGTGGTCGACGTAGTCTTCGGGGTGAGTGTCGTCACCTGTGGTCGGGATCAGCGCCTGCGTGTCCGGCGGGAAGAAGTCGCGTCGGTAGATCGGCAGGAAGATGCTGTTGCCAGTGATCGGGTCCTCGACCTGACGCCAGGCGCGAATCTTGTGCTCGTCCTTCGGGTCGACTTCGCGGTCGGTCACGTAGTCACGAGGGTCCACGAAGTTCTCAAGGTTCCTCCGCATGGCTCGCACCGGGTCTGCGACACCGACGAAGTTGTCTTCGTACTCGGGCAGGAAGGTCAGCCCCAGCGTCGTGTCTCGCACGTTGCCGAAGTCCTTGACCTCGCAGTGGCGGGCTTCCAGCGTGTACCTGTTGGCCAGGAGGAGCTTCCCCTTGGCGGCACACAAAGCCGTCGTCCAGCCGAGCTCCTGAGCAACGACGTGCTCGCGGACGAAGTGCTTGCAGCCAGCGCATGAGCTGACCATCTCTGAAGAGGTGGGAGTCACGCCGACGACCTGCGGGTCGGGCAGCATGACTGTGAACTTCGCAGCCTCCCAGTCGGGAGCACCCGGCTTAGGGTCGCCGTACGAAGGACACGTCGAGGCGAACTGTCGAGCGATGTTCTGCTTCTCGACTTCGCTGCTCGATGCCCTCCCGATCGGCTTGCCGTAACGAGCGCACACCGGAGCCCCGATGGACTTACGGAAGAAGTGCGCGTCGTCAGCCGGAAGCAGGCTGGGGCAATTCAGGCATGACTTATTCGGATCTACTGACATGACACTCCCTTTCTAGGAGGCTTTGGCGGTGCGCTTCTGCGCGTGCCTATCGTTGTGTTCCCTGACATGCGCCTCACAGAGAGGCATGTCGACCTCGTTCACCCTGATGGGTCGGGCGGGCCTACTCCCGCAGCACTGCGTTCCATCCCAGGCTCGACAGCCCAGGTTGGAGTTGGAAGGCAGCCATAGCAGACTGCCCTCCTTTTCGGCTGCTCGGTCGTTGAGCAAGAGCTTCCAGCCTGGCTCGTACTTCCGAAGCAACTGCCGAGCACGAGTCAATGGCAGCGCGTAGTCCTGAGTCACCGGCGCTTCGACAGAGTCGACAGCCAGTGTTACGTCTACGATCACAGGGAATCGTCCCCGGAAGCGGATGTTGAAGTCTCCAGCGTCGACCTCACGAGCAGAACACGAGTACTTCACGAACGGCCCGTACTTTCCGACGGTCCAGTCACCACCAAACTTCTCGGGACTGATCGACACTTCGGGCGCTGCGTCAGTCATGACCCAAAGCTCCGGGAAGTCGACCACGCCTCGTGTCATCGGATCGTCGATCCAGGCGCCTGTGATCTTCATGGTGTTCTCCTCCTTTCTGAAGGGCAAGATGTGGTCATTGTAGCAGCAGGAATCGGCTATCGACAACCCTAGCGGGGTATCGGCACCGACTTTGAACAGAACGATCGTTTAGGCCACGGAAAGCCCGTGCCCCGTGACTAAAGAGGATAGCCGTTCGGGCATCGGGCCAACCGACGCTAAAGCGAGCGCTGGCGGTAGCGTGGGATAGCGGGACGGGGCCTCACTCGATGGGCCGGTAGGCAGTGACGAGTTCCTCCGAAGGCAAGACGATCTCACGTCCTTCGTTGTCCTGCAAGCAGACCCAGACACCGTCATACTTGGAGCGCGCCTCGATCAGGGTGCTGGCGACACGGAAGTCGTTACCCATCACCTTGATGATCCACTTGTCTTCGATCGAGATAGCTGTGTCCTCGACCAGCTCGTAACCACGAGCCAGCATGCGGGCCTCTTCCATGTCACGGGCCAGCTCAGAGACGTCCATCAGGTTGAGGTTGAACACTCGGCCAGCACTGAGGGATTCCATCAGTGAAAGTTGGACTCCTTCGGTGATCGGCTCCCACTCGACTGTGATCTTGGGAGGTGTATCCTTTGTCACTGAGACTCCTTACAGAGTTTGATCTCGGTGTAGTACTCGGTCAGGCTGTCGGAGATGTTAGACAGAGCTCCGATCTCGACGCCTAACAAGGCGTGCTGCTTGTCTTCGACTTCGGTTGTGTTGCCACCGCCAGCCATCACGCGGCGATACATGCCACTGATGTCCAGCTGTCGATCACCATTGTCATAAAGCTTGTCAGCTTGCTGCGCGATCTTGTTCGACATCTTAATCGCGTCAGCACAATGAGGATCAAGTGGAGTTGTGACGTAGACCGTCGGACCAGTTTCATGAACAGTCCTGGTTGGACCAGGAATCTTCACAAACTCTGGCTCCGGCGGTCCAACCGTCTTTGCTCCACTGAGCACACCGATTACGAAAACACCAGCAAAGCCTGCAACTAGCCACTTGCGCTTAGCAGACACTTTGATGCCACCGTTCCTTTCGGTGTTCTCCTAGTCGATGTCGTTGCCGTACTTGAACGGCCCCTTCGTCTCGTCGACGATCCTGATGATGTCCTCGCCGCCGTACTTCTTCTCGCAGTCGGGGCCGATGCCGTACCAGCGAGAGCGGGCGTCTGTGAGCTCGGTGTTGCACCGGCAGCACTTGCCCAGCTTCTTGGCGTACGCGATGGCACAGCCGTTCGTGTCGACGGTCACCAGGAGGAAGTCGTCTTCCCAGCGCTTGTCGTACACCGTGAGCGAGCCGGACGGCCAGATGACCATGAACAGGTCGAGGTCCGGTCCGTGCTGGGTCTGGATCTTCATGGCACCCTTCATGTTGCCGGACTTCGGGTGCGAGACGCGGAAGAAGGTGTACTCGTGATCGCTGTCGGGGCGGCTGGCGTAGTAGCCATCCGGCACCTGCATGAGGAACTCCATCGGAATGATGGTCTTGCTCCTGTTCGGAGCCTTCATCGGATCTGTCACGGTCGCAGTACCTGCCTTCAACTCGTTGATGTAGTCCGAGACGGTGCCTCGGTTCTGACCGGCACGGTAAGTGCGGTTGACGTCGCCGCCCAGCTTCTTGACGAGGTCACGTTGAGCAGGCGTCACCCACTTGGAGCGCCAGCCTGCGTCGGGCTCGGTCGCCACTGGCGGGGCCGGAAGCGCGGCTATCCCGACACAGGTTAGACCTGTGACGGGGTTCGTGTGCCTGCCGTGCGGAGAGGCCTCTATGCACTGTTTGAGCTCACCGCGCTGGCAGGACTGGTAGGCAGCGACGGATGCATGGTGACCTTTGCATCCTGCGCACTTGGCTGGAAGCATGAGGCTGCTCATCCCAACACCTCGTTCGCCTCGTTGATGTCGAAGATGTGGCCGCATCCGCCTGTCCGCGCGAGGCAGACAAACATGTCCGGCTCATCAGGCATGCGGACGACGTAGGAGTTGGACTTGCCGCAAGCGGTGCATCCAGGTACGTCGTACCGTGCGATGAAGTTGTCGTACTCGTTGGCACGACCCGTGTACTCATCCGAGGCTGCGTACTGCCCCTCGGGAGTGTTCTCGTAGATGGACAGTGTCGAGTTTCCATCCGAGTCCTCGACGAGGACGTAGAAGCCAGCCTCGATCTTCACTCCCGGGTCTTCGCCGTCGAAACAGGCGTCGATGAGCTCCGACAGATCGGCTGGCGGAAGGGGGATAAGTGCAAAATGGCCAGTCGGTGCAGAGACGTCTCCGTCACTCTGCTCCGACCAGCCTGCGGTCACGATCTGGCGGAATGCACGCGCCAGAGGTGTGTTGACTTCGGTCTTCACTGGTTCACACCTTTCTAGGTGGTTTGGATTGAGCTGGACTACAGTTGAACTACCCCGGCGCCTGGGAGGATCCGAAACTCACCAGACGCCGGGGTAGCTTTGTGGGGCCGGTCCCCTTGAGGTGACATCTGACCATACCCCCCTTGCCCCCCTTAGCAAGGTCAGATGTCACCACAGGAGGACCGGCCCCCTCCCTAGACCTGTAAGGGAGGGGGCCGGAACTGTGGACGGCGCTCAGGCGACCTTGGTCGCGCCTCGCGGCTTGCCGTCGCCGGGGTTCGTCGCCTCCAGGCCGTTGCCCGTGTAAGCCTCGCGACCCTTCGGGAACAGTCGCGCCGACACGGCACCGGCGGAAGGCCGGTCGTCGCCGTACTCGGTGCTCGACGCCTTGGCGATCTCGTTCACGGTGAGGAACGAGCCGACCTCGAGGTCCGCGAAGACCTGGACGAGGTGCTTCTCGATGTCCCGACGCGGGCCACCGGAGACGCGACCCGAGCCACCGGCTGCGCCGCGACCCGAGGCGAGCTTGAAGGCCTGCCGGACGACCGGCGACACCTCGGGCGCCTCGGCGTCCTCGTCGTCGCTGTTGACGTACGCCGAGTAGCTGGCGACGTCCTCGGCGAGGCTGGCGTACAGCTCGTCGGCCTTCTCGGTCCAGTCCTCGGTGACGCCCTCGGGGACGTTGCCGATGACCTGGTCGGTCGCCAGGCGCAGGGCCACGACCTTCTGGACGAACGCCTGCGTCGGGTCGGCGGGCGCCTTCGGGCCGGACGAGCCGGAACCGGCGGACAGGCCGTCCTTGAGCGAGACGAAGGTGCGGGCGCGGAGGATGTCCTTGCCCATGATCGCGGCCTTCATCTGCTCGTCGAGCCAGGCGCGGGCCGCGTTCTTGCCCTTGACGCCGTCGATCTCCCGGTAGACCTTGTTGACGGAGTCGATCGCGTCCTTCGGCAGGTCACCCGTGCTCGGGTCGGCCTGACTGATGGCCGCCTCGGCGGCGGTCTGGAACGGTCCGAGGTCGGCGGGCTTCTCGTCGGCCTTCACCTCGGCTGCGGGAGCGGTCGTCGCCTCGTCGGTGGCCTCGGGGGCCTCCGTCTCGGTCGACTCGGGCTCCGGGTTGCTGCTGCGTCGTGCCATTGGAGTGTTCTCCTGTGTGTCGGGATGGTGCCGCTAACGGAATTGTCGACGGCGGTTCAGGTTGCATGTCGGACGATACTCGACCCCAGCCGCTATTGCAAGGGCTTTCACGGCTGTTGTTTAGGGCGTCGACTATCGGCGCGATATGCGAACCTTGTTCGGCCTTGACGGCCGAGGAGGTGGACAGATCTCAGCTCGGGGATGGGCAAGACCTGTCCACCAGCTCGGTGGTCAGGATGCAAGTCGGGCGCGTGTTCTGCCGATGCGCCTGTCGAGCAAGTCCTGTTCGGACTTCAGACGGGCTCCGCGGTCTGCGTCCATGCAGATGACGGCCTTGATCAGGTCGTCGTGGACAGCTTCACGGTCGGCTTCCAGCGCGACAAGGATTGTTTGGAGGCGCTTCTTGTCGGTCATGCGGTTACAGCTCCTTTCGTTCCCTCTCGGTCACGAGGCGCTGGCCCTTGCCGAGCCCGAGTGTCTCGTGCATGCGGTTTGCCTGGTAGTGCTCTTCGCACCCGTTGCCCCAGCGCCCGTCGACGGTGCGGAAGTCGTACCGCGCCTTGATGGGCATGGGGTGGGGGAAGTCGCAGAACGGGAGCTCTGTGACGTAAGCCACGGTTCCGTTGTTTGCCATGCTGTTCACACCTTTCGAGGTGGTTCGGATCAAGAAGTATGCCTTTGTGTTCGGGCATACTTCGGCTTAGGTGTCCATTGTACCGCACCTTCGCAGGATGCGATAGATGTTGGGAAAGGTTTCTTTCCCGACTACATGTCGAAACTGGATCCCGGCTCGTCGTTGTCGGGATTCCCGAAGCGCTGCACCAGTTCGACCAGCGCTGCGTCGCCGAGAAGTGCGATGTGTTGAATGTACTGCTGCGCAGCTTCGTTGGACGCCTCGGTACCTTCGAAGCTGTCGGCATCCTGTGCCTGCAGCTGCTCGACCAGTCCGGCCAACTGTGGTGCGATGTCACGACCTTCCAGGTCGTCGACCTCGTCCTGACTGAGGGCCTTGATGCCGGTGATCCACGTCTCCAAGTTGATGTCGAGGAGTCGACCGACCCAGAGCTGACGAGCAGCCTGTGTCAACGGCATGATGGGTGTGACCATGATGTGCCTTTCAGATCGCGTCTGCACACTTACAGACGACTTTGTGCCACCGCACCAAAGTGCGGCGCTGGATCTGATGATCCACAGTTCGGACACCACAAAGGATGCCCGACTGAAGCTGATCAGATCTTTCTAGGTGGCGCGGTTCGAGTCCATACTGGCGAACTTGGATGCGCCGTCGAAGTGATCGCTGTCCACGTCGACTATGGCAACGATCGAGCCTGTCTCCACGTCGATGTTGAAGTACTCGATGTGACTGCCGTGCCACATCGTCTTCCGTGCCGGGAAGCTCTTGATGAGCCTGTGCTCTGCGTAGTTCCTGACGGCGACCTCATTGTCGAGATCGCGCCAAACCTTCGGAAGGATGGGTTCGACCTCGACGGAACCTGTGGGCGTACGTGTCACCATGCTGCCGTTGCGGAAGAGCGACGACGGAGACGGTATGACGAGGGTGACTTTGAATGTGTCGATCATTGGATCAGCCTTTCATGAACAAGGGCATGATGCCCAGGGCGATGAACAGAAGCGGGATGAAGATGTACTGCATGGTCACTTTCCTCGCAGACGGGGAAAGGCTCCCCTGACTAGGACTACGGCACCGATGACAGTGCTGACTATGGTGCCGTAGTAAGCGATGTACCAGGCGTATGGGATCGGGACGGCAGCGCTCATCAAGAACGTGATCGACGCCACGAAGGCGATGATCAGTCCGATACGCAGCATCCAGAGATCTTGTCGAGGCATGTCACTCCCCTTTGGGGCCTTCCCAGCTTCGCACCCAATCACCCGGCGCGAAGACGATGCTTTCAGGCAATGGGTACGCCCAGGCGTCGTAGAGCACCTGGACGAGAGACAACTCACGGAACTCTTTCGAGCTGACCGGGTAGCCTTCAGGATGAAAGCCGACGATGACTATGGGCGTGAAAGCCACACCGTTCAACTTCTCAGGCCCGTCTGCTGTGCCGACGTACGTGCGTCCTGGCACCATGTCTTCCGCATTCATGCCTGAACCAGCCTTCCGGTGATGTAGGACTCGTGAGTGTGGCCCTTGCAGTCGGGGTAGATCCACTCGAAGCCGACCGCAAAGCATTCGCCTGGTTCGTCGAGAAGTGGCGTGACTTCCAGATCGGCCACACCACCCGAGAGGAGCTTCTTCACGGCGCCCTCGACGACCAGACTGACGTCGGCCACCAGGTCGGCATATGTCTCCACAGTGCGCACGAAGTTCTCGACGCCCACGTTGGCGTCAGGGCACACGAAGATCTTGAACGTGTTGGACATCTTCATGCACCACTCTCGGTGTTGCGGTAGAAGCTGTTGTACTTGTTCCACATGTGCCGCACGGCGAGTGCAAGCCTGACCGGGTCCATGTGGTCGAGCTCGATGATGTCCAAGTCACCGGTGTCGTCCGTGTACCAGACCTGCATCAGCACGGTCGTACCGTCGGCGGTGCTGATGTACGGCTCCTCGTCGAATGGGTCGGCCAGCCTGATGTGACGGAAGTCTTCGTTGTCGTCCCGACTGAACGAGAGCTCCATGTAGCCAGGTGCGCCTGGGTGGTCACCGTAGCGATTGACTACGACCGGAAGGTCGGGCAAGAGGTTGCGCACGTCGCAGTACAGCCTGTACGTGCGGTCACGGTTGAGATCGGACTGAACCATCGGCCACAGGTGCTCGAAGGTGTCGTGGACCGGGTGGTTGACCCGTGCCCACTTCGAGGCGACTTCGATGATGGCGTTGATGGTGACAGTGTCCCACGCCGGGATGCGGGTGGTGCCCGACTCTTCGTAGCCTGGCGCAGGGATGACACGCTCGAGCCTGTCGTTGATCTTTGTAACGGTTTCGGATCGCATTGCAGTTCACACCTTTCTAGGTGGTTGTTGTTGCTATGGTCGGATCAGGCGGGATTGTGCGTGTTGAAGTACTCGAGCAGGTCACCAGCGAACCGTGCAACCTTCGGTGCGACATAGCCGGACAGCACTTCGCGTCCGGTGAGCTCGATCCACCCGGCGGCAAGCATCGCCTGCACGAGTGGTTCGTTCTCTGACCAGTCCTTGATGAACACCTCACCGGGGTTCAGGTGCTGGTCAGGCATGTTGACGGTAGCGACACCGAAGGGCTCGCCTTGTTCGTTGAAGCACAGTGCAGTCCTGGCATTCCCGTAGGTCAGGAACTGAGGGTTGACTGTCACGGCTCGTCCGAAGGAGACGAACGTGAGCTCTAGCTGGGGTACCATACTGATCACGCCCTTTCTAGGCGGTTGTGGGGTTCTGGAAGCGCTCGTCTTTGAACGCTTCCTTGTGACTGATTTCGAGCTTTCGGATCGGGCCGTCCATTGGGGAAGTGTCGGTTCCAGGACGATAGCACGTTTCGGCCTGCCATAGGTCTTCAGCGATACGGTCGGCTGTCCAGGCGCGTCCCCAGGTCAAGACGTCTTCATTGACAGGCATGGCGACAGTTTCGATGCGGGGCTTGGTAGTCCAGACTTTCCGCGTCGAACCGTCGGGCAACTGATAGTCACCTTTGTGGTAGGTGATCTTCTTCAGGCCGATGGAAGTGATCTTGTCACGCGACCGGCGAGTTTCGACTGAGCATGTGCGGATCACAGCTACAGCTTCATCAGCGCTGACCGTGACGTTAACCACTTCTTCGTGCAACTTCAATCGGAAGACCTGAACACTTCCGCCAACTAAAGCTCGCATCTTGGCGAACCGTTGAAGTGGCGTCAGAGTGGTTTGTGCCACCGCAGCACTCGCCTTCTGCATGAACCGCTCGAAGTCGAGCTTGTAGGCGGTCCATCCGCCTTCATAGAGAGCTTCGACGGCGGTTTGCACGGCGTCTTCCGGCGTGCCTTTCAGGTCGACGCCGAAGTGCCGTGACAGGTACGATCGAGCGTCGTCATATAGGTCCTGCAAAGTACTCACCCTTCTAGGTGGTTTGGTCGGAACTAAGGCTTGATGTTGACTTCGCTGACGACCAGCTCGAACGCGGTTGCGTCGTGCTCCTTTACCCACGCTAAGGCGGCGGTAGGGTCGTTGTCGACCACGGCACTTTCGATCATCCGTTGCGCGAACTCAAGGTCGGAAAGGTCTTTCATCGGATCGGATCCTTTCGATATACTTTCTGGCACCTAGGGTGGTGGCCTACGTCCATTGTACCAGCACCTTTGCCCCGTGCATAGATACCCTTGTGGGGCACTTTGCGCGGGGTCGTGGTGCGCGGCTGATGGATCACTTTGAGTCGACTCGGTTGCCGTACTTTCGGTCGACAAGGTTCGCGGGGTCGACGATGCAGGTCACGATCAGCCCGACTAGCGGGATGACACAGACGATCACCTCTACGACGGTCGCGGCGCTCATCAGAGCTCACTGCACTTCGGGTCGACTTGAACGTCGATTCCCAGAAACACTGGCTCGAGACTTTCAGGGAATCCGTCGGTCGAAGGCTCAGCGAAGTCGGCGACGATCTGCGCCATGACAGCTGCGGCTTTCACGGGCGAAACGCCAGTCGCGTACTTGATCGACATGACCGGGTTTCCGGGAGACTGGACTTTGGCAATTATGGTGAACTTCACTTTTCTCAACCTTTCGGATCGGTTCCACAAAGTGTGGTGAAAGGCCCCGGGCGATGACCGGGGCCTAACATCACGCTTTCACCGGCGCCCGGTGAAGGATGGTCAAAGGCTGTTCGATCACGCGGATCGAAAGGTCCGGGGAAAGCACCGCGACGGCAAAGTCAGCATAGACTTTGATCACGGTCCCGGCGGCCAGGCCGCCTTCGCCGTCGGACCCGGTGACCTGATCAAAAACTTCAGGGATCATGGTCACACCGCCTTTTGGGCGGGAAGGTTGTCGAACGTAAGGTCGGCGACAGACGCCAATTGCCAGTCGAACCACACAGAGCCGACTTCGGCGCGAAGCATGTCGAGAGCTCCCGGGGAACTTTCGGCCGCGAATGTAAGCCACTTTCCGCGACGGTAGTACGTGTAGACATTCATGACTTTCACCAAACTTTCGGATCGGGTGACTAATGAAACTTTCAGGGAACTTTGCGTCTCCGGATTGAGGCGCTTTCAGACCACTTTGTGCCAC
>Ga0164241_10003769_pt1 | contig 15016 bp, 16 predicted proteins | sample OricomyardsoilBY_FD_108780 | JGI IMG/M metagenome (GOLD analysis project Ga0164241, IMG submission 108780) | Backyard soil microbial communities from Emeryville, California, USA - Original compost - Back yard soil (BY) | ecosystem: Environmental > Terrestrial > Soil > Unclassified | place: USA... | reverse complement strand
AGCCACGATCAATCGGGTTTCCACGAGGTCGCGACCAAGCGTCTCCAGACCAAGAGCGGCGGCACCATCCCCTTCCGTGCGCTCCTGGGCGCCGAGGGCGGACGGCTCTACCTGAGCAACGGCTATGACGACGACGTGCAGCCCGGCATCCTCACGGCTGTCGATGCCCTCAGCTTGACGGATCTAAGCCAAGTCGCGCGTTACGTGACTCCTCAGGAAATGACCTCCTTCACCGCGAACGGGGAGACTCTCGTTTTTGCGGGACCGAGCGCCTTGGTCACCGCCGCCGCGCAGTGCAGTCCCTAGCGGCGAGACCGGCCAGGAAATACTCATCCTCCATTGCGGACGAGGCACGCGTTCTTTCCTCCACGTGCGGCTCGAGCACGGGCGGGCGCGGTTCGAAGTGACACGCCGGCCCGAGCGCTCGTTCACGGTGCGGGCGGGCAACGTGACGGTGAGCGTGGTGGGCACGACGTTCGGCGTGGAGATGGTCGCCGATCGTGTCGGCGTCACGGTGGAAAAGGGCGCGGTCGAAGTCGACTGGGGGCTCGGCCAGAAGCAGCTTCTGGCCGGTGAGAGCGGCTGGTTCCCCCCGCTCGTCATGAACGCTCAACCCGAGGCCACGACAACTTCGCGCTCGGCAAACGATGTCAACAACGCCCCGGGGCGGCCCGGAGGTGTAACGCGTTCGTCTCCTCGCGACGCGCAGCAGCTCCTGAGCGAGGTCGATACCGCGCGCTCGTTGGGTCAAACCAGCCGCGCGGTCGAGCTTTTGCGCGCAATCCTGCGCGATTACCCGAAAGATCCGCGCGTGCCGCTCGCTGCTTTTACGCTGGGGCGTGTGCTGTTGAACGAGCTCGGGCGCCATCGTGAAGCGGCGGCGGCTTTCCAGCAGGTTCGGCAAAAGGCGCCGACGAGCAGCCTCAGCACGGCATCGCCCTGGGCGGCGTGCACGGTCGCCGGCAGGGTACCCAGCACCTCTAAGCGGATACCCGGCTGCCAAAGGCTGAGCTGTGGTGGCTCGAGCCAACCCGCGACGCCGGCGCTCGCGCCGAGCGCAGCCCACGTGCGACCGCGCTCTCGAGCAGCGCTCCAGCCGCAAAGGCGACTCGTGCGCGCGTGGGCTTGGGCTTGGGCTTGGGCGCGGCGCTGGGCGTGCGCTCCGCCGGTGCGGTCGGGGACGTGGCTCTTGCTTTCGCGCGCGGCGCGTTCTGCGTCGCTTGGGCGGCCGGCTCGGCTGGCGCCGCTGCCGGCTCGACGCGGTCCATCATCGACTGCGCGGTGGCCGCGCGTTCTGCGGCGCCTGCTTCGAGCACCATAGACGAGATGACCGCGATCGACGCCACCGCGTCGGCGCACGCGGCCGCAGGAAATTCACGACGGGAGCCGCCCTCCGGCAGGTCGAGCCACAACGTGCTGGTGCCGTCCGCGCGTAGCTGTACGCGCAGCCGCACCGCCGGGGTGTCCGAAGGCTGCTGAACGGCCCCCGGCGTGCGCGACTCAATGGCTCGCGTGAGCACCGTCGCGTCCGGGCAGTCTGCTGCGGCCTCGTACAGTAGGGAATAGCTACGCTGCGCATTTTCTTGCGAAACGGTGGCCGCGCCCGCGAGCCCTGCTGACGTTACGATCGCAAGCCCGAGGCCGATCCCGCTAGCCATGACCACGGGCCGACCTTATCACGCGCGGCGCTATCAAGCGCCGCGCAGCTGCCATGAGCGCCGCCTTGCGTTCGACGAGCAGGAATTCTTCGTCCGGCAGCTCAACTGGGAGCAGCGACTCGAGCGATCGCCACGCCGCTGGGGCGTCTGCGGCTGTTCCCCCGCCCTGGGCGCCGGCACTTCAATGGCTGTCGCCCCCGCGAGGCTTTAGCCGGCCGTCTTCCATCTCGTGTAGCTCATCAAACAGGTCGAGCGTGCGGTGGTCGTGCGTGACGACGAGGACAGCGGCGTTTTGCTCGCGCGCAACCCGACGGAATAGCTCCATCACCGAGCGTCCGCGGGTGCCATCGAGGGCCGCGGTGGGCTCGTCAGCGAGAACGAGGGCCGGGCTGTTCGCCAATGCCCGCGCCACCGCGACGCGCTGTTGCTCCCCGCCGCTAAGCTCCCTTGGGAACGAGCCGGCGCGGTGTCCTACCTCGAGGTAACGGAGGAGCTCATCGGCTCGCGTTCCTGGATTTGGTGTGTCAGCGATGTCGCCAGCAATTTGGACATTCTGCTTCGCGGTCAAAAACGGGATCAAGTTCGCTCGCTGAAAAACGAAGCCTAGCTTCTTTCGTCGGACATGGCGCAGGTCACCGAAGACGTTCGCTCCGTCGACTACCAATTGGTCCTCGATCCAGATCCGCCCATTGTCCGGCGGACTCACCAGCCCCAGGGCTTTGACCAGCGTGGACTTGCCGGAGCCGCTCGGCCCCAGTAGCGCAACCATCGTTCCAGCGTGGACGGAGAGGCAGACGTTCGTGAGCGCCTGCACGAACGTCTGCCCTGATTCGTAGGACTTGTAGATGCCTTCGGCGTGTAGTGCCGGCATTAGCCCTCCAAGGCCCTCGCCGGGTCTACCCGCAGGGCAAACTTCACCGCGACCAGACTGGCCAACGTGCTGACGACGAGCACGAGAACGCCGACCCCCACGAACGCCGTGTCGTTCAGGACGATGCGGCGGGGAAAGTGCGGGAAGGCGAAATGCCCGAGCGTGATGGCGAGGGCGTACCCGAGCACGCCCATCAGCCAAGCTTGCTGCAATACCATACCGGCGATACGCGCCGACGAAGCGCCGAGCAACTTCAACATCGCGATGTCGTGCAGCTTGTCGAGTGTCGTCGTGTAGATCAAGGCAGAGATGAGGATCGACGAGGTCACGATTAAGATGATGCTGAAGAGCGCAAGCTGCCTCTTCGGCTTGTCGACGGTTCCCTCGAGCAAAATTTGTTCCTGTTCCTGATTCGTCAGGACGGTCACATCTTCCCAGCCCGATAGTTTGGCTTGGATTTCTCTGAAGCTCACGCTGTCAAAGGGGTTCACCAACACCGCGTTGATGGGAGCGCTCGGCAGTGCGGGTGGAGACCACGCGGGATCGGCGAGCAGTCCCTCGATGGAAGGTGCCATGCTGGCGAGCTCGGTCACACGTAGCCGTTCAAGGCGACGTTCGCGCTCCATGCTCCGAGCGTCCGGAGCGGCGTAGTCAAAAATGAGCTGCGCATCCTTCATGGTCGAGAGCACTACCGGCTCGCCACCAGGCCCCAACAACTGGTGGAGCTGCCCGACGACGCGAAACTCTTCACCCGCGAGTGTGAGGGCAGTTCCAACAGCCAGCCCCAACGATGCGTCGACAACTAGCTCGCCCTTGGCTTGTCCAAGACCGCGTCCCGCCACGACGTTGAACGCGCGACCGTCGTCCTCGGGCCAGTCCAGCCCGACCAACGCAAACCTGAGCTCGCGATCCGAAGCCCGACGCTGAACTACCTGGAAAGTGAGTCCGCGCGCGCGAGCGACGCCTGGGACGGCCCAGACCCTGGCAACGACGGACGGATCGATGCGCGACTGATCGGCAAACGGTCCACGGCTGTCGCGTTGCACTACCCACAGCGGCGCCATGGCCGAGCGTTCGAGCATCGTCGCATCATCGACCAAGCCTCCGTAGATTCCGGCCATTGCAAGCACGACCGTGAACAGCAGCCCGACGCCCAAGCTGGTTGCGATGAACCGCCGAACGTTGCTTCGAATATCGGCGAGCGCTAGGTTCATGGCTGGTCCGCGAATTTACGCCCTTCGGGCAGCGGCTTCCCGACTTCAACGGAGTCGAGCACCGCTTCACCTTCGGTGATGCCGCCCTTGACCTCGACGTAGTCATCGCCACTGCGACCGAGCTGAAGGGATGCGCGCTGGATCCTTCCGGAGCGCCCCACGTAGCAAAACGTGTCGCGACCGTCGCGCTTTACGAATCGCGACGGGATCCGCAACGCATTTTTGGAACGTCCCGTTTCGATCCAAACGTCCGCGCGTTGCCCAACCGCAACTCGCGGGGGCAGCTGAAAGAGCTTAACATCCACCCAAATTTCGTGCGTTTGCCGATCAGCCTCGTGACCGATACGATCGATCGCACCTTGCGACGAGGCCGCGCCGGTGGCGCCGAACCTGACGTCTACGGGTAGTCCGACCTCGAGCTGTGGCAGCACCGAGTCGTCTATCCACGCCCTGCCCCGCAGTGAATCACGCGCGACTACTCTAAGCACGGTTGAACCGACCGAGACCGTGTCGCCGGGATCGCGCAGGCGGCGAACGACCTGGCCATCGAACGGAGCCACCAATACGCCGCGCGAAGCGGTGGCGCTGCGGACATCGACGTTGCTCCCTGCCGCCGCAATCTGTCGCAGGGCTTCGGCGCGTGCGGCTCGAACGCGCTCCATTTCGGCTCGTGCTTGGTCGAGTTGCTGTGTTGCGGCATCCAGGTCGCGCGTAGAAAGCGCGCCGCTCGCGCTGAGCACTTTGACGCGCTTGGCCTCCACCGTCGCGAACGCTAGCCCCGCGTTCGCCTTGCGCTCTTCGGCCTCGAGACGCGCGATCGCGGACTTCGCTACAGCCACGGTGCTCTGCGCCGCTTGCTGTTCTGCCACAAGTTGTCCCGAATCCATTCGGGCCATGACCTGGCCCTTGGTCACGAGATCCCCGTCGTCGACTAGTAGTTCTTCAATTCGGCCCACCAGATCAAATCCGAGATTTACTTCACGACGGCTTTCCAAGGTGCCACGACCGAACACTTGGGAGACGACGTCTCCCCGATCGGCCTTGGAGCCCACGACCGCGACGGGTACGAACAGCTTTTGCCGCAGGACGAGGCTTCCGACCGTCAGGGGAATGAGCAGTGGAAGGAACCTCCGCAGCGAGCGACGTCTGCGCTGGGCATTCTGTGCCGGCGCCGGCGGCGTGAATGACTCGTCGGTCGCTACTGAGACCGGAGAACTCACGACGGCACCTTGAAGATTGCGCCTGCCTTGATGCCGACGGCGTCCACGTGCCCGGTGAGGCGCTTCTCTTGGTCGACGAAGTGGAAGTGGGTGTTCTCGCCGTGATGCGTGAAGACCCCCTGGTGATGCTTGGAGAAGAAGCCCAGCAGCGTCGCATGCGCGGTCAGCGCCTCGCCCCTCGCGGCCATTTGCATATGCTGCTCGTGACTGCTTGGGCCGGGCGCGGCTCGGCGACCGTCGATCACGTGCCAGTGGAGGTTGATGAGGTCGCCCTCGATAAGAACTGGGAAAGCTTGCTCCGTGTCGGCGCCGGCCGCTTTGGCTAGATTCTCGATTTGCTGATCAAGGGCGGAACCGCCGATGTCGTTCGGTACCGGCAGCGATGTCCAGGTGGGCACATTTGCCGTGACCAGCAAAGCCGCGGTTTCGTTGCTTGACGAGGTCGTCTCCACACGGGTGTCGTTCGCCGCCCCTGGATAGGCGAGCCATGCCGTGCCGCTCAAGATGGTCACCTCACCCCGGAGCTCCGAGAGAGCCCCGAGGCCATAAAGTGTAGGCTTGAGCACCGACGCAAGGTTGACGGCAGGCCCCGTCTTCTGTTCGTGCATCATGGCGTGTAGCTCGCCGTAGGCTTGAACAGCGAGGACAGAGCGTTTGGCGGCTGTGGTTGGGACGCTGCTCGTTTGGGCCTGTGACGAGGGCGCGCTCGCCGGGGCTCGGTCCTCGCGGCAGGCAAGGCTTCCAGCTGCGGCGATCAATGAGAGAAGGAACCAATGACGTTTCATGCTTTGCCTCTTAGTTGGCGCGAGGGGTGAACCACAGGACCACGAAAGCGACGGCGATCAGGACGACGGCCAACGCCTGCGCTGCACGAAAGTCGGCCTCCATCGCTTCATAGATAACGAGCGGGAGCGTCTGGGTTCGACCGGTCAAGTTTCCCGCAAACATGAGCGTGGCGCCGAATTCGCCGAGGGCTCGCGCCTAGCTGATTGCCATGGCCGCGAGCAATCCCGAGGCCGCTCCGGGCACGGCGATTCGAAAGAATAGGCGCAGCGGTGAGCCGCCGAGCGTTCTCCCCACCATCAGCATGTTCTCGTCCACGCGCTTGAACGCGACGTGCGCTGCTTGCACGTAGAGGGGTGCGGAGACGAAGACTTGCGCAAGGACGACGGCGCTCGAGGTGAACGCGACCGACACTCCCCAGTCGGCCAAGTACTTCCCCACGAGGCCGTGGCGACCAAACGCCATCAAGAGTCCGATCCCGGCCACTGCGGGCGGCGTCACAATCGGCAGCTGAAGCACCAACTCGAGCCAACGCATGCGTTTGCCCTTGCGTTGCGCCAGTTGCCAAGCAAGGGGTGTGCCCGCCACGACGTTGATGGCGAGCGAGGCGGCAGTGGTCATGAGGCTGAGCCTTAGCGCAGGAGCCACGAGCGGATGCTTCACCCCAGCGATGAAGTCGGTAATGTTGGTTGTGAGAAGCAGAGCCACGAGGGGCAGCAGCATGAGCAAGATCAACATGCCACCAGCAAACCGCGTGATGCTGAGCCAAGCCCAGGCCTCGACTCGGAGCCCCGGGCCCCTGCCGCTCTCGGGCGGGCCTGATGAATGAGTCGCGCTGGGCGCTACCTGCACGATGGTGCCGCCTACTTGGGGCATCCGAATCCGCCGGCTTCCAAGAGGTTGCGACCGGGAGCGCTGGTCACGTAGCTGCGCCATTGCTCGCCCAAAGCTGGAACCTTGGATCTCGCAACGACAGAGACTGGATAGCGCGCCGTCACGTTGAAGGCGGCTGGTATCGCAATGACCTTGAGCTGCTTGGAGCCAGCGGCGTCGGTACGGTAGACGATTCCCGCGTCGGCTTCGCCCATGGAGACCTTCGCCAAGACGTGGCGAACGGTCATCTCTCGCGATACGACCTTAGCGAGCACGCTCGTCGCGAAGTTCGGGTTCGCGACGCTCGCCTTCGCCAACACCTGTTCGGCATATTTGCCGATCGGAACCGCGGGAACCCCAAGAACAATGCGTGACGCTTTTGGTAAGTCCCAGAATTCGTTGATTCCGGCAGGATTCGCTGCGGAAACAATCAGCACGGGCTCGTTGCACGCGAAGACCACGGGGGCGTTGACGAGACCGGGCGCGAGCAGCCTTTCGATGTGCGTTGTGTCGGCGGCTGCGAACACGTCTGCTGCGGCGCCGTGCTCGATCTGCGCCGCGAGCTCTTGTGAACCGGCAAAGCTGAGCGTGACCTTCGTGTCAGGGTGGTCCTTGTGGAATGATTTCGCGATTTCGCCGAATACATCCCGCAGCGAGGCCGCGGCGAAGATGATCACTTTTTCTCGCCTCTCAGGTTCCTGCACGGGCGAGAGACGGCCGAGTGCGCCGAACGCTACCGCGCCCAAGAGCAAGGCACCCAGCCCCGCGAGAATCGCGATTCGGTTGGACTTCTTCATCAGATTCCTGCTCCTCCCGCGAAACTCGGTCGACTTGACCCAAAGCGTGAGGGCCGGCCCCCGCCTTCGTCAGGGTCCGCGTCCGCCGTCTCAGCACCGGTTCGCACTGTTAGGAACGACTCGACAAACGGTGTTGCTGGACGTAGGCGGAGCTCGCCGAGCGTTCCGTGTTGAACGATAGCGCCGTTCTCGATCACCGCGATACGGTCCCCGAGGAGCTCGGCGTCTTCCGGGTCATGCGTGATGACAACCGTCGGTACTTCGCGCGACGCAAGGTAGGGCCCAAGAAACCGACGCACGCGACAACGGGTGGAACGGTCGAGCGCCGCCATCGGTTCATCGAGGAACAGTGCGCGCGGACAGGGAGCGAGCGCTCGGGCTAGCCCGACACGTTGCGCTTCGCCTCCGGAAAGTTGCGCTGGGTAGCGATCGGCGAGGGATGAGACGGCCAGCTCTTCTAGCAATGCTCCCGCCCTCGCCAGGCGCTCGGTTCGCTTGAGTCCGAGGCATTCGAGGCCGAATGCGACGTTCTCGATCGCAGTCATCTGGGGAAACAAGGCGTACGATTGTGGGAGAAATCCGATCCGCCGATGTTCGGTAGGCACCGAAATGCCTGCGATCGAGTCAAATAGGCAGCGGTCGTGGAGATGAATGTTGCCGCTCCTTGGACGAATTACTCCGAGGAGCATCCGAAGCATCGTCGATTTGCCCGCGCCGTTCGGCCCGATGACGAGCAGTGTTTTAGCCCTCGGTAGATCGATCGAGACCTCAGTCGAACCAACACATCCCTTGAATGCTGCTGCCAACATCGCGCCCAAACTCCCAGCCCTTCGGCGATCCCTTGCCGCCTTGCAAGGGCTTGAACCGCTCGCGCATGATGAGCACAGGCGTAGCTCCGGTCAATCACTCCTATCGCTACTACGCTGCAACCATTTCGGCCGATCAAAAACCGAAACCAACGTCAGCTGCGCGCCTGACTTTTCAACTCCGCGCGCGCTAGGTACAACAGACGCGATGGCGCAACAGACTGGGGCATCTTGGCAGGCCGCATATTGGAACGGTGATGCCGGGCAACGCTGGGCGCGTCATCAAGGCCAAGTGGATCGCGCCCTTCGACCCTTTGGTGAAGCCATGATTGAAGCGGCCCGGCTGCAGCCAGGGCAACGAGTCATCGACGTCGGTTGCGGCTGTGGCGGCACCACCTTCAGCGCGGCCAAGCGGGTGGGCAGCGCGGGACGAATGGTTGGCATCGACATCTCCGCGCCCATGATCGAGCGCGCCAAGAAACAGTCGGCCGGCGATTCTCGATTGGAGTTCGTGTGCGCTGATGCCGCGGCGTACGAGTTCGCCGAACCCTTCGACGCCTTGCTATCGCGTCATGGTTTGATGTTCTTCGAGGACCCCGTGACGGCGCTCCGTCACCTGCGTAGCCAGCTCAGACCCAACGCGATTGTGTCTTTCGTGGCATGGCAGTCGCTAGCAGACAATGACTGGCTGAGCGTGCCCCTTCGGAGCGTGCGCAAGGCCCTGGGGGTCACGTCCGAGACGACACCTCCGGCCGGGCCGAGCCCATTCGCGTTCGCAAACCGGACGTACCTTCAGCAAGTGCTGGCCGCGGCGGGATTTGCGTTCGTCGACATCCAGTCCTTTGAAGCACCCGTGCGCATGGCAGAGGCCGGGGCAGACGAAGCGGTGGCCTTCGTTCGACTTCATGCGGGACCCGTCGGTCGGCTACTGTCCGAAGTCGCCGACGAGCTTCGTGCGCGCGCGCTCTTGGCGCTTCACGACGACCTGGCGATGCTCCTGCAAGGCGACGTGCTCGAGCTCAAAGGCGCGGCGTGGCTCGTGACCGCCGCCGCGCCCTGAGGCTCCTCAGGAAGAGCGCAGCGATCCGCAGAACTCGCAGTCGGGTCTCCGCCGAATCTTCAAGGTCTGCACGAAACAGGTCTCGAGGTCGAAGCGCCAGAGCGCGCCCTTCAACGGCTTTCCGAAACCGCTGATGATCTTGATTGCTTCCATCGCGCACATCGAGCCGACGATGATCGGCCCGGGGCCGATCGCTGGAAAGACTTTGATGTTGGTCCAGTAGTCAGGCTTCGTCGGATACAAGCACTTGAGGCACGGCGTTTCCCCAGGAATGACGGTGGTGACGTATCCCTCGGTGCTGTACATCGCGCCCATTACCAGCGGCTTTCGCTGCTTTACGGCCTCGGCGTGCATGATGTAGCGCTCCTCGAAGAGGGGGGCGCCGTCGACGATGAGGTCTGCGTCCTTCACCAGGCCGTGAATGTTGGTTTCGCTCACCTGCTCGGCAACAGGCGTTACCTCGACGAGTGGATTGAGCCGGCGAATATGCTCGGCTAAAACCTGAACGCACGGGCGACCGACGTCTTGTGGGCCCGCCCAAACCCAACGATTCAGATAGTCGGGGACCACGTTCCCACCGTGAGCAAGGATGAGGCGTCCAATTCCGGCGATGGCCAGGTTGATGGCTGCGGTGCCGCCGACGCCTCCGCATCGCGAGACCATGACCGTGGCGGCCTTGAGCCGGTTCTGTCCTTGCTCGCCGAACCCCTCGATACGAAGCTGACGCTCGTAGCGCGCGGACTCATCGGACGTGAGCTGGACGGCCGCGCTGCCACCCGCGATCGCCGCTACGATGGAGATCACGGATCGAGAATTCAGCTTTGTCTCGAGTCCCTCAAGGAAGCGAATGTCTTCGTCTTCGACGTAGATGTTCACGAAGCGTTGAATGTGATCGCCGTCGAGGATTCGCTCGCGAATTCCGGGGTGATTCTGAGCGAGCTCGTCGATGGCGGCCTGAACCGTGACAGCGTCCGTGCCAATTTCGTCCTTGCCGCCCGTGAAGGTGCGGAGGGGCGTCGGTATGCGAATGAGTCCCATGGCTTTCTCCTTGATTCAATAGCGATCGCAGGGTTTCTCGAGCGACCACATTCCCTTGGGCGCAGCGGCAACCGCGGCGCAGAGAGCGTCGACTTCGGCTTTGGTGTTGTACACGCCAAAGGATGCTCGAGCCGTGACTACGATGTTCATGGCGTCGAGCAGCGGCATGGCACAGTGCGCGCCCGCCGAGATGGCGATGCCTCTAGTGTCCGCGAACGCTCCGATGTCGTGGGCGTGGTAGCCATCGATCATGAACGAGACGAGGCCGCAACCGTTCTGCCGACTGCCGACCAAGCGCGCGCCGTCGAGGCGCGACAATTGCTCGGTCGCGTAGGATCGAAGCTCGCGCCCGTGACTCCAGACGTTCTCCCTGCCTAGCGCATCGAGGTACTCGATCGCCGCGCCAAGCCCGACCGCGCCCGCAACGTTGGGTGTACCTGTCTCATGCTTGAAAGGTAGGGGCTTGAAGCGCGTGACGTCTTCGAAACTGACGCCCATCACGCCACCGCCACCCTTCTGGTATTGCGGCATGGCGGCCAACCGCTCCTCACGCGCGTACAAGACGCCGATGCCCATTGGCGCGTACATCTTGTGCCCCGAGAAGACGTAAAAGTCGCACCCCAACGCCTGGACATCGACTGGCACGTGGGCGACGGCCTGAGCCCCGTCGATCACCGTTGCGATTCCGCGGGCGCGGCACTCCTTGACGATCTCGGTCACGGGCAGCACCGTGCCGAGAACGTTTGAAACATGTGCAACGGACACGAGTTTCGTCTTGTCGGTAAGGAGCCGCTTGAACTCATCGAGACCGAACTCGCCGTCAGCGCTCGTTGGAACCGTCTTTAGAACGGCGCCCTGCTCCCGGCACAGCGCCTGCCACGGAACCAGGTTCGCGTGATGCTCCATTTGTGAGACGACGACTTCATCTCCAGCTTGGACGGTGCACCGCCCAAACGTCGCGGCTACGGTGTTGATCGATTCCGTCGCGCCGCGCGTGAAGACGATCTCTCGTGTGCTCGCGGCGTTAATGAAGCGTTGAACGGTGGCGCGCGCCTTTTCGTAGGCACGATTTGCTTCCGTGCTCAGGGCGTGAACGCTGCGTCCGACGTTCGCGTTGCTCGTGAGATAGAACTCGCTTTGGGCGTCGATGACGGCGCGCGGCTTCTGTGTCGTGGCCGCGTTGTCGAGGTAGACGAGCGGCACGCCGCCAAACTTGCGATCTAAAATCGGAAAATCCGCGCGTACTTTGTTCAGATCCATTGATGTTCTCCTGTTGCGAATCAGAGCGCCAAGCCGAAGCGGACCATGGCTTCATAGAGAACCGACCCGCTGTCCCGCGCCGAGTTGTCGACGCCTTTCGCCAGACTCTGCGCGGGCGCGATCGCGCGCTGTCGCGAGGTCTGAACGGGACCGCCCATTGCGCTTGCGGAAGTAGGTGCGCTGTCGGGAAAGCCGTAGACCAAACCGTTTGCTGACAGACGGATGTGCTTGGTGAACCAGTAGTTGATGCCGACGCCGCCTGCGTTCACCTTGATGTCGCCGGTGGGCGTCTTGGCGTCGTCGGCGCCTTGGCGAATGCTTCCGTCGTAGCTAGCGCGGAGCTGCTCGAACCGAACCAGTACCTCGACGGCATGGGGCGGCGGGTCAGGATCCACCTTGTCGAGCTTGAGCTGGGCGGGCGTACCGTAGCCACGCCGTCCGACAATAGCGCGATCGCCGTATAACCAGGCACCAAGTTGCACGTAGTAGCCCAGCCCTTTCAAGCGCCCGCGTCGCTCATGTCCCTGAAGCTGGAACCCGTCTGGGGCCTCCCGGGTCTCGCTTGAGTTGAAGACGACCTCGCTAGTTAGATCGAAGATGGAGAGCGGCAGGAATAGCTCACCCGCGACTGCTCGCTGAGCACCACTCGGCATGATGTGCGTGAGTTGACCCCCTGAATCCGTGTACGTGGGCCGCCAAAACGCAAAGCCACCTTGGGTGGTCATGTTCGACAGGTCGTAGCCGACCAGGCCCGCATCTCGCCGTCCCCAACGGCCCGAAGCTCCGATGTGCAGGCCCTTGAACGGCCCGGTGCCGCCCGACAGCGGTTTCACGAAAGCGCGCCCGATCAAGTCGAAGCGGCGGTCGCCGTTGGGCCGGTTCGGTCCGTCGCCGTTGAAGACACCGCCGCTGTAGAACAACATTCCCTTGGAGATCTCACCCCAAAGCATTGCGCCGATGTCACGCACGAGGGGGGCAGCAAGCGCTCGCGTGGAAAGCGCGCTCTCCATGAACGGACTGAAGTTTTCGCTGCTGCGATTCTCGTAGCTGAAAGGAATCTTGAACTGGCCGACCTGTACGTTGAGCTCGTCGGCGGCGCGGTAGTTGATGAATGCGTCTTGCGTAGCGGGCCTTTGCGTCGCAGTGCCGATTGCGGCTGCACGATTCGAACACGTACGCACCCCCATGGCGTCGATGGTGCAAGCAACGCTGGCGGCCTGGCCATTGGCGTTGTCTGCTGCCGATTGTCCCCATTCGCCCTCCAGCTTGAACTGGAACATCTTCAGGATTTCTCCTGAGATCTCCATCCGCGCCCGACGCAAAAAGAACGTTGGTTGAAGGCCACTGCCGGGTCCAAGCTGCGAGAGGCCGGGGCCGAAAGGCGCGTAGCCGTCTACGTTCAGCCGTCCTTGCAGGTAGAGGCGGAAGTTGTCGGTTGAGTCACGCAGAAAGAAGACGCCTTGGTGCCAACCGGCAAAAGGTCGCTCTGGTGATTTCGGCCGTGACGGCTCCGTCGAAATCGTCAGAGGGTCGCGTGCGGGTGTCGGAGCAACTTCGACGGTTGACGTTGGCGACACTGTCGACGCAGGCCCCGCGGGCTCGGTCTGCGCTCCAGGCGGGGAGTCAGCAGACGGTGCAGGGACCGGCGGCTGCTCGGCTGGCACAGGCTCTTGTGCCAACGCAGTTGAGGCCGCGGAGTGGATGGCGACCAGCGCGCACACCCGTAGCGATCGAAGTTGAAAAGACACGAATATTTCTCCAGTCCCGTAGTCCCTACGAACCCACCATGCGGAGCAGTGGCGGCCTAGTGCTCACGCTATCCTTGGGGCCAGCGCGCTCAGCCCTTGCGAGCTTGGAGACGTAGCGTTCGTGCCAGCCGGACAGGCCCTCGATCAATTCGAAGATGCGGAAGAGCTCGTCGCGCTCAGCGTTGTCCAGAGCCACGTCGCCAAGTCCTTCTAGGTCTCGCTCGAGGGCTTCCACAACGCGCCGGACCCGCGCCACGCGGGCTCGTCCCGCCGTCGTCTTGGGCCGGCCTCGGCGCTCACCGTCGCTGCGTCGCGACTCGAGAACGGCAGCCTTGAGCTGGCGCACGCTCCACTGCTCTTCTTCTCCCTTCTCTAGCCACAGCAACTGGGCGGCCTCATTCAAATGAAGGACGGCGATGACGTGACACGCGTGCACGTGTTTAAACGTTTGCACAGATGGTAGCGCACGAACGGCAACGTACACTCCGAGGGCCTGGTTCAACGACGAGTGACTCAACGGACAGTCTGGGTGCTGAGCGAGACGGCGCACCGAGTTGTTCTTGTTGTTGCGTCGCTCGCGCCACGCCGCAGCGGATCCGCCAAAGAACTGATCGAGGACGAGGCGCCCAATCGCCACCATGCGCTCGAGCCCGTTGCGTCGTTCGAGCTCTCGTAGTTGAACGACGGTCGCGTCGAGCGCGGCGCGATCGGGCGCCCTGCTCAACGCCCCCAGTTCACCCTCTCGTTCATTTGACACGCTCCTCGAGTAACACGGCGCACTTGCACCTTCAACGACCCACCTGTCATGTGCGAAGGATTTTGTTTTCGATCGCAGAATAGCAATCATCCCCTGATGGGCATCAAGCAATGCACGCTAGTGCGTGCGCTCTCTTACGGCAAACGACGCAATTGGGCGCCATCCGTGAGCCACGGGTGTACCTTCGCGCAAACGAGTGATCTCGAGTTTGCGAATCCTCGGACTGCTACTCTGGTTTCACGCCTTCAGTCGACGTCGTGATGCGGCGCAGGGGACACCCGCTTCGTCCGACCACTCTGCTTCGTCGACGACGTGTTGCCTATAGGTTTCGTGACAGCCCGTGCATTGGGTGAGCGCCTGTCCCAAGAGTGAAAGTACGTGCTGCGAGTCGTGCTTGCGAGCTGCCTGGCCGATCTGACTGCGAGGTCTCGCCGCGCTCTCGGCCTCGCTGCAGGAACACCATCAGACAAGGAGCGTGCGAAGGAGCAATGGCAGTCCGCAAGGCGTCTGCTTGGTAGTGAAGAGCCAAAGTTGTTCGCGAAATTCTGGACCAATATTTTTAGACGGCCGACGTTCTAATCAGCTGCGTTGCGCCGCGTCGAGGCTAGCGCTCTCAATCGCCCCATAACCAACGTTGCAAAAGGAAACTGGTTGCGAACGCAACCACCTCTAAACCGTTCGCTGGGATGACGCGCGAGGTATTTTGCCGCACATTTGCTTGCTGGATATGGGCGCAGAACGCGTTACGTCGGCCCACGGTTGCCCAAAGCTGGGCGCAGCGTGTTCCGCTGGCACAGGCTCTTGTGCCAACGCAGTGGAGGCCGCGGAGTAGACGACGAACAGCGCGTGCGTCTGTAGCGTTCGACTTGAAAAGACATGACTACTCCTTCAGTCCCCTAGCCCTACGAACCCACCATGCGGAGCAGTGGTT
>Ga0164241_10003768_pt1 | contig 15017 bp, 17 predicted proteins | sample OricomyardsoilBY_FD_108780 | JGI IMG/M metagenome (GOLD analysis project Ga0164241, IMG submission 108780) | Backyard soil microbial communities from Emeryville, California, USA - Original compost - Back yard soil (BY) | ecosystem: Environmental > Terrestrial > Soil > Unclassified | place: USA... | reverse complement strand
GGACGGTTGCACGCACGTGGTTGAACACAACAAAACCACCAGGTGGGGTTTGTACGACATGCACGGAAACGTCTGGGAGTGGTGCGCCGACTGGTACGCGAAACACACGTATTCAAAAACTGGGGCCGTCGATCCGCGAGGGCCGGCCGCCGGGGAGAGCCGCGTGTTGCGGGGCGGGGCGTGGGGCGATCAGCCGGAGGGGATGCGTTCGGCGACTCGCAACTGCAACGGACCGGATGGTGCGAACGACGGGATCGGTCTTCGCGTCGTGCTGATGATTCCCGAGGCCGAACCAGGCACATTCGCTGCGCGTTGAGTAAAGAAATGGGGAACGCATGACCGCCGCGAAAGGAGGACGATGGAGCATTGCGGCGATCAGCGCCGGGAGCGTTTTGCTGCTGGTAGCCGTTTCCTGGATGCGCGGCGGCGGACCGGAGCGGCCGGGTCGGATTTCGCGAGAAGAGGAGCGCTTGCAGAGCGAAATCTCCGACGTGAGCAAGTTTCCAGGCGCGGTGTTTTCCGTGGCGGATCACGAGGGAAAACGCACCGCTATTACCGGGGATGAGGCGGCGTATCTCCACGCGGCGATCGCCCGGTGGCGCGAGGCAGATTTGGGCGACGACGTAACGCGTGGGCGTTTGAGCCGCGAATGGCTGGCGGCGTTGAGCGATGAAAACGTCGGCGCGGTGGTGCGAGGTCTTTCGGCGGATGAGCTCGATACGACTTTGGGCCTAACGGCGCTGGATCGCTGGCTTCGCGCGGATGCGAGCGATGCGCTCGCGTGGGTGCGGGTGCGAACGCGGCTTTCTGCGGGAGAAACGCTCGCGGTTGCGCGCTGCTTGCTGGAGGAGCCTAAGCGGCTTGAGGCGTTCTGCGATGCGCTGACAGACGTCGACTGGGGACCGGACTTTATCAGCGCGGCGGGTCTTGAAGCGGCGGAGAAAAATCCGGCGCAGGCGCTCGCGCTCGCGGGGCGTCTGGAGGAGGGCGACGCGCGCACGAATCTTCTCGAAACGATCGCGTATGCCTGGATGTCGCGAGAACCGGCGGGCGCCGCGGCGTGGGTATTGACGACCAAAGACCCGGCGACACGCGCCCGGCTGATCGGCGTGAGTGCCAAAGCGATCGCGATCACCGATCCGGACCTCGCGGCGCAGTGGCTGGAAAAGGCCGGCGCCGGCCGACGTGAGTTTTCGGATACGGCGATTTGCGTGGCCGGACTCTGGGCGGCCCGCGATCCGCAGGAGGCGGGGCGTTGGGTGGAGCGGTTCCCTGCTGGAGCCGCGCGTGACGCGGCGATCGATCTCCTCGCCGATCACTGGCTGCAGGCGGATGCGGCGGCGGCGAATGCCTGGCTCGGACGACTGCCGGAGCGCGCTCGTGTGCTGGAGCGCATCGCGCGGGCGCGCACCGAACGGGCCATGGAAGCGACCGAAGATTGAGGGACGGCGGGGCGTTTGCCGGAGCCGTGCTTATTGGGCGCAGTGCCGGCGGGGATCCGGCGGCCGGAGGCGCGATAACGAGGCAGGCTGCGCGACGGATTTGATCTGTCCATTTTCGCGGTGATTGCCGGCCGCAATGGGAGCGAACGCACTGGGCGACTATGCTTTCACGGACCCTTTGGCTGGTGGCGGTTTGGGCGATGACGATGACCGGGGTGCGCGGTGCCGAGGCCTGGAAGCCTCTTTTTAACGGCAAGGATTTGAGCGGGTGGGAAACGTTTCTCGCGAAGCCGGATCGCGAGTGGGACGTCCCGGGCGTGAAGCGCGACGCCGAGGGTAATTATCTCGAAGCGATCGGAGTGAACCGCGATCCGCTGGGCGTTTTCACGGTGACGACGGTCGATGGTCAGCCGGCGATCCATGTTTCCGGGCAAGGTTTCGGTGTGATGAGGACGGTCCTTCCGTATGGAAATTTCCGGCTGCGTTTGCAGTACAAGTGGGGCGTCAAAAAGTGGGGCAGCCGCAAGAATGCCGCGCGTGACGCGGGACTGCTTTATTTCTGCCACGGACCGAATGGGTTCGATCACGGGACGTGGCCGCGCTCGGTGGAGATGCAAATCCAGGAGCATGACGCGGGCGATTTGTATGCGCTCGCCACCCAGGTGATGGTGCCGGCGCGTCGGGACGGTCATTTGTGGCTTTATGATCCGCAGGGTGTGCGGACGCTTTTCGAGCAGAAGAAGCCGATCGGGAACCGCTGCGTGAGACTCGTTGATGCGGAGAATCCGCACGGTGAGTGGAATACAGTGGAGTTGATTTGTCTGAATGGAGACAGCGTCCATGTCGTGAACGGCCATGTGGTGATGCGTCTCTATGACGCGCAGCGGCTCGATGGGGGTTCGCCCGCGCCGTTGACGGAAGGAACGATCAGTCTCCAGACCGAGGGCGCGGAGTTGTACTATCGCAACGTGGAGCTGCTGCCGGTCACCGCGATGCCGCCGGAATTCGCGGGAAAATAAATTGTTGAACCGGGCCGCCGGGTCGTGGCGGGTTTGCGCGCGGAGACGGCCTGGTTGCGTGGATCAGGAGGCCGGTGCAGCGGGCAAGGTGAGATCGCGCACCCAGATATTCCGAAAAGCGACGGGATTGCGGTGGTCTTGCAAGACGAGTGGCAGCTTGGCGGCGTGGGGGGAGTATTCAGGCGCGCCGCGAAACACGGTGGGGCCGCGCAAGGCGACATCGTGCTGGACGAGCACGCCGTTGTGAAAAGCGGTGAGGCGCGCGGGGCTGAGCAAGCGGCCGTCCGCGGAAAAGCGCGGGGCGATGAAAATCACGTCGTATGCCTGCCACTCGCCGGGCGGGCGGCTGGCGTTAACGAGCGGGGGATGCTGCTTGTAGAGTGAGCCGGCCTGGCCGTTGACGTAGGTGGGGTTTTGCCACGAATCGAGGATTTGGATTTCGTAGAGGCCCATGAAGTAGATGCCGCTGTTGCCGCGGCCCTGGCCGGAGCCCTCGATTTTGGACGGCGTGCGAAATTCGAGGTGGAGCTGCAGATCGCCAAACGCGCGCTTGGTGCGTTGATCGCAAGGCTTGGCGGACGGCTCGATGGTGAGCGTGCCGTCCGCGATTTTCCAAGCGTTGCCATCCGGCCGCACCGGTTCCCATGCGTCGAGCGAGGTGCCGTCGAACAGCGAAATGGCGTCGGAAGGAATGTGCCCTTCGGCGGTAATGACAGTGGCGGGAACCGGGTCCCATTGTTCGGTCGCCTCGGGCGGCGGAAGGGCGACGTCCGCCAACAGCGCGCCGGTGAAAAGAAACAGAGGGATACGCAGCAGGCGGGGCAGGATCATAAACATCCTGCATAGAAGCAGGCGTGCCGCCGTAAATCTGTTTTCCTTCCGGAGCGTCCCGGTTCCGCTCAGGCGTTGTTGAGCTGGATGTCGGCGACGATGCGGTGTCCTGCGCATTCGAATACGAAGACGTGGCGCACGGACGACTTGAGGCAGGAAACTTTCACGCTGGAACCGCGGACGATGGTCGGGAGCGTGAGCTTGCACGGATAACCGAGATCGCAGAGCGCGTTTTTGAAGCCGCCGACGGTCATGTTGGTGAGTTCGCCGATGACGTCTTTGATCAGATCGTGATCCGCGAGGCCGAGATCGGCGCCGCAGCCGCCGATCACGTGATTGACGGCATGCGCCGCAAATCCGTCGGTGAGGCACAAATAAACGATGCCGCAGGCTTCGCCAACGAAGGCCACATTCCCGAGTACTTGAAATTGGATGGAGTCGGTTTGGAGGGCTTCAGCGGTGGTTTTCTCCACGAACACAGCTTCACGTTTCAGCATCGTGCGGAAGACGTTATCCATCGCGAGAGTGATGGATTTTTCGATAAGCGCGTCGCTGATGGGCGTGGGGGTTGAAACCATGGTGAAGGGAAAGCGGACGTTATGTTATCGGGGTTTTTCACCCGGGATTAAGCGCGGATCAGGGATTTGCGGAGGAATTTTAGGCAGCGGACGGCTTCTCCTCCGGCGAAAACGTTCGGCAACGCTGTCCGATCCTGAGGCGCGAGCCACGGATAAATTCATTTTACTGCGAAGTGCCGTGTAACTTTCGGGCCGTTTGCGGGGTCTTGGAGCCGATGCGACTTTTGAAAGCGGTGCTCGCCGGTTTTTTTGTGATGCTCGTCGGCGTGTTTACGGCGTCGGTCATCGCGGTGAGTGCGCTGGTGATTTTTATCGGTCGACGGCTGCGCGGCGATGGAGCTGCGGTGCTGAAAACACGTGGCGCGGTCATGCGGCGTCCGGCGGCGAGGCGTGGGCCGGTGGGCGACGTGATCGATGTCGATGCGACGGAAGTGCGGAGTTCGCCCTCGGGGAATTAGCGAGTCGGGACAAAGGCCCACGAAGCCGCGCGCGGTGGGCGGGAGCTGCGGACGCGCCGGCGGGAGTTCATCCCGGGCGATCGGAGTTTTTCGTCATCGCTCGACCTCGCGTGCGTGAGATGGCGCGCTGGCATGGATGCCGGCAAGATTCCTGGAGCCGGGAGAGGGAAAGCCTCTTACGGTCCGAGCAGTGAGCCACTGTCCCGGCGCGAGCTGATTCGATAGCCCGCTTCCGTGAATCAACGCCCGTGGATCGATGGCTGCCGACCTTTGTGCCGAGACCGCCAGCGTTCAGATTAACTCCGGCCAGAAACTTTATTTTATGCGAAAAACGACATTTCTTCGGGGGCGGTGGGTCTTTGGCCATCCCGGTGCCCTCGTACTTTTGGCCGGCGCGTTCAGCTCTGCATTCGCCGAAACGCAGGCACCGGCGTTCCGCCTTTTCCTCGCGCCCCAGACCGTGCACTCGGACGAAGTCACGTTGCTCTGGGAGAAGCCGGAAGATGCACGGGCCGGCGCACGCTACGAAGTTTTGCGCGATGGCGAGCCGGCCGGCGAAACCACGAAAACGCATTTCACCGCAACCGGCCTCGCCGCGAAGCACGACTACGTATTCACGATTCGGGCACGCTCCGCGACGGCTGGCGATGCCCGCGAAAGCAATGCGCTGTCTGTTCACACCCACGATCCTGAAACGGTGGTGTCGGTGCTCGACCACGGCGCGATCGGAGACGGTCACACGCTCAACACGCAGGCGATTCAGGCGGCAATCAACGCGTGTCCGGTCGGTGGAGTCGTGCGCATTCCCGCCGGCGTTTTTCTGAGTGGAGCGCTTTTTCTGAAGAGCGACATGACGCTGGAGATTGCCAAAGGGGGTGTGTTGAAAGGCTCCGCAGCCATCGCGGATTATGAGCCGTTTATCCTGAACCGGTTCGAAGGCTGGGAGATGAAGACCTGCGCGAGTCTGCTGAACGCCGGCACGCTCGACCGGCATGGGCCGGCGAATGTCCGCAATCTGAGTATCCGCGGCGCGGGCACGCTCTCGGGAGGCGGCGCGGCGCTTTCCAATGCCGTGCGCAGCGCGTTCCCGGGCCGCGAGGGACTGCGCTCGCGGGGGCGGCTTATTCTTCTCATGAATGCCGAAAACGTGGAGGTCGCCGGCCTCACGCTCGAGGAAAGCCCGTGCTGGACTCTTCACTACATCTATTCGGAAAACGTGAGCATTCACGGTCTCACCATCCGCAGCGACGTGCTCAACGGCGATGGGATCGATCCCGATTCCTCCCGGAATTCCTGCATCTTCAACTGCTCATTCGACACGGGCGACGATTGCATTGCCATCAAGTCGGGGAAGAATCCCGAAGGCAACGAGGTCAACCGGCCGACGGAAAATGTACGCATCGTCGATTGTCGTTTTGTGCGCGGCCACGGCATCTCCATCGGCAGTGAGATCTCGGGCGGCGTACGCGATGTACTGGTCGAGGATTGCACGGCGGGCGAGCTGCTGCACGGCCTCCAGATCAAGGCGACCAAGGACCGCGGCAACGTCGTGGAAAACGTGACGGTTCGTGACTGCGATCTGCGCAAGATCAGCATCCTCACCGCGCTGAATTATAACAACGACGGCGCGCCTGCGCCCGAGCAGCCGTACTTCCGAAATTTTCACTTCAGCGACATCGATATGACCGCGGCCGACGCGGCCGGCGCGGTCATTCTGGTGAACGGCTTTGAGGCGGAAGGTCACCGCACCCGGAACGTGACTTTTAAAAATATCCGGCTGCCGGCGGGTGCGAAGGTGACCATCGATCACTGCGAAGACCTGGTCTTCAGCGACGTCATCACCGCCGAAAACAAAAAGCCCGCGTATAACATCACGCAGTCGGAGCACGTGACGTATTGACCTGCGATTTCGCGGACGCGTTTCGGCCGGCGAGCGCGCAGGAAAAGGGCGCCCGCACGTGGCGGGCCTGTTTGCTCGCGTAGTGGAATTGGCCATACGACACGTCAAAACACGGGGGCACGCTCAACGGCGTTGGTGTTTACGCGACGTCCGTTCTTGCGCCGGGCGACGGGGTTTCTGTCATTGGCGGGATGGACGCCTCTCTTCCGATCGAACCTCCGCTGTCATTGCTCGAAGGCCGCGTGTTGTGCTGCCTGATTGAAAAGGAGTTCACGACGCCCGATCAGTATCCGCTGACGCTGAATGCGCTGGTGCTCGCGTGTAATCAAAAGAGCAATCGCGAGCCGGCGCTGGCGGTTTCGGCGGGTGACGTGGAAGCGGCGCTGGCGGGGTTGCGTGCGCGGAAGTTGGTGAGCTTGTTCGCGGGGGCGGACGCGCGCGTGGCGAAATACCGGCAGACGTTGGACCAGGTTTTCCCGTTGGATTTCGCGGTGGAGAAACCGGCGTGGGCGTTGCTGGCGGAATTGCTGGTGCGGGGACCGCAGACGGGCGCGGGCTTGCGCGGGAATGCGCTGCGCATGGTGCCGGCGCTGGCGGCGGTGGATGGCGTTGAGGCATTGCTCGTGGAGTTGTCGGAGCGGGCCGGTGGAGGCTTGGTGCGGAAGCTGGCGAGACAGCCCGGGCAAAAAGAAGCGCGTTGGGCGCAGCGGCTCGCGGAGGAAGCGCCGGGGGCGGTGAGCGCGAATGCGGCTGCGAGTGGAAACGCGGGCGAAGGCGCGGCGTTGACGGTATCGCTCACGTTGCCGCCAGAAGTCGCGCAGCGATTGACCGCGCTGGAGGCGGACGTGGCGCAGTTGAGGGCGGAGCTGGAGGCGTTGAAGAAGTCGCTGGGGGAATGACGAGGCAGCTCTGTCGGTAGTTCATGGATGCGAGCAGGCTCGCAGGAGAATTTTTCCCGCGCGCTATTTCTTTCTAAGCGCGTATACCTGCAGGTCTTCTTTGGAAATTTGATCGCCGGGCACGAGGCGGTAGTGGGCTTCCTCGACCACTTTGATGGCACCGTCTTCGAGGGTGAGTTCAAAGAGGGCGATCAAGTCGCCTTCCATGAATTGGGCGGAGATGGCGCGGCAGATCAGGCTAGGGAATTTTTCTGCGCAGCAAACAATGTCCTGACGGACCTGCACACTGGGGAGTTTGCCGTTTCAGCCCTTGGCTTGAACGGGAACGACGAATTGGCGTCCGGAGCGATCTACGCCGACATAGACTTCGTCGATCTCGATCTGGCCGATGGTGCCGACGGTGGTGCGCAGGTGGCTTTGCAGCGAGTATGGTAAGCGTCCGGCCGGGTGCCTTGTAGACGGATCGTAATGGTGATGCTTCTGAGGGTTGTGAGTCAGAGAAGATGCGGCTTAAACATGATGGTGACCATTATGATCACCGCGATCAGAGCCGGGATGGTGTCAGAGTCAGCGAGCCGGTTGCCAGCGTGCGGGAGTGAGCGCAGCAAGGTCGTCCTGGTTGGTCATCGTCGGAAGCCTGTTGAGGACATCGCGCAGGTACGCGAGCCGGTCTTTCCCGAGGCGCTGGCAGGAGACGACGATCGAGTAGATGATCGCCGAGCGCTGACCGGCTCCGGGATGTCCGATAAACAGCCAGTTCTTCTTGCCGATCGCGGAGGGCCGGATCGCGTTTTCGACCAGGTTGTTGTCGAGGCGTGTTTGGTGATGCCGGAGGTGTTCAGTCAGCGGAGCCCAGTGACCGAGCAGATACGTGCAGGCTTTCCCAAGACCGGAGCTAGGCAGCACTTTTGTTTTCAACGCGAGCGCGAGCCGGCGCAGCCAGTGCAGCGGCCGGGCAAACATCTTCTGGCGCAGCCCGGCTCGTTTTTCTTCGACGCGAGCCTCATCCCATTCGCGTTCGAGCCGGTACAGGCCGCCGATCAGTCGCAGGATTGTCTGTGCGGTCTTTGGGCGTTCGGCCGCGGCTTCAAAAAACTTCCGCCGCGCATGCGCCCAGCAGCCCGCCCACACGACGCCTTTGTTCGCGCGGGCGTGGCCGGCGTACGCTTCGTAGCCGTCGGACTGCAAGACACCCCTGTATCCTTGGATCAATGACGTGAGTTCCCCGTGCCGGCGCGACAAACGCCAGTCGAAGACCACTTCTGCGCCCGGGCGGCTGATCACCCACAGCCAGCCTTGGGTTGTGCCGCCGCGTTTTTCATCGGGGTCGTTGCAACGCACCGGGGTTTCATCGGCCTGAAGATAATCTCCGGCGATCAGGCCCCGGTGCATCTGCCGGTAAATGGGCTCCAGCCACTGCGCGGTCAGGCCGATCCAGTCGGCCATCGTCTGCCGGGACAGCTGCGCGCCCCAGCGTTTCGACATCTGCTCCAGGCGGTAAAGCGGCTGGTGATCGACGTATTTGCTAAGCGCGATCCACGCGAGCAATCCGGCCGATGCGTAACCGCCCGCCACTGTCCGCGCCGGCGCGGCGGCACATATCGGAGCACGGGCCCGGTCCAGCCGGTGCCGGTACTTCAGACGCACGATCTCGCGCTTGAAGAGTTTGGGCGGCGTCACATCAACTTCGAACGTACGCTCTTTTCCAATACGCTCGTACAACTCCGGCTCCGCCTTCACCTCCTCGGGGGAGGATCTCGACGGTTTCCTCGACCGGCAGCTTCGCAAAGGTCTCGGCCGGCGCAGTGCGCGGCATGGGTTTACCCGCGGGCCGTTCGTACGTGATCGTCTCGGTCTTCGGCGCGCAGGTGGCGGCGAGTTTTTCCAGTTCGCCGAGCTTTAAGATCATCTGCGCCCGCTCGAAGGTTTCACTTTTGCCGGCACCAAACAGCTGCTTTTTAAGCCACGCAATCTGCATGCGCAGGGCTGCATTTTCCTGCCTGAGCAGATCGAGTTCGGAGTGGGTTTTTCCGGGTGCCATCAAGACGCGCACTCCGAACCGGAACGCATAAAAGTGTTCCCCGCTTCAGAGGATATTTTGTATCAGCGCTGGTACCACGGCTTGAGCGAGCCATGCCTTAGTTCCACTCCGCCGATCAAAAGCGCGAACGCTTCCGGCGCGAGGGAGAGCTTCGCACGGTCGTCGCCCGGCGCCGGCCACGAGAAGCGGCCTTGCTCCAGGCGCTTGGCCAGAACCCACACCCCCGTGCCATCCCAGTACAGTAGTTTGAGCCGCGTGCGCTCCTTGTTGATGAAGACAAACAGCGCGCCGTTCTTCGGGTCCTCGCGCAGCTGCTCCTGCGCCGTCGTCCACAGACCGTTAAATTGCTTGCGCATGTCCACCGGCTGCACCGCCGCGTAGATCTTGATCGCCGAAGGAAACGCCAGCATCGGGTTTAATTTAGCAGCGCAAGGCGCGGATGAGAGCGGCTAGTGCCGCCGGATTATTTCCGCGCAGCACCGTGCCGTCAGGCAGACACGCTTCGAGCCTTTCTCGGACTCCCGATTCGCGCGACGGCGAAGCGACTGCCGACGGCGTCGGCAGCTTTAACTCCGCAAACCGGATCGGCGCGGGCTTGCAAGCAGGCACCCGCATCGACGCTTCGGTCTGCTTCGCCGCCTTCATCACCCAGTGCGCAAACGTTGGATACTTCACGCCCTCCCGTCGGGCGAACGCCGCCATCGTCATCCCGCTCGCGTGATACGCCTTCACCAGCTCCGCCCGCCTGCGCGCCGCCGTGATCCTCCGCCCACGCATATCGCGCTTTTCTCCCACATCGATCACTTCCGCTACGATTGTTCCCATCCGAGCACTTTACCGTGATTACTCTCTGCCGCCTATTGGGTCGCCGGCCGGACGCTTACCGAGTATGCGGCGATACCGAGGAATATCTCGATGAGACGGTTGTAGCGGACTTTCGCGAGGAGCTTTTCGGCTGCGGGAATCGGGAACGTATCCAGGAAGCGCGGGGTTTGATCGAGGAGCCGGTGGCTGGCGCGTATCAGATCCGGGATGACGCGCGTTTCGCGAGTCCTGATCGTGGCGGGGAATCGGCGATGAAAGGGGTAACATTTCACCCTCCGCATCGATCGGATTCCGGCTGATTCGCAAGGGGGGAAGTCCGGGGAGGCGGCTATACCTGCTGATCAACCCCCGTGTGTTTTCAGATTCAGGCTGAGGTAGCTCTGACTTTTATGCGGTGCCCTGAATTTAGCTTCGGTACTTTATGCCCGTCGCCAAGGTTAGTGACGTCTGCAATTTCTGAGATCCAATGTCTAAGAGCCGGGGCTTGCACGAGGGGAAATCGCATCGCTACTGCGTAGACCTCATCGTAACTCGCTTCGTTTTTTTTGCGCATAAACTCATGCACTTTTTCCCGAGCAAGTTTGGCGTAATGTAATGACTGCTCTTGGAGGTAATTAGTCTCAGGCAGCTCTGCTCCGTCAAAAAACTCAGACTGATTAGTTTTGGCCTCTCTTTTTCGACGTTTAGCGTCTGCACGAACTTCGCCAGCCAGGTTGAGGGCTTGACGTTCAGCCTCTTTGAAAACCTCGACGCCCTTCAGATTGCGAGTGGCGTATACGAGATGAAAGTGCGTCCGGTCGTTCGTTGGATGTGGAATGAGAGTGATGGGCACATGAGCAAAGCCACCCGTACGCGAAACTCTCTCTGCGTACTCGAAGATAAGAGCGTCTTCACGACGTTTACCTTGGAGATATTTACACTTTTCACGGAAGCTAGAATCGCCGAACAATCTTTTAAATCCGTCGTCAATCTCGGGACGCTCATCCTCGGCGAAGCGACTGATGAACTCGGTCATGAAGTTAATCAAAACCTCGCATGGATTCAGGCGGAGAAGCGGAGCGATAACATCCATCGAAAACCCAGTCCAGCCGGTGGGATCAATGAAGATGAATGGAAAGGTGCCCGCTCCGGACCCCTTTGCTATTCTCACGAGTTCAGGGACTGCGGATTCAAAATCTTGATTAAGAGCGATGACTTGAGCGTCTGATTGAGAGTCAGCGAATTTTTTCAATCGGGCGAACGGGCCTGTTTCCCTCTCAAGAAAAATACACTTTATATGCAGGTCGTGATTGAAGGCGCTTCGAACGGTTTCGCGCGCCTTCCTTAGTTGGCCGAGCGCTATTGAAAATGATGCGTCCTTCAAATCCTCGCTCTGCACATTCCATGGTCCTGAAAAACCGTCTACATACAGGATTTCGCTATATCTTTTTCCTACGATGCGAGCGAATCGCTCCAGATACTTGTCGAGGATGACGTGTTTGATCAATGACTGCTCTCGTCCGTTGTAACTGGGGTCGTAGCTTGATGTCATAGATTAATTCACCACGAGCGCGTCGAGCAGGTGGGCTCGGACTGTGGAGGAGGGGACTGGATTTGCCGCAGCGTCTGGAAACTCGTCGTAGGTTTTCCCGTCGAGTTCCCGGCCAGTGGTGGATTTGCGGACACCGCCCCATTGTTTGAAGAAGAAGGGCACGCGTTGGTCTTCGCATTGAGCGCGGATGGATCGGACCCATGACGCTTCGATGGGACGGGCTCCGCTGCCGCTTTCTCCGCCGACAATTACCCAGTGAATACCTTCGAGTCTGAACTGACCGAGGTCTTCGAGGAGTGGCTCTATGGAAAGGAAGGCAACTGCGGGTCGTGCTTTGCGGAGAAGTTCGATCCTCGGAAGTCCGTGCTTTTGGTTTTCGACGCTAACGCCCCACCAGATGTGAGAGGCGGAGGCCGCTTTCTTGAGCTTGGTTTTCAGCAAGCGGCTCATGCGGTCAGCGCGCTTCGTCAGGATCTGATAGGTGTGCCAGTTGGCGGCGAGCATCACGCGGCAGACGTTCTCTATGAACTCGTCGGACACATTCTCGTGAAAAAGATCGCTCATCGAGTTCACGAAAATCTTCCGAGGCGTACTCCAGCGGATTGGGTCTCCGAGTTTTTCAGGGACGAGTCGGAGATCGAAGCCGAACTCGAACGGGTGTCCTTTCACGCCACGGAAGCGTTCGGCGAAGGTTTCGGCGTAGCAATGTTTGCAGCCTGGGCTGACCTTGGAGCAGCCGCGCACGGGATTCCACGTAGCGTCAGTCCATTCGATTTTTGAATTCGCGCTCATTTTGTGGAGAACCGAAATCTACGCGCCGCGCCGGGTCAACGGCTGCACGTGGGCTCCGCTTACGATAACCATGGTTTTGCATTTCCCGCGTGCGATTTTCTCCCGAACGCGCATCTGGCTGTTTAAATGAGAAGTTCAGTCAACGGGGAGAGTCCAGCTTCTACTGATTTAGCGGACGCGGATTTTTAGGTGAGCGCGTTGCCTATTGAAGACGGCGTGAGTCGAGTGGCGGGGAATGCATCTGGATACGGACGTCTCCGCTCAACCCTCACACTCTGCCCGTTCGGCGGGGACGAAACTTGTGCTGATTCTCGGCGCGCTGACGGCGCTCGGGCCGCTGGCGATCGATATGTATCTGCCGTCGTTGCCGCGGATCGCCACGGATCTCGCGATCGATTCGGGGACGGTGCAGCTCACGCTGTCGGTCTTCATGATCGGCGTCGCGATCGGGCAGGCGTTTTATGGGCCCATGGTGGATCGGTGGGGGCGGCGCACGCCGTTGTTGATCGGCATGGCGGGATTTTCGCTCGCGGCGCTCGGGTGCGCGTGGGCGCACTCGATCGGGAGTCTGCTCGCGTGGCGGCTGGCGATGGCGCTCGGCGGGTCCGCGAGCATGGTGATCCCGCGCGCGGTGGTGCGCGACCTGTTCGATGCGCAGGAGTCGGCGCGCGTTTATTCGCTGTTGATGCTGATCCTCGGCGTATCCCCGATTCTGGCGCCGACCTTGGGCGGGCAACTGCTCGCGTTCATGGGATGGCGGGCGATTTTCGTGACGTTGTCAGTGATCGGTGTGTTCTGCGCGGTGGCAGTCGCGTGGGGATTGCCGGATACCTTGAAAAAAGAAGATCGCGTGACCGGTGGCGTGGGGCTGGCGGTGCGGACGTATGCGCGGCTGCTGATGGATGCGCGGTTCATCGGTCTGGCGCTGGCGGCGGGCAGCGGACTGGGCGTGATTTTTTCCTACCTGTCGGGGTCGTCGTTTGTATTCATGAATTTATACGGGCTGACTGCGCAGCAGTACGCGTACGTTTTCGGCTTTAACGCCATCGGGCTGATCGCGGCGTCGCAGGTGAATCGCTGGCTCCTGCGGCGGTACACCGCGCGGCGGGTGCTCTCGACGGCGTTTCTGGCAAACGCGGTCTGCGGCGTGTTGCTGGCGGTGGCGGGAGCGACGGGCATCGGCGGGATGTATGGGATGATCGCGCTGCTTTTTCTGTGTCTTGGCGGGGCCGGTATCATGTTTCCGAATATCGCGGCGCTGATCATGGAGCCGTTCGGCGCGGTGGCGGGCAGCGCGTCGGCATTGCTGGGGACGGTGCAATTCGGCGTGGCGGCGGGCGCGGGCGCGCTGGTCGGACTTTTGCACAATGGCACGGCGGTGCCGATGACGGCGGGCGTCGCCGGTTGCGCGCTGGCGGGGTTGCTCGTGGTGCGCTTCGGCGTGCGCTGGTCGCACGCGTGAGGAAAAAGCGGATACACAGCGCTCCGCGTCAGCGGCCCGCGTTTTCCGCGGCGAGTTTTTTGCGGCGCGCCCGCTCGTCTTCGGATGGTGAGTCGGGCGGGGCGGACGTCGTCGGAATCGGGCCGGCCGCCCGGTAGGTATTGAGGAGAACGCCCTTGGGCGTGCGGCGGGTTTCCACCAACGAGAGCGCGCGTGGGGGCGCGCCCTTTTCGAACAGGCGTTTCCCTTCGCCGAGGATCACGGGATATACCCAGATGCGGTATTCATCGACCAGATCGGCGGCGATCAGCGTCTGCAATAATTCACCGCTGCCCCAGCAATGCAGGGTGGGTCCAGAGGAGGATTTTAACTCACGGATCCCGGCCACGGCGTCGGCGCCGAGACGCTGCGAGTGTTCCCAGGAGAGCCGGTCGAGACTGCGCGTGGCGACGTACTTCGTCGCTTGGTTGAAGGCGCGGCCGATGGGATTGGTGCCGGCGTGCGGCCAGTAGGCGGCGAAAATTTCGTACGTGCGCCGGCCCAGCAGCAGGGCGAAATCGCTGGAGATCAGTTCGCCAACGGCGTCGCCCGCGGAGGCGTCGCTGAACGGCCAGATCCAGCCGCCGTGGGAAAATCCATTTCGCGGATCTTCATCGGGACCACCCGGGGACTGCATCACGCCGTCCATCGAGACGTGCGTGATGGCGATGAGCTTTCGGAGCGGTTGTTCTTTTGTTTTCATGTTCGCATAGACGACGAACGCGTGGCGCTTCTCAGGACACGGGCGCTCTCGTTTCTGGCGAACGGGACGAACGGGAACTGGGCGCGGGGTTCGCGCGCGTTGTTTCGTTTCCAAGGTTGCGAGTCCGTTGCTGAGGCGGTGAGAGCGAGGGCGTCGAGCCATGCGAGGGCGGTGGGCTCGTTGTTCAGGTTCACGTCGAGGAAGGCGAGCGTGGCGGTATCGAGCGTGCCGTGCATCGTCAGCGTGGGACGCGTGATGTTGGTCCATGAGCCGCTGAAAAGCCCGAGGTGGTCGCGCCTTGCGGGGAAAATGCGACGCCGCATTTCACGCGTGTATCCGGAAAGCTGACTTGCCGGAAAGAGTGCGGCGAAGAACGCGACGGCGAGCCAGCGGGGCCGACAGAAACGTGTGAGGCGATGTGGCATTTTCATCGGAGGTACGACGGAAGACGGTGCGTCCGTTCCGTGGTTACCGCCCGGGAGAAATGCGAAAGCGGGGCGGCTATTTTCGTGGACGGG
>Ga0164241_10003767_pt1 | contig 15017 bp, 12 predicted proteins | sample OricomyardsoilBY_FD_108780 | JGI IMG/M metagenome (GOLD analysis project Ga0164241, IMG submission 108780) | Backyard soil microbial communities from Emeryville, California, USA - Original compost - Back yard soil (BY) | ecosystem: Environmental > Terrestrial > Soil > Unclassified | place: USA... | reverse complement strand
CTGTGGTCGGTGCTGGATCTCGCCCACAAGGCGAAGATCGACCAGATCGCGACGGACGTCCGACTGCTGGTCGGCCCGCAAGGAGAGAGCGCGCTCGGTCTGAAGTGGGACAACAGCTGCGAGCAGCTGACGCCCGGCAAGAACGAGATCGCTCTGCGCAACTGCGCGCTCCGCGGAGATCATCGCGCGGTCGATGTGGGCGAGGTCGAGTGCTACGCCCTCGTAGAGGGCGGGGACGGCCACGGCGAGTTCCGCATCCACCCGGGTGCGACGCCGGAGCAGGGCTCGCTCGGCAAGGTCGCGCTGCCAGAGGCTGCGAAGAAGCTCGATCGCGTGCGCGGCGGAAAGTTCCTGTCGGCGATCTACAAACGCGGCGAGGCGACGGTGTGTCTCGTGCGACGCGCCGGCAACCGACTCGAGCCGAAGATCGTGCGGCTCGAAGCGCCGGTCACCGATCTCGCGGTCGCCGACACCAGCCTTCTCGCGATCTCGAAAGACGGACGCGTCATCCTCTACGACTCGGAGGCGATCTCGAACGCCACCGAGTCCCGCATCGAGCCGAAGAGCGAGACACACCTCGGCTGCCAGGGCGAACCGCGCGTCATCGTCGTCGCGCACGCGAAGATCTTCGTCGGGACGTCGCTCGGCGAGGTCGTCTCGGCGATGCTCGTTCGCAAGCAGCTGATGCAGTAGAGAACGCGGCGGCGACCGAGCGCCGTCGCCGGGCGGCAGGGCGACGACGAGGGCGGGGCTACGAAGCCCCGCTTTTTTACATCATGCGCGGGCCCATGGAGAACCACGCTCCGCCATCGGCGACGACCGTCTCGCCGTGGACGAGGCTGGCCGCGTCCGAGCAGAGGTACACCGCGAGGCTCGCGATCTCGTCGATGCGACCGAAGCGCTTGATCGGGATCGCGTCGATGAGCTTCTGCTTCACGTCGCCCGGCGCCAGGCGGCTCATGCCCTCCGTGTCGTCGATGGGGCCGGGCGCGATGCCGACCACGCGCACACCGAGGCCGCCCCACTCGACGGCGAGGGTCTTCGTCATGCTGTCGATGGCGGCCTTCGCCGCGGACGCGTGAATCTGGAGCGGCGTCGCCGCGTAGTGGAGCGTCGCGGAGATGTTCAAGATGACGCCGCCGTGATCGCGCAGCCACGCGTCGAACGCGGCGCGGCTGACGTTGAACGTCCCGCATGCGTCGATGTCCAGGACGGTCTTGAAGCCGTTCGGCGAGAGCGCCGCCGCCGGCGCGAGGAAGTTTCCGGCGGCGCCGTTCACGACGACGTCGATCTTCCCGAACCGCTCGAGCGTAGCCTTGAGGGCATCGTCGATCGCCTTCGGATCTCGCACGTCGCACGGCACGGCGAGCGCGCTCTTGCCCGTCGTCTTTTCGAGCTCGGCTGCTGCGGCCGCGAGTCGGTCTGCCTTCCTGCCGAGGATGACCGCGCTTGCGCCATGCTCCATCAGCGCGCGCGTGATGCCGTAGCAAATCCCCGAGCCGCCGCCCGTGACGAACGCGACCTTGCCCTCGTAAAGATCCGAACGAAATGCGCTTTGGCCCATGGGCGCGGGGTAGTACGAACGGGCTCCCGATGCACGCCTGGACGGTCCCGGAAGCGCTGCTGCTCGCCTTCGTGGGCCTCGCTGCGGGCTTCGTGAACACGGCAGCCGGTGCAGGCTCCCTGCTCAGTCTGCGCGCGCTGATGCTCTTCGGCATTCCGGCAGAGGTCGCGAACGCGACGAATCGCGTCCCGGTGTTGGTCCAGTCGACCGTGGCAGGAAGAGGCTTCGACAAGGCGGGCGTCCTTGATCGGTCGAGCATCTTGAAGGCGGCCATTCCGTCGTCGCTCGGCGCGATCGTCGGCGCGCTCACCGCGTCGCACCTGCCCGAGAAGGTCATGCGTTGGCTCCTCATCGTGGTGCTCCTCGGCATCGCGCTCACGGGGCTTCGCGCCGCGCGCAGGCCAGCTGCGCCCGACGCCGAAAAGGGTGAGGCCCCGAAGAAGCTCGAGCTCCGCGTCGCGACCACCGTTTGGCTGTTCGTCGCGGGCGCGTACGGGGGCTTTCTGCAGGCAGGCGTCGGCCTCGCGCTGCTCTACGCGCTCGCGACGGTCGGCGGTCTCGACTACGCGCGCGCGAATGGGTTGAAGGCGGTGCTCGTCGCGATCTTCACGGTCCCTGCGCTCGCGGTGTTCGTGCTCGCGGGGCAGGTCGCCTGGGTGCCGGCGATCGTGATGAGCCTGGGTGCTGCGGCCGGCGCGGCGCTCGGCGTGCGCTACGCCGTGAAATACGCGAGGCAGCTCCGTGTGACGGTGGTCGTGATCGACGTGATTGCATGTATCGTCCTCGTCGCGCGCGAGATCGTCGCGATGAAGACCTGAAGGTCGCCCCGCGAACAGGCCCCGAGAGCGCCGAGAGAGAGGACGAACGTGAATCCTTATCCGCAGCAGCCTCCGCAGCTTCACCCAGCGCAGCTTTGGGTCATCGCGACCGGCGTCATCCTCCACAAGCGCGACGACAAGCGCCTCGACATCCTCGGCGGCGAACCCCGTCCGTCCGGGGCCCGCGAGGCGTTCTTTCACCTCATGAGGGGATGGGGCGTGCTGACGCCGTCCGAGGCGAACGAGCGAATCGAGTGGCTGCTCGAGAAGGGCCACCGCGTCGGCTGGGAGGCCCAGGGCGTAGGTCCCGCCGCGGCCTTCATGGGGTGGGACGCGGTGCGCGCAGCGACCGTCGCGGGGTGGGCGTATCGCGCGTACCTCATCGATAAGCAGACGGCTTGGCAGTTTCACCTGAAGGTCGCCGAGCTCTTGCGCGCGACGTATCGGACTTGGGCAGAGGTCGGGCAGAGCTACGTGCATGGGCTCAACGTCTGGTCCGACGGCGACAGCGAGATCGTCGCGCCGACCGCAGCGGCCGTGGGCTGGCTCACGAGCCATCCGGCGAGCCCGTGGGTGCAGCTGCCTTGGGAGACGGATCTTTCGGCGGCGACGCTGCCCCCCGATCCTCCTGCCTACGAGGTCCGCGTCGGGCCTGGTGGACATGCGCCGACGATCTCGGACGGCATCCGAATGGCCGGTCCGAATGGTCGCGTCATCGTCGCGTCCGGCACCTATCGAGAGCAGATCAACCCGGAGCATTCGGTCGAGGTCATCGCCGAGGGGCCCGTCACGCTGGAGAGCGCGTTCAAGCCGTGTGTCCGCGCCGCGGAGCAGCGAACGGTCGTGGTCCGTGGCTTCACGCTGCGCGCGACGCAGACCGAGACCGGCGAATCGCTCAACGCCGTCCATTGCGTCAACGGCTTCGCGCGCCTCGAGCAGTGCGACATTTCCGCGACGAACGATGGCGTCCAGCTCCGCGATTGGGCCATCGCGCACGTCTTCGACTCTCGCATTCAAGGGTGCGGCAAGTACGGCGTGGGCACCATCGCCGGGCGCTGCGTCATCCTTCGCACCGAGATCTCGCAGTGCGGGAAGGACGGCGTCATGCTGAAGAACAAGGGGCCGAACCGCATCGAAGGCGGCAAGCTCCACGGCAACGGCGGCGCGGGCGCGTACGTCGCGGACGGCGTCGATTGCACCATTCGCGGCGTCGAAATTTCCGGCAACACAGGGCCGGCAGAGATCGTCGGCATAGGCGAGTCCGAGCTCACCATCGAGGACGTGAAGATCTCGAACGGGCGCTCCGGGGGCATCTTCTTCCAAGACTCCGCGCAGGGGAGCTTGGGTGGCGTCTCGATCTCGGGCTGCGCGCTCGCCGCGCTCGACATCGGGACCACGAGCTTCATCAACGGCGAGGACGTCGCGCTCGTGGACAACAAGAGCTCCGGCGTCTTGGTCCGTGCGAATGGCCGACTGCTCTTGGTCCGCTCGACGCTCACCAACAACGTCGAGGGCCACCTCTGGATCATGAACGGTGGACGCGCGGCCCTCGCCGAGTGTCACGTCGCGGGCGGCAAGACGGGGCTCTGGGTCCAGGGCGGCGCGATGGCGTACGCCTATCGCACGGCGTTCGAAGGGCAGACCGGGACTGCGCTCGACGCCCAGCCCGGGGGCCGCCTCGTCGCTTCGAAATGCAAGGTCACAGGCGCGGGCGGCGACGCCATCGTCGCGAACGCGGGCGCGGACGTGCGTCTGGTCTTCGCCGAGGTCGGCGGCGCAGGCGGCGCCGGGCTCCGCGCGCTCGACGGCGCGGCGGTCCGCGTCGAGGACTCGATCCTCGAGGGCTCACGCGGCGGAGACCTGGTCGGTCGCGCCGAGGTGATCGCGTCACGCATCTCTGGACAAGCTGGCGGCTCGCCGGGCGTGGGTGCGCCGGAAGAACGTCGAAAGGCGGCCGATCAGGCCTTCGACGACGCCCTCTCGGCGATCGTCTCGGGCGAAGGCTGAGACACCTCGGTCTTCTCGGAGAGCGCCTCTGCCCCGAGGAGCACGAGCGAAATCCACACGGCGTCGGCTGCGAGCAGATGTACTAGCTGCAGCGCAGTCGGCGCCGCGAGCAAGAGGTTCACGACGCCGACGACGATTTGCAGGATGACCGCTGCCGCGAGCCGCGTGGCGCTGCGCTTCACGCTCGCCGAGTCACTACGCATCGCCGTCGCGGTCACGAACAGCAAGAGGATCGCCGTCCCGACCGCGAGGAAGGGGTGAAGCCCCCGGACCTGCACCCAGGGGTGGCTCGCGTGCGACAGATCTTGCGCCATGCCTTCTGCGAAGGTCTTCACCGGAAATAGCGTGTCCCCGAGGGCCGCGATCGCGCCGCTGATCCCGGTCAGCGTCACGGCGGCAGCGCCGGCTCCGAGGAGCGCGGAGAGGGCGGGCCGCGCGATTAGAGAAGGGCGTTCGGCGCGCCCGGCCGCCCAGATCGTCAGCGTCATCGAGCCGACGAGGAGGAACGTGTTGACGAGGTGCGCGCTCATCCACGCGCCGCGCGCCAGGCTCTCGTCCTTGGCGACCTTCTCGAAGAGGACGAGCCCGGCTCCGACGCCCGCCTCTGTCAGCATGAAAAACATCGATGCGCACGCGGCGACGCGGGCGAAGCTGCCCTTCGGTTGCCAGACGAAGGCGGCGATGGTGAGGAGCACGACCAAGATGAGGGCGATGCCGCTCGTCGCGCGGTGGGTGTATTCGATCACCGTCGCGAGCCGCGGCGCCGCCGGGACGATCTCTCCATTGCACGTAGGCCAGTGGCTGCCGCAGCCCGCGCCAGAGCCGGAGACGCGCACGTAGGCGCCCCACAGGATGACGAGCAGCGTCACGCCGAGGTTGGCGAGGGCGAGGTTTCGAAAGCGTCGCGGATGCACGGGCGTCGGATCTGGGGCCGATCGAACCGCGGGGCAATGTCGATGTCCGACTTCGGTCGGCCATCCCGGCCTCGGTCGGCGGCGGTTTGCGCTAGAGCCCTCTCTAGCGCGGATTATGCTGCGCGGCCCATGCCTGTGCGCACCCTGCTCGAAAAGCTCGCGAATGGAGAGGTCGGCGTCGACGAGGTCGTCGAGGCGCTCGCGCGCTCGCCCTTCAAAGATCTCGGAGACGTGAAGGTCGACGAGCATCGCGAGCTGCGTCAGGGCGTCCCCGAGGTCGTGTTCGGGCAGGGCAAGACGCCCGCGCAGATCCTGCTCGCGGCGAGCGCGCTGGTCGCGGCGGGGCAGAACGTCCTGGTCACGCGGTTGACCCAAGAAGCTTTCGACGCCGTGCACGCCGGGATGCCCGAGCTTTCCTACGATCCCGTGTCGCGCATCGCATCGTTCCGGGGGCGCGAGATCGTCCGGCACTCCATTGCGCCGGTCGCGATCGTGACCGGCGGCACGAGCGACATCCCGGTTGCGGAAGAGGCCGCCCAGACCCTCGAGGCGCTCGGCGTTCCCGTCACGCGTGTCTACGACGTCGGCGTCGCGGGTATCCATCGGCTGCTCGCGCGCCTCGACACGCTGCGAGAGGCGAGCGCGGTCATCGCGATCGCCGGGATGGAGGGCGCCCTTCCCAGCGTCGTCGGTGGCCTCGTTGCCTGCCCGGTCGTCGCGGTGCCGACGTCGGTCGGCTACGGGACGGCGCTTGGCGGACTGACCCCGCTCTTCGCGATGTTGACGAGCTGCGCGAGCGGGATCTCCGTCGTCAACATCGACAACGGCTTCGGCGCGGCGCTCGCAGTGCGCCGCATGCTCCCCCTTGGCGCAGCAGAAGCGAAGCGAGGCGCGTGATGGGAAAGAAGAAGGCAGCCGCGAAGGCGAAGAAGGCGAAGTCCGTTCTCGAGTCGAGTGGGCTCCTCGCCCCGGTCGACGTGGGCGCCGTGCCGTCCACTACGTTCGATGCGGCGACCGCGCATGGCCATGCGCACGCTCATTCTCATTCTCATTCCCACTCTCACGAGAACGTGCATTCGCACGGACACGTCCTCGCGGACGCGCACATGCACACGCACGGCGACCCCGCCACGCCGGAGGTTCCGCTCGAGCTCACGCACGAGCATGCGCCGAGCGACCCGCCCCTCGAACGCGGCGCCGGCGTCGGCAAGATCCTCTTCTTCGACGCCTTCAGCGGCCTGGCTGGCGACATGACGATCGCCGCCCTGCTCGATCTGGGCGCGCCCCTCGCCGTCGTCGAGGACGCCGTCGCCACGCTCGGTCTGTCCGGCTTCCATTTGCACGTGGGTCACCGCCACCGGAGCGCCATCGTCGCGACGCACTTCGACGTGCGCGTCGCAGACGGGCAGCCTCGCCGCGACTACCGAGAGATCGACGCGCTCCTCGCCAACTCGAAGCTCGATCCGTCGGTGCGCGACCTGTCGCGTCGCATTTTTCGCCGCCTCGGAGAGGCAGAGGCCCGCGTCCACCGGATGCCGCTCGAGAGCGTGCATTTTCACGAAGTCGGAGCCGTGGACGCGCTGGTCGACATCGTCGGCGCTGCCGCGCTGCTGACCTACGTCGGTGCGAGGGTCGTGTCGACGCCGCTGCCGATGGGGCGCGGCTTCGTCCGGTCCGAGCACGGCAAGATGCCGAACCCCCCGCCGGCTGTCGTGGAGTGTCTGCGTGGGATCCCGACGTACTCGGTCGACATCGACTTCGAGCTCGTCACGCCGACAGGGGCGGCGATCCTCGCGACGGTGGCAAAGCGATTCATGCGCTGGCCGACGCTGACGCCGACGCGAGTCGGCTACGGCGCGGGCACCAAGGAGCTCTCCGAGCGTCCGAACCTGCTCCGCGTCGTGCTGGGAGAGGAGAACGCGCGCGAGGAGGCTTCGAGTGACGCCGCCCCGACCCACGTCGTCCTCGAGGCGAACATCGACGACATGACGGGCGAACAGGCGGCGTACGCGATAGCCACGTTGCTCGAGGCTGGCGCGCTCGACGCGTGGGCCGTCCCCGTGACGATGAAGAAGGGCCGGCCCGGGCTCGTGATGAGCGCGCTCGCGCCGAGAGAGCTGTCGGATCGCATCGCAGAGGCGATGCTTCGCGAGACGACGAGCCTCGGTGTGCGCAGAACGCCCGTCTCGCGACTCGAGCGTCCGCGTCGCATGACGACCGTGACGACGCGCTTCGGCGAGGTTCGGTGCAAGGTCAGCGAAGGGCCGTACGGGCCGCCGATCGTCAAACCCGAGCACGACGACTGCGCGCGCCTCGCGGGTGAGCACGGCGTCGCGCTTCGCGAGGTCGTGGCGGCAGCGCTCGCCACGGCTGGCTGCGATTCGCTCACTCGGTGAGCGCAGCCGCGAGTGGGTCTGCGCACGCGGGATCCCCACCTGGGTTCTCTGCGCGCACGGTCGCGGCGAGGATCGCGCGCGAGCCTGCGTGCACGAACCGGCCGTGTCCGTTCTTCTCTTGCGCGTCGAACACCATGTCAGCGTCCGACTGTCGAGCGAACTGGTAGTAGAAGATCACCCCACCACAGGGCGGACGGGTCACGGTCAGCATGACCGCTGTGTTTCCCGGCCCGGTATCGATGGTGCGCGATTCCTTGATGGCATATCCGGCGCTCTCTGCGCGGCGCTTCAGCGTGCCCTCGTCGTACTTCGGCACGGCCCGGTGCGCCCAGTCGACCTTCGGCATCGGGGGGAGCTTGCCGTTCGTGGCCGAGGTCGGCGGCTCCTCTGGATCGGCGGTGCGTGATTCTCGAGCGCTGCTCTTCACCGTCCTCGACGGGGCGTGTTCGAATACGAAATACGATATGCCGATGCCCGCGAGGCACAGGACGCCGATCGCGGACGCGAGGACGACCCAGGTCGTTCGAGAACGCGGTAGGTCGCTCTGTGTCTTGCCGTCGGCGTGCGTGCCGCCGAGCGTCGGCGCGACCATGGGGCGCGTCGGCGCGAACGCCTCGCGCGACGCGACGAGCGCGCGACCTTCGGTCGGCGCCGCCGGGATCTCGAGCTCCGGAAGCACGATCGCTTCGAGCTCGGCGAGCATTTCGGCCGCGGTCGCGTACCTCGCTTGCCTCTGCTTCTCGGTCGCGCGGAGGACGACCTTCCCGAGCGGTCCGCGCGCGACGTCGCTCGCGATCGGAGTCGGCTCTGCCGAGCCCTGAGCAATTAGGAGCTCGAGGCCGCTCGCGTGGTCGAACACCTTTCGGCCGGCGAGCATCTCCGCAATGACGAGCCCGAGCGCGTAGAGATCCGTCTCCGGTCCGACGCGTTGTCCGCGCGCCTGCTCGGGCGCCATGTATCGCGGCGTCCCGACGATCTGACTCGCTCGCGTCGGACCGCTGCCCGTCGTGTGATCCACGGGCGTGAACGCAGGGGATGCCGCCGGCTGCGGCGTCGCGCCCTCGGACGTCGACGTGGCGAACATGTCCTTCGCGATCCCGAAGTCGAGCACCTTCACGAAATAGGGCTCGCCCGGGTGCGACGTGATGAAGAGGTTCGCCGGCTTGATGTCGCGATGGACGATGCCGAGCGCGTGCGCCTCCATGAGGCTCTTCAGGACTTGGGTCGCGATCCGCCGCGCGACCGCGGCGGCGAGAGGGCCACGCTCGATCAACGCCTCGAGGGTCTGTCCGCGGAGGTACTCCCAGACGATGAACGGCGAGCCCTCTTCGCCGAAGCCGAAGTCGATGATGCGAACAGTGTTCGGATGATCGAGGCGCTGCGCGAGCGCGGCCTCTTGCTCGAAGCGCTCGGTCGACGCAGCGCCCGTCGGAGACAGGAGCTTGACCGCGACCGCGCGGCCGAGCGGCAGCTGCGTCCCGCGATAGACCACGCCGAAGCCGCCCGCGCCGAGCTTCTCGTCGAGGCGGTATCGTCCAGCGAGGAGGTTGCCCGATCCGGCCTGCACTCGAGCCACCTTGGCCGAGGCCCCTCCGAGCTTCAATGGCTCGCCACCGCAGAAACCGCGACTGCATGAATGGAGATGGGCCAATCCGCCACACAGAGGGTCGATGCCGCTCGGTGCGCTGCTCGCGAGACTCTTCCCGAAGGCCCAGCCTCCGCTCTTGCTCCGCGCCAAGCTCCCCTCGGCGCACGGCAGCGACTACGTCGTCGCGGACGGCATCGTGCGCGTCGAGGCGCGAGCCGACCACGGCGTGAGCGCGACGCTCAACCCCTTCTCGGCGCAAGGCCTCGTCTTGATTCCCTGGCTCGGCGGCGAACGGCTGGACGTCGTACTTAGCAAAGGCGACGCGCGCGGCAGAGTCCTTGTGACGCTCGACGACGTCCGGGCGGGCCGCGTGATCGAGGTCTCGCTCGAGTAACAACCGTGTCCGAGGCCTAGGCCCAGAACGAGTCCTGGGAGGGCGGCTACATCCTCGGCGGGGCTTCGATGCCGAGCAGGCCGAGCCCCGTCTCGAGCGTCCGCGCCGTGAGCGAGGTCAAGGCGAGGCGAGAGGTGCGGAGCGGCTCTTCGGCCTTCAAAACTGGGCACTTCGACCAGAAATCGCTGAATCGCGAGGAGAGGTCGTAGAGGTAGGTACACAGGCGATGCGGCTCGAGGGTCGCCGCCACGTCGCGGACGACGTACCCGAAGCCTAGGAGCCCGAGCGCCAAGGCGCGCTCCTCTTTCAGGGCGATCGCGACGCTCCCGAGGACCGGCGCCGCCGAGTCGTGGCCGGCGTTGCGCAAGATCGAGCGACAGCGTGCATGCGCGTACTGCAGGTACGGGCCGGTGTTCCCGTTCGTCGCGAGCATGCGCTCCCACGAGAACACGTAGTCTTTGATGCGATCGCTCGACAGATCCGCGTACTTGATCGCAGCGATGCCGACGGCGTGTGCGATCGCACGGAGCTCGGCTTCATCGATCGGCTCGCCTCGCTCTTCGGCCTTGGCGCGCACGAGCTCGAGCGCGCGCGTGTCGGCCTCGTCGAGAAGGTCGATGAGGCGCACCGAGTCGCCGGCGCGCGTGCGCAGCATCTTCCCGTCCTCGCCGAGGACGCTCCCGAAGCCTGTGTGCTCGGCGCGCGCCGGAGGCGCGAGCCAGCCCGCGAGCGCCGCGCCCTTGTAGACCATCGAGAGGTGCTGAGCCTGGGGCGAGCCGACGACGTAGATGAGGCGTGTCGCGCCGAGCTTGCCCGTTCGATACTTCACCGCGGCCAGATCGGTCGTCGCGTAGCCGTAGCCGCCGTCTTTCTTTCGCACGACGAGGGGGAGGGGCGCGCCCTCCTTGTTCTTGAAGCCGTCGATGTAGAAGCAGAGCGCGCCGTCGTCGACGCGGGCGAGGCCGCGATGCTCGAGGTCGTGGGCGATCCCCGGGAGCATGTCGTTGTAGAGGCTCTCTCCGGCGGCATCGGCGTCGGTGAGCGTCACGCCGAGCTTCGAATAGACGCGGCCGAAGTAGCGTTGCGATGCGTCGACCAGGACCTTCCACAGGTCGAGCGTCGCGGCGTCGCCGGCCTGGAGCGAGACCACGCGCTGACGCGAGCGCTCTGCGAACTCTGGCGAGGCGTCGAACTTCGCGCGCGCGGTCTTGTAGAAGGCGCTGAGATCCGAGACGTCGAGCGCGTCGGCTTTCGCGCCGGAGTCGACGAGGTGCTCGATGAGCATGCCGAACGGCGTGCCCCAATCCCCGAGGTGGTTCTGGCGGATGACTTTGTGTCCGCAGAGCTCGAGCGTGCGCGCGAGCGCGTCGCCGATGATCGTCGAGCGCAGGTGGCCGACGTGCATCTCCTTGGCGATGTTCGGCGCCGAGTAGTCGATGACGACGACCTCTTGCGGTGTCGCGAGATCGACGCCGAGTCGGTCGCTCTTCGCGGCCTCTTCGATCTTGGCGGAGAGGAAGTCAGCCCGGAACGTGAGGTTCAAGAACCCTGGCCCCGCGATCTCGACCTTCTCGCAGACGCCTTCGAGATCGAGCTTTTCGACGAGCGCCGTCGCGATGTCGCGAGGCTTTTTGCCGACGCGCTTCTGGATGGCGAGCGCCACGTTCGCCTGCGCATCGGCGAAGTCGCTCGGTCGCAATGAAGGATCGGTCCCGGCGAGCTCGGGCCCGAAGACGGCGACGAGCGCGCGTTCGAAGCGCTCGGCGAGTACCTGATTGGGATCTTGCATGGCTCAGTCGGGGCGCTCGACCGGGAGAAGCGAGCTCTCCCAGGCGAGGAAACCACCCTCGAGGAAGCCGACCGAGACGCCCCCCGCCGCGAGCTTGTCGGCGAGGGTCTTCGATTGGTCTCCGGTGCGGCAGTAGAGGACGGGTTCGCCGGCGAGCATGTGAAGCTCGGCGAGGCGTGTCTCGATCTCTTCGCCAGGAATGTTCACGGCGCTGGGGATGTGCGCGCGGTTGAAGGCGGAGGCATCTCGCGTGTCGACCGGGACGACCTGGCCTTGGCTGACGAGCTGCGCGAGCTCGGCCGCCTTGATCGCCCCTTCGGGCCGCGGCAGATACGGATCGATCATGTCGAGCAGCTGCGCTTTGCGTAGGACGCCCTGCTCGCCGACGACCGGACGCCCTTGGTGCAAGACGACGAACGTCGGCACCGCCTGGATGCGGAGCATCTCGGCTAGGCGCTTGTTCTTGTCGATGTCGACCTTGACGACCTTCGCCTTGCCTTCGAGCTCGCGCGCCACGGCCTCGACCTCCGGGGCGACGACTTTGCACGGCTGACACCAGTCAGCGGTGAACTCGATGAGGACGGGGAGGTCGCTCTTGATGACCTCTTGCTCGAAGGTCTGCTCCGTGACGAACGGGACCGGCATGCCGCATGGTTTAACGTAGGCCCGTCCCGAAGGCGAGCCGTCACGAGGGCTCGCGGGCGGCTCGGGCGCTCTGCTTTCGCACGGCGTTCGGATCCTGGGCGTCTCGGAGCGCATCCGCGAAGAGATAGGCCGCCGCGACGGTCGCGGTCAGGAGGCCGAGGGGTGCCCAAACCAGGGGACCTCCGAGTGGCCGACCCGCGGCCGATCGCAGGCCTTCGCCCAAGAGCTCGCCCCAAGAGGCTGCGTCCGTTCCGGGACCCATCCCCAAAAATGCGACCGCAGTGTCGAGGAGGACGACCGAGGCGATGCCCAGCGCGGCGCTGACGCTGACGGCGGCCGTCACGTGGGGCAGGACGTGGCGTCGCGCGATCGAGAGCTTGGAAGCGCCGAGCGCGCGCGCCGCGAGGACGAAGTCCTCTTGCCCGAGGCGCAGGCTCTCGGCTCGGACGATGCGCGCGACCTCGGCCCATTTGACGATGGCGACCGCGGCGATGACCGGGATGTTCGATGGGTGCTCTTCGATGCATCGGAAGAGCGCGACGACCACGATCGCGGGGAACGTATCGACGGCCTCGAGCCAACGCTCGAGAGAGCGATTGCGTCGCAGGCTCGAGAGTCCGACCAGCGCGCCGACGAACGCGCCCGCGATGGTGGCGACGAAGACGGCGAGGATCGCCGTGCCGAGGACGGCGCGGCCGCCGTGCAGCAAGAGCGCGAGGACGTCGCGCCCGCTCGAGTCGGTGCCGAGCACCGAGCCCACGGCGTCCCCACGCGACGGCATCGGAACGACGGCGCTACCGATGAAGCTCGCGAGCGCGAGCACGACAAGCGCGCCTCCGCCGAGCTTCGCGCGTCGACTCCCCCTCAGATAGCGGAGCGCCGTCGCGCTGTGGGTGCGTGCGCGGGTGCTCACGAGGCTCCGCCGATCACTCGGCCGCGGAGGCGCGGATCGAGCACGCCATACAAGAGATCCACGATGAAGACGCGCACGGTCGCGGCGAGCGCGAGCGCGAGCGCGAGCGCCATGAGGAAGCTCGTGTCGCGAGTCTCGACTGCTTCGACGGTGAGGCGACCGAGCCCGTCGAGACCGAACACCGCCTCGACGACGAACGCCGTGCCGAGCGCGATGGGGGGCTCTACGGTGATGAGCGTCGCGATCGAGAAAAGCGCGTGCCGAAGCCCTTGGCGCACGATCACGCGAAGACGGCTCGCGCCTCGGGCGCGCGTCGCCTTCACGTAGTCGCGGTGGAGGACATTCACGAGCGCGCTCTTCTGGTGGCGGGCCGGTCCGGCGACGAGGCCGATGGCGACCACGAGCGTCGGCACGACGAGCGCAGCTCCGCCGAGAGGATGCGCGAAGAGCGCGAGCGCCGCGGCGGGCAGCGCGTGAAGCGCGACGACGACTGCGCCGAGGCCGATGTCGAGGGTTCTCTGCTTCATCGCGGCGGCGAACGTCCCCAGCGCGACGGCGATCGCGTACCCGAGGAGGATGCCGCCGAAGACGAGCGTCGCGGTCGTCGGCGCCGCACGAACGATGCGCGCGTACGTCTCGTCGGCGCGGGGGCTGGCCCCCGACAAATCGAGCGCGGCGCCCGCGGCCCACTTGCCGTACCGCGTCTCGCGCACCATCGCCGAGACGAGCGTCGTTCCGTCCAGCGTGATGAAGTCCGTCTCGTACACGAGCCACCACTCGTGCCAACGAGCGACCGTCGCGCGTGCGTCCTCGACGGACGCGTCCGCGTCGATCCGATCGTCTCGCTCCGTCGTGTGGGCGAGGACCTCGACCAGGGTTCGTGCCACCTCGACGTCGGCCTGCGTCGCCGGCGCCTCGAGCTTCTCCATGACAGCCGGTACGACGTACGTATCCAGCTCCTCGAGCTCTTGTGCGCGCGACACGGTGCGGTATCGAACGAGGCGCTCGATCGCGGTGCGGACGCTGGCGCGACGAAACTCGACGCCGCGATCGGTCCAGAACTGCGTCCAGAACGCGACCGCGAGCTCGGGTCGGGCCGCGTCTTCAGCGCGCGTCAGCCCCATCCGCGCGGCGATCGGCGCGAGCGCGAGCGCGACGCGCAGCCGCTCTTCGCTCGGGCGGTCGCCGAGCGTCAGCAGGACGTGGGGCAGCGCGGCGCCACCGAGCCGAACGAGCTCGCGCGCTGCCTGGTCCGCGTCGGCGTCGCCCTTGGCGACGCGGTCAGCCGCTCGTGACGCGAGCGCCCGCGTGTCGCGAGGCTCGGTGTTGACGAACCGTGGCAGATTCAGGAAGTGCTCGCGCTGATACGCGGCGACTGCCGCACCGTCGGTCGCGAGCGAGCGGGGTTTTCGCTCGCTGGCGTCCGGCACGTACGAGAGCACGAGGAACGTGACGATCGACACGGCGCCGAGCGTCGGGATCGTCCAGAGCAGGCGCCGCAGGAGGATCGACAACATCGATCGGACCTACGCCGCCCTACGGTGCGTTCGAAGCGCCGTTCGTTCGAGCTCCGAAGAGGCTCTGTCGATCACCGCAGCAGGTAGTAGCCGACGACGACGACGCACGTGACGGCGCTCACGATCATCATCGTGACGATCCACGAGGGCGTCGATTCACGGGGCAGCTCGACCGGATCCTCGGCGCGGATGCTGTCGCTCGCGAGATCGCCGTCGTATTCGTCGTAGCCGAGCTCGATGTCGGGCCCGGGTTTCCCGGGGCGCATGCTCGAGCGGGCTCCGTGCGGGGCGCCGTCGCTCGCGCGGCCGCTCAGCTCGGGGAGCTCGTACTTGCGATACTTCAGGCCGGCGATCTCTTGCGCCGTCGGGGCCTCGAGCCCAGGGCCTTCGAATTTGGCGACGACCACCGTCACGTTGTCGTGGCCGCCCGCCTGGTTCGCGCGGTCGGTGAGCTCGCGGCATGCCTCGAGGG
>Ga0164241_10003766_pt1 | contig 15019 bp, 12 predicted proteins | sample OricomyardsoilBY_FD_108780 | JGI IMG/M metagenome (GOLD analysis project Ga0164241, IMG submission 108780) | Backyard soil microbial communities from Emeryville, California, USA - Original compost - Back yard soil (BY) | ecosystem: Environmental > Terrestrial > Soil > Unclassified | place: USA... | reverse complement strand
CCTTCGTCGCCGGGTTCGTCTCAGCCCCGTCCTCCTGTGCTCGATTGCGGCCTCGCCAGCTCGGCCGACCAGAACCGCGCCGAGCTGCGCATTGTGGACAGCTCAGGGTTGGTGTCGACGGATGCGCCAGACTGCGTGACATGGTTCGGCTCGGGGAGGCACGATGGCGGGCATGGCGGCATCGACCAATCAGGCCGAACCACTGGACGAGCCGGTCCGGGGACTGCCCGTCGCCCCGCCGGGCGGCGGCGAGTGGACCGTCGACCTGCTGGACCAACTACCGGACGACGGCCTGCGCTACGAGATCCTCGACGGGATCCTGATCGTGAGCCCGTCGCCGATCCCGATCCACCAACGGGCGATCGGGCGCATCTACCGCCTGTTCGATGACGCATGCCCACCGGATCACGAGGCGTTCGTCTCGCCGCTGGACTGGCAGCCTGACAACCGCACCTCACTCGAACCCGACGTGCTCGTGGTCGCGACCGACCGGATCGGCCCGAAGAACATCCAGCAGAACCCCGCGATCGTGGTCGAGGTGCTGTCCCCGAGCTCACGCCGGTACGACCGGTTGCTCAAGTTCGGCCGATACGCCGAGGCGGGCATCCCGCAGTACTGGATCATCGATCCGGCGAAGCCGTCGGTCGAGGTGTACGAACTCGACGGGGCCGGCGGCTATCGCCTGATCACGTCGGGCCAGGCAGATGAAGTTGTCACGGTCGGCCGCCCGCTTGCCGTGACGGTTCGTCCGAGCGACCTGGTTCGCCAGGCCTGATCAGGCGCAGGTCGAGCCGGAGCGGGTGGAGGGAAGCTCGACCGGTCCGTCGGGCACCGTCACGGCGGCGCATCGATCGTGGTTTCGAGATGCGGATAGTGGTAAGAGTGGAATGCTCTCCCCCAGCATTGATCGGAAGGGGAGCTCATGGGCGAGCACGGTGCGAATTTCGACAAGAGCGCGTCGATCTACGACGACTCCGACGAGGGCACCGGCGTCGTCCGGATCGCCTCCGTCGCCGCCCTCGGCGGCTTCCTGTTCGGCTACGACAGCGCGGTGATCAACGGCGCGAACTCGGCGATCGAGTCGTACTTCGACGCCAGCGCGCTGGAACTCGGCTTCACCGTCGCCGCGGCCCTGCTGGGCGCGGCCGCCGGCGCGCTGATCGCCGGCCGGCTGGCCGACCACCTCGGCCGGCTGACGGTCATGAAGATCGCCGCCGTGCTGTTCTTCATCAGCGCGATCGGCGCCGGTCTGAGCCCGAACCTGGAACTGTTGATCGTGTTTCGGCTGATCGGCGGCCTGGGTGTGGGCGTCGCCTCGGTGATCGCGCCCGCCTACATCGCCGAGATCGCGCCGGCCCGGATCCGCGGAAGGCTCGGTTCGCTGCAGCAGCTGGCGATCGTCACCGGCATCTTCATTTCCCTGCTGGTCGACTTCCTCATCGCCACCGCCGCCGGCGGATCCAATGAGCCGTTCTGGTTCGGCCTGGAGGCCTGGCGGTGGATGTTCCTGGCCATGTTCATCCCGGCGATCGTCTACGGCGGGCTGGCGCTGACCATTCCAGAGTCGCCCCGGTTCCTGATCGCCAAGCACCGGATCCCGGAGGCCAAGGAGATCCTCACCGGCCTGCTGGGTCCCAAGAACATCGACGCCAAGATCGACCGCATCCGGCAGACCATGGAGCGCGAGCAGGAACCCTCCTGGAAGGATCTGAAGGTACCGGGCACCGGCCGGATCGCCGGCATCGTCTGGATCGGCCTGCTGCTGTCGGTGTTCCAGCAGTTCGTCGGCATCAACGTCATCTTCTACTACTCCAACATCCTCTGGGAGGCCGTCGGGTTCACCGAGGACCAGTCGTTCGTCATCACCGTCATCTCGGCCGTCATCAATATCCTGACCACGCTCATCGCGATCGCCACCATCGACAAGATCGGCCGCAAACCGCTGCTGGTCATCGGGTCGATCGGCATGACGATCACACTGGCCACCATGGCGATCATCTTCGGCACCGCGGGCGAGTGCACCCAGGTGATCGCCGACCAGTGCACCGAGCAGAATGTCGCCGACGCCACCCCGAACCTGTACGTCGCCATCCTGGGCACCGCTTCCCCGATCGTCGCGCTGATCGCCGCGAACCTGTTCGTCGTCGCGTTCGGCATGTCGTGGGGTCCGGTGGTGTGGGTACTGCTGGGCGAGATGTTCCCGAACCGGATGCGGGCCGCCGCGCTGTCGCTGGCCGCCGGTGGTCAGTGGGTGGCGAACTGGATCATCACCGTGACCTTCCCGCCGCTCAAGGACATCTCGCTCGCCTTGGCCTACGGCCTGTACGCCGGGTTCGCGCTGCTGTCCTTCTTCTTCGTCACCAAGTGGGTCCAAGAGACCAAGGGCAAGCAACTGGAGGACATGCACGCCTGACCCTGCGTGACGCCGGCCAATAAGGATCACGCCGGCGACGCCGGCCGGGCAAGCCCACGATCCAGCTGCCACGGCCGGCCCGCTCGCTCATTCGGGAACCCGCGCCATGGCGGCGCAACGATCCCAGAGACCACGAGCGACGTCGGTGTCGTCTGCCTGGCGATTGGTCGTCGCGAGCCGGTTCTTCTCGTAGTACCCACCCGGCTGCCAGGTCGTCGCCGGCTCGCCGGTGGCCAGCCACGCGAGCGCCGCGCCGCCCCTGTCGGCACCCGCGAGCACCACCCGACGCAACGGGCTGTGATACACGGCATGGATGGCCCCGCCGGCGTCCGCCCCGAAATTGGTCGCCACCGCCCCGGGGTGGAAGGCGACGGCCGAGATACCTCGGTCGTGATACCGCCGGTGCAGCTCGCGGATGAACAGGATGTTGGCGAGCTTGCTGTTGCCGTAGGCCCGGCTCGCCGAGTAACCCTGCTCGCGGTCTGCACCACCGCCGCGGAGCTGTCGATCAGCGTCGGCAGCAGCAGGTGGGTGAGCAGGAAGGGCGCCAGCTGGTTCACCTGGAACGTCATCTCGTAACCGTCCGTGGTCAGCATGCGGCGCCCCCAGATGCCACCGGCATTGTTCGCCAGCACATCTATGCGTGGATGCTCCGCCCGCACTGCCTCGGCAAGCGCCCGCACTTGCGCCAACTCGGCGAAGTCCGCCACGTGGAACGGCGTGCCCAGATCGGTGGCCAGGGCCCGGGTCTTGCTCGGCGACCTGCCCACCAGGACAACGCGGTGGCCGGCCGCCACCAGCCGCCGGGCAGCCGCCGCACCGATGCCGTCGCTGGCACCGGTCAGCAGAATCGTGCGTGGTTCGTGCACGGACCCCATCCTCGGCCTGCGCTTAACCGGCCCGCGGCGAAGGTGGGGCGGCCCGACTCCCGCGCCTCAGCCGGCGCCCGGTCAATACTCCAGGCCGTGACCCAGCCGCCACACGTTGCCGTCGGCATCGGTGTAGGCGTAGGTCAGCCCGTCCGGCATGTAGCGCTCCTTGGCAAAGCCGGGCACATCATTGGGTGAGACGCAGACCAGATTCTCATCGACCGCGATCACCGCATCCGAGGCGGGCAATGTGAGCGGCAGCTTGCCGTGCGCCTGGGCGGCACCGGTCGTGACGTCGAACTGCGCCCGATAGAACGTGGAGAAGCCCGCGATGACCGCATCGGCCAGGGGCTCGACGTCGTCGAGGATCCACGGCAACGTCACGTTCACCGACACCACGACCTGGGCCCCTCGCGCACGCCCGGCCGCGCACAATTCGCGGAACCGGCCGACGCCGGTGAGCGTGGTCTCCTGGTACGCATCCCCGTTGATCGCGTGCAAGGGCTTGTCCTCGCACAGAGTCAGCTCCAGGAAGCCCGGGGTCGCGTCGAAGTAGCTGCCGGACTGCGGCTCCAGGATCAGCATCAGAACGTCCGCCCGGTCCGGATCATCGACCAACTCGAACCCGGTGGCCTGCGCCCGCGCCTGTTCGGTCTTCGCGGCGGCGAGGTCGGAGACCTTGTGGAAGACCTCCACATAGACCTTCGAACCCTGGGCCAGCGGCAGGATGCCCCCGGAATTCTTCAGCACGACCACCGACTTGCGGTGCACCTCCTCCGCGAGTGCCCAGCCGGGTGACGCCTTCACCGCGGCGTCGGCGCCCTCGGCGTCGACGTAGGTCTTGTCGTCGAACAGCCCGAGGGCGAACATCTCGGTGAGCAGCCGCCGGCAGGCTTCGTCGACGCGTGCGACGGAGATCCAGCTGTTCTCGATCGCGGCCTTCAGATCCTCGATGTTGTTGGAGTCGGCAACCATGTCGGTGCCGGCGTTGATCGCCTTGGCGAACCGTTCCGGTTTGCTCAGGTCCTCCACGCCCCAGCACATGTTGTCGGTGACGCCGGAGTCGGAATTGAGATAGCCGGTGAAGCCGAGTTGATCCCGCAGCAGGTCGTTGAGAACGTAGTGGTTGAAGGCGAAGCCGACCTCCTCCCACGGAATCTCCCGGCCGTCGACCGCCTGCACGACGCTGCGCCGGATCGACGGCGCGGAATAGTAGGGCATGAAGGAAGAGGTCTTGACCGCCGCGCGGAACGGCGGCAGGTGGTACTGCTCGAAGCTGCCCGGCGTCGGATAGCAGTTCCACTTGCCTTCCTTGTAATGCGGGTCGAAGCCGTTCTCCCGGGCGCCACCACCCGGAAAATGCTTGACGGTCAGGGCCAGGCTGTCCGGTCCGAGTTCCGCGCCCTGGGCACCCGCGACGAGGCGGCCGATGATGTCCGCGACCAGGTCCGGATCCTCGCCGAAGGTGCCATAGATGCGCTGCCAGCGGGGATCGGTGACCACGTCGCACATGTACATGTAGCCCTTGCGCAGACCGGTCGCCAGCCACTCCAGGCGGACCGTCTCGGCGAACGCGCTCACCAGCGAGCCGTCCCCGCCGCGCGCCTTGTCGCCCAGCGTTGCCGCCGCGATGCCCAGCGTGCCCGGAAATGTCGAGAAGATGCCGACGGCGTCGTTCATCCCGAACACCATCTCGCCGTTCTCGTTACGCGAGTTCGACGTGATCAGACAGGGAATCCCGAGTCGGGTGCCCTCGCACAGTTCGTTCATGGCATTGACCCAGGTCGCCAGCCGGGACGGCGACTCGTTCTCGCGCAGGATGAAGTGCCGCAGGTGCATCTGCTCGATGGTGTGGGTGGTGGGATAACTCTTGCTCTGGACGAAGATCGACGTGCCGGCTTCGACGGTGCGCTCGTCCAACACACCGTTCGCACCGGTCGGTTCGCCCTCCCCGACCCGATAGCCGGTGATGCGGGAGTTGATCAGCATGAGCCCGACCTTCTCGTCCAGGGTCATCCTGGTCACCAGATCGGCCGCGCGTTCGCCGGGCGCCAGTCGCCAGTCCTCGTACGGTTCCAGTTCGCCGTTCCCGTTCAGGTCCTTGAACTGCAGGCCGTCGACCTCGATCAGCTTCTTGACTCGCACTTCCAGTTGTGGCTGCCCCATTGCACCACGCCTCTCTTCTGGGATTGTCACAGGCTATCGAGCCCCGTTCTTCGCACGTGAGGTGGTCCGGGGTGTTGACATGGACCAACGCGTAGGTGATCGTTGCCTCCCGCCAGGACCCCAGGCTCCACAACTGGCACGATCGGCGGCATGAGCGAGGCCTGCCGAGCGAATCATCGACACCATGCGGGCAATCCGCGAGGAACGAGCGGAGAGCCAGCATGAGCGAGGCCTGCCGAGCGAATCATCGACACCATGCGGGCAATCCGCGAGGAACGAGCGGAGAGCCCGCATGACCGGTCCGGAACGTGTGCGGTACCAGTTGCCCGACCGCAATCTGGGGCTGGACCTGATGCGGGTGACCGAGGCCGCGGCGCTGGCCGCGGGCCATTGGGCAGGTCGCGGCGACAAGGACGGGGGCGACGGCGCAGCCGTCGATGCGATGCGGGACGTGCTGGCCAAGGTGCCGATGCGCGGGGTCGTGGTCATCGGCGAAGGTGAAAAGGACCAGGCGCCGATGCTCTACAACGGCGAGAACGTCGGCGATGGAACGGGTCCCGAGTACGATATTGCGGTTGACCCGGTGGACGGCACGACCCTGCTGGCCAATGGGATGCCCAACGCGATCGCCGTGATGGCCGCCGCCGACCGGGGCAGCATGTACGACCCGCGCGCCGTGTTCTACATGGACAAGCTGGTGTGCGCTGCGGCGGTCGCCGGCGAGGTGGACCTCGACGCCCCGGTCGAGCACAACGTGCGGGCGATCGCCAGGGCGCTCGGCGTGACGCCCGTCGACGTGACGGTCAGCGTGCAGAACCGGCCGCGGCACGAGCAGCTGATCCGCGACGTCCGGGCGGCCGGCGCCCGGGTCAAGCTGTTCGCCGACGGCGACGTGGCCACCTCGATCGCCGCAATCCGGCCCGGCACCGGCATCGACCTGCAGCTCGGCATCGGCGGCACCCCGGAGGGCATCATCACCGCCTGCGCGATGAAGGCGATGGGCGGCGTCATCCAGGGCCGGCTGCACCCGCGGGACGACGAGGAACGACGAAGGGCGCTGGACGCCGGGCACGACCTGAGCCGGGTGCTGCACACCTCGGACCTGGTGTCCGGCAACAACACCCACTTCGTGGCCACCGGGATCACCGACGGCGACCTGCTCCGCGGCGTCCGCTACACCCCTGACGGCGCCGAGACGGAGTCGATCGTGGTCCGGTCTCGCAGCGGCACTATCCGCTCGGTGCGCGGCACCCACCTGCTGCACAAGCTCTCCGGCGCGCGGTGACCCCCCCAATGGAGTTGATCATGCAAAAGGTGTTCGTATGGCTTAGCCACACGAACACCTTCTGCATGATCAACAGCGGCCCGGCCGCTGCAGCCACGCGGCTCAGTCGGCGGTGATGGCCCGGAGCACGTCCATCCGCGCCGCCCGGCGGGCCGGCCACACCGCGGCCAGCACGCCGACCAGCGCCGAGAGCAGCACGAACACGGCGAGCTGGCCGGCGGGGATCGACAGGACGGAGACGCCGTCGTCGGACAGGGCCTGCTGGATGCTCACCCCGAACACCAGCCCCAGGCCGATGCCCAGCACCGCGCCGAGCACGGCGATCGCCACCGATTCGAGCCGGACCATCGACCGCAGCTGCCGCCGGCTCATCCCGACCGCCCGCAGCAGCCCGACCTCCCGGGTCCGTTCGATCACCGACAGGGCCAGGGTGTTGACGATGCCCAGCACCGCGATGATCACGGCCAGGCCCAGCAGGGCGTAGACGATCGCCAGGATCTGATCCACCGGCGCGCGCTGCTCGGCGGCGAACGCGGCCTGGTCCTTGGCGGTGATCGTCGGCAGGTCGGCGATCGAGGCGTCGATCCCCGCGGTGACGGCGGAGGCGTCGGCGCCGGGCAGGCGGGACACGTACACCGTCGAGTCGGTCGGGAGCTGGCCGCCGCGTTCCAGCACGTCCAGCGGGATGATCAGCCGGCCCGCCAGCTCACTGGGTTCGATGACCGCCGCGACGGGCAGGTTCTGCGGGCCGGCCGGCAGCGTCACCGTCACGGTGTCGCCGACGTGCCAGCCCAGCTCGTCGGCGCGGTCGGCGGCGACCACGACCCCATCGCCGGCGGCCAGACTGCCGTCCCGGACGGTCATCCCCACCATCCGGCTGTAGGCCGGCACGTCGGCCGCCGTGACGAAGACGTCCTGGCCGTCGACCTGCGCCATGCCGAACCGGACCGGGACGACCTCGTCGACGCCGGGAACCTGGGCGATGCGGTCCGCGACCCCGGTGGAGAACGGGACGCCGATGGCGTTGGACACCACGTAGTCGGCGTGCAGGTCGCTGCTGACGAGCTGGTCGACGCTGGCCTTGGTGGACTGACCGAGCACCGCCATGGCGCTGACCAGGGCGAGCCCGATCATCAACGCGGACGCGGTGGCCGAGGTGCGGCGCGGGTTGCGTCGGGTGTTCTGCCGGGCCAGTACCCCGACGGTGCCGAACAGCCGGGGGAACGGCGACGCGATGACCGACACGATCGGCCGGCCGATCACCGGCGCGAGCAGGGCCACCCCGACGAAGACGGCGAACACCCCCAGGCCCAGCAGGGACAGTCCACCGTCGAACCCCAGCGACCAGACCATCAGCCCGGCGCCGATCGCGGTCAGGGCGGTCCCGACCACCAGCCGGCGGCGCATCGACGACTCCGGCATGGCGACGTCGTCACGCAGGGCCGCGACCGGCGGCACCTGCGCCGCCCGGCGGGCCGGCAGGTAGGCGGCCAGCAGGGTGATCACGACGCCCACCGCGTACGCCACGGCCGCGGTGCGCCACTCGAACACCAGCCCGGCGTTGGACAGGTCCAGGCCGATCGCCCCGAACAGCGCCTTCAGGCCGACGGCGAGGGCGAACCCGAGGGCCAGGCCGACGGTCGAACCGACCAGGCCGACGACGAGCGCCTCGACCAGGACCGACCGGGTGACCTGGCGGCGGGAGGCCCCCAGGGCCCGCAGCAGGGCGAGTTCCCGGGTCCGTTGCGCCACGATGATCGAGAAGGTGTTCAGGATCAGGAAGGAGCCGACGACCAGCGCGACCGCGGCGAACACCAGCAGGAACGTGGTGATGAACGAGAGGCCCTGCGCCAGGTCGCTCTGGTTCTCGGCGGCGATCTGCGCGTCGTCCAGCGCTTGCAGACCGCCGGGCAGCGCGGCGGTCACCTCGTCGCGCAGCTGCGCATTGGACACGGAACCGTCTCCGGTGACGGCGATGTCGGTGTAGGCGTGCTGGCCGCCGAGGTAGAGCCGTTGGGCGGTCGCGGTGTCCATCAGCGCCAGGGTCGCGCCGATGGTGTTGCCGGTCTCGCCGAATCGAACCGTGCCGACCAGGGTGCCGTGCACGGTGGGCTCTGGACCGGTGGTGACCAGGGTGATCTCGTCGCCGATCGCGTAGCCGGCGGCTGCCGCGGCCTTGTCGTCGAAGAGGAACTCGTTCGGCCCGGCGGGCGCCCGGCCGCCGGTGATGGTGACGATCGGCGAGCCGTCGGCGGCCGGCCCGTCGTGGTAGGTGAGCCCGAGGCCGGGAGCGCCGCCGCCGCTGCCGACGACCTTGCCGTCCCGCCCGACGATGAAAGTGCTCTGGTCGGTGACGTTGCCGTCGACCCGGGCCACCCCGGGCAGGTCGGCCAGCCCGGACAGCACATCGGCGGGCACGGTCCGGGCATCCGCGCCGGTGAAGCCGCCGCTGCTGTCGTGCGCGTCGACGGGCCGGACCGTGACGTCGGGTGCGGTCTGCCGGAACAGGTCGGTGAAGCTGCGATTGAGGGTGTCGGTGAACACGAAGGTGCCGGCCACGAACGCGACGCCGAGGATGATCGCGAAGGCGCTCATCCCGAGCCGGAGCTTGTGCGCCAGCAGGCCCTTCAGGGTGACCTTGAGCATCTGTCGGTCAGCCCTTCGCGACGGGCGCGGCGTCGAAGTGCTTCATCCGTTCCAGCACCCGGTCGGCGGTGGGCTCGAGCATCTCGTCGACGATCCGCCCGTCGGCCAGGAACAGCACCCGGTCGGCGTACCCGGCCGCGTTCGGGTCGTGGGTGACCATCACCACGGTCTGGCCGAACTGGCTGACCGATCGCCGCAGGAAGCCGAGAACCTCGGCGCCGGAGACGGAGTCGAGATTGCCGGTGGGCTCGTCGGCGAACACGATGTCCGGCCGGCCGGCCAGGGCCCGGGCGCAGGCGACCCGCTGCTGCTGGCCACCGGAGAGCTGACCGGGCTTGTGGTCCAACCGGTTCCGCAGGCCGACCGTGTCGATCACGGTGTCCAGCCAGGGCCGGTTGGGCTTGCGGCCGGCGATGTCGATCGGCAGCGTGATGTTCTCCAGCGCGGTCAGCGTGGGGACCAGGTTGAAAGCCTGGAACACGAACCCGATCCGGTCCCGCCGGATCCGGGTCAACTCCTTGTCCGCCAGCCGGGTCAGGTCGGCGTCGCCGACGAAGACCGAACCGGCGGTGGCGGCGTCCATCGCGGCCAGGCAGTGCATCAGCGTGGATTTCCCGGAGCCGGACGGCCCCATGATCGCGGTGAACTGACCCGGCCAGAAGTCGACCGAGACCCCGTCCAACGCGACGACCCGGGTGTCCCCGGCGCCGTAGACCTTGTGCAGGTCGACCGCCCGGGCGACCGGCGCGACGGCCGGTTCGTCGGCCCTCTCGTCGGTACGGACGACCGCCGCCGGCTCCGCTGCGGCGTGAGGCATGGTTTCTCCCAGGGTTTTCGATTGGTGTTCGGGGACGGTTCTGACGGTAGGTTCCGCGCAGGGGTCGACACCATCGGGTTTGTCCCCGGATCGCGGGTAGGGGTAACCCCCGCCCTCCCCTGTCCCTCGAACGCTCGATTCCCCGTCGCCCGAATGCCGCGTGGCCGCGGTGGGCGCACGGCGGTGGGCGGTCGAACTGACGCGCCGGGCCGACCGGCCGCAGCGGCGGCGGCCACCGCGGCGCGCATCCGGATGACAGGGCCCGTCATTCGGGTGCAATCGAACCCGACGACCGGCCGGCCGTCCCGGCGCCACGAGTTCGCGATCGAGGCGCCCGCTCGGCGCGGGGTCAGCCGACCTGCACGTCGACGTAGCGCTGCACCTGGGTCGAGCCGGTGTCGGTGACCAGGACCGCCTGCAATTGGTCGGCGATCGACGCGGTCTGGGCCTCCGCGCTCACCCGGGCCTGAGCCTGCGGCGCCTGGGCGGCCGTGGCGAGCTCGCCCGCGAGGACATCCTGCAGCCGCCCGATGGTGTCCTTGGCCGACGCCGTCAGATCTCGGCGGTTGCCGCCGATCATCACGAACTGGTAGGCGGCGGCCGATGCCGTGCAGACGTCGCCGGACACCGGTTCGCCGTCCTGCGGACCACAGAGCACGTTCGCGGCCAGCGCGCGATTGTTCACCGTCACCTGATCGGCTCGCTTGACGAAGACTACCTGCACCGAGACCGCGGTGGCGACCACCGGTCCCTTGCAGTCCGGGCACTGCGAGACGGCGTTGGCCACATTGTCCGCGGCCACCGGACCCCGGCCGTCGAAGTAGACGACCTGAAGGGTCCCGGCCTCGCCGGTGCAGCCGTCGCAGTTGGTCATCGCGACCGCGACGGCCGTGGCCTTGCTGTTCGCCGCCCGGGATCGGATCAGGCTCTGGTCCGTGGTCTGCACCGACGTCTGGGCGATGGACGGGATCGCGGTGCTCGCCGCGTCCAGGTCGGCACGCCACTGCGACCGCCCGGGTGACGCGTCGGAACTGGCCACCGGGCCGACCATGCTGCCGGTCAGGGCCAGGGTGGCGGCCGCGCCGAGCACGGTGAGCAAGGTGATGACGCGTCGTCCACGCACGGCGGCTCCTTCGGTCGGTGATACGAGTACCCGCGGCCGTCGACGACACAGCTGCCACACGACGACCGCACAGGTGAGCTTGTCAGTCGCCGCACCGGAACGAAAGGGATCTTCGGCAGCAATTGTCGCCCGGCGGGTCAGGCCGGAGCCGCCGGCCGCTCAGCCCACCCCCGGTGCCGCGGACGAGCCGACCAGGCTCGGGGCACGATCCGCGACGCCGCGGCCCGCGGCCGCCGAGACCAGGGCGACCAGTTCGGTCTCGACGTCGTCCAGCGGCCCGATCTCTCCGAACGCCCGGGCCAACCCGACCGCGCCCTCGAGGGAGGCGATGACCGTCCGGGCGACGGCGGGCGCCCGCTCGGCGGGGATGCCGTCGTCGACGAGCACGTCGGCCAGGTCCTGCGTCCAGCGGGCGAACACCGCCCGGGCGGTCTCCCGATGCCGCTCATCCTTGGCGACCGCGGCCGCCAGCACCGGGCAACCCGCCCGGAAGTCACTGCTGACCAGGATCCGGCGCCACGCGTGCAAAACCCACCGGACGATGTACTCGGCGCCCTTGCCCTGCGTCGCGGCGATACTGCTGGTGACCTGGTCGCCGACGTAGTTCACCGCCTCGTCGACCAGCGCCGCCTTTCCGCCCGGGAAGAAGTGGTAGGTCGACCCCAGCGGCACGCCCTCGATCTCGGCGAGCTCGCGCAGGCTCATCGCGTCAACCCCGCGTCGGCTGATCATCCGGGCGGCCCCGGCCACCATGCGTTGCCGCGTGTCGTTGGCCATACCGGTAATCCTATTGCCTGGCCATGACAGTTGTCATACTCTCTTGGCATGGTCCTCTATGACAGTCGTTATAACGACACGATCGCCGCCGACGACGGCCGCGAGCTGCGGGCAACCTGGTTCCGGCCGCGGGATCCCCGTGGCGCCGTCCTGCTGGTACCGGCCATGGCCACGCCGGCGTCCTTCTACCGATCGTTGGCCGACTGGCTGGCCGGCGCCGGGTTCCTCACCCTGACGTTCGACTACCGAGGCACCGGCGGACCCGCCGAGATGCGGGCGGAGCGGGCCGACATCATCCGCTGGGCCGGTGACGCGGCCAGTGCGCTCGAGGCGCTGGTCCAGCGAGCCGACGGGCGCCCGGTGACCTGGGTCGGGCACAGCCTGGGCAGCCAGATCCTGCCCTTCGCGCACCACGGTCTGATCGACCGGGTGGTCGCTGTGGCCAGCGGCAACGGCTACTGGAAGCACAACGCCCCTGCGGTGCGTCGGCGCGCGCCGCTGCTCTGGCATGCCCTGGCGCCGACGGCCGTGGCGGCCGCCGGATACTTCCCCGGCCGGCGGCTCGGCATCATCGGCGACCTGCCGCCGCAGGTGATGCGGCAGTGGCGCCGGTGGTGCCTGTCGCCCACGTACTTCGAGGTGGACGTGCCGCGGATCCGCGAGCGAATGGCGCACGTCACCACCCCGATGACCAGCGTCTGGTTCACCGATGACGAGCTGCTGACGGCGGGCGCGATCGACGCCATGGACGCGCTGTACGTCGGCACACCCGTAGAACGGCTGCGGCTGGACCCGGGCGAACTGGGGGTGGAGCGCGTCGGGCATCACGGGTTCTTCCGGGAGTCCAGCCGGGTGCTGTGGGAGTCGTTGCTGCTCCCCCGGCTCGCCGCGGTGCCGACTCCCGAATTGCCCGCGCCGCCTGCGCCGAGCCAGCCGCGGCTCGACGAGTTGGTGGCGGCCGGCGACCCGATTCGGGTCGGGACCCCGGTCGGCCGGTCGGTCGAGTGAAGGCCGGTGCCCGCCGATCGGGCACCATCCTTCGCTCGGCAGAATGCCCGTCGGTCGAAGCAGGGTGGACCGGGTGTCCCGCCCGTTCAGAAGAGGACGGGCCTGCGGTCGGCCGTCGGCCGCTCCAGCTCCAGCAGGAAGGCCTTGCGGGCCAGCCCGCCCGCGTACCCGGTCAGCGACCCGTCGTGACCGACCACCCGGTGGCACGGCACGACGATCGAGATCGGGTTACGGCCGTTGGCCGCGCCCACGGCCCGCGCCAGGCCGGGATCGCCGAGCTGAGCGGCCAGCTGACCGTAGCTGCGGGTCTGTCCGTACGGGATGGTGGTCAGCAGCCGCCAGACCTTGTGCTGGAAGTTGTTCCCCCTGGGCGCGAGCGGCAGGTCGAACGTCGTGCGCCGGCCGGCGAAGTACTCGGCCAGCTGGTCCCGGCCGTCCGGGAACGCGTCGTCGTCACGAACGCCGAAGGTCTCGTCGTCGGGTCGTCGGGCGTGGTCGGGGAAGTACAGCGCGGACAGCGCGTGCCCGTCGCCGACGATGGTGAGGTCGCCGATCGGGGTGCCGACGACGGTGTACACGGTGACATCATGACGGTTCACCTCTGGTAGACGTGCGGGCGGACGCGGGCGTGAGGTCAGCGGAGCACGCCGGCGGGCTCGACACCCACCCGGGTCGAGCGGGAGTGGCGCCCGGATCGGGTGGCTGCCGCGGCTCTTGGCAGGATCGGCGGATGACCGCCCGGCCGCCGGCCCCCCGCCCGCGCATCCTGGACGCCGTGCATTGGCCCCGGGAGCGGCCGATCCGGACGATCATCGCCTTCATGGGGATCGCGCTCGGTGCCAGGATCGTGCACCGGGTGCACTTCGAGCGCGGCGACCACATCCCGGCGTCCGGCCCGGCGATCATCGTGGCCAACCACCTGTCCGAGACGGAGACACTCGCCCTGGCCCGCCTGGTCACCGGGCATCATCGCTTCCCGCACTTCCTGGCCAAGGCCGAGGTGTTCGAGTGGCCGATCGTGGGGTGGATCATGCGGTCGGCGCGGCAGATCCCGGTGGTCCGCGGCACCGCCCGGGCGGCCGAGTCCTTGGCCGCGGCGGCCCGGGCCCTGCGGCGCGGGCACGTCGTGTGCCTGTACCCGGAGGGGACGCGGACCCGGGAGCCGGATCTGCGGCCCGGTCCGGGCAAGACCGGCGCGGCACGGCTGGCCCTGGCCCATCCGGACGTGCCGGTGATCCCGGTCGGCATGTGGGGACCCCGGCCGGGCAGCAAGCACTTATGGCGTCGCGCTGCGGTGCGGATGATCGTCGGCGAGCCGGTGGATCTGACCCCCTGGGCCGGCCGGGACCAGGACAGCGAGGCGGTGCGGGCGGCGACCGGGGTGATCATGGCGCGGATCACCGAGTTGACCGAATCGGCCCGCGGTGCGCCGTTCGACCCGGTCGATCCGGCCGGCCAGGCTCCCCCGGCAGGTAGGTGAACGGTCGGCGGGGTACCGTTTTGGACGGCTCAGCCGAGTGCCGTATGCTTTCCAGGCTCCCAACGGTCGCCGTTGGAGGCTGGGTTGCCAAGGCCAAGCCCCCATCGTCTAGTGGCCTAGGACGCCGCCCTTTCAAGGCGGTAGCACGGGTTCGAATCCCGTTGGGGGTACGGGTTTTCCGACCGGCGAAAGTCGGGAGGGGAGCTTGCACCAAGGCCCCGTGGCGCAGTTGGTTAGCGCGCCGCCCTGTCACGGCGGAGGTCGCGGGTTCAAGTCCCGTCGGGGTCGCAGTGCGGGCCGGTCCACCCTAGAGTGGGTCCGGCCCGTTGTGCTGGCCAGGTAGCTCAGTCGGTACGAGCGTCCGCCTGAAAAGCGGAAGGTCGCCGGTTCGATCCCGGCCCTGGCCACCAGCATGACCTGTGGAAACGTCAGTTT
>Ga0164241_10003765_pt1 | contig 15021 bp, 11 predicted proteins | sample OricomyardsoilBY_FD_108780 | JGI IMG/M metagenome (GOLD analysis project Ga0164241, IMG submission 108780) | Backyard soil microbial communities from Emeryville, California, USA - Original compost - Back yard soil (BY) | ecosystem: Environmental > Terrestrial > Soil > Unclassified | place: USA... | reverse complement strand
CGCCAGCGATTTCCTCTATCGACTCACCCTTCATGCGTAGCGCCAAGAGAAATCCGCCGATCTGCGCCGGAGTGGCACCGCCCGTCATGATCTGATTCATTACCTGATTCATCTGACTGCGGCTCAAATCCTTCCGCTCCACTAATAGCGCCAGCGCCTCTTTTATTTCCACTTCGCCTCCGGAAATTTGAGAAAGTTTTTTAAAATGTCACGGCCGTATTCGCTCAATATCGCCTCGGGGTGGAATTGAACGCCTTCGATAGGCCAGATTCTATGGCGCAACCCCATGACCTCCACCGTGCCATCGGGATTGTGCGTCCAAGCAGTGACCTCTAAGTCGTCGGGCAGCATTTCCGAGCCCACGGCCAAAGAATGGTAGCGTGTTGCGTTAAAAGGGTTCGGCAATGCGGCGAAAACTCCGCTCCCTGCATGGTAAATCGCTGAGGTTTTACCATGCACTACTTCCTTCGCCGCTATCACCCGCCCCCCAAAAGCGTTCCCAATGCATTGATGGCCGAGACAGATCCCGAGGATAGGCACCTCGGCAGCAAAGCGCTGCACGAGAGACACCGAAATACCAGCTTGTTCGGGAGCACCGGGACCGGGTGACAGAACTATGTAACCGGGTGCCAACGCCCGTACCTCATCCAATTGATATTCATCGTTATGAATCACCTTGACTTTGACGCCAAGTTCCCGCAAATACAACACGAGGTTGTAAGTAAACGAGTCATAGTTATCCACCATCAGCAACATGGGGTACCCTGGCGCCAAAAAACGTCATTATACGGATTAGGTCCACTGGCGCAGAGTCCGTATGTCGATTGGGTTTACAAATTCAACTAAAGTTGTGGGGGGATTCAAGCGAAAAATCGACAACACGAAGTCAGAATGACTAGAATTATCAAGTAATATTCCTAATATCTGCCGTCTATACCTTGCTAAAACCCGTTAAGAACTGAGACGTAAGCCCCATACAGCGCGTGCGGGCGGGTAATCTAGACTTAATATGTTGGTTAGGGAAAGTTTTATAACTCGTTGAGTATTATTCCAATAACAGAAACTGGAATACAATTTGCTGCGCCGTACAGATAGCGCATTAAAACCAAGTGTTGGCCATTTATCGTACGACAAGCCAACTTCGCATGTGCCGTCCTACGCTCAAGGCCGAGTATCCAAATGAGTTTCAGAGTGGAGAATATGTCACGCAAACCCGCAAAACCCGGCCATTTGGAGTTAATCAATCAACGTGGCAGAGAACCTATTCAGCCACCCAGACTTTTGGCTCACATCCAGAAACACAGCATCAGTCAATGCGAGCAGCTTTTAGCCCATCTCTTCTCCGCCACAGATGACCTGTTTTACGACCTATCCAAGCGTGCTTCCAGCAATCATGAACAGAATCTCTATTTCGAAGCTATGCGGGAAATTCGCGTACGCCGCGAAGGTATTGCCAATCGGTTTTTACGTACCATCAGTCAAAACTTCAGCGATCTGATCGACGCCAATACCCAGGCAGAATTCGACGAATGGGATCTTCAGAACGAGAAAAAACTTTCCATCGTGGATGGTGACGATCTGGAAGTCGATTTAGCTCGAAGCAATATGGTCAGCCGCACTCGGGACATATACCGCGAAGAACTTTACGAAATGGGTATGCGTCTGGATCATCTACTGTTACAAATCGAAGTTGATGAAGACAACAACCCCCTTGATCCGAATCAGTTGACCAAGGCGTTCATTGACGCGTGTCAGGCTACCCTGGAAATCAACATCAAGGCCAAGCTCATTCTTTACAAGCTGTTTGAAAAGCACGTGTTGAAGCAGCTCGGTCACATTTATACCGACGCGAACCAATTTTTGATGGATGCCGGCATTTTGCCCAAGGTGCCCAAAAATCTTGACAACAAGGTCATTCATGGCGGTTCACCACAGCAGCCGGGTGCAGCGCAGACGAGTGCACCCCAGGTCAACACCAGTGCTTTCGCTCCCCTGCCTGAGTTTCGCATGGGTTACGATGCACTCAGTATGCTCATGGCGGCTGCGCGCAATTTTGCTTTTATCGGAGGCTCAACTTCGGCAACGGGAAATATGGGCGCAACGCCAACAGTCAATGCGGCGCCCGGATTTAGCTGTTACGTTTATACGAACAATCCTGGGCCAATCATGCCCGCACCGGAGTTAACCACGCTGTTGACTCAATCCCAGCCTTCCTTTGACCAAATGCTGGCGACAGGCAGCCCACGCAATATAGTGGCAGACGCTGTACATCAAGTCCTAGTGCAAAAGAACCCATCGCAACCCCAAGCACTGGACCAGAACGAGGAAAATGTCATCAATTTGGTGGCCATGTTCTTCGACCAAATACTTGCGGATGATGCACTTCCCATAGAAATACAATCCTTGATTTGCCGATTGCAGATTCCGATTCTGAAAGTGGCACTACGAGACCGCACATTCTTTAGCAACCCCGAGCATGCCGCTCGCGCATTGGTCAATACCATTACTCGCTTGGGAATAGCATTCGATGGCAGCAAGCCGCTGGATCGCGATCCGGTTTTCCGCAAGATTGTGGATATAGTTCAAACGCTCAACCGCCAGTACAAAACAGACGACCGCATTTTCGTGGAATTGCAGGCCGAGCTGGACGAACTGATGGACAAGGAGAGCCGCAAATCCACCGTGGTGGAACAGCGGACCACTCAAACGGAAGCGGGCAAGTCACGCATCAAGCAAGCACGTACTGCAGCACAAACTGCGCTTTACCAAAAATTAAAAAATGTTGATCTACCAGAATTCGTGCGCAACTTTCTCACATCTCACTGGTTGCAAGTGATGGTGATCACTCATCTGAAAATGGGTGTGGAAAGTACAGAGTGGGTCTCCAATGAACAAACCGTGGCAGATTTGATCTGGATCTGCCAGAACCATGAAGATGCGCGTTCGCTGCAGCGCAGAGAGCGGTTACTGCCAGAGCTGCTCGACCGTATCGAAAAGGGATTGGAAGTTGCTATAGACAACCGCGATGCTCGCAAGAGCAAGGTCGCTGCCTTGGAGGACGCCCTCAAGGTTCCACCTTCAGCGCAACAAATTCAAGAGACGGTAGCTCCATTAAATACTGAACAAAAGGAAGCTCTGGGGAAGGGCGAAAACGCGCCGAAGGCCTGGGACGAAATGACTGCCGTGGAACGGCAACAAGCGCGCTATGAGGAACTCGCAACAGGATATTACGAAATGGCGAAAAACATGCCGGAAGGCACATGGCTGGAGTACTTCGATGAAGATTCCGGCAAAAAGCTCCGATGCAAACTCGCCTCAAAGATTGACGCCGACACCTATATTTTTGTCAATCGCATGGGCTTCAAAGCATTAGAAAAGACGCGCAAACAATTTGCCTATGATATGCAATTCAATCGTGCGAAGTTGGTTGACACACGACCATTTTTCGATCGGATTATGGGAAAAGTTGTAAATAACCTCACCAATCAGAACGCCTCCTGAGCCGCGTTCTGATTCAGTAACTTGGCTTTGAGTTACAATTCTCTCAACCTTTGCCGCACAACAAACTTATGTGCGGCACCGCCCATTGAGCAAGTCGAGTCAATTTCTGTTTACGGGCGCACTGCCGCCTCATACCGCAAGGCAGACACATGGAAATAGACGGCGTTACGCAAGTCGCTTTTATCAGCGCCAGTGTTCTTTCACTAATTCTCACAGCAATATTCCTAAACCAGATCCGCCGAAAAACCGTGCATTGGTCGTTTGTGGCCGCTGCTGCGATGCAGACGTTATGGCTGCTAAACATAGGCCTCAGCCCCGTCCTGAACATTTCAACAGACCATATGATGCTTATGGAGGCGGCGCATTTCAGTGCTTGGATCATAGCCACAGTGCAGACCATTAGGCACTATTGCCAAAATTGCCTTCCACGCTATTACGTGGCCGGCATTTACTGTTTCTGCACACTTTTGCTGATCGCAGACTTGGTTTATGTTTTTATACAACCCAGCTTTCAAACACCCGTCCTGCTGGTTTTACAAAGTATATTTTTTTCCATCATTGCCCTGCTGAATGTTGAACAGCTTTATCGCAATGTGCAAACCATCCGGCTCCTCAAATTGCTGTGCCTCAATCTCGCGGCAATCTTCATCTACGACGTATATTTTTTCTCGCAGAGCTTGGTGCAACCAGAACTTAATCCCGGATTCTTTCAGATCCGCGCTGTGATCGTCATAGTCACCAGTGTATTCATGGGCATCGCGGCGATTACATTGAATCAAACCCAGGACCAGACAGCCCGTCTGTCATTATCGCGGCCCGTTGTTTTCTACACCACCTCGCTCACGCTCGCTGGCTCATTGCTAGCTGTTATTGCACTCGGTGGCTATTACGTCCGCATTTACGGTGGTGACTGGGGCGCAGTCGCCTATGCGCTGCTGCTCGCGGGCGCGATCATCGCCATAGCATTGGTATTCACATCCCGTTCCTCCCGGGAAAAACTTACCGTACTCATCAATAAACATCTGTTCAGCCATAAATACGACTATCGCACAGAGTGGCTGAAACTCATTGATCGGCTATCACAACCCACATCTCCCGAAGAAGTGCATCGCCAAGCAATTCAGGCAGTCGCAACCATTTTCAAAAGCAGTGGTGGAGCGCTCTGGCTTCGGCGTGGCAAAGTGCTGGTACCCGTCCACCAGGAGAGCATCAGTATCAATGTGCTCGAAGCGATTGAGCCGGATGACAGTCAATTTGCCCAGGCCCTTGAACACTCGGAGTGGGTTTTTTTACCCTCATCCACCGGCCCTCAGGATCCGCTCGCGCAAAATAATCAGTATTTACCGGAGTGGGCTAAAAGCCTTCACGATATTTGGCTGATTCTTCCCCTACTGAACGAATCTGAGCTGATCGGCTTCATGGTGTTAACCAGCCCCCAAAGTGACGCGTCTCTCAACTGGGAGGATCTTGACTTGTTGAAAACGGTCGGACGTCAAATCGCTAATTATTTAGAGCGCCACGAACAGGCAGAACAATTGGCAGAAGCACGGCAATTCGACGCGTTTAACAAACTTGCCGCCTACGTAATGCACGATTTAAAAAACCTCATAGCGCAGCAATCCTTAGTAGTAAAAAACGCCGAAAAACATAAGGACAACCCGGCGTTCGTGGAAGACGCCATTCATACCATCCACAATTCTGTGACCCGCATGAACAATTTGCTGCGCAAATTGCAACGCAATGAGCCGGAAGGTGTGCGCGTCCTCAATCTGCATGAGGTAGTGGTTGAAGCGATAAAACGCTGCCAGAAGGAGCAACCCCTGCCCACCTTGCGCAACGACCATACCGAGATACGAGTGAAAGGCGATTGGGACAGCTTGGTTATGGTGTTTGTACATCTAATTCAGAATGCCCAAGACGCCACCCTACCGAGTGGCTTTATTGACTTGCATGTGAGACGCGAGCGCAACGTGGTGTCCGTTGCAATTGAAGATAATGGCGAGGGAATGGACGCAGATTTTGTTCGCAATCGCCTGTTTAAACCTTTCGATACGACTAAAACCGGCAAAGGGATGGGAATTGGGGTGTATCAGGCGCGAGATTATGTGCAAGCGCTTGGCGGGAATCTGTCGGTGGAGAGCACCAAAGGCGAGGGCACCACGTTTACGATTTCCCTCCCGGTGGTCGTCAGCTAAGCGGAAATTTATAAATTTGTGCAGCGGCACACAAGTTGTTTACCATGGATCGCCAAACCCGCCACTAGACCAGCGCTGCGAGCAAGACCAGGCCCATGAGTAAACAAAACAAACAGAAACTCCTGATTATCGAAGATGACGTAGGCCTTCAAAGCCAACTGCGCTGGCACTTCGACCAATATGAAGTCATCGTCGCAGGTGATCGGGAAGAGGCGCTGGTGGCTGTGCGCTTGCATGAACCCTCGATTGTCCTTCAAGACCTGGGCCTACCACCTGATGACGAAGGCGTTGAGGAGGGGTTTCGATGCATCCGCGAAATTGCTGCACTCAGTCCTACCACAAAAATCATCGTCATGACCGGCAATTCCGATTACGAAAATGCAGTGCGTGCGATAGCCATGGGGGCTTACGATTTCTATCAAAAGCCTGTTAATGCCGATACTTTGGATCTCATACTGCAGCGCGCATTTCACATATTCACCCTTGAGGAAGATCACCGCCGCCTGCAGGAACAACAACAGGCTCCTTTAAGTGGCATCATTGCTTGCGATCCGGGCATGCTGAAGATCTGCCGCACCATTGAAAAACTGGCCCCCAGCAACGTCACCTGCACACTGACGGGCGAGAGCGGCACAGGCAAAGAAGTACTGGCAAAGGCACTCCACCGCCTGAGTCCGCGAGCTGATAAACGCATGGTCGCCATCAACTGTGCAGCTGTGCCAGAGAATCTCATGGAAAGCGAACTCTTCGGTTATGAAAAAGGGGCTTTCACTGGTGCCAATAAACGTACCATTGGCAAAGTGGAAACAGCTCACGAAGGCACCCTTTTTCTCGATGAGATTGGTGATATGCCATTGGCACTCCAAGCAAAACTTCTGCGTTTTTTGCAGGAGCGCATCATTGAACGGGTGGGTGGGCGAGAGGAAATTCCCGTTGACGTGCGAGTCGTATGCGCAACCAATAAGAACCTCAAAGAAATGGTGAAGCAGGGATCCTTTCGAGAAGACCTGTTTTATCGCATATGCGAAATGGAAATCCATATCCCACCCCTCCGCGAGCGCTACGGTGATAAGCTCCTCCTGGCACGCCACTTTCTCCGTATGTATACCGAGCAGAACACAACCCAAGTGATCGGCTTCAGCCCGGAGGCGGTGGAGGCGATAGAAACTTATGACTGGCCAGGCAACATTCGGGAAATGGAGAACCGTGTCAAGCGCTCAGTGGTGATGGCAGATGACAAGCTGATAACCTCACAAGATCTGGGCATCGCACCCACTGGAGAGAGCCTGAACATCAATCTGCGTCATGTTCGGCAAAACGCGGAACGTGCGGCCATTTTGCGCGCCCTTACAATGACCGAGAGCAACATTTCGGCTACAGCAAAGCTGCTAGGGATCACGCGGCCTACGCTGTATGACCTGCTGAAAAAGTACAACATTCAGGTTCCAGGCGCCCAAGATCAGTGATGATGACGCCTGGGCCTTCAGCCTAAATCAAACATCACTTCTTTACCTATGTCGGATATTTTCACATTGAACATTTGGTAGCAATATCAATTGCCTAGTGGCTTTTCTAATACAGGCACCTGTCACCGCGCTGCCAAATCTAAAATCCAAACTTAATACTCATGAACAAAAATTAAGTGTCCTTGAGATCTGATGTCGACGTTTTATACATAGCGCCTTCTGGAACTACCTATTCCAATTTCAAAATTACAAATGATCAAAAATCAATCAAATATACACCCGATCTCCAACCCACTGAATTGAATCACTTTTTTTAGAATCCCCCTCAAAAAAACCCAGAAAAATCATCGAAATTCTGTGACCAAGTTCAAAAATAAAATGGTGGCACACTTCATGCTATCTCTTCATTGTGCTTGATGCACAAAGCACACAAAGCATTAGAAAGTACAAAAATTGATTTCGATTAGACCACAGGAAGGAACAGGACATTATTTATGAAAAGAGGTTTGTTATTTTTCATAAAGGCAATTGCGATCAGTTTGCTTTTATCACAGACGACTACATCTGACACAGGTTATCAGTTGATTGGCAACCCAGTGGATGAGCCAATCTTTTTAACGATCTGCGGTATAGCGCTATTGTTTCTCGGCTTATTCCGTGCAAAAGAGGTTGCCCAGCACTAGGCGACCTCTGTCATATCTTATTTAGCTAACAATCCCAATCCGACGTATTCCAATTCATTCTCTAAGTTGTGCAACCTCCGTAATTGAGCCATTCAAGGCTGGGCAGCTACAGGCAGGCATAACCTGCTATACTGCCGCGCCATCTGCATCATTATGCAACCCCTATCTATTCCAATCTTTTTCTAAAGAAAGTGCATGAGCATACAGAACCCCTTTGCAACGCAGAAGCCACGAAATAAACGATTGCTGCAAAACCATGACACTCTGGCGCAATGGATCCAGCACCTGCTAAATCTCTGTGTTGTAAGCGTCACTCTTTGTTTTTTTGCATACTGGAGAGATGGTGACATTGGCCAACAATATCGCACCATGTTGGCATTCGCTATTCTCCTGATGACTATCACCTACCATATCATGGGCGTATTTCGCCGTTTTGATCGCCTGGAAGGGGCGATTCAGCATCTGGCTCGGGCATGGGGGGTCGTCGTAATCATCCTGGCCTGGACTGCGTTTCTTACTCGCACATCTGAAGACTATTCTCGTCAAGTCGTGGTCTATTGGGTGCTCGCCGCTTTTTTTGGGCAGGCCATATTACTTACCCTGACTTACAATTGGTTCAAACTCTACCGTCGACACTACCAGCAACGTATCCCCGCTGTAATTGTCGGAACGGGAAATCTGGCAAAACATTTAGCGCAAAGCATCAATAATAATATTTGGCTAAATGACTCTATCGTCGGCGTAATCCGCCATCATAGCGAACCCGGCTCGTCTCATATCGATGGACTTCCCATACTGGGAAACGACACAGATTTGGAAAAAATTATTAGGGCTCACAATGTGCGGCGGGTTTATATCGCGCTGCCTCTGGCCCTCACTTATGACGTTAAAACTGTTCACGATACTTTATTCGATGGCAACCTTGACCTTGTTTGGGCTCCCGACATTTTTGAACTCCAACTGCTTAATCATAGTGTGCGTGAAGTCGCGGGCATTCCATTGCTTAATCTCAGCGAAACGCCTCTCATGGCAGGCGGACCCGCATTCATTAAACTGATCATGGATAAAAGTATTGCACTGCTCTTGATCATTCTATTGAGCCCCATACTCGGATTTCTTGCGCTAGCGGTAAAATTGAGCTCTCCAGGCCCAATAATTTTCAAACAGCAGAGGGATGGTTGGGACGGGAAAAAATTCAATGTGTACAAATTCCGCAGCATGTATATCCATGAGGAAAACGACATTGTCGAGCAGGCTAAGAAAAACGACTCCCGCATTACCCCGGTAGGACGCTTCATTCGCCGCTCTAGCCTCGACGAACTTCCCCAGCTTTTCAACGCTCTCGAGGGTTCGATGTCCCTGGTTGGCCCTCGCCCGCACGCGGTTTCCCACAACGTGTATTATTCCGACAAAGTGAAAGCATACTTGGCCCGACACCGCATTAAACCTGGAATCACTGGATTGGCCCAAATTTCAGGCTATAGAGGAGAAACAGATACGCTGGAATCGATGCAAAAACGTGTAGAGTATGACCTGGAATACATCAGCAACTGGTCACCATTTTTAGACTTGAAGATCCTGTTCCTCACTCCGTTTCGGCTTATCTCTAAGAGGGGAAATGCCTATTGAAGGATCTTACCGTTCGTATAGTGAATAGCGGAACCGGGCGCCCACAAAATTTGATGTATAACCCTCTCTTAAGTCGAAATCCCGTTCGAGCGTTCCAACATACATACTCAAGTTGCCGTTACGCATAAGATTCGGAAAACTTATATTTAATATCACTTCAGATTGCTGATAGCCATCTGCGAGGGGATTCCGGGTCTGCTCAAAATCCTTAACTGTCGCTGTCATGCCGAGAGAAAGGCTGGGGTTTAAACGGTACGAAAAGTTTCCGCCAAATCGCATTTCCCGGGAACTCAGTTCTTTAATATTAAGATAATCTTCTTCGCTAAAACCCACACGCAAACCTATAGTGCATCCGCTGCAGAGCTGCACATGACGCCACGACAACAATGCTTGTCGACTCTTATATTGATCGACTTGACCGTCCAGTCGACCGTCGACATCGACCTCGGCGAGTGGATCGAATTCTCCACCTTGATTACTACCTTGTGATGTATCGGAAAGAAACTGGCTGTAGTTCACCGATAGCATCTGCCCCCCGGACTGATATGACACGTCGAGCTTCGCACTTGGTGAACTCGTGGAGGACACCTCAGTTTCCATGTTATTGGTGCCCAATTCAAATCCATATCGCAGCTTGCGCAGCTCGGCCCGCCAAACCGCTGCAGCACGACTGTAAGTTAAATCTCGCTGTTCAATATAACGATACTGAAGGTCGTAATATGTCAGTGACAAGCCGGTAGTATAGATGGGGGAGATTCCGCGCTCGAAGGCAACGCCAACGCTATGGCGTAACGATTCATTTTCCATACTTTGATCGAACTGTATATCTGCAGCCTCTAACCAAAATGACAGGAAATTACCCCGCCCCGGCTCTAGCGAGCCGAACAGAGCAACGGAGGAAGTTACCCTATTGTCGCGATTGGATAGAAGGTCTTCTCTCAAAGGATCAACTGATATTTCCCTCGACGAGTGCGAAATTTGCGCATAATAACGACGGTGTTGTGGGCCGACTATTAGTTCAGATTGCCCTAACAGAATTCTCTCATCCTCCTCTGAAAACTCCGAATAGCGCCGATCTTCCAGACGATAATCCGTAGAGAACTCGGCCCAGGCGCCCTCCACTCGACCATCTACTGCAAGGGAACTAATCGTTTGAATCTCATCAACCTGCTCCTCAGATTTCGGCTGCAATCCTGCATTTTCTTCCCATCGCGCATCAATGGCAGCGCTAACGTCAAAACCGACAAGTTCCCGAGATGCCTCCTGGGCCTGCGCAGGCGCAAATAATCCACCGAGAATTATCGCAAGAACCGCATGATTCGCTTCCACTACACCCCCCCTAGATCCCACATTTAAATCGCACCAACACCAATAACTTGCACTCTATCGCTATCTAACTTAACAAACTGGATATATCGGATGAAGCTGCTGGAAGGAAACTTTCTGGACTAATTTCCGATGCGATTTTTCGAATTAATCTTATTAATCTCAGCCATTAAAGCGGCAACAACAAAGACTGGAATTTGTACAAAGTGTAACCGTAAATCACAATTAAAATAACCGCTAACAATGTGAGCAAGATAATGTCCTTACGCAACAAGCGAGCTGCCAGTGGTGTTCCCCTATGAGGTACCACACCAAGTAATGGAATTCCTTCCGGCAGCTTTTGCGACAGCAATGCAACCGACCGCAAACGTGGATCTATTACAACGAATATCGCCGCTATACCAACAGGAGCAGCAATTGCCAAGAAAGGCGCGGCAATATATATCAATATCGCTGGTACGCCAGCCGGCTGAAGTGGGTAGGTAGGTGGCTCCAGAACTTTGTAGGACTCTCCCTGCCCCTCGTCGTTTAATGCCAATGTGATATTGGCATTTTCCTTACGAGCCAGCATTTCTTCGTATACTTTGCGAGTGACATCGTAGTCCCGAGTCAAATCTGTGAGCTCTGCTTGATTGGCCGCCACCCGCTCAGCCAACTTATATTCCTTTTCCAGCAACTCTTGCAACGAATCATATCGACGTTTCTGTGTTTTTAGATCAACTTCGGCCGTTGAGAGCTGCTTACGCAGCTCCTCATATAAAGGCAATTCGGATTGTTGGCCGCCAGCACCGAACGAATATTCGGTTTTATATTCATCTATCGCTTGGTCAATTTCAAAAATTTGGCTTTTGAGTGCGACTATATCTGGATAGGAGTCCTGATATACCAAACGCAGTTGATCCAACTGCTCCGTCAGGAGCCTACGACGTTCGGTAAGCGTTCTATGGCGAGCACGCTGACCAACATTCTGGCTTTCTATATCAAGCTGGGATCTTGTTGTGCGGATTTTCTCTTCCGATTCCTGAATAGCAATCCGTAAATTTTCTATTTCGTTGGCCAATTGAGCAATACGGTCTTTGACTGCCTGCTCACTGGCATCCACATTGCGGGACTTAAAGTCCTTCAGCTTTTCTTCCGCATTTTCCAGTCGCCTTTTGTACTTGATCACCTGATCGCTAATAAAATTGTGAGCTTCATAGGTAACCTTTTGTTTTTCTGCCATGCGGTCTTCAATGAACACGTCAACCACGGCCTTAAGCGTTTCATATGCACGATCGGCCGTTGGAGACGTAAAACTTAAGATCGTGATATTACGATTGGCAGGATCATACCCCACTGCCATATTGCGACGAAACTCGATGATTTCCAGCTCGACCTGGTCGGGCGACATCTGCGCCACTTCCGGTTTGATACGCAACAAAACCCTGTCCATCAGACGACGAGAAAAAATTAAATCCTGCATCGTCTCGTTTTGATTTACGTCGGCTACTTCAGCCGTACCCCGCAGTAAGGGCTCAATAACATTCGTGACGTCTTTAGTAATCGCCGCTTCAGAGACGTAATATTTAGGCCAATGAAGGGACAAATAAAGTGCCGTCAGAAACAAAACAGTAAATAGCGCAGCGACCGCCGCGCGATAACGAATCAATTCGCGCTTAAGTGCAGTAACAATATCTTTAACGTACTGTATCGCGTCCAAACAAAGCTCCTAAGTTCAGTCTATTCAGCTACAAAGATTGAACTGAAAATCAACACCAGTTATAAACAACACCCGCTAGATGCTCACTTCCAATTTTATCAATGGATGCGTTGAGCTGTGTTTCGGTAACTTTGCCATACGGAACCACCAGCACAACGAAATCACAAAGCTCCGCAAGAATACGGATTTCGGCGTCGTAGTCTGCGGCCGACGGAGCATCAACAATGATGTAGCGGTCGGCATACCGGTCTTTGATTTCCGTAAAAAAGTCTCGCATACGCACAGAATTGATTTTTTCCGTACCCCCTTCACGATTATTGCCCACGGGAACGACCCGCATGCGGGGTATTCCGCTTGCATAGACAATGTCTTCAATACCTGTTGTTGGGTCCTCCAGATAATCGGTGAGTCCTAACTGGGCGGGTACCGGTAACAATAATTCGGCGAACGGAGAATACAGATTCGCGTCCACCAGAAGAGAAGTTTTACTCTTGTCCAGAGCAATAGTTGCGGCCAGATTAACCGCTACGTGGGAGCTACCTCCAGGAGCCGCCGAGGTGACTAGGCACACAAAATTTCGCCAGTCGGTGCGCTTCATTAATTGCGTACGCAGATCTCGGAATACCTTTAGATGGACCGAACCTTCGTCCCCGGCATGCACGACCTTTAGGGCGTTAAACTCCGCAGCCGTAAATTGGCGAACTTCCGACATCCTGGCGATCTGCGACGCAGGGGAAGTGGCCTTACCCAGCGATGCTACAGGCGACACTTTTTTATTTTCCAAAGGCCTACTCCCACTTAGTTCGCGCATGTATGCGCTTGGAGAATTAGAAACTGCGTTCCGGTACAGTCACAATATCGGAGGGCGCCAAGCTGTAGTTGGTTTGCAATTGCCCCTTTTGCAGTATGTCATCCAGATAGATTGGATATACTTCCATTTTTTCACCCACCTTTCGGTAGAGTTTAGACTTGTTTCCGCTGGCGAACTCGGTCAACCCACCGGCCTGCAACACCAAATCCAAAACGGTGATTCCCTGTTGGTGCGATAAACTCAAGGGAGTCGCCACCGCGCCGGTAACCCGAACCCGCCGCAGATATTCGCCGCTGGATGGATTGAGCACTATCACCGTAACTTGGGCGTTGCGGACATATTCAGAAAAGCCTTGAGCCAAAGTGCCAGAAAGCTTTCTGGTCGTTTCACCCGCCGCTACCACATCGCCAATCAGCGGCACGGAAATTTTTCCGTCCGGCCGCACGGGGACGGTTACTGATAATTCCGGCGACTTCCACACCTGTACTGAGATTTGATCGCCAACACCCATTTTGTATTCCGCCTCAGCGAGCTCAGGTGCCATCGGCTTTTTCGCGACCTGAGGACCGGAGGAGCATCCCCCTATAATTAATGCGAGAGTGCAAATCACCATCCAATTCTTCATAAATCCCCCTAGTGAATATTGTTTTAGCCGCCTTTCCGCATTACCTGGATAGACGGGTCGATCAGTATAAGGCCTGGCGTATCGCCCGCAGCAATTCTTTTCCAGATCAAGTCTCTGCTAGAGCCAAGCGAATATTTCTCAGGATTTCGCTGTAATCCGCGGTGCCAAAAATCGCTGATCCCATAACGAAGGTATCAGCACCAGCATCCGCAACCGCCCGAATGTTATCAAGTTTTATGCCACCATCAACCTCCAAGCGAATTCTCAAATTGTGCTCGTCGATCCAGGAGCGCGCCTGGCGCACCTTTTCCAACACATAAGGTATGAAAGCTTGACCCCCAAAACCCGGATTAACGGACATAAGCAGTAGCATATCCAGCTTAGCCAATACCGGCTCGATCAGGCTCAAAGGCGTGCCGGGGTTGAGTGCCAACCCTGGCCTGCATCCTAATGATTTAATCAAATCAATGGACCTATCTATGTGACGACTGGCTTCAGGATGGAACGTAATATAGTCGGCACCTGCATCTGCAAAACGCCCTATAAGATCGTCTACCGGTTCCACCATGAGATGCACATCTATTGGTACCTTTATGCCGTAGCGCCTTAATGCGCTGCAGACCATTGGGCCAAACGACAAATTAGGTACATAGTGATTGTCCATCACATCAAAATGAATCAGATCCGCACCGGCGGCAACCACCGCGTCGACCTCTGCTCCAAGGCGGGCAAAATCTGCCGAAAGAATTGAGGGCGCAATATAAAAATTCCGGGAGGGTTGCATGTTGGACCCCTGGCGACCAAGCTGAAGTGTAAAAAGTATCGGCATTGTACTGAATATGTTGACCGCAAAACGAAACACCCGGCTCCGCTGGTCGCGCTTGGCATTCGGTTGCGTGTTTAGTTTTCTATGCTTTGGAGCCGCCCAGGTGAGGGCCGCAACAACGGAAGCGCTTCTCGATAGCACTCAACAGCAAGTCGACGACAAGATAACGCCTAACCCAGAGCAAAGACCATTATCGGAATTGGAAGGCCCGCCCGAGGTGGTATGGCTCGATCTTAATGGAGAAAAGGTGCCGGGGTTCT
>Ga0164241_10003764_pt1 | contig 15024 bp, 5 predicted proteins | sample OricomyardsoilBY_FD_108780 | JGI IMG/M metagenome (GOLD analysis project Ga0164241, IMG submission 108780) | Backyard soil microbial communities from Emeryville, California, USA - Original compost - Back yard soil (BY) | ecosystem: Environmental > Terrestrial > Soil > Unclassified | place: USA... | reverse complement strand
GTATTCATCAAAAATCCATAGCCGCCGTGGTCAACGGTGCTTCCCACAATACCCGAGATATCAAACCCGTTCCAGTTACCTACTAATACGCCCCATCCTTCTCTGCAAACGGCAGTACCGTCAAAACTCCAATGCAGCATTTTGTTCACGTCATAATTCTTATCCAACTCTGCATTGATCCGGGCGGCCAGGTATGCGCCAAAAGGCATCAACAATTCATAAGTAGGGTTTATCATTTGGGATTGCAACGCATTTAAAGCGCTGATTGCTCCTTTTAAATATCGGGGATCATTAAATTTTTTATAGGCATTATATAAAACCCACGCATGTCCCGCGGCTGCATCCGGTTGGGCGCAAATCGCTGTTTTCATTGGCTTCATCTTGCCATAATCAAAAAAAGAATAATCGTAATTGCCATTTAATATCGAATCGGCTTTATAAAATTTATCGGCAATGCTTCGTGCTATTTCAGTAAAGCCCGGTTCATTTGGATACATATTGTATATCGCATAAAATAAAACATTAGGGTAAACATCGTACCACCAATCACGGCCATACCCACCACCTAATAATGCTACTTCAGGACAGGTATTATTCATCATGATATCCCACCCGGTTTCTTTATTAAAATAGTTTTTGAGCATGCTAACATAGTTCCTGCTTTGGCTGTTGCTTTTGTCAATTCCTACTAATGTAGCACCGAGTGTAGCGCCCATGGTAGCAAGTGCTTCGTGAAACATTCCTTTATTATGGTCTGGTCCCTGCCGAACGTCTCCAATCGCAGTATATATCCCAACTACATTTTGAGCGAAATTTTTTTGGCTGCTATCAATCCATACCAACGGCCAATATTTACAGGTCGAATTAAAGTCATAAACCGTGCTGTCAAAGCGGAGTGCCAATTCTTTAAAGTTGATGATTTGCAGGGGTTGCGGCAGCTCAGCCATTTCATCAATACGCTGAATGCTCTGCTGTTTGACAGGTACTGTGTCCGATGGCTTGCAAGATGCAAAAAGCAAGCTGGCAAATACAACTATTAAAGCATTTTTCATATTCATAAATTTTTAAAATATCATGTACATCTAATTATTATACCATATCTTCAGCCACCTCGTTTAATACTTTCGCCTCGTCATTTGCCTCTTCAGGGTAAAGGATATTCCCCCGTGCGATAATCTTTTTTGCTACGAATATCGAACACAGTTGCAACAGTGCAATGATTATGATTGCGTACCTCAAAGCAAATTCCGTAGAAATAGCATAAGCAAGTACTATAAAAGTGCCTGCACCTAAAAATCTCCCTACATACAAACCGGCCTCATGATTCAAAATGTAAGCAAATTCGCCCCTGTTCTCTATTTTAGATACAATATCTATGACTTTGAATTGAATAGGAAAATAGGCAAGATCTAATAGCGGCTTACCGATTAGTAACAACAAAATAAACAATATTACCCCCAGGTCATTGAACAAAATACCATTCAACATAGCGCCCAATGCAAATAAAACCAATCCCGCGGTGAATATCTTTATCCTGTCCGACGGTTTAGATATTCGCCCTATGATATACATTATTATCGCCGCGATTACTGCTCCTATTGATTGAGCAGTACCCAAGGCGCCCTCTTTTCCTAGCAATAACATAATGAGCATGGCCGGTGCTGTTACGAGAAATCCCTGCGCCAATCCCTTTAAAAGCGCCAACGATAACAGTCGATACCATAAAGAATGAAATTTAAAAAAGACATATTTCTTTTGTGCCGGATTTTTAAATTTTCCACGAAAACATACTATGGATGCCAGCACCGTTATTGCAAACACCACTCCGGTAATGGTGACATAGGCGGAATGGATTTTGTCATCGCTTCCTTTAGATTCTATAAACCAGCCTATCGTAACCGGAATTACAACCGCGATGATGGTATAAAAAAAAGTTTCAAGACCATAATAATAATTTCGATTTTGGTCATTGGTCGTTGCAAGAGCCAGGAAATCGCGGTTAGCCCAATAAAAACCAAAAGATAAACCCATCGTAATCCCGGCAATGCCAATACCAGTGAGATCAAGTGTTTTTAGCGACATCATTATCATCATAGAAACACCGCTGAGCATCATGCCGGCAGAATATAATTTTCGAATATTAAAATGCTTTAAAAGAAAGCCATTTAAGAGAAACGTTAGTGGAATCCCTGTATAAATAGTAAGCTGGTAAATTACTACTTTCGTAGGATCATTTGAATTCCGCATCACATACGCAGCTACAAAGATATCAATGACAGGCAACACAAATGCATAGACGAGATTAGTGAGAACCAGGATTTGAAAATTATGTGGCTGACTTTTGAAAAAGCCAACTTCTTCTTTTAATTTTTTAAGCATGATGATATTTTAAAAGTGAGCAGATTTCATTTATAGAAAAATGAGCGCCGCAAACAAACTCATCTGAGGCGCCGTAATAAATAGTTAGTGTATCACCGTCCGGATGCGCGATATGCCCATTGGTAAAAACCACGTTACCAAAAAATCCACTTACTTCATAAGAAGCAGACGGAACCATGATTGGCGCTTCTGTTCTGGCAATTATTTTTGACGGATCATTACTATCCATTAAAAATGCGCCGAGACAATATTGATGATTTTGATTAGCGCCATGATAAATTTCCAGCCAGCCTTTCTCTGTTTTGATTGGCGCTGCACCTGCTCCTACTCTCGCACTGTCCCAGGAATTCTTCCTGGTTTTAATAATACATGTATGACTGCCCCAATGGATTCCATCCGGCGATTGTGCAAGCCAGATATAATTGCCGCCAATATCAACACTGCTTGGTCGGTGTAGTGCATAATATGTTCCATTTATCTTTTCGGAAAAGATGGCGCAATCCTTATTATGCGGAGGCAACATCATTCCATAAGTTTCAAAATTCTTCCAATCAGTAGTAGTCTTCAAACCAACTCCGACGCCATTATCAGATACCGAAGTAAAAGTGAGATAATATTTATTTTCTAAAAAAGTTACCCGGCAATCCTCTATTCCAAAAGTTTCAAGATTACCTTTTCCGCTGATGGGGGCATAAGCCTCCGGTTCATAAAAATGAATCCCATCTTCGCTACACATCAGTCGCAAATGCGACAGGGTAGTTAAGTAATCAATTCCTTTATAATTAATCACCCGGGCATCTGTTGCTATTAAGTCCGGATCATCTTTAGCGATTTCGATTATTTTAATACGACCGGTTTCAGTAAGTATTGGAAAAGAAATACTATTTTCTTTTTGTTCAGGACGTTCTGCAACTCTTACAATAAGCCATGTTTTATTTTCAAATTGAAATACCCCGGGATTAAGAAGACAGGTGATTTCAAGTCCTTCACGACTTGCTTTCAGATCACCCGGAGACAGCAATGGATTAGCAGGAAAGCGTTTTGAAATATCTTTCATAAAAAAATAAAATAGAATTATTGATTAAATGTTCTTTTACTGTGATTGATGATATCTCTCTCAAATATTGCTATCAAAGAAATATTGACATCAAACTTTATAGAAACAATTGAATTTATAAAACGGCAGAATAAGGGGGAGTTTTAATTTTACTCAAAACTCCCTTTTTCTTATCTCCAAACAACTATTTAATAACCGGGATTCTGCGTTATGCTTCCACCTGATTTATCGATTTCGCCCTGAGGAATTGGATATAGATAATTCTTATCCTGAAAATTTTTACCAAGGCCGGTTAGAAATGTTTTGGCCAGGTCCCAACGTTTAAGGTCATTGAAACGTTGAGACTCAAATCCTAATTCTACTCTTCTCTCCTGCACCAGCCAATTTTTTATTTGATCTTTATTTGTAGAGGTGACATCTCTGTCTGGTAGCGTGCCGGCAGGAGGTTGAGAGCCATCAGCGGCAACTGATGTTCTTGCTCGCTTTCTTATTTCATTGATAATATTAATGGCATCGGTATAGGCACCAGTTTCATTCAGAGCTTCGGCTTTCCAAAGCATCACATCAGCCCACCTTATATATATTTTATTAGAGGGCGCATCATCATTTCCTTTATTGACACCGTTTAATTCACCAAGGAATTTATACACATTTTGACCCGGTATATCTACGGTATATTCTAACCTCGGGTCATTTGGTTCAAAGGCATTGATGAAGTCCGGAGATGGCGCAACAAAGCCCCAACCTAATAAGGCACAAAGGCCATTACCTGTTCTCGGCGTAGTCAGCGATTCGTGATCATAGGCGAATATCACTTCGTTCTCTGCATATTCTTTATCTATATTAAAGTTGTCAAAATAATTGGCATCCAGGCTATAATAATTTAGTCCTTCCATTGCAGTTACAATGCTAATTACGTCTGCCCAATTCTTATTGTATAAAGCGACCTTCGCCTGCATAGCCAAGACGGCACCTTTAGAAACCCGCCACTTTTCTGTGTTATCAGAATATTTACCATCAGGAATTAGAGTTTTAGCCTGATCAAGGTCTTCACTGATCTGCTTATACACGTCTTCTTTGGGTACCCTTTTTGCAACATTGTAGGCGTCGGCAAAATTTTTCAACGGATCCGTTATTAGTGGTACATCTCCGTATAAGTTTACCAGGTCGAAATAATAAAATGCCCTTAAAAAATAAACCTGGCCTAAAAGATTTTTCTTTGTTGCATCATCAATTCCGAGGCTGGCGGTCAATTCATCATCAGTTAAATAACTAATGGATAAATTGGTTCTTGCCACACCTGTAAAATCATAACTCCATTGACCTTTGATACCGGCGTTGGAAGCAGTAAAACTAAAATCAGAGAATTGATCCATCCATGCCTGGTCACCATCAGGATTCCATTTTTTGAGCATATCACCAGAGGCAATATCCTGCAAAATAAAATCATTGCGAAGAACAGTACCATCATCCCAGCCCCACTCGCCAATAATGTTTAGCGTGCTGGAAAGTAGCTGGTAAGAAGATGTTACAGAATATAAAACTGATTCATTTGTAGGAGCTACGCCCTCTGTAATAATACCAATCGGTGTTTTGTGTAATTCCTTTTGACAACCGGCTGAACAGAAGATTAAAAATGTCGCCAGTATTTTAAATATTGATTTCATATCTTTTATTTTTAGAAGGTGAATTATAATTTAATATTTATACCAAATAAAAAGGCTGTTGATTGAGGATAAGTACCCTGATCAAACATGTTGTACGGTTCAGGATCTAATCCCGTATATTTTGTAAAAGTCAACAGGTTTTGCGCTGATATATACAACCGCACATTCTGGAGGATAGAATGAGATTTACCGAATTGAGTGAATGTATAACCTATCTCCATATTTTTTAATCTCATATAAGATGCATCTTCTACAAAAATGCTGGAGGTCTTACTGCTGCCATTGTCTGTGAAGGTAGAACGGGGAATTGTATTGCTGGTGCCCTCTCCGTGCCATGCATTTAAAGTGGAAACTGTATGATTAAACGGACGCGTGTCGTAGTCAATAATTTTTTTAAGATCATTGTATTTATCTACACCGCTGACACCTTGTACCAACAGCGAAAAGTCAAAGTTTTTGTAGGATGCCAGGAAATTGAATCCGTAAGTAAGGCGCTGGTTGGGATTGCCAATATACGTGCGATCGTCATCATTGATAATGCCATCTTTATTCAGATCATCGAATTTAATATCTCCCGGCTTTATATCCGGATGAGGAGCTCCCGTTAAATAATCATCTATTTCTTTTTGATTTTGGTATAACCCAATCATTTGAAACCCATAAAAAGAATTCAATGGATGGCCTGGCGCTGTTTTTGAAACCTGTCCATAAATACTTGGCAAGTTAGGATCCAGTTTTTCTACATTATTGCTTACCGTAGCTATATTGGCATTTATGTTGTACTTAAACGCCCCTCTGTTTTCCCTGTACACTACAGAAAATTCAAATCCTTTATTACTCACTTCTCCTGCATTCACAATTGTTGGTTGTACATTCCCCACGACGTCCGGAAGACTCAAAGGTAACAACAGGTCCGATGTGGTCTTTTGGAAATAATCTGCTGAAAATGAAAATCTGTTTTGAAGAATACCAAAGTCGAGGCCAATATCATTTTGATTGGTGGTTTCCCATTTCAAGTCAGGATTTCCATAACGAAGTAAGGTACCTTGAGGATCGTAGATCGCGAGAGAATTGTAACCGCTAAGGCCTGATTGGTTTCCCAATTTTCCGGTACTAACTCTTAGTTTCAGATCAGAAACCCAACTTACATCCTGCATAAATTTTTCCTGGGAAATTCTCCAACCGGCTGAAAATGAAGGGAAGGTTGCAGTTTGGTTATTTGCTGCAAACTGACTGGAAGCATCTTGCCTTACGCTGACCGTTGCATAATACCGATTGTTGTAATTATAATTTACAGAACCAAAAAGAGAGAACAGTGACCATTCGGATGCGCTTCCCCCATTCCAGAGATCAAGAGGATAAGCCCCAAAATCAATATATTGAAAAGCCGGATCTGTATCACTGTACCGGGCACGGGACGCTCCAATCGAAGACGAATAATTAGTAATGAATTCCGTGCCGAGCAATACATTAAATGAATGTTCCTGTATCTTTTTATTATAGTTCAAAGTATTGGTCCACGTGAAGGTTGTTTCCTGGCCCCTATCTTCGGATAAATTAGTTGGCCTGTTCTGACGGCCTGTACCTTTATCTACATCAGCTCCTCCGCCATCATCATCTCCAAAATTCTGATTGAATGCTTTGTTGTGAGGCATATTCATGTCTATACCCAGGTTAGTCCTCAACTTCAGTTCTTTATCTTTTAAGAAAGCATATTCGCCATAAAGGCTGCCAAAAGTTTTAAAATTGCTACGTTTATCATTAGTAAAGGCAGCCAGGGCGATTGGATTGGAACTGAATTCATATCTATTGGCGCTCGCGTTCCAGGTGCCTCCGTTTGCGGCTAAGTTTTGTGAATAGAAAGGAAGATCTGTGTAGGGATCGGCAGGGTCATAGGTTGGATCATCTTTATCTTTATAAACAGGTATTACCGGCGGGCGGATGAATGCGTGCCGGATAACACCGGGCGCATCTCCACTGGAAGAGATTTTATCTTGCAACGTGTTAGAAAGTTGCAGGTTAGTTCCTATTGTGAACCGATCTGTAACGTTGGCATTTATATTGGTTCTCAAACTAAGCCGCTGATATTGATCGTTGTTATAAATCACGATTCCATTCTGTCCATAGTATTCTCCCGAAATCAGGTATTGAATTTTATCGGAACCTCCGCTGGCAGCCAACTGAAGATTTTGCGAGTGGCCCGGCACAAATAATTCTTTCAGCCAATCAGTATTGGCCAGGTCTGTCCGTGATTTATCTGCTGTATAGGGATTAGTTCCACTATAACCGGAATTATTCCAACTCTCTTCCATTTTATCCATATACTGCGTACCGTTAAGCATCGTCGGGAGATTAGCTACTTTCTGAGTTCCATAGTAGTAGCCGACGTCAAGAGAAGTTTTTCCTTTTTTCCCACTTTTGGTAACAATAACAATTACGCCACCAGCAGCACGCGCCCCGTATATTGCAGCTGCCGAAGCATCTTTTAACACGGTCATTGATTCAATATCTGCCGGATTTATAAATGAAATATTAGTAGTGGGCAAACCATCTACTATAAAAAGAGGATCACTGCTGCTTCCAATAGTACCCACGCCCCGAATAGTAATGTTTATACCATCTCCAGGAGCGCCAGTACTTTGTGTCACCTGCACGCCAGCTACTTGTCCTTGCAACTTTTGCGCTACATCAGGCACTCGTCGTGGCGCCAAATCATTCATGTTCACCGATGAAACAGCGCCGGTAATTGAAGATTTCTTTTGACTTGTGTAACCGACTACCACCACATCCGATAAAGTTTTATCAGATGAAATCATGGTGATTTCAAAATTCGTTCTACCGGACACAGGCAATTCCTGTGCGGTGTAGCCTACATAGGAGATCACCAAAACCGAAGTGGCCGGAACAGATATTGTAAATGCTCCCTCTTCATTTGTAGTGGTTGCATTACCGGTATTTTTTTCAGCCACTGTAACTCCTGATAATGGAACTCCTGAATCTGAAACGATTTTTCCACTGATCACTTTATCCACGTTAACTGTGGCGGAATTGTCCTGTGCCATAACCGGATTATGTGTCAATGCCATCAGGGCAAGACAAAAGAGGATTACGGAGATTCGGAAAGAATGTTTTGGAACCGATTCCCGAATATTTAATAGATTTTTTTTCATACTTGCATAGTTTTAATTATTAAAAAAGTAGAGATTTAATTATAAGAAAATTTTATTTCGTTTTGTTTTGTTTTCAATACTATTAGTGATCTTTCTTTTTATAATCCGGATCCATCTCCGGAGTTCTTAGCCCCGCTACTTCATCAGCCATCAGTAGAAATACATTCCAACATAACCCTTTCGTAGAAGGCCACCAACTATCTGTTGATGTCCATTTAGTCGGAATGAATTCTTTACTGAATGGCCATTTGGGGTTTAAATAAATTTCAGCCCATATCCGGTTTCCCATCAGTTTACTTGCCTTCTTCCAACCATGTTTCAAACCGGTAACGTAGGCGCAATATTCTCCACGAAACCAACTCCCTCCGTTATAATAATATCCGTCATTATTCCCGTCACTATAATTTTCTTCTCCAAATTTTCCAAATGGCTGATAATCTTTACTTAAAAATGCATAGCCCTTTTTATCTTTTGTAAGACGTATTAAAACCGGTGCGGTAGTCCCAAATTCAGGATGTGGTGAGTTGGTTACTTTATTGAGAATAGGAATTTGATCAAGGTGATTAATTACCATTTCATCAGTAAGAATTGGCCTGTTAAAAAGCCAAAGAGAATAAAATTCCGGCTCAAGATCTGTTACAGAAATTAGGTCAGGAAAATTGCGATCAAATAATAAATGCTTTCTATTCACGTCATAAAATTTCCGGTATTCTTGTTCTGCTTTTTCTACATGTGATTCCGAAATAGGGAAACCCAATTCTTTTATAGTTCTTAGGGCGATGGCTAACATTCCCTGGTTCACAGCGAGCCGATCAGTCTTTGGATTGAAATCAATAATATCAATCTGGCACAGCGGAAAATGAGAACGACAGATGCCATCACCGGTAGAATCGAATTCATTCAATACATAATCCACAGCTTTTTTTATTTTATCCTGTGGCAGAGTTGCACCGAACCTCCGTTTGTTTAGCAATGCCCACATTAGCCATTCAATCGTTGCTTCATTATCTTTCGCTTCTACGGATCCCATTTGTGGCGTTATGATAGTGCCAATCCCTCCTTTAGGTGTCTGCGTTTTGCCCCATTGGTTCCATAAAGAAAGATTCAATTCTTTATTATAAGTTGATACGGTGGAAAAAAAGCAATCCCGGTTATACATGTCCGGCGCATAATTCATATTGGGTACATTGAAAGGCGTAAAATCATTCACATCTGTAATCCAGGTAAGCATATTGAAATTTGCATACAACATCTTTTCTATCAAGGATCCTTTAAATTCCTTTCCTTCGGCTAACCGTGACTGTGAGGAGATCATAAATTGTTGATGTGATCTCCAGGGCTCTGTAAAAATATAAGTTGTCTTTTCTATTTTTTCTCCAATAGGAAGAATGTTGTAAGGTTCCCGTTGCGGTTGGTGTTCAGCGATTTCAAGATCTTTTATTTGCAAATCGCTTTCTTTTCCTGACTGGGTTCCTATGAACATAGAAACACTGTCGTTTTCTATATATGGCACCAAAATACTTCCTTCAAATTGCGTCCATTCATTTTCTGATGTGGGAAAATTATCAATGTACTTCACGCCGTCTTCAAGCTCAATCGTTTTTTTTCCATTCTTAATCCTGAAGAGTTTTAATGCAAGTGGTGCATTTCCTTTACACAAAAAAGAAATAGTATAGACTTTCTGATCTTTAAATGGCGCAATAAAATCTATTCCGGATCTTCCACCCTGATGACCATTTATTGAAATAATATTGTTATCAACTTTTACTTCGGCATTTTCATGCTGAAAAGTTGGCGGTATTCTCAAAATCTTTTTTTCGCCTGCATCCAGGTTATACAATTCACCAAATGTTTGTTTTATATAATTATTTTTATTTTCTCTCTCTGATAAAGTGGCAATTGAAAACAATTCAGGATCGGGCAATCTGCGCATTCCTACAAAACCGCCGCCCCGTCCGCTAAATCTGCGCCGTGTGTTCCGGGTATATTGATTTTTGTATCCGGCATCTGTCAAAAATCCAACTACATTATTGTCAGGAGTAATAAATCCTGCGGCGGGAAACATTTCATGCACCAGGCCACCAGGAAAACTGTCATATTCGAACGTTACATATCTCTTAGGTGTTTCAGCAGGCCTGGAAGTCTCCTCTAAAATATAATACATATCCGGCATAGAAGGCTGAAACAATTCAACTGTTTTTCTAATTACATTCGGATTTACTACCTTATAATTTACGGTCACCGATAAATTAGCATCAAACTCTTCTATATATAAGTTTCTTTTTAAAGTAATGTTCTTTTCATTTCCAGTCCATGATTTCCCACTCCAATGATCAATGTGGGCTTCTGTGCTCATATCAAGATTATATAACTTCAATGAAAATTCTTCTGAATCAGCAATCACAAGTTGGCGTCCATTATATATATCAACATGGTAACCTGTCTGCTGGTCGCCTGCTGCCTTAAATGAAAGATGTTGGCTTGATGCTGTCGATCCAATCAATAATAGTAATAGATAAAAAAGATGCCTTTTTTTATAAGAAACCATACCATAGCAATTGAAAGTTAAAACTACCTGTTATGCGAGAGAAACTAGTGCACTATAATAACATTTCACTATACAGAGATTACATTCTCTTGCAAATAAGTTGATTAATATAGTAAATGAACAAATAACATAAATTTTGATTCAGAAGAATCATATAGTGTGTGTATCTCAAATCCGACAAGAAAATTATTGCCTCGCAATATTTTGTTCACGGTATTCTTTAGGTGCGCAATTGTATTTTTTCTTAAACTCCCGGAAGAAATAGGATTGGTTGTTAAATCCTGATCTGTAAAATATTTCAGATACATTCAATTGCGTGGTGGTTAATAAACGGGCAGCAGCTTTTAGCCGGAGATATTTTATAAATTCTCCCGGTGTCATTCCGGTAAGGGTTTTTAATTTTCGATACAACTGCATTTTACTCAGACAAAATTGTTTTTCAAGAAAAGCCGCATTAAGAACGGGGTCGTCCAGATTCTCTTCTATCAACTGTACCAATCGCGTTAGAAATTTTTTATCCCCGGCGGGAATCTCAGTTTCATCAAGTAAGTCGGAAGTGGAATTACTTTTAAAAATCTCATGTAATTTTTGATGGTATTCTAAAAGTTTGCGGACTCTTACCTTAAGATGCGCCACATTAAAAGGTTTGGCAATATAAGCATCGGCACCTACTTCATATCCTTCAATATGATGTTCTTCGCTTCCCCTAGCTGAAAGTAAAATAAAAGGTATATGGCAGGCTGCTGTATTATTTTTTATTCTATTACATAGTTCCAACCCGTTCATATTAGGCATCATCACATCGCAAATAACAATATCCGGCAATATTTTTGTAACCAGGTTCAGCGCTTCCTGCCCATCCTCCGCCTCATAAACAATATAATCGTCTTTTAAAATATCAGTTAACAAAAAGCGTATCTCGGGTTCGTCTTCTACTAAAAGTATTTTTTTCTTATCCTGGTCAAGCAAGTCTTCGAGAATGGCATCTTTATTATTTTCCCTCGTAGAAACAGAACGGCCTGTTTCGTTGTACGTAGTGATGGTTTGGTATAAATAGGAAGGTTGATCATTAATAACATTTTTATTCACAGTTATTTTCTTTTCATCAATAGGCAATGAAAGAATAACTTTAAATGTTATCCATCCATTTTCACCGGAGACATTAATTCTCCCTTTTAGCATGGTAACTAACTGTGTTGTAAAAGCCAGTCCAATACCAGTTCCGAACTTATCTGATCTTAAATTATTTTTCGAAGCCACATAAAATTGATCAAACAACTGATCAAGCTGCTCCTGTGACAATTCGCTCCCCGAATTAGAAACCGATATTTCCAGTTCGTTATTTACTATATTTTTGTTAGCTGAAAAAATTACCTGTTCATTTTTCCCTGAATACTTAAATGCATTTGACAAAAGATTGAAAATGATTTTTTCCAGTTTATCCTTATCCACCATCCCGATCATTTCAGAAGCAATATCAAGATCATACCGGATTTCATTTTGTTCGCTCAAAGCATTAAACGGTCCTGCAAGATTGTGCAATAACTCTGTGATATCTACATAACTATATTGATTTTCGAAAAAACCCGCTTCTACTTTTCTGAATTCCAATAATTGTTGCACCAGGTACGTAAGTTTGGATGCCTGCTGATGAATCAAAGAAAAAAAATAAGATTTTTCTTTATCAGGTTTATTATTCGCAGGTTTATCTGAAATACGTTCTGCTGCGCCCATGATAAGCGTAAGTGGCGTTTGCAATTCGTGAGCTATGTTCGTAAAAAATCCCAAACGGTTCTGATGGATCTCATCTTCTTTTGTCCGCAATAAATGTTCTACTTCTAATTGATGTTTTATTTCGAGTTTGTTTTTTCTATACTTATACAGTATATAAATTATGGCGGAAGCTAATATTACGTAAACAAAAAAAGCATAAGAAGTAAGCCAAAAATATTGTTTCACCTCTGCTCTAAGCAAAGGCACTTCTTTTGTCCAAAAGCCTTCACCGTTGCTCCACTTTACTTTTAAGATATAATTCCCCGGCAAAATATTGCTATAGATGATTTTTCCTGAGGTGCCCGCATAGTGCCATGTTTTATCATATCCTTCCAGGTACCAGGCATATTCACATTTGTCTGCATTTAAAAAACTCAGCGCCTTTATATCGAGCTCAAGAAAATTATCCTTCCTGTTTATGGAATATTCAAGAGGCCTGCTATCTTTAGTATTTATAACTCTAAATCCATTCTCCTCTATAGCTTTGCCACCAATTGAAATATCAGAGATACATAAATGAGGTAGCCAGTTTGATTTATGAATATTTTGAGGTAAAAAATTATTGAATCCATAAGTTCCACCAAAAAACAAATTATCCTGTTTATCTTTCCATACAGCGCCGTCGCAAAACTCATTACTTTGTAGCCCATCGGATTGTTGGTAATAAGATACTTTCATATCTTCCGGATTCACTTTTGCGAGTCCTTTATTAGTACTTACCCAAATCTGTCCAGACCTGTCTTCCTCAATAGCGTGAATGGTATTATTAGGCAATCCATTCACGGTAGTTAATTTTACAAATACAGGATCGGCTAATAAGGCATCATTATTTTTGATCATATTAAGGCCATAGCTGGTACCAATCCATATTCTTTGCCGGCTATCTTTAAAAACAGAAAGTACATCATTATTTGACAAGCTACCTTCATATGTAAACGCTTTAAAATTTTTAAATTTTTTCGTTTTTTTATTTAATAAACTTAGTCCCCCATACCTGCAGCCTACCCATAACTGGTTTTCATCACCCGCGGTAAGTGAATAAATAATGTCGTTGGCAGGGCCCGAATCACTATTATTAAAAGCAAATTTTTCTAAAAAGGAAATAGATAGCTTTCCTGTTGCATCTCTGTTAATTTTTAAATGTATCAGCCCATATCCGCTGGTACCCAACCATACTGATTGATCTTTATCCTGGAAAATTGCATACACCGAACCAAATTCAGGCCACGTATCATGTCCTTTGACAGAAGTCCACTTATTGAATGTTTTATTTTTCAGATCGTAGATCCCAACTCCTTTTCCATCTGTACCAATATAGATAAGGCCATCATCTCCTTTTTTTAAAGCATACACAGCATTATTATCAAGGTCTGCCGGCGCCAACACATTTTGTTTTTTTATAGCATCGTCGGATGCAGACCAAAAATTCTGCATTCTAATTATGCCACTTCCTTTGGTGCCAACCCATAAATTTCCATTCTCCTCACAAAAAGCTCTTACTGATTTATTGTAAGGCATCCCGTTTTCCGATGTGGTAACTGTTCCAAATGATTTTGTTTTAGGATATATTTTTATAATCCCATTACCGTCGGTGCCGAACCATAAAATGTCTTCAGTGCCTGTTTCACATGAGGTAATTTTTATATTCTGCATTTGTTTTGCCTCAGCAGCAAGGAAATCAGAGCTTATAAAATTATTATCAACTACCCCGTAGCCTTTGGAAGCCCAGGCAAGTAAGTAATGATCCTGGTAAAAGATCATTGTGCTTAAACTATGTGGCATTTGTAGTACCAGTTTAGGATCCTTTGTGCTGGTATTCGCTAAAAATAATTTGTCATCGATTGTGGCAAAAAAGACTTTCCCGTTAACTACAAAGAAATTGAAGATGTCTTCTTTCTGCTGAAAAGTGTGGATTAGTTCTAATCTTTTTTTATTAGCATCATAAACATCTAGTTGGCCACTATTGTTTAATATCCATAAATGATTGGTCTTGTCAAATGCAATCTTGGAAATTTTTGAACTGGGTTGAGGAAGATTGACTAACCGGAACGAATCTGATAAAACATCGTAATAGCTAAGACCGCGTTTTTGAATGAAACAATATACAGTGCCTGACGTATCTACAGATACAGCATATTCCTGTTCACTTATTTTGCCAGACTGATATTGATTGTAGAAATAGTTATAAAATTTGCCTGTTTGTTTTTCATATCGCGAAATACCTTCGATAGTAGTTATCCAGATGTTGCCGCGTCTGTCTTCTGTTATATTCTGAATTACATTACTACCGATACTTTTAGAGTCATTTTCTTTTCTATAATTAAATACATGAAAAAAGTTTCCATCATACATGTTCAGTCCATCCCAAGTGGCTACCCATAGAATATTATCAGCATCATTGAAAAGTTTGTTAATCGAACTATTTGAAAG
>Ga0164241_10003763_pt1 | contig 15025 bp, 15 predicted proteins | sample OricomyardsoilBY_FD_108780 | JGI IMG/M metagenome (GOLD analysis project Ga0164241, IMG submission 108780) | Backyard soil microbial communities from Emeryville, California, USA - Original compost - Back yard soil (BY) | ecosystem: Environmental > Terrestrial > Soil > Unclassified | place: USA... | reverse complement strand
CGACTACGTCATTCACAGCGCGTCGAAGGAGCAGGACTTCCGGGCGTTGCTTGCATTCTGGGAGCAGGCCCGCCGGAAGATGGCGTAGGCCGGACCGCCTTTCGACCGCTATTTGGCCGAAGGAGATTTTTTGATCCGGTTCCGGTATTCCGCACTGCGGCGCAGATCGTCGCGCACATCCCCCTCCGTCCAGTTCTTCTCAACGACAAGTTTCCGGTATTGGACCAGCCCGCCCGGATCGACCTCGCGGCCGAGCACTTCCAGATACGCCCGCCGGACGATCTTATCCGCGCCATCGCGGCGAAATTCGTCTCCGCGCCGGATTTCGTCGCGTACCATTTTGTCCGTCCAGCCCTGGTCGATCATCAGGGTCCGATAACTGCGCAGGCCGCCTTCGTCGGGGTCCCGTCCGAGCAGCTCCTTGTAAGCGCGGCCAATCACCGCGTCGTAGTCGATTTCCCGGTCATGACCGGGGCGGCGCCGCGGTTTTTCCACCTTCAACGAGGAAATCCGGTCGTTCCAGTTGTTCCTCGGATCATCCAGCAGCGCGCGCCCGGAAAGGTCACGCACGCTTTCCGTCAACCGCATTACAAAGCCGCGGAATCGGGCGTCCCCGTAAACATACAGCTCCGCCCCTCCTTCCACGCGGATCGAAGAGACGCTGTCGTTCAAACCTCCTCCGCGCGGAAAGGTTTTTCCGGAGAAATTCTCAATGACGTCCCCAGGATGCAGAACGAGTGAATCGCCGCGGTAATCCGCGTGCTCATATAGAATCACCCGGACTTCGTCGCCTCGCCGGTCATTTTTCGGCCGGGCGGTCAATGCCATCGGACACGCGACACACAGGACCAGCGAAAGCAAAAATCGTCTCATGTCCGATGAGACGAAGGAGGGGAGCGGTCTATTCAAATTTTCCGTATGACCGGCCGCTTCCGAGGTCAGTGGAGTTTTCAGGCTTCGACTTGAGGCCGGGATGGCTTTGGCCAGTCCACGTGGAAGAACTTGCCGCGCGGCTGGTCAACCCGCTCGTAGGTATGTGCGCCAAAATAGTCGCGCTGAGCCTGAAGCAGGTTGGCGGGGAGACGCGCCGACCGGTAGCCATCGTAATAGGCCAGCGCGGAGGCGAACGTCGGGATGCTGATGCCGCTTTCGACCGCCAGGCCGACGACTTTGCGCCAGTTGGCCTGCGCCTTCCGGATGGTTTTGTTGAAATAGGGATCGAGCAACAGATTCGCGAGCTTCGGATTTTTCGCGTAAGCCTCCGTGATCTTTTGAAGGAACGCGGCCCGGATGATACAACCGCCACGCCAGATCTGGGCGATTTGCCCGAAGTTGAGTTTCCAGCCGTACTCGGCCTGCGCGGTGCGCATGAGCTGGAAGCCCTGCGAATAGGAGCAGATCTTCGAGCAATAGAGGGCATCGTGGATGGCTTCGACGATCGCTTTCTTTTTTGCCGCGGAAATTTTGGCGACCTTCGGACCCTTCAGGACCTTCGACGCGGCGACGCGTTCTTCCTTCACCGCGGAGAGGCAGCGGGCGAAAACGGATTCCGCAATCGTCGGGGCGGGCACACCCATGTCGAGCGCGTTGACCGAGGTCCATTTGCCGGTGCCTTTCTGGCCGGCGGTATCGAGCACGACGTCCACGAAGGCTTTTTTCCCATTTGTCGGATCAACCTGCTTGAGAATGTCGGCGGTGATCTCGATGAGGAAACTGTCGAGCGAACCGGTGTTCCATTTTGAAAAGACCGCGCCCATTTCGGCCGGTTTCATCCCGAGCAGGCCCTGCATCAACGCGTAGGCCTCGCAGATCATCTGCATGTCGCCATACTCGATGCCATTGTGGACCATCTTCACGTAGTGGCCGGCGCCGTTCTCACCGATGTAGGCGGTGCACGGCACGCCGCCCTTCACCGGCTTGCCCGGCAAGGCGCCGAGGATCGGCTTGCCGGTCTTCTTGTCCACCTTGGCCGCGACGGCTTTCCAAACGGGTTCGAGTTCCTTGAACGCCTCCTTGTCACCGCCCGGCATGAGCGACGGGCCAAAACGCGCGCCTTCCTCGCCGCCGGACACGCCGGAACCGATGAAGCGGAGACCTTTTTCCCGGAGTGCCTTTTCGCGGCGGATCGTGTCGGTCCAGAGAGCGTTGCCGCCATCGATGATGATGTCGCCGGGCTCGAACAATCCGGCGAGGCCGTCGATCACGGCATCGGTGGCTTTGCCGGCCTGCACCAGGATGATCGCCTTGCGCGGCTTGGCGAGGGAGTGCGCAAACTCCTCCAATGTCTTCGTGCCAACGAGTCCGCCGGGAGTGCCGGGGTTTTCCGCGACAAATTTATCGGTCTTTTCCGTGGTGCGGTTATAGACTGAAATTTGGAAGCCGTGGTCGGCTATGTTGAGCGCAAGATTTTGACCCATGACCGCCAGGCCAATGAGTCCGATGTCGGAATGGTCTTTAGGCATATGAAGGCACCATTGAGATGCTCCGGCCAAAGACCAAACCTTTTTTCCGTCCCATGCGCTCAACGTCCGGTCTTCGGCGTGGAATTCTGCTTGGCATTATACGCGCCGGCGGTGGGGAAGAAGGGCGCGATCCGGTCAACGATGGGGGTGAGGAATTTCGGTTCGTTGCGATTATAGACCCAGGAGAAAAAGACGATCGTACACACGACGAACACCAGGATACTGGCGATAATCTTGTTCACTTTCATCACCCGGCGCAGGACAAAAACCACCACCACGATTGCCAGAACAAAGATCCCCACCTTCATCCACACATCCGGCGGCAGGGTTTTCATCTTTTCGATGGCGGACTCGGCTATGAGGGGCATGACCTATGGGTTTGGCGGAAATTGCGGGAGGGACGAGCCCATTTTCCCGCCGTTCGAGTATTTCACCGCCGTTTGACCCCGGTCGAAACGCGGCGCGGCGGCTGGATTTTAACGGTACCGGCTCGCCACCCCGAGGTAATCGAGCAGCCAAGCCTCCTTCCAAATGCGAAACCGGCCTTCGGGAGTGATCTTTCCGAATTCCTCGCGTTCCGCGTGCGGCAGCAGGTAGCCCAGCTCCGTATTGATCATCTCCATCTGCTGCTGCTGCTGGTTGATGTCGTCATAAGGGCTGATTTCCCAAGCCAAAGCCGGCACATTTGTCCTTTTTAACCGCACCTGATGTTTCGCCATCAGGCTGGTGAGACTGCGCAACCAGGGATTGCGCTCCACATGCCAGCTTTCCGGGTAAAACCCTCCGAACGGAATATAGAGGTTGTCGGTGACATGGCGGCGCTTGTCGGCGGTCAGCGTCGCAAGACTGTAGCATACCGTGATGGCTCCGTTTTCCTGCGGGACAAAGAGAACATGCAAACGAATGGTGTTGTCGTCATTCTGGTAAACGGATGCCCGGAGCCAGATACCTCCGCCCAACTCCGCCTTGAGCGCCTGCACATGCACAAAGCGGTGGTCCCGCAACCAGTCCCGCACGCGCAACAAGCGCCGCTGGGTTGGCCATTCGTCGCCACTGGTATTGACGGCATAACGCGGAAAAAGCGGCATGGGACTCATGCTTATGGCATTTACCTTCAGCCAGTTGAATACTGACTCCAGGAGAAACCAAACAAGAAAGACAACAAGGGCCACCACCCAGAACGGGCGGTCAACCCAATTGAACTGTTCGTTCGTCTGCGCGAGAAACAATGCGAATAGGATCCACCGCAGCCAGCGGATCGGGATCGCCAGAATCGGCGAAGCCATCCGCAGGTTGATGTAGAACAGCAGCAGAAGGACCGCCACACAGGGGGCGAGAAACATGGAAATTGTTTCCGGCATGATTCCGGGGCGCAACGACCGCGCTGTTACTCAACTCAATCGCACCGGCATGATCACACAGACAAAACTCTCCAAGGTCTTGAACACGCCGGGACTGACCTCGTCTTTCAATTCGAAGAACACCTCGTCCTTGGTCAGCGCACGGAGCGGATCCATGACGAACTGTGGATTAAATGCCACTTGAAGTTCGGGACCCGTATAGGAAATGGCCATGGACTCGTGGGATTCGCCGAAATCCGGCGAAGAAGCACTGATCTCAAGCAGGTTTGCGGAAAGTTTGATCTTAACCGAATTGGATTTCTCGGAAGTGACCAAAGCCGCGCGATGGACACACTGGAGAAAGAGCTCCCGCTCGAGTTTGATGCGCTGATGGGTTTCCTTGGGAATAACCTGTTGGTAGTTCGGATAATTTCCTTCAACCACCTTGGAAAAGAGGAAAATACTGTCGGTTAAACCGCTCGTGTCCTTCCCCGTTTCAATCTGAAAGGCGGCCCGGCGCTCATTGAAAGCGATTTTCAGTTTGTCACCCTTGCCCAACAGACGAAGGAGCTCGGACACGGTTTTGGCGGGCAGGATGATCGCACCCGCGCTTCCCGCCGGGACGCTGACATCCTTGCTGACAAGAGCCAGCCGACGACCGTCCGTGGCAACCAACGCAAGTTTACCCTCCTTGAAGCTGAAATAGACACCGTTGAGTATGTACCGCGTCTCATCCGTGGATTGTGCGTAGGAAACATTGCTCAACATTGTGGCCAGTTCCCCCTGTTCGAGCGTGAAGGTCTTGTCGTCGGCCGAATCGGGTAATTTCGGGAATTCCTCGGCCCCGATTCCCATGATTTTGAAATTCGAACCGCCCGAGGCAATCTTCACCTGATGCGCGGGCGAGGCGTCAAAGGATACGTCAATATTTGGAAGCTCGCGAACAATTGTCGCCAAGCGCTTTACCGGAAGCGTGACGGAACCGCCTTCCTTGATATCGGCCTTGATCTTGCAGCGAATTCCCAGATCCAGATTCGTGGTGGTCAGGGAAATGTGTTCTTTTTCCGCCTCAATCAGGACATTGCTCAGAATCGGCATCGCGGCTTTGGAACCAACGACGTTGAGGACCTGAGCCAGGCCGTTGCTGAAGTGGTCGCGATTGATCTTAAATTTCATCGGGCGGTCGGGATAATGTGCTTTTAACTAACAAAGGATGATTAGAGATAGATTCAATAAGGAAGTATTCGTATTATTATGGCCTGTGATTTTCCCAGTAACCGGACCGATCGGGAGGGAAAAAAGCCCCGTTCCTTTCTGTGAGGCATATCCGAACAACCGCGAATAACCTTCGGGTAATTCACCGCGACAAAGTTATTCGGGGTTGTTTTGCTTCATCTTCACCACCTTTCGACGCAACGCCCGCATCTGGGCATGCCGGACCCCGCGCTGATAGTGGGCGAACAAACCGTAGGCGATGTAACTGAGAAAAAGAAAAAAGAACGCCACCTCCCGAAGTTTAAAAATGACAATTCCGGCAATAAACACGCCGATAAAAGTCCGGAAACGAGTCTTGGTTTCCCAATTGATCGTTTTGAAACTCGGAAATCTTACCGTGCTGACCATCAGAAACGAGACGAGCACCAGAATCAACGGCAAGGCCAGCGTCAGCTGCCGCAGTTCTTTTGCATTAGCCGACATATTTAACAAAAGCAAAACGAGCGTGGCGACAGTGCCGGCGGCAGCTGGATTGTGCAGGCCGATAAAATCCTTGTTCAATTCCGACTCCGCCCGGTGCAGCAACGGATTCGTGATGACATTGAACCTCGCGAGCCGAACCGCCCCGCAAAGCAGGTAGATGAACGCGATAAGCCACCCCAATTCACGAAACCACTGGTAATCCTCACGCGGCGCCAGGATCAGGAAGAACATCATCAGGGCGGGCGCCATGCCGAAGGAAACGACATCCGCCAGCGAATCAAATTCCGCGCCGAACAGGGAGGTTCTCCCACCCATTCGCGCCAAACGTCCGTCGAGCGAATCAAAAACGACGGCGGCAAGGATCAGCCAGACCGCCTGGGTGAATAGTGTGCTCCAGGAAAGATTGGCGTGCAGCAAGGCGTATTCGCCTCCATCCGCGATCAGCCGAGCCTGGATGCATTTGATGACGGCGACGAATCCGCAAAAAAGATTCCCCGCCGTCATCAGGTTGGGCAGAAAATAAATCCGGCTCGCCTGGGTGACGTTGTAGGGATTGTTCCTCTGTTCGAGATCCGGCATGCGCGCTTATTTGGTCAAGCCTTCGAGATACTTCCAAAACTTGGAATTCTGCTCCACCAGCTGCTGCTCGGAAACCGGCAGCTTCATGCGAAAAAGCCAGTCCTCCAGCGAGGCCTTGTGCAGGATGTAGTGCGTGTGAAGGGTTTCTCCCCGCACCTCGAAATAGAAACGAAAGTCCCCTGCGCGCAGCCGGTAGTAGTCCTTTCCGTTGCGGGTGAATTTTCCCAACGGTTCCCGGGGACGTTCCAAATCCGCCGGCCGGATCCTGCTGATCGGCTCGATCGCCTCCATCTGCTCCAGTTTACTGAGCTTGTTGAGCTCACGCATGCTTTGTTCGGAAAAAGTAACCTGATACATGGCGGATCTGGTAAATGGAATTGCGGCGGGAAACGCGAGAATGGGTGGTTAAGCGGATTTAACCAAGCTTCTAGCGATGAAAACGGCCGCTGTCTCGCTCTATATTAAACCGCCGGCAAACCGGGCCGGCTCGCGGCGGCAGGGAAGCGGATGCGTCCGCTCCGAAACGCGAGGCGGAGATTTATCAATGTTGCGCAAGGCGACGAGCCGGCTAAAGAGTCGCACCATAAGCACCCCGCCCGTCACTCTTGCCGATATTCGCACCGCTCGCCGCCGGATAAGATCCGGGGTGGTGGTCACACCCTGTCCGGAGTCGATTCCATTGTCCGAGATCACCGGGGTCGGAATCTTCTGCAAACTCGACAACCTGCAACGCACCGGCTCGTTCAAGGAACGGGGGGCGCGGAACGCGCTGCTCAGTCTTCCGCCGGCGCAAAAAAAACGCGGGGTCGTCGCCGCATCCGCCGGAAATCATGCGCTTGGCCTCGCTTATCACGGGAAACTTCTGGGGATTCCGGTAACCGTGGTGATGCCCGACTACGCCCCCCTGATCAAGGTGAACACCTGCCGGCGTCTCGGTGCCGACGTGGTTGTCCGCGGCCGCGATTTTGGGGAGGCGCGAAACGAGGCCGGCCTCCTCGCGATCCGCGGAGGGCTTGCCTACGTCAACGGTTTCGACGATCCGTCCATCATCGCGGGGCAGGGCACGATGGCCTTGGAGATTCTCGAGCAGGTCCGGGACGCTGACGCCATCGTCTGTCCCATCGGCGGCGGCGGGTTGATCGCCGGCGTGGCCATTGCCGCCAAGGCGCTGCGGCCCCGGATCAAGATCATCGGGGTTGAATCCATGGCGACCGCCAGTTTCACTGCTGCACTTAAAGCCGGACACCCCGTCGCTATTCCCCGCCGGGCGACGCTCGCGGACGGCCTGGCGGTCCTGAAAGTGGGAGCCCGCGCCTTTGAACTTTCCCGGCACCTTTTGGACGACGTGGTCAGGGTTTCGGAAGATTGGATCGCGCTGGCGATCCTCCGGATGATCGAGCTCGATAAAACCGTCGTGGAGGGCGCCGCCGCCGCACCGTTGGCGGCGTTGATGGCGGGTCTCCTGCCCGGATTGAAAGGAAAGAAGGTCGTGCTGACGATTTGCGGCGGCAATATCGATCCTGCGGCGCTGAGTCGTGTCATTGAAAAGGGACTGGTGCACGATGGACGCCTCACCCGTTTCACGGCGCACATCAGCGATCGGCCCGGTGGCTTGGCGGAACTCGCGCGGATCGTGGCGGAAAGCGGCGCGAGTTTCAGGGACATCGAGCATGACCGCGCCTTCAGCGGGCCGGATGTATCGGCGGTAAACGCCGTTTGCACCGTCGAGACGCGCGATCATGCGCATGTCCGCCAACTTTGTCGTAGTCTGACCAGGCACGGCTTTCCGATCACGCCGGCCAAATGAATCACCGCCCGGCGGCTTTTTTTCCGTAAGCCGGGTCGATCTTGACCGGCATGGCGGCGGCGAACGGCAGCAGGGTGGCGACGCAAATCCAGATGAAAAAGTCCCGGTATCCGAGCTGCTCCTGAATCCAGCCGGCCGCCATGCCGGGAAGCATCATCCCCAGCGCCATGAAACCCGTGCAGAGGGCGTAATGGGCCGTTTTGTGTTCTCCGTCCGCCACCATCATCACGTACAACAGATACGCCGCAAAACCGAATCCGTAGCCAAACTGCTCCACCGCCATCACGCCGCCGATCAGGTAGGGATTGGCGGGCTGGGCAATCGCGAGAAATACAAAAAGCGCGTTTGGTGCATGCATCGTGACGATCATCGGCCAGAGCAGGCGTTTCAGTCCGCAGCGGGAGATGGCCACTCCGCCAACCAAACCGCCGATGGTCAGCGCAATCACCCCGACCGTGCCGTAAATGATTCCCACCTGTTCGGTCCCGAGTCCGAGCCCGCCGGCGGAGCGGCTGTCGAGCAGGAACGGCGTCACGAGCTTGAGCAACTGGGCCTCGGCGAAGCGGTACAGCAAAAGGAAACCGAGGATTTTCCCGATGTCCTTCTTGCGGAAAAACTCCATGAACACCCGGAGGAAATCCGCGAAAAACCGCTTTCCGCCTTTCACCGCATGATCGCCGGCCGGTTTCGGCAGGACGAGAAGATGATACGCGCCGATCAAACCGAAGAATCCCGCGACGAGCCAGAAAACCGCGGACCAGGCGCGCGGGATATTCCCCCACGTCGTTTGCAGATGACCGGCGAGATAAACCAATCCGCCCTGGCCGCAGATCATCGCCAGCCGGTAAAACGTACTGCGCACCCCGACATACGCCGCCTGCTGATGCGACGGCAACGCGAGGAGATAAAAGCCATCCGCGGCGATGTCATGCGTGGCCGAACTGAAAGCCATCAGCCAGAAGACCGCGAGGGTCGCGCGGAAAAATCCCGGACCTGGCACGGTCAGCGCGACCAGCGCGAGCGTCACGCCGATGACGAATTGGAGGGAAATGATCCAGAAACGCTTGGTCCGAAAACGATCCACCACCGGCGCCCAGAGCGGTTTGATGACCCAGGGAAGATAAAGCCAGCCCGTGTACAATGCGATGTCGGTGTTCGAAACCCCCAGATTCTTGTACATCACAACCGCCAGGGTCATCACGACCACATAGGGAATGCCCTCGCCGAAATAGAGCGAAGGAACCCAGGCCCAGGGAGTGACGGAATGACGGACGGAAATTTCCGGGGAAGTTGTTTTCAAGAAAGTCGCCCGGCCGGCTGCAGACGGAAGAAAAAGAATCCGAAAAACGGCAAGGTCGGCAAAACCTGATGCGGCCTCCGGCCCGATGCAATGGCGGAGCGCGCGAGGCCTTCGACAAACACCACGAAACCGCGCCGCCCAGAGCGGCACGGTTTCGTCCAAGAAGAAGGAAAATTCAGGACTTGGAGGCGGGACCGCGCCGTTCCCCGCTCGTCTCGGTGGTGCCGTCCGCGTGCAGGATTTGCACCACGCGGATGACAGTGCCGTCCTTGTACTTTTGGGTGACAACCACCTGTTCGGTAGCGGGTCCGATGTAACTTGTTTCGGTGGTCGTTCGTGGTGACTTGGCGGCTTTTTCCGGTTTTGTCGCCGCGCTGGCGACAGTGGCGGAGATACAGGCGGCTCCGAGCAGGAAGGCCGCGACGAACGGGAATGGGCGATTATTGGTTTTCATACTGACGCTTGGTTAACGTCACGAGACGGAGGCCTCCGCCGGTGGTTTCCCGCCGGCTGCTAAAAAACCGGGCAATCTTTCCTTGCCTCGCGTAACCTTGTTTCGGGAAAAACGTCCCTGCCACCCGTGGCCGGGGATGGGCATTATCGCCTATTATCTTCCGCTCATTCCGGCGCGATTTCCTCGCGCAGTTCCTCGGCCCATGAAGTGAGGGCCTTGACTTCCTCCGCAGTCAGGCGCGCCTCGGGATGTCCCCACGTGTAGGATTTTAGCGGCATCGTTCCTTCCGACCCCTCGTCATATATTTGGTCCAGCTTGTTCGAAGCCCGCTTGACGCCGTAGGTGCCGAACTCGGAAAAATTCAGGTGTTTCTTGCCGTCGCGCACATGCCAGTCGAGCCACCATCCGAACGGCTGGATCTCCGCATACCAGGGATAATTGGTCTGGTTGGAATGACAGTCGTAACAGGCGCGCTGCAGCAATCCGCGAACCTCGGAGGGAACGGCGTGGGCTGTTGCAATGTCGTCGGGCCCCGACGCGCCCGACTGATTCCTGGCCGGGCGATAAAACTGGGCCGCGACAATCAGCAGAAGGAAACCGAGGGCGATCTTTTTGAACACTGGGCGAAGAAAACACGGACCACGCACACCGCAATCGAACTTTTTCGAAGCGGTTTGCCGCGCCGATTCTCGGGTGCGGAAACGACGCGTGGTTCCTGCCGGATTCTTCCGGCCTTATTGCGCGGCTGTTGTCGCCGGCTCGTCCGGCAGCCGGCGGATGCGGTCCTTCAGCGGCGGATGAGTGGAGAAGATTTTATCGGGGCTTGTCCCGCTGTCCTGCAGTTCGGACAGCACTCCGCGCAATCCGCCCGGCGCGTAGCCGGTAACCCGCGCGAGATCATGAGCGAGGTGGTCCGCCGAGAATTCGGTCTTTGGCGGATAGCCGGTTTCGAACAGCGTTTTCGTTACCTTGCCCACCCCCAGGTCGAATTGCTGCAATTGGGAATCGAGCGCGCGCAAATCCCCGCTGCGTTTCACCACCTGGCTTGTCGCGGCCGCCAGCGCATCGCCCTTGGCGACGATATTGAGGGCATGCTTTTCGGTGATGTGCGCGATCTCGTGCGCGAGCACCCCCGCAAGGGCGTCATCGCTGGAAACGAGATCGTAGAGGCCGCGGGTAATGAACACGTAGCCCGCCGGGGCGGAAAAGCCGTTGAGCGTGTCGGAATTCAGGACCGCAAAACGCCACGTCAGGTCCGGCCGGTCGGAGAACGCGGCCAGCGACCGGCCGACGAGGTTGACCCGCCGCATGATTTCCTCGTCGCGGACGAGGCCGCCGTATTTCCCGATGATTTCCAAGGCGACGGAATCGCCGATGGCCTTTTCCTCCTCGGGACCGATGCCCGCGACCCCCTTGGCGACCTTGCCGATGTCCTTGGCCGTATCGATGCCCTTGGTGATGCGATCGCTGTTGTTGCCGAGAGCGCGGGTAAGACCGCTCAGATCGAACGCGCGGACGGAAAGGCCGGCGGACAACGCAAGGGCGAGGACAAGAATGGATCGGGTGCTCATTGGTATTCCCCCTTCTTGTGTTCCTGCATGAACGCCTCCACTTCCTCCGGGGCGATCGCGCCACATTCCTTGATCATCCAATTGAGATCATCGCGGGCATTCCCGAGATTCCGGCGTTGCGAATAGTCGTCGGCGGCCGGAGTCAGCGGCCGGGCCGCCGCGGTGGCCGTGGTGTTGCTGGCGAGCAGCGGTATGCCGTCAAAGCCCTTGCCTTCGGCGGGTTTATTCTCGGAGAGGCTGCCCCGGAAGACCCATCCGTCGGCGGAATCGCCGCTGACGCGCAGCCAGTTTCCCTGGACCTGTTCGATCCTCACTTTTTGGGCGAAAGCGAGTTCGCCGGCAGGTTTCGCCTGTGGCGAGGGTTCGGCGAGCAGGATGGTTTTATAACGCTTGGTATAGGCGGCGCCGCCGGCGGTGAACGCCGCACCGGCGGACGTTGTTGCGACCAGCAGAAGGACCGCGGGCCAGAGACGCAGGGCAGTGGGGATTTTCATTTGGATTCGAGGATTAAAATGGGTTCCCATCCCGCGGGCGGAGGGGTGCGGGAATAGCGTTCAGACTCCTCCCGCAAACGAGCGACAGTCAAGTCGCCGCTGATTATACCTTCGGCCCGCTGGAAACCCCCGGCGGCCTCGGCAAACCGGCCGCTGACATAGGCGACATAGGCGGTGCGATACACCGCGAGAAAATCCCGTTCGGCGGCCGACAATTCCTCCGGCAAGCCGTGCAGCGTATGGACCTCGATCGCCTGCGCCTTTCCCTTCACCCGCAGGCGGGCGAGCGGCCGGATCGCCAACACCGATTCCACCCGGCGGGCGGTTTCCTCCCCGATGAGGATGCCGGTGCCGAACGCCTTGTTGGCTCCCTCCAGCCGCGAGGCAAGATTCACGGCGTCGCCCATGACCGTGTAGTTCTTTTTCCGCGAGGAGCCGAGGTTGCCGACGATCATTTCGCCGGTATTCAGGCCGATGCGCACCTTGAGTTTTACCCCGACCTTTTCGGCGTATTTCGCATTGATCCCCTCGATGGCCCGGTGCGCCTCCAACGCGGCGCGGCAGGCGGCGACCGCATGGTCGGGCAACGCCTGCGGCACGCCGAAGACCGCCATCACCGCATCGCCGATGTATTTGTCCACATACGCGCCGTGCCGGTGCAAACACTCGCTGGTTTCCTCGAGGTAGGCGTTGACGACCTCGACCATTTGTTCCGGCGGAAGTTTTTCCGACAGGTCGGTGAAGCCGGCGAGATCGGAGAAGAAAACGGTGGCTTCGCGTCGCTCGCCGCCGAGCCGGATCGATTCGGGATTGCGCACCAGTTGCGCCACCACGTCCGGGTCCACATACGCGCCGAACATGGATTGAATCTCCCGCTTCCGCGCCTGTTCGATCCAGAAACTTTCAACCACGACCCCGAGCAGCGTCAGGACCGCGGCGGCCAGCGGCGTGCCCGGCGCCGGAAACCAGCCGGCTGACAACAGCGCATAAGCCCCGCCGACAATCGTCACCGCCAGGAGCGCCGTCGCGAGCAACGGAGCCGCCAGTGCCATTTGCCGCCGGCCGGCCCAAATGATTGCGCCCGTCACGAGCAACCCGACGGCGAACATCGCGGGGCGCGGCACGGCGGTGATGAATCCGCCGTTCGTCAGATTGCTCCACGCCGTCCAATGCAGGAGAACCCCTGGTTCCACCTTGCCGACCGGCACGGGCTTGAAGTCGAACGTCCCGCTCGCATTCGTGCCGACAAATACGGTGCGTCCGCGAACCAGATCCGCCGTCGCGCCCGTCAACGCCGGTTCCCCGGCCAGCGCTTGCGCCAGCGCCTCGGGCTCCAATCCCGGCGCCGCGACGCCGAGGCGCGCGATGATCGGCCGCCCCGCCTCGATAAAGGGAACGGCGGAAAGCACGGGCACTCCCTTTTCACCGAGCTGTTTCAACGACCCTTGCCAGCGAATCAACCCGCCCGGGAGGGTTGAAGGCGGATCAAAGGCGACGGCAGCCAGCGAATCCTTTGTCTCATAAGTGCGCGCGACACCGTCGGGATCGGCGGGAAATTCCACCAGCCCGGTGCGCGGGCGGACAAAGAAAGCGGGATGCGAGGCGACGAAATCCTTGTCCCAGAAAACCGGCGGCCGTTCCCGGGTGCGCGCGAGCAAAACCGCCGGGGAAGCCGCCGCCACGCCGGCGAGGGTGGCGTCATCGACCGGCGAATCGGACTCCTCAAAAAAGGTAAAATCCGCCAGCACGCGTGTGGCGCCCGCCTGTTGCAGGGCGACGAGCAATTGCGCGAAGATCCCGCGCGGAAAAGGCCAGCGCACCCCCATGTCGCTCATCGCCTTCATCGTGTTTTCGTCGATGAGCACGATGGCCGAATCGGTGGGAACGGGCGGAAGGCGCAGCGGATGCCGGCTGGCCGCGTCGAAGAAAGCCCGGTCCAGGGCCGGACCGATCGGCGAGAAATGAAAAACCGCGACCAGCCCCAGCACCGGCAAAAGCCAGCGCCAGCGAAGGGAGGAGGACTTGCGCGCGGGAGGGGACAACCTCGCGATAAGACGCCGCCGCGACACGCAACGCAAGCGGCGACCGCGCGGTTTCGAATCGATCAGGCTACCGCTGCTTTCACCAGTTTTGCGATATCCGGCCGCAAATCCAGCCCGAGCGCCGCCTGCTGTGCCGCAGGGCTCATCTTGCGCCAGCTCTTTCGGATGATATCCACGAATTTTTCCGACGGATACTCCGCGTGCTGCGCGGCGAAGTCCTCGATTTCGTTTTCCAGGAAAACGAGACAGGCTGCATCTTCCAGGGCTTGGGTGCCGGCATTGTTTTTTAATCCGGTTTTGGAAACCCAGGTGGCGACTTCGTCAGCCTCGTTCGCGGACACCCCGGCTTGAAGCAGGAGTTCACGAGCCCGGGCGGCCTGCTTTCCGTAAAGCGACCGGCGCCAGTGGTGGTAACCGACCTTGCCCTCGGGAAAAGTCGCGCGCGGCACGCTCCAGCGCTCCAGATGCTGGCAACGCGCGGCGAGCGAAAGAAGCGGAGAAGGGGACGCCGCCAGCCGATTCACCCACGTCTCCATCCGATCTGCGTAAACCAATTCGGCCGGCTTGCCATCCGCGGTCTTCCTGGGATCGGCGGCATGCGCGGCGTCGATCAACCCGCGGGCCTTGGCGTGGTTTTCCATGGCGGGAAACGAACCGGAATGATGCGCCGGGTGCAAGCCGGGGAATGGGGTCCTCCGGTCCGCCCGGCGACGTGCGATCCGATGCCGCCTTTACTCCCGCAACGATTGTCCGTGGACGAGTTCGCGGAACAGACCCGGCTGGCCGAGCAACTCATCGTAGGTCCCGTCCTGGGCCACCCGGCCGTCCGCGATGACCAGCAGCCGGTCGCAATTTCTCACCGTCGCCAGGCGATGGGCGATGAAGAGGACCGTGCACCCGCCGAGATTCCTCTCGATGGCGTCCTGGATGAGCCGCTCGCTGAGCGTATCGAGCGCACTCGTGGCTTCGTCGAAGATGAAGCATTCCGGTTCGGCGAGCAGTGCGCGGGCGATGGCAATCCGCTGGCGTTGCCCGCCCGAGAGCGAGGAGCCGCCTTCGCCCACGCGCGCGTCGAGCCCCCCGGGCAGCTTCGCGATGAATTCCCACGCGTTGGCCAGTTCGCAGGCGCGGCGGATGGCCTCGTCGGTCGCGTCCGGCCGGGCGACGCGGACGTTGTCGCGCAGGGTGGTGCGGAAAATGAAGGGATCCTGTGGCACCACGCCGAAGGTTTTCCGCAGGGCGCTCGCGTCGAAGCGGCGCAGATCGACGCCGCCGTCG
>Ga0164241_10003762_pt1 | contig 15040 bp, 14 predicted proteins | sample OricomyardsoilBY_FD_108780 | JGI IMG/M metagenome (GOLD analysis project Ga0164241, IMG submission 108780) | Backyard soil microbial communities from Emeryville, California, USA - Original compost - Back yard soil (BY) | ecosystem: Environmental > Terrestrial > Soil > Unclassified | place: USA... | reverse complement strand
GCGGTATCGCAGTACTGGCAACGCAGCGGGCAGCCGGTGAGGCGCACGAACACGGTGGGGAAACCCACCGTGTCCGCTTCACCTTGCAGCGAGTAGAAGATCTCCGTGATCTTGAGGCGCGGTTCGGCTACTCCCGTTTCCATCAGAAAACGAGCTCATTTGGCATTCGCGGGCAACCGCTTCAAGCGCTCCGTCGCGAGTTGCGCGGCTTCCGTGCCGGGATAACGCTGCAGCACGCTCTCGAGCGTGACCTTCGCGTCGCCATTACGCCCCAGCGCCGACTGCGTGAAGCCGATCTTCACCAGTGCGTCGGGCGCCTTGCGCGAATCGGGCCACTGCGCCGTGACCAGCTGGAATGACGTGATGGCATTCGGGTAGTCGCGCGTCACGTAGTAGGCCTCGCCGAGCCAGTACTGCGCGTTGCTGGCCAGCGGGCTCTGCGGGTAGCTAGCCACGAAGCCCTTGAAGCCCGCGATGGCCTTCGGATAGTCGCCGCCCTTGAGCGCGCCGAACGCGGCATCGTAGGCACCCTGCTCGCCCCCGGCCACCGGGGCAGCGGGCAAGGCGCTGCCGGCGCCCGCGCCGGCCGCGGCACCGCCCACGCCACCCAGCGTCTCGAGCGCGGCGAGCCGCTTCTCGAGGTCACCGTACAGGGCGCGCGACTGCGACTTCCCGCCCTCGCTCTGGTTCTGCAGCATCTCGACCTCACCGCGCATGCGGCTCAGGTCGGCCTGCAGCGCGTCGATGCGCTGAGCCATCTGCACCAGGCTCTGGTTGGTCATCACGCGTTCGATGCGTTGCAGGCGCTGATCGAGGTCGTTCATGCGGATCTGCACCGGATCTTCCGCCGGCGAAGTGGCGCAACCGGCCAGCGACAGGGCGGCGACCACGACGACACGATAGTTCATGGCGAACCTCGTTTACTTCAGGTACACGATCTCGACGCGGCGATTGAGCGCATAAGCCTGCTCATCGCTGCCGGCGACCGCCGGGCGCTCTTCGCCGTAGCTCACCGTGCTCAACTGCGCTTCGGCCACACCCGACAGCAGCATGGCGCGGCGTACCGCCTGGCCACGGCGCTCGCCGAGGCCGATGTTGTACTCGCGCGAGCCGCGTTCGTCCGCGTGGCCTTCGAGGCGCACCTTCTGCGAAGGGTTCTTCGACAGGAATGCCGCGTGCGCGGATACCACCGCCTGCGAATCCGCGCGGATGTCGGCACGGTCGAAGTCGAAGTACACCACGCGCTTGGAGAGCAGTTCGCCCGTGGGGCCGCCGGTGGCGGTGTCATCCACCGTCGCGCCGGCATCACCCACGCCGCTGGTATCCGACGTCTGTTGCGGCGGTGGCGGCGGAGTTGGCTCCGGTTTGGTTTTGCAGGCCGCCATGAAACCCAGCGACGCGATGAGAACCGTGGTCAAAAAAACATTCTTCATTTGAGCTCCTTAAGGAAGAAACGGCCCCCACACCGGTTCGCGCACTTCACCCGCGTCCGCGTTCAGGCGGAACGAGGTCTGTCCATCGATCGAAATGGTCTGCAGCACGCCCTGGCCGCGTTCGCGCCCGGCGAGGATGACCATGGCGCCATTGGGCGCATAACTCGGGGATTCGTCCTGGCTGCCCTTCGACAGAACCTGCATGGTGTTCGTGCCCAGGTCCTGGATGGCGATGCGATACGCGCCGTTGTCGAGCGTCAGCACCGCGAGCTGCTTGCCGTCAGGCGAAACCCGCGGCCGCGCATTGTAAGTGCCGGTGAACGTGACCCGGCGCGGCCGGTCACCGCCCGACAGGCTGAGCTTGTACACCTGCGGACTGCCGGAGCGGTCCGAGGTGAAGTAGATGCCGCTGCCGTCGGGCGCGAACGACGCCTCGGTGTCGATGCCCGGATCCTCGGTGAGGCGTGTCAGCGCCTGCGAGCCCAGGTCGAGTAGATAGATGTCGAGGTTGCCGTTGTTGCCGGAGAGCGTCAGCGCCAGCTTCTTGCCGTCCGGCGACCAGGCCGGGGCGCCGTTGATGCCGGCGCGCGCCGAGACCATGCTGCGTTTACCCGAGCTCACTTCCTGGACATAGATGGCCGAGACGCGCCGCTCGAAGGACACGTAGGCCAGCCACTTGCCGTCGGCCGACCAGGCCGGCGACATCAGCGGGCGGTCGGACTGCAACACCTTGCGCGCGTTCTCGCCGTCGGCGTCCGCGATGATGAGCTGGTAGTGCTGGTTCGGCGCCTTGCCGTCCACCGACACATAGGCGATACGCGTGGCGAAGGCACCGGGAATGCCGGTGATCGCCTTGTAGATGGCGTCGGCCACGCGGTGCGCGGTGTTGCGCAGGTTGGCCGGCTTCGTGGTCCATTGCTTGCTGAGTACCGGCTGGCCGTTGAGCACGTTGACCAGCTCGACGTCCACGGTCAGGTCGCCCGCCGCCGTGGTGCCGAGGCGGCCGACGGCGACGTAGTCGTTGCGCATCTGCTTCCAGGCCGCGGCATCGATCTGCGCGGCCGAGGTCGGCGTGTTGATCATGTCGGTGCGCGGCATGCCCTTGAAGCGGCCGCTGCTCTCGAGATCCCGCTGCACCACGTTCGCCACGTCCAGGCCGCCATCGGCCGGCACCGCGCGCGCGAACGGCACGATGGCAATGGGGATGGGATCGGTGACGCCGGAGGTGATGGTCAGCCTCAGCTGCGCGAATGCCGGGCTCGCGAGGCCAGCCGCGGCGACGATCATCAACGCGAGTTTTTTCATGCGGTCACTCATTGCGGGGCGAATGTTAGCTCCAAATTGCGTTCGAACAGAGCCGGATCGGGGGGCGGCGGCAGCGGTGATGCGCTGTAAACAGCGTTCTCCACTGATTGACGAAGCGCCGGGTCTTCGATGCTGCAGCTGGTCACGACGACCTTGTTCACTTCGCCGCCCGGCACCTGGCTGACCTGAACGATACACGTGACGCCGGGCCGTGCCGAGGCTGGCTTGATCCAGGCGCGCTGGATCTTGGCGACGATCGATGCGTGCCAGCGCGCCGCTTCGTCGCTGTTGCGCAACGCGTTACCCCGTTCTTCGGCGTCCATCCTGCGTCGGAGTTCCGCTTCGCTCGCCAGCCGCGCCTTTTCTTCCGCGGCCTTCTTCGCGGCCGCGGCCTCATCCGCCTTCCGTTTCTCGGCGGCCTTCTTGTCCGCGACGGCTTTCTCAGCCGCGGCTTTCTCGGCCGCCGCCTTGGCGGCCGCCTGCTTTTCGGCTTCCTTCTTTTGCGTTTCCTTTTTCTCGGAATCGAGCTTCTCTTGCGCCTGCTTCTCGGCGTCGAGCCGCTCCTGCTCTTTCTGCTCCGCCTCTTTCTTCTGCTGTTCGAGCTTCTCCTGCTCCAGGCGTTCCTCTTCCTTTTTGCGCTCGATCTCGGCCGGGTCGGGCTTGGGCGGGCCTTGCTCCTCGGGCTCAGGTTTGGGTTCCGGGGCGGGCTCCACCGGCTTAGGCGCGGGGGCCGGTGCCGCCGGCAGATTTTTCAAGGTGCGCTCGTCGACCACCGTGGCCGCGATGGCCATGGTCGTCGGCGGCGGAGGCCGATGTTTCCAGCTGAACCAGCCGTACACCGCGGCTGCCACGATTCCCGTGTGCAGCAGCACGGACAGCACGACCGCGCGCCATCGACCCTTCGCTGGCAATCTCTCCCGGCGCGACATTACTTCCGGGACTGTTCCGGTGGCTGCGTGATGAAGCCGACCTTGCTGGCACCGGCGCGTTGCAGGATGGTCATGGCTCCAACTACTTCTCCATAGGCCACGCGGTAGTCGCCGCGCACCAGCACCGCGGTCTCCGGCGCCCGGCGCAGCACGGCGGCCGCTTGTGCTTCGACCTTGGCCGCCGTCAGGGGTTCATCCTCGGGCTTGTTGTAGTTCAGGAAGAGCTGCCCCTGCGCATCGATACTGAGCACGATGGGCTTGGCATCCTTCATGAGCTCCGGCGGTATGGGACGCGCACCGGCCTTGGGCAATTCGACCTTCACGCCTTCGGCGAGCAGCGGCGCGGTGATCATGAAGATGATCAGCAGCACCAGCATCACGTCGATGTACGGCACGACGTTGATCTCGGCCATGAGGCGGCGACGTCTGCCGCCTTGATGTGCGGATGCCATGCATCTTCTCCCTGGTCAGGTCCGGCCCGCGTAACGCTGCAGGATGGTGGAGAACTCTTCCATGAACGCGTCGTAGCGCAGTTCCAGGCGACTGACCTGGTCGGCGTAACGGTTGTACGCGATGACCGCGGGAATCGCGGCAAACAAGCCGATGGCGGTCGCGATCAACGCCTCGGCGATGCCGGGCGCGACCATCGCGATGGTCGCCTGCTGCACGCCACCCAGCGCGACGAAGGCGCTCATGATGCCCCACACCGTACCGAACAGGCCGACGTACGGGCTGGTCGAGCCGATGGTGGCGAGATTCGAGAGGCTCTCCTCGAGCCGCTCGATCTCCTTGAGCTGGCCCACGCGCATGGCGCGGCGCGCGCCTTCGAGCAACTGGTCCGCCGGAATGCCGCTCTGCTTGAGGCGCGCGAACTCGCGGAAACCGAACTCGAAGATGCTGGACATGCCGGTGGCGCCGCCGCGGCTTTCGATCTGCCGGTAGAGCGCGGTGAGGTCGCCGCCCTTCCAGAAGCTGTTCTCGAAATTGTCGGCCTCGTCCGTGGCCTTGGACAGCAACGAGCGCTTGCGGAAAATGATGGTCCAGGACATGAGCGACGCGAGCGCCAGCATCCCCATGACCACCTGCACCACCGGGCTGGCGTTCATCACGAGCTTGACTATGGAGAGTTCATTTTCCACTTAGCACCTATGCGGGAACCTTCGTGTTCGCGGACTGAATGAAATCGGGCAATGCGCGCGGCCGGAACGACTTGGCGTCGACGCAGACCACGCGCACCTCGCCATCGGCCACCACGGTACCGTTGCGCGTGATCACCTGCTGGAAGCGGATCGAGGCGCGCCCCTCGGGTACCGGCACGCAGCTCACCGTGAGATCGTCGTCGAGCCGCGCGGGTTTGCGGTAGTTTACGTGCGCCTCGGCCACGGCGAACACGAAACCGTACTGCTCGGCGATCTCGTGCTGCTGGTGACCCAGGCTGCGCAGCCACTCGGTGCGCGCGCGCTCCATGAACTTGAGGTAGTTGGCGTAGTACACGACGCCGCCGCCATCGGTGTCTTCCCAGTAGACCCGGGTACGCCAGGTAAACTCATCTTTCGAAGACTGGTTCACCGCTCCGCCTCGAACAGCGGCAGGGTCGCGCTGACACGCTCCGGCACCTTGAGCCCGAAATGCTGATAGGCATTGCGCGTCACCATGCGGCCACGCGCCGTGCGCATCAGGAAGCCTTGCTGGATCAGGAACGGCTCGATGACATCCTCGAGCGTGCCGCGTTCCTCGCCAATGGCCGCGGCCAGGCTTTCGATGCCCACCGGCCCACCGTCGAACTTCTCGATGATGGTCGTGAGTAGTTTGCGGTCCAGCGCGTCGAAACCCTGCGGATCCACTTCGAGCAGGTCGAGCGCCGCGCGCGCCGTGGTTTCGTCGATGCGGCCATCGCCCTTCACCTCCGCGTAATCTCGCACCCGGCGCAGCAGCCGGTTGGTGATGCGCGGCGTGCCGCGCGAACGCTGCGCGATCTTGCCTGCGCCGCCCGCGTCGATGGGCACGCCGAGGATTCCGGCCGAACGCGTGACGATGCGTTCGAGCTCGGGGGTGGTGTAGAACTCGAGCCGCTGCACGATGCCGAAGCGGTCGCGCAGCGGCGAGGTCAGGAGCCCGGCGCGCGTGGTGGCGCCCACCAGCGTGAAGGGTTGCAGCGCCAGCTTGATGGAGCGCGCCGCGGGTCCCTCGCCGATCATGATGTCGAGCTGGAAATCCTCCATCGCGGGATACAGCACTTCCTCGACCACCGGCGAGAGACGATGAATCTCGTCGATGAACAACACGTCGCGCGGCTGCAGGTTGGTCAACAGTGCCGCGAGATCGCCGGGACGTTCGAGCACCGGGCCTGAGGTCTGGCGCATGTTCACGCCCAGCTCGTTGGCGATGATGTTGGCCAGCGTGGTCTTGCCGAGACCCGGTGGTCCGAAGATCAGCGCGTGGTCCAGGGCTTCGCCGCGTTTCACCGCGGCCTGCACGAAAATCTCGAGCTGCGCCTTGACCTGCTCCTGGCCGACGTAGTCGGCGAGCTTCTTCGGCCGGATGGCGCGGTCGATGGCCTCTTCTTCCTTCGACGCCGCGGGAGCGATGACGCGATTTTCGTTCGACGTGCTCATTGCGGACGCACCGTCGCCTGCAACGCCCGGCGGATCAGCTCTTCGGTGCTGCCACCCGAACCGGCGAATGGCTTCAACATGGCCGTGACTTCGGCGGGCTTGTAGCCCAGCGCCACCAGCGCGGTCCACGCCTCGCCTTCGGTGCTGGAGGGTGTCATGGGCACTGCGCCGGAGATGTTCATTCCCTGCGCGGCCTGCTCGAGCGCGTCGAGGCGATCCTTCATTTCCAGCAGCACGCGCTCGGCCGTCTTGCGGCCCACGCCGGGAATCCTGGTCAACGCGGCGGTGTCCTGCAGCTTCACCAGCGTGGCGAAGCCTTCGACGCTGACGCCCGAGAGAATCGACAGCGCGATCTTCGGGCCTATCTGCGACACCTTGAGCAGGTTGCGGAACAGCGCGCGCTCTTCCTGCGTGCCGAAGCCGTACAGGATGTGTGCGTCCTCGCGCACCACCAGGTGCGTGAGCAGGCGCACGTCGTTGCCGATGGCCGGCAGCGTGTAGAACGTCGACATCGGCGCTTCGATGTCGTAACCCACGCCGCCCACGTCCACCGTGAGATGCGGCGGCGCCTTGACCACGAGTTTGCCGCGCACGAAACCGATCACGCGATCATTTCCAATCGGCGTGAATTGGCATGGCAGATGGCGACGGCCAACGCGTCGGCGGCATCGGCCGCGAGCTTGAGCTCGATGCGCAGCAGTTGTTTGACCATGTGCGCGACCTGCGATTTCTCGGCGCCACCGACGCCGACCACGGCGAGCTTGATGGCCCGCGGCGCGTACTCGTGTACCCCGAGCGCCTGCGGCACGGCCGCGAGCGCCGCGCCGCGCGCCTGGCCGAGCTTGAGCGCGCTGTCGGCATTCTTGGAGAGGAACACGCGCTCGACGGCGATCTCCTGGGGCGCATGCTGGACGATGAGCTCGGCGACCCGCGCGTGGATGATGCGCAGCCGGTCGGCGAGCGGACCGCCCGAGGTGGCGATGCAGCCCTGGGCGACGATGCGCAGATTGCCGGCCTCACAATCGATGACGCCGAAGCCGGTGCGCAGCGAACCCGGGTCGAGGCCCAGGATGCGCGCCGAACCGGTGACCGTCACCCGCGCGACGGCGGCCGGCACCACGGTCGCCGCGGGCCGGACCGCGCGCCAGGCAGATCGCATCGGGTATCGCGCCAAGTCTCTGCGCCCCTTGAAAAAAACTGCGCGTATCATACAGGCAATGACGCGCCGTCTCATGCTCACGAAAGGCGCGTCGAATCCGTGCATAACCTCCATTCCTGTTCGCCAGAACTCAAAGCGTCGATCGATACACACGCCGCCACGCTCGCGGGCTGGGGCGTGCCTCGCGCCAACATCGACAAGGCCGTTGAAGCCGCCGTCATCGTCGCGTCGCTGACCGAGGACACGTTGCTCGCCGCGGCGCTGCTGGCCCAGACCGCGTTCGCGTCGGGCGCGGAAGAGCCGCGCGAAATCGAGTTGCACTTCGGGCCGGCGGTCAGCGCGCTGGCGCGCGAACTCATCCACTTCGGCGACATCCGCCTCACGGCCGGCGCGGCCGCCACGCACCACCTCGAACCGGCGCAGGCCGAGGCGCTGCGCAAGATGCTGCTGTCCGTGGTCAGCGATCCCCGCCTGGTGCTGGCGCGGCTGGCGCGCCAGCTGGTGGAGCTCAGCGCGTCCAAGGATGGCCACGCCGCCACGCGCGAGCGGCTGGCGCTCGAGACTCGCGAGGTGTTCGCGCCGCTCGCGAATCGCCTCGGACTCTGGCAGCTCAAGTGGGAGCTCGAAGACCTGGCGTTCCGCTTCCTGCAGCCGGATGACTATCGACGCATCGCCTCGGCGCTGGCGGAAAAGCGCGTCGATCGGCAGCGTTACATCACCGAGCTGTGCCGCTCGCTCGAAGAGCTGCTGGGCGCGGCCGGCATCACCGCCGAAGTCTACGGCCGGCCGAAACACATCTACAGCATCCACCGCAAGATGGAGCGCAAGCAGTTGTCGTTCGAGCAGGTGTTCGACCTGCGCGCGGTGCGCATCGTTACCACCACGGTCGCCGATTGCTACGCGGCGCTCGGGCTGGTGCATGGCCGCTACACCTACATCCCGGGCGAGTTCGACGACTACGTCGCGACCCCGAAAGACAACTTCTACCGCTCGATCCACACCGCGGTGCTGGGCCCCGAGGGCAAGGCGGTGGAAGTGCAGATCCGCACGCGCGAGATGCATGACTCTGCCGAACTCGGCCTCGCGGCTCATTGGCGATACAAAGAGGGGCGCTCCAAGGAAGCTCGGGGGCACGACGTGTCCTACGACCGGAAGATCGAATGGGTGCGTCAGCTCCTCGATACCAGTCGCCGGGGCGGCGACCGTGACTTCCTCGACGAGGTGCGCTCCGAGTTGTTCGAGGACCGGGTCTATGCACTGACGCCGAAGGGCGAAGTGGTGGACCTGCCGCCGGACGCGACGCCGCTCGACTTCGCGTACCACGTGCACACCGACCTCGGACATCGCACGCGCGGTGCGCGCGTCAACGGACGCATCGTGCCGCTGACCCGTGCGCTGGCGAATGGCGAGGTGGTGGAAATCCTCACCCACAAGTTTCCGGCGCCCAGCCGCGACTGGCTGTCGGAGACCCAGGGCTTCCTGGTCAGCCCCCGCAGCCGCTCCAAGGTACGGGCCTGGTTCCGGAAGTTAGACGAGGATGCGGCGCGCCTCGCGCCCGAGGCGCCCGTCGCCGTTCCCGCGCCAGTGCCGCCGAAACGCAAGAATACGGCCCGGAAGACCTCGCGCTCCCCCGTGGTGCTGGGCGGGGTCGAGGACCTGCCGACCAGTTTTGCGCGCTGTTGCGCGCCCGTGAAGCCGGAACCCATCGCCGGCTACGCCACCGTCGGTCGCGGCGTCACCATCCACCGGGCCGACTGCCCCGGCCTGAAGCGCATGAGTGCCACGCGGCCCGACCGGCTGATGGCCGCTTCCTGGGCCGATGCGGGCCAGACCCAGGCGGTAAACCTCAACATTGTCGCGATAGACCGACAGGGACTGGTCCGGGATATCGGCGACCTGCTGGCCAGTGAAAAAATCTCCATCGAGATGATGCACACCACTACCGATCGCACGCAGTCGACGGCTACCATCGACCTGCGGGTGGCGATCGATGATGCGGCGCACCTGACGCGTTTGCTGCAGCGTATCCGGAGGGTCGGAAGCATCCTTTCGGTGCGCCGCACGGCTTGACTTAAGTGGGTAGTGCCGGGTGAGGAAAGTGGGGAAAACGTGGGTTATCGAACGTTTTCCCCACTTTCCTCACCCGGCACCACCCACCGAAACGTGACGTGATGCGGCGCCAGATATCGTCGAATCGCGGTCTACTCAGAACGATTTTAATTAGGGCTTATTCCGGGGTAATGGACGCAGATGCGTGTCCTGCTGGTCGATCATGACTCAGAGGCTCTCGAAAGCATTACGCGTGCGATTCGCGGCGTGCTGGAGCTCGACTGTGTCACCAGCAAAGGTGACGCACTGCTGCTGCTGCGCCAGAACCAGTACGACGTCCTGATCGCCTGCGAGCGTGCCGAAGACGGCTCCGGGCTCGACCTGCTCGGCCGGACTACCCGCACCGCCGTGCCGCTCAAGCGCATCTTCGCCGCGGCACCCGAACGCCTGCAGTTGTTAGGCCCGCGGCTCGCGCCGTTCAAGGTGCAGCGGACCATCAACTATCCCATCGACCTCGAAGAGCTGTGGCTGGCCATCGCGCAGGTCACCAGCGGACCTAACGACGAGACCGACGGCACCATCGAGCGCGTGGTGCTCGACGAGCGCGGTATTCCGTCCACGGGCAGCATGCCGCGCGTGCCGATCCCGCCGCGCCCGCCTGCGCCGCTGGCCGCGACGCCGCCCCAGCCGGCGCCGATGGCCGCGGCCTCGACCAGCGCCAGTGGCCGGTATGCCACCGCGCGCGTGGCACAGCCGGCGCCTGAACCGCCGCTGCGTGCCCCGCCGCCGCCGCGAGCCGCACCTCCTGTCGCACGGGCGCCGGCAGCACCGCGCACGACTTCCGATACCGGGCGCATGCGCGCGCCGGTGATGCCACCGATGACGGCGATTCCGCCGCCGCCACCGGAATCCCACGCACCGGTGTGGACCGCCGAGACACCGACTGAAGACGACTTCGCCGAGGTCGCCGCGCAGGCACGTTACGGCGTGCAGCAGAAGGCGGTCGATGAAGCCGCCAGGCGCAAGCGCCAGCGCGTGTTCGCCGCCTGCGGCATCGCCGTGGCGGTCGCCGGTGCGATCGTCTTCCTGATCGAGAAGTTCTACGACCCCGATGCGCGCGTGCGCGAGCAGGCCATCGCCGCCGAAGTGAAGCGCATGTCCGAGCAGCAGAAGGTCACCGACGACCTCACGCTGATCGAGATCGACATCGAAAACGCGATCATGAACAACGATCTCGACAAGGCGCGCGCCGAGCTGGCGCAGCTCATCGAGAGATCTCCGAATCATCCGCGCCGCGAATTCCTGGAGAAATCCATCGATCGCGCCGCCGAGCTGGCGCGGCTGTCGCCCGCGAGCCCGGACGGCGGCGACGACAAGGTTGCCCAGTCCCCGGTGCAGGCGGCAGTGATGCCGTCGAACGACCGGCCCTCGCGCAGCCGCGCGGCGGACCGGCCGCCGGCGCGCGCCGCCGAGCGCCCCGCCCCGCGCACCCCCGATCGCACCGTGGCGGCACGTCCGCGCGAAGCCGCGCCACCCGGCAACGGCGGGCGCAGCTTCGGCGCGCCCATCAATGACGCGACGCGCGAAGCCGTGATCCCGCTCGACGCGCCAATCAACGCGCCGCCTACCTACACCGCCCGCCGCACCGACAACTCGTTCGCGGGACGCACCGTGGAGGCCAGCGACTCCGGCCTGGGCCGCGGATCCGCGGCGCCCGCGCCGGCCTACCAGGCCCCGGTGACCAATGCCGCGGTGCCGGCGCCCGCGAACAACGCCGGGTCCGCCGTCGCGCCCACGCCCGCCGCGGCGCCGAATTCCGCGCCGAAACCGCCGGCCCCGCTCGACGTGGTACCCGCGAAGATCGTCAAACGCGTCATGCCCCGGGCACCGTCCGGGGTATCGCGCAAGACCACGGGCTTCGTGGTGCTGAGCTACAACATCCAGACCAACGGCAAGGTCAGCGACGTCCAGGTGCTCGAATCCGAGCCCGCCGGCGTATTCGACGACTCGGCGCGCGACGCGGTGCGTCGCTGGGTGTACGAGCCGCGCACGGAAAATGGCGTGGCCGTGGCCTCGCCGGCCAAGGCGCGGCTGGTCTTCGACGGCTCGACGACTAACTAGCCTGCGGTCCCGCGACCAGGATGTCGTCCGGCCGCCTCGCACTGCAGTTCATGCTCGCGCTGTCCGCCGCCACGGCCGGAGCCGCCGGCGTGCCCGCGGCGATGAAGGACGGCCTGCTGGTCGCCGCGCCCACCGACGTCGGGCTCCATGACACGCCGCTCGACACCCTTACCGCCGACGTCATCAAGCGGGATTTTCCGGACACCACCAGCGTGCTGGTGTTCAAGGACGATCGCCTGGTGTTCGAACGTTACTTCGGCGCCGGCGGCGTCAACGTGCTCAACGACACACGCTCCGTCACGAAGACCCTCACCGCGCTGATCGTCGGGCAGGCGATCTCGGACGGCGCACCGCGCACGGCCGATGACACCGTGTTCACGCTGTTGTCCGACCTTGCGCCGTTCAAATACGACGGGCCCCTCAAGCGGGACATCACGTTCATGGACCTGCTCACGATGTCCTCCGCGCTCGACTGCAATGACTTCGACGCGGACAACATCGGCAACGAAGAGAACATGTACCCGTTGACCCGCTGGTCTCGCTGGGCGGTCGACCTGCCGGTCAAATCCGCCTACCTGCGCCCTGCCAATGGACGCGCCGCCTTTTCCTACTGCACCGCCGGCGTATTCCTGCTGGGCCAGGCCGTGCAGCGCGCCACGCGCACGCCATTGGACCAGTACTTCGATGCGCGGCTGCTCCGTCCGCTCGGCATCCGCGAGCGGCAATGGGCTCGTTCGCCGAGCGGGGAATTCCAGGCCGGCGGCGGCCTGCGGCTGCGCAGCCGCGACCTGTTGAAGCTGGGCGTGCTGATCATGGGCAACGGCAACTGGCGCGGCGCGCAATTGGTGCCCGAATACTGGGTGCAACGCATGCAGCGCGTCAGCAACGTGGTGAACGAACAGCAGAGCTACGGCATGTTGTACTGGCAGCGGCCGTATCACTCGCCCTGCGGCGACGTCGGCGGCTGGTACATGTCCGGCAACGGTGGCAACGTCGTCGTGAGCGTGCCGCTGAAATCACTGGTCGCGGTAGTCACCCGCACGCACTACAACCAGAAGGGTATGCACGACGAGACCACACGGCTGCTGGAGCAGCACGTGTTCGCGGCCCTGCCCTGCACTAACTAACGATTGACGTTGTCGATGGCGCGCTTGTCGGCCGCCAGCGCGGCTTCGTGCAGCGCCTCGGACAAGGTCGGATGCGCGTGGATAGTTCGCTGCAGGTCCTCGGTGCTGGCCGAATACTCCATCGCCAGAACCGCTTCGGCGATCAACTCGCCGGCCAATGGTCCGATGATGTGCACGCCGAGGATCTCGTCGTCATCCTGCGCGGCGATCAGCTTCACGAAACCCGCGGTGGCTTCCATGGCGCGCGCACGGCCGCTGGCCGCGAACGGGAACTGGCCGATCTTGTAGGCACGGCCGCTGGCCTTGACCTGCTCTTCGGTCTGGCCCACCCAGGCAATTTCCGGGTGCGTGTAGATCACCGACGGGATGGTGTCGTAGTTCATGTGCCCGTACTTGCCGGCGATCTGGTCGCCGACCATGACGCCTTCGTCCTTGGCCTTGTGCGCCAGCATCGGCCCGCGCACGCAATCGCCCACGGCCCAGACGTTCTCGGCAGTGGTCTTGCAGTGGTCGTCCACCTTGATGAAGCCGCGTTCGTCGACCTGCACTCCCGTGCCGTCGGCCAGCAGGTCCCTGGTGAACGGACGGCGGCCGACACAGACGATGAGCTTGTCGACGTTGAGGGTCTGACTACCCGAGGCATCGGAGTAAGTCACCTCGACACCGCTGGCGGTCGACTTGGCACCGGACACTTTCGCGCCGAGCTTGATGTCCAGCCCCTGCTTCTTGAAGTGGCGCGCGGCTTCCTTGGCCAGGCCCTGATCGGCCACGGCAAGGAAGGCGTCCAGGGCCTCGAGGATCACGACTTCCGAACCGAGACGACGCCAGACGCTGCCCAGCTCGAGGCCGATGATGCCGGCGCCGACCACGCCGAGCTTCTTCGGCACGCTGTCGAGATCGAGCGCGCCCCAGTTGTCGATGATGTTCTTGCCGTCGAACTTCAGGTTCGGCAGTTCGGTCGGGATGGAGCCGGACGCCAGCACGATGTGCTTCGCCGACAGCGTTTCCTTCTTGCCGTCGTGCGCGGTGAATTCCACCTTGCGACCGGCGAGTAGTTTGCCGTGGCCCTGCAACGCGGTGACGCCGGCGCTCTTGAGCAGCATGGCGATGCCGCCGGTACTGGCCTTGACGATGCCGGTCTTGCGCTTCTGCATCTGGGCGACGTCGAACTCCACGCCCGACACCTTGATGCCGTGCACGCCGAGCTCGTCTTTCGTCTTGTGATACAGCTCCGTGGATTCGAGCAGCGCCTTCGACGGAATGCAGCCGGCGTTGGTGCAGGTGCCCCCGAACACGGCGGTACCGTCCTTGTTCTTCCACTCGTCGATGATCGCCACCTTGAGCTTGTTCTGCGCCGCACGAATGGCGGCCGGATAGCCGGCGGGACCGCCGCCGATGACGATCACATCGTATTCAGAAGCCATTGGATTCCTCTATCTACGTCAGACGCCGAGCAGCAGGCGGGCCGGGTCCTCGAGAACATCCTTGATGGTCACGAGGAATTGCACCGCTTCGCGGCCGTCGATGATGCGGTGATCGTACGAGACCGCGACATACATCATGGGCCGTACCACCACCTCGCCGTTGATGACCACCGGCCGCTCCTTGGTCGCGTGCATTCCGAGAATGGCGCTTTGAGGCATGTTCACGATCGGCGTCGACATCATCGAGCCGAAAGTGCCGCCGTTGGTGATGGAGAAGGTGCCGCCGGTCAGGTCTTCGAGCGTGATCTTGCCCTCGCGCGCCTTGACCGCGAACTGGCCGATTTCCTTCTCGATGTCGGCGTAACTCTTGAGGTCCGCGTCGCGGATCACGGGCACCATGAGGCCGCGTTCCGTCGAGACTGCGACGCCGATGTCGTAGTACTCGTGGTAGACGATGTCGTTGCCTTCGATCGAGGCGTTCACGGTCGGGAAGCGCTTGAGCGCCTCGACCGCGGCCTTCACGAAGAACGACATGAAACCCAGCTTCACGCCGTGTTTCTTCTCGAAGGAATCCTTGTACTTCGCACGCACGTCCATGACCGACTTCAGGTCGATCTCGTTGAACGTGGTCAGCTGCGCCTGGGTCTGCTGGGCTTCGAGCAGGCGCTCGGCGATGCGCGCACGCAGGCGCGTCATCGGTACGCGCTGATCCTGCCGGCCCGCGGCGCCCGCGACCGGGGCCGCGGCGGAAGCCGCCTTGCCGGGTGCGGCAGCAGCGGGCTTGTCGAGGAACTCCACCACGTCGCCCTTGGTGATACGGCCATCGCGGCCGGACGCCGGGATCTTGGCCGGATCCAGCTGCTTCTCTTCGACCATGC
>Ga0164241_10003761_pt1 | contig 15044 bp, 11 predicted proteins | sample OricomyardsoilBY_FD_108780 | JGI IMG/M metagenome (GOLD analysis project Ga0164241, IMG submission 108780) | Backyard soil microbial communities from Emeryville, California, USA - Original compost - Back yard soil (BY) | ecosystem: Environmental > Terrestrial > Soil > Unclassified | place: USA... | reverse complement strand
CCACCCGCGCACCGATCGGCTTGTCGAGTCGGTAATTGCCGTCGTCGTCGAAACGCGACCAATTCGGCTTCGGTATCTCTGTCTCCAGCACATGAATCGGATTGACGCCGCTGACGCGCACGCTGCTGACGATCGGTCCGCCGTCGGTCCCGGTGACGTGACCCACCAGACGATTCCGGCCCATCGTCGGAACCCAGTCACTGCGCCTACCCTGCTGGATCACCGTTTTGATCGCCGTGAGAAGCGGCCCGATCGGGGTGTCGGAAGCCCCGCCGGTCGGCGGATCCGGTTGGTGCTCAGCCACTTCCGGCGTGGCCAGATTGCCGTCAAGCGTGAGCCGGGTCAGCCCCAGCAGGACGCTGTCCTCTTGGCCGGGCGGCGAAATTCCCAACTGTCCCAACGCGTACAGCACGATACCGACGTGCTCGGTGACCACCAGGATTTCGTTAGGTTCACTACCGGTGTGGTCGGAAATGTTTGCGAGCGGATCCGCCGCGGCATGCGTCATGGTCGCGAGAGTATTGCCCGGCCGAAGTGCTGCATAGCACCCGGGCGGCTGACCTTCACCCTCCGGACGCTCCGGGCTGTAGCGAATGGGGGATGATCTGTCCCGTGAGCGTCGCGCAACCGGGATTGCCTTCGCTGGAACCGGCTGCCCGCGAGGCTCTGCAACTGGTCAGCTCGGACCCTAAGGGCGGGTGGAAGCTCGCGGCCGCGATCGTCGAATCCGCGGGACGGGCCGGCGAATGGTCGGCCCGGAGTATCGCCGCCCACGCGGTGGGGTTGGCCGCCAAACAGGTGGGTGATCTGCAGGCGTCGTATTCCGCGTTGCAGGTCGCGCTTCGCAGTGGGCAACGCGCCCAGGATCCGGAGCTGGTCGCGGAGGCCCGGGCCAGCCAGGCCGGCACCCTGCTCCTGCTGGGTCGCCCGGCCCGGGCCCTGACGGAGGTGCAGGCGGCCCTGGCCGATCTGCACGGGGTCGCTGCGGCCAAGGTGCTGACCCAGAAGGCGGTGATCCTGCAGATCCTCGGTCGCGACGACGAGGCGCTCGAGGTACTCCGCAGGGCGCTGCCGACGCTTCGTGTCAGGGACCCGGACTGGGCGACGCGAGCGCTGTCGAATCGGAGCCTGCTGTACATCTCCCGCCGGTCCTTCAGCCTGGCCCAGGCCGATCTGCTGGCGGCCCAACAGTTGAGCGTCGAGAACGGGCTCACCACATGGTCGGCCTACATCGAGCAGAATCTCGGGTGGCTGGCCTCGAGCCGCGGGGAAATGGTTGCCGCGCTGGAGCACTACTCACACGCGGAGGAGCAGTTCCGAGCGATCGGCGCGGTCAAGGGCAACCTGCTCGAGGCGCGCGCCCGGCTGTTGCTGTCCGTCCATCTGGTTGAGGAGGCCCGCGCCGTCGCCGAGGCGGCCGTCGCCGTTCATCGATCACAACGGGCCGGCACCCAAATCCCCGACGCCCAGCTGCTCCTGTCGACGGTCGCGCTGGTGCAGGGCGACATCGCGACCGCGCACCAGTCGGCCGGCGAGGCCCGGCGCGGGTTCAAGCGACTGAACCGGCCGGGAGGCGTTGCGCTGGCCCGGTACGCGCAGCTTCAGGCCACCTGGGCGGCGCACCCGGAATCGGTCAAGCACAGCCAGGCCAGGCACAGCGCAGACGAACTGGCCACCGAGGGGCTGCTCGTGCTCTCGTTGGAGGCCAGGATCCTGGCCGGCCAGATCGCCTTGTCGCGGGGACGCCGAGCGGCCGCCGGCCGGGACCTGTCGATGGCCGGTCGGGCCCGCTTCACCGGTCCGGCGCAGGCCCGGGCCCGGGCGTGGTTGGCGGAGGCGTCCCTGCGGATCGCCGAGGGCCGCCGGTCGTCGGCGAAGCGAGCGATCTCGGCCGGCCTGCGGATCGTCGAGGATCACCAGGCGACCCTCGGGGCGATGGAGTTGCGCGCGCACGTGTCGGTGCATCGCGACGCGTTGGCGGCGGCGGGGCTGCGGCTGGCCCTGGAGGACGGCAGCGCCCGGCGAGTGCTCTCGTTCGTCGAACGGGGCCGGGCCAGCGCGCTGCTGCTCCATCCGCCGACCCCGCCCGAGGATCCGCTGCTGGCCGCCGATCTCGCGGACCTTCGGACAACGGTGACGGAGATCGAGGCGCTGCGGAACGCCGGCCGGCCGACGGCCGGGCACATCCAGCGCCAGGTCAGATTGGAGCGGCGGATCGCGGACCGGTACCGACGGTTCCCCGGCGTGGTCGGCGGCCAGCCACCCCGCCGCAGGATCCCGGAGCTGATCGCGGCGCTCGGCCGGACCGCGTTGGTCGAGTATGTGGAACTGGATCAGGTCCTGCACGCGGTGACCGTCGTCGACGGCCAGGTCCGTCTGCACCATCTCGGGTCGTCCGCCGGCATCGGTCGCGACCTTTCCCTCCTGTGCTTCGCACTCCGGCGGCTGGCGGTCTACCGGGGCGGACCGACGGCCACCAGATCGGCCGCGCAGTCGTTGCTCCATCAGCAGGAATCCCTCGACGCCTTGCTCTTTCGCCCCATTCGACGGCTGATCGGCGACCGGCCACTCGTGCTTGTCCCCTCGACGTCGCTGCAATCCCTACCGTGGTCGGTGGTGCCCACCTGTCGCGGCCGACCGATCACGGTGACGCCGTCCGCGCGCATCTGGCTGGCCGCGACGGAGCGGCCCTGGTCGCCGGATCGCAGCACCGTTGTCGTCGCCGGCCCGGAACTGGCCGGCGCCCCGGTCGAGGCCGAACGGGTCGCCGACATCCATCCGGGTTCGGTCCTGCTCACCGGGACCCAGGCGCGGGTGGGCACCTTGAAATCGGCCATGGACGGCGCCGGCCTGGTGCACATCGCCGCGCACGGATCGCTCCGATCGGACAACCCGTTCTTCTCGTCCCTGCTCCTGGACGACGGGCCGCTGACCGTGTACGAACTCGAACGGCTCAGCCGGGCACCCCACCATGTCGTGCTGGCAGCCTGCCAGGCCGCCACGACAAAAGTGGTCGGACGGGACGAGGTCCTCGGCTTCGCCACCGCCCTGCTGGCCCAGGGCACCACGTCGCTGATCGCCCCGGTCGTGACGATCCTCGACCAGGCCGTCATTCCGATGATGGTCAAGTACCACCTCGCGTTGCGCGCCGGCGACACCCCGGCGGAGGCGATCGCGACGGCCCAATCCGGCGGTGACGACCAGGACGTGTGGGCCGCCGCGGGATTCGTCTGCCTCGGGGCCGGCCATCAGCGGATGCCGCCGGCGGCCTCGGGTCGGGCGGTGTCGGATCCGGCGCCGGCGGACCGGGCGCGGGCCACGACCGACCCGGCCCGACCGGCCCTGACCTGACCCTCCGGTACCCGGCGGTCGGGCGGAATCAGCCCAGGCGGGCGCCGAGGGCGTGTTCGACCGCGAGTTGGTTCAGGTGCACGAAGCCGTAGGAGTGCTCGGCCGCCTTGTCCGCGTCGAACGATTCGAAGGCCGACTCGTCCGCCAGCAGGTCGTCGACGGTCTCGCCATCGGCCAGGGTCGGGGTGGCCAACTCGGCCAGGCCGGACGCTTCGAGTGCGGCCTGTACCTCCGGGTCGGCGCGGAACGCCAGGGCCCGCTCCTTGAGCAGCAGGTAGGTGGACATGTTCGCCCGCGCGGACGCCCACACGCCGTCGAAACCCTCGGTGCGGGAGGGCTTGTAGTCGAAGTGCCGGGGTCCGTCGTAGAGCGGGCCGGCGTTGGGGAACCCGTTTTCCAGCAGGTCGACGGTGAAGAATGCGGACAGCAGGTCACCGTGCCCGAACACCAGGTCCTGGTCGTACTTGATGGACCGCTGCCCGTTCAGGTCGATGTGGAACAGCTTGCCGGCCCACAATGCCTGGGCGATCCCGTGGGTGAAGTTCAGGCCGGCCATCTGCTCGTGGCCGACCTCCGGGTTCAGCCCGACGATGTCGCCGTTGTCCAGCTTGGCGATGAAGCCGAGGGCGTGCCCGATGGTCGGCAGGAAGATGTCGCCCCGAGGCTCGTTCGGCTTGGGCTCCAGCGCGATCTTGATGTCGTAGCCCTTGCTTTTGATGTACCCGGCGACCGTGTCGACGCCCTCGGCGTAACGGTCGAGGGCGGCGTTGACGTCCTTCGAGCCGTCGTACTCCGAGCCCTCGCGGCCGCCCCACATGACGAAGGTCTTGGCGCCCAGCTCCGCGGTCAGGTCGACGTTGCGCAACACCTTGCGCAGCGCGAAGCGGCGGACCGAGCGGTCGTTGGAGGTGAAGCCGCCGTCCTTGAACACCGGGTGGGTGAACAGGTTGGTAGTGACCATCTCGATGGTGACGCCGTGCTCGGCACAGGCCCCCCGGAACGCGCCGATGAGCCGATCGCGGGTCGCGTCGTCGGACCCGAACGGCACTACGTCGTCGTCGTGGAAGGTGACCCCCCACGCACCGGCCTCGGCCAGCTTGCCGATCGCCTCCACCGGATCGAGGGCGGGCCGGGTCGCATCCCCGAAGGGATCGCGGGCTTGCCAGGACACCGTCCAGAGGCCGAACGAGAACCGATCGTCGGGGGTTGGCTGGGCCACCATTGCTGACTCCTTCGTCGCTGGTTTTGTTCTGTGAATGAACATATCTGAATGACCGGCTAAGGTCAAGCCATGGCTTCTCGCTCGCCCAACCCGCGCGCGGTGTCGGCGATCCGCCAGGCCAACCTGCGCGAGCACAACCTGGGCCTGGTGCTGCGGATCATTGTCGACTCGACGACTCCGCTCTCGCGAGCCGACATCGCCGCCAGCACCGGACTGACCCGAGCGACCGTCAGTTCGCTGGTCGATGCGTTGATCGAGGCCGGTCTGGTGACCGAACTTCCCCCGCTGATGTCCCAACGAGCCGGCCGACCCGCGGTTCCGCTCGTCCCGGCCGCGGGCACCGTGGCCGCGGTGGGCATGGAGGTCAACGTCGACTATCTGGGAGTGCGGCTGATCGACCTGTCCGGGGCGGTGCTCGGTCAGGAGGTCCGCGACGGCGACTTCCGGGGTAGCGATCCGGCGAGGGTGATACCCGAACTCGCCGGCCTGTACCGCAAGGTCATCGGCTCGGCGAACCGGGCCGTCCGGGTCGCCGGCATCGGGTTGGCCATCCCCGGGCTGGTGGATCGCACGACCGGTCCGGTGCGGCTGGCGCCCAACCTGGGTTGGCGGGACGTCGACGTGGCCGCCCTGTTCCAGCAGGAGGTTCGCCTGGCACCGGACACCGTCGGGACCGCCGAACCGGCGATGCTGCTGGACAACGAGGCCACGCTGGCCGCGCGCGCCGAGGCGGACGCCCTGCGCGGCTGCGGGGTGCACACCTTCCTGTACCTGTCGGGCGAGGTCGGGATCGGCGGCGCGCTCGTGCTGGACGGTTCCATCTTCGGTGGGCGGCACGGCTGGAGCGGCGAGATCGGCCACACCGTCATCGATCCCGATGGTCCACCGTGCCGGTGCGGGGCGACGGGCTGCCTCGAGCAGTATGCCGGCAAGGATGCGCTGATGCGGGCGGCCGGCCTGGACCTGAACCTGCCGGTGAGCCAGTTGCAGCGGGCCGCCGTCGCCGGCGACCCCGCGTCGGTGGCCGCCTTCGACATGGGTGCGCGCGCACTGGGCACCGCGATCGCGAACGCGGTCAACCTGATCGATGTCGAGACGGTCGTGCTCGGCGGCTTGTACGCCTCGCTCGCCGAGCAACTGGTGCCGGGCATCGAACGGGTCCTGCGGGACCGGGTGCTCGCCGCGCCGTGGTCGGCAATCCAGGTCCGGGTCGCGCAGGTGCGGGAGGCGGCCGCGATGACGGGCGCCGCGTCCGCGGTCCTGGCGCAGGTCGTCGATCACCCGAGCGAGTGGATGGCGCGGTAGCCCGCGGTGCTGTTCTCCCGGCGGGGGGCCGACCACCGGCACCGAGCTCGACGGCGCCGCGTGTGGTCGTCCAGCCGGCGGAGACGCGGCAGTCAGCGCGGGCAGACGGGTCGACCGGGCCGGGTCGGGTGCCGCGCGGCCGGGCGTAGCGTCCACCGCATGATCGGAACTCTGCGCGCCGCACCCGGATCCGACCGGCCACCGCTGGTGCCGGCATGACCGACGAACCCGGGTCGATCGCCGATCTGATTCGCAGCGCCGCCGAGGCGGCTGTCGACTTCCGGTCCGGGTTGGCCGATCGCCCGGTCGCGCGCGCGGTCGATCGGGCGGCGCTGCTGACCGCGCTCGGCGGTCCCCTGCCGGCCCGGCCCACCGCGCCGGACCGGGTGATCGACGATCTCGTCTCGGCCGTCGACGCCGGGTTGGTGGCCACCGCGGGCCCGCGCTTCTTCGGTTTTGTGGTCGGCGGGTCGCTCCCGGCCGCGACCGCCGCGGACGTCCTCACCGTCGGCTGGGACCAGCTGGCGTTCGACGCCACGTCGTCCCCCGCCGCCAGCGTGGTCGAGGGGGTGGCCGGCGGCTGGCTGAAGGAGCTGCTGGGCCTGGGCGCCGCGTCGGTCGCCCCGGTCGCCGCCGACGTGCAAGGTGCCATCGACATCGCCGACCTGGCCAGGGTTCTGGCCGTGGATCCGGATGCCCCGACGATTCTGGTGCTGCAGTATGACTGCGGCCTCCTCTTCTGCGCGGATCCGACCGCACACGCCGCGGCCGCCTCCTACACCGCCGCCTACCTGGCCGGGGCCGGCGCCGCCTGTTCGGCGTCCGACTACGTGCTCGAGTCCTCGCGCCGGGCGCGGGGTTTCGCGGTCTGGGCGGCCCTGCGTGAGCTGGGTTCGTCGGGGGTTGCCGACCTGGTGTCCCGCTGCTGCGCGTTGGCCCGCCGGTTCGCCGACGGCCTGGCCGCCGGCGGGGTCCGGATCGTCAACGACGTGGTGCTCAACCAGGTGCTGGTGTCCTTCGGCGCCGACGAGCGCGCCGACGCGGTGATCGACGCGGTGCAGCGGGAGGGCAGGTGCGCGCTGGCCGGCACCACCTGGCGCGGCCGGCGGCTGATGCGAGTGTCGGTGTCGAACTGGTCGACCACCGCGGACGACGTCGATCACAGCGTGGCGGCCGTCCTGCGCGTCGCCGCCGGGCTCTGACCGTGGTGGGGCGCGAGCCCGGGCTCAACCGGCAGATCCTTCGGCTGGCCGTTCCGGCCCTGGGGGCGCTGCTGGCCGAGCCGGTCTTCCTGCTGGTGGACGCGGCGATCGTCGGTCACCTCGGGGTCGCCCAGCTGGCCGGGGTGGGCATCGCGTCGGTCATTCTGGGCACTCTCGTGGGGCTCTCGGTGTTCCTGGCCTACGGGACCACCGCGCAGGTATCCCGGGCGCTGGGCGCGGGTCGCCCCGCCGACGCGCTGACCTTCGGCATCGCCGGTCTGTACCTGGCGGCGATCATCGGGATGGCCGTGCTGGCGGTGTGCTGGCCCATGGCCCCGGCATTGATCGACTGGTTCGGCGGCACCCCCGAGGTGGCCGATCACGGCATCACCTTCCTGCGCTGGTCGCTGCTCGGGCTGCCGGCGATGCTCGCGGTGCTGGCCACCACCGGGGTGCTGCGCGGCCTGCAGGACACTCGAACCCCGCTGTACGTGGCGGTGGCCGGGGCGGTGGTCAACACCGGCCTCAATCTGCTGCTGGTGTACGGGATCGGGCTCGGGGTGGCCGGTTCGGCGATCGGCACCGCGCTCACCCAGACCGGCATGGCGGTCGTGCTGATCGCGATCGTGGCCGCCGGGGCGCGCCGGATCGGCGTCGCGCTGACCCCGCACGCCGGGCACATCCGGGGCGCCGGCCGGGCCGGGGTTCCGCTGTTCGTGCGCACCCTCACCCTGCGCGCCGCGATCATCGTCACCACCGTCGTCGCCACGAGGCAGGGCGTCGAGGTGCTGGCCGCGCAGCAGGTCGTCATGTCCATCTGGAACTTCCTCGCCCTCGGCCTGGACGCGCTGGCCATCGCCGCCCAGGCGCTCACCGGCAAGGCCCTCGGGGAGGGCAACCGACCGGCCGCCCGCCGGTTCACCGGGGTGATGCTCCGCTGGGGGGTGTTGGTCGGGGTGGGCATCGGCGTCGTGGTGCTGGTGCTGCACGCGGTCGCCGGGTCGGCCTTCTCCCCCGACCCGGCGGTCCGGGCGGCGGTGGGTGCGGCGTTGGTCGTGGTCGCCATCTCGCAACCGTTGTGCGGTTGGGTGTTCGTGCTGGACGGGGTGCTGATCGGGGCCGGTGACGGCGTGTTCCTGGCCTGGGCCGGGCTGGTGACCCTGCTGGCCTACCTGCCCGCGGCCTGGGCGGTCGCGGTCTGGGCACCGGGCGGCAGCGCAGGCCTGGTGTGGCTGTGGGTGGCGTTCTCCGCGGTGTTCATGGGGGCCCGCGCGGTCACCCTGGGCCTGCGGTATCGGGGTGACCGCTGGTTGATCACCGGCGCCACCCGGTAGGCAGCGGATCCGTTCGGTTCGGGTCCTCCCCGCGACGCCGGCTCCACGGCCGTTGCCCACGGCCGCGACCGATGCTTCTGCGCCGCGAAGCGAAGCGTAGGCTCACCTTACTTAGTGACGAGAGGAGGCTCCATGGCGGTCGAGGCGCTGGAACGGCTGCAGCTCAAGGTGCTCAAGGCGGCGGTGCCGTTGGTGATGGCACCGGCCAACTACCGCGACGTCGTCGAGCAGTTCCCGATGACGGTGTCCGCGGTGCGCACGCTGAGCGAACCGGTCCGCCGGATCACCTTCCGGGCCCCCGAGTTCGGCCGGTTCATCCCGAGCGGACCGGACGAGTACTTTGCGCTGATCTTTCCGGCACGGCCCGGTCAGGACCTGGTCATGCCGAGCACCGACCGGATCAACGTGCGCAGCGCGGTGGCCCGGATCCCCGAACCGGAGCGGCCCGTCATGCGCTGGTACACCGTGCGCGCCCGGCGGCCGGAAGCCCGCGAGATCGACGTCGACGTGGTGGTGCACGGCGACCGCGGCCCGGGCTCGGCCTGGGCACTGCGGGCGGCGCCGGGCGACCGCGTCGGCTTCCGTGCCCACGGTTCGGGCTACCGGGCGCCGGCCACCGCCGGGCCGCAACTGTTCGTCGCCGACGAGACGGCCATGCCCGCGTTGTACAGCATCCTCGAGTCGCTCGACTCGACCGCCGGGGTGACCGCCCTGCTCGAGCTGCCGGACGCCACCCACGACACCCCGCTGAACGCCGACGTGACACCGGATCTCGTGTTCCGCGGGTCCGGGGCACCCGGATCGGCGGCCCTGGCCCGGCTGGCCGAGCTGGACCTGCCGAAGGTGACCTACGTCTGGGCCTGCGGTGAGGCCTCGCTGGCCTCCGGCGTCCGCCGCCACCTGGTCAGGAACGACCTCGCCGACCGGCGGTCGATCATGTTCTCGGGGTACTGGAAGCTGGGCCAGGTCCGGATCTAGCTATAGCTAGGCGCGCGCCGGTGACCGGGTCACACATTGCCACGGCACCCTCAACTGTGCTCATGGCGCCCTCGCACGCTCAGCCGACGAGGACTCATGGCGCGCCCTCGCAAGCTCGATCGGCGAGGACCGCGTAGCCTGCGCTCGTGCCCGCGCCCGCCGTCCTGATCCTCGGCGGGACCGGCGAGGCCCGCGAGCTTGCCGCTCGGCTGGATGACGCCGGGGTGGCGACAGTCTCGTCGCTCGCCGGTCGTGTCCGGGACCCCGCGTTGCCGGCCGGCCAGGTGCGGATCGGCGGCTTCGGCGGGCCCGATGGCCTGGCCGACTACCTGCGCGCCCACCGGATCCAAGCCGTCGTGGACGCGACGCACCCCTTCGCGGTGGGGATCTCGGCCTCGGCCGCCGCAGCCTGCGGGCGGGCGGGTGTGCGGCTGCTCCGTCTGGCCCGTCCGGGCTGGGCCGATCATCGGCTGGCCGGCACCTGGCGGTGGGTGGGCGACTATCCGGCCGCGGCGACCGCCGCCCGGGGCCGTGTGCTGCTGACCACCGGACGGACCACCTTGAAGGCGTTCGCCGCGCTGGCGGTGCCGTTCGTACTGGTGCGGCTGGTCGAGCCGGCCTCCGAACCGCTGCCGGACGGCTGGTCGGCGATCACGTCCCGCGGCCCGTACACGGTCGCCGGCGAGGTTGCTCTGATGCGCGGACACCGGATCGAGGTGCTGATCACCAAGGACTCCGGCGGCGCGATGACCGAGGCGAAGCTGGTGGCCGCGGATCAACTCGGGGTGCGGGTCGTCATCGTCCGGCGACCGGCGCCGCCGGCCGGGGTGCCGGTCGTCGCTGATCTGGCCCGCGCGGCGGATTGGGTCCGGACGTCAGTCGTCCCGTGACCGGCGTAGGCGGTCAGGCCGGGCGTAGCCTCCGGTCATGCCGCGCTTCGAGCACGCCGTCGCGATCAGCGCCCCGCCCGAGCGGGTCTGGGCGATCCTCGTCGACGTCGAACGCTGGCCCGCCCGCATCCCGACCGTCGACCGGGTCGAGCGCCTCGACGACGGCCCGCTCGCGGTCGGGTCGAGGATCCGACTCGCGCAGCCCAGGCTCGGCGAGGGGGTCTGGACGGTCACCGAGCTGACCCCCGGTACCTCCTTCACGTGGACCTCGACCTCGCCGGGCGTCCGGGTCACCGCCTCGCACGTGGTCGAGCCCTCGCCCGAGGGATCCCGCCTCACCCTCGCCATCGGCGTTGCCGGGTGGCTGGCACCCGTTGGCTGGTTGATGAGCAGGTCGCTGACCCAGCGGTACGTCAAGACCGAGGCCGCCTCGATCAAGGCCGCGGCCGAGGCCGGCTGACGCCGAACGGCGCTCTCCGATGAACCTCCCGTCGTGATGTCTCGTCGAGACTCACCGGGCCCCGAACCACGAATGCCGTCCCGACCTCACCGTCGAGATTCGCTTGGTCGTCGGTGATCTCGATGCCGGGAATCATGGCCGGGCGAGCATCTCGGCCTCGTGCGACTGACCCTTGCCCTGCACATCGGCGGAGAGCCGGTCGAACACCGCAGCGGGGTCGGTGTGCAAGCCATCCACCGAACCACGCCGGAACAGCCATTCCGCCGGCGACCAGGACGGGCACGACTGGACGGTCCGATCCGCCGACCAGCGGCGGGCCACCGAGCAGGCCGAGCACGACGCCGAGATGGCCCGCCGCCGTGCGTGGTTCACTCGCCAGGTCGGTCCGCACGAGGGACACCGACCGACAGCAGCATCGAAGCGATCCGGCGGAGCCGCACCCACTGATGGTCCCGTCTGGAGAGTCAGCGCCGACGGGACCCGATCCACCACGCCGCGCCGGCCCCAACCGTTATCGCGGCGGCGTCGACCGCCGCGGACAGGCGAACCGCCCGGGCGATGTCCGACGGTCGCGGGGCCGGGCCCTCGCCCAGGGTGCCTCGGTCCTGCACGGTGTGGCCGTAGATGTTGACCCCACCCAGCGTGCGACCCAGCGCCCCGGCGAAGGCCGCCTCGACCGGTCCCGCGTTCGGGCTGGGATGCCGACCCGCGTCCCGGCGAACTGCGCGGGCTGCCGCGCACGGGGACCCACCGACAACGGGGGCGAGCACCATGGCCAGCGCGGCGGACATTCGGGCCGGGAGCAGGTTGGCCAGATCGTCGAGCCGGGCCGCGGCCCAGCCGAACTTCTCGTAGCGCCGCGACCGGTGGCCGATCATCGCGTCCAGTGTGTTCACCGCCCGGTAACCGACCAGCCCGGGCACCCCGGCGACCGCACCCCAGAGCAGCGGCGCGACGACTGCGTCGGCGGTGTTCTCGGCGACCGACTCCACACAGGCGCGGGCGAGTCCGGCCTCGTCGAGGGATTCGGGGTTGCGGCCCACCAGATGGGTGATCCGCAGGCGGGCGCCGGGCAGGTCACCGGTCTCCAGCAACCCACTCACCGCGGCGGCCTCGCGTCGCAAGGATCGCCCGCCGAGGACCGCCCATGTCGCGGCGGCGGTGAGCATCGTCCGGGCCACCGGACCCCGGGCGGCCCGCTCGGCCAGCGTTCCGACGGCCGCGGCCGCAGCGACGAGCGCGCCGGCGTGCAGGGCCCCGGCGGCCCGGGAGTCCCGGTACGTTCGGCGTTCCAGCGCTGCCGCGGTCCGACCGAAGCCGGCCACCGGATGCCCCCGGCGCGGGTCCCCGAGCACCAGATCGGCGCCGTACCCGAGCAGCAAGCCGAGCGGCCGGGCCGCCGAACCGACCCGCATGCCGCCATCCTCCGTTCGCCGGTGTTGCCGGTCGACTATAAGAGGGCTGCCACGGAGCCGGTCAGGCGCTACGGTCGGAGCACAGCCGGTCGACGCCTGGGAGCACTCATGATCGAACCGAGCACCCGCTTCGTCGGTGGGCCCGTGCAGTCGACCGCCGCCCGGCTGCACGATCGATCGGTGCGGCTGCTGATCGGCACCGTGGTCGACTACGCCGGCGTGATCCGTGCAAAGGCGGTTCCGGTGGCGCGGTTCCCGGCGTTCGTCGATGCCGGGATGGGCGCGTCGCCGTCCTGGCTGGTGTTCTGCGTCGACAGGGGAATCGCCTTCACCCCCGATTTCGGGGTGATCGGCGACCTGCGGCTGCGCATCGACCCGGCCGTCACGACCATTCTCGAGCAGGGCGTGGCGTGGGCCCCGGCCGACTTCCACGACCAGGACGGGACCCGGTTCGACGGCTGCCCACGATGGCGTCTGCAACGGGTCGTCGACGCGCTGGCCGCGGCCGGGTTCACCGCCCGGAGCGGCGCCGAACTCGAGTTCGTGCTCACCCAACCCGACGGATCGGCCCGCACCGGCCCATCCTGGCAGGGCTACGGCATCCGCCCGGTGCTGGACGTCGCCCCCCTGCTGGCCGACCTGACCGAGAGCCTGGACCAGGCCGGGATGCCGGCGGAGCAACTGCACGCCGAGTACGGCGCCGACCAGTTCGAGATCTCGTTGCCGCCGGCCGATCCGGTCACCACGGCCGACCGGACCGTGCTCGCCCGGATCCTGATCGGCCGGGCGGCGGCCAGACACGGCCTGGGGGTGTCATTCTCACCGGTCCCGTTCGCCGGTGGCGCCGGCAGCGGGGCGCATCTGCACCTGTCGATCGACGATGCGAACGGGCCGCTGCTCTCCGGCGGGGACGGCCCGCACGGACTGACCGGCCCGGGTGCCGCGGCCATCGGCGGGTTGGTGTCCGGGCTACCCGACGTCCAGGCGATCCTCGCCGGGTCCGCGCTCTCACCCTGGCGGCTCAAGCCGGGCAACTGGGCCGGCGCGTTCGCCTGCTGGGGGTTGGAGAACCGGGAGGCCGCCATCCGACTGATCGCCGCGACACCGGCCAACCCACAGGGGGCCTCGGTCGAGGTCAAGATCATCGACGGCAGCGCCAACCCCTACCTGGCCGGGGCATGCGTGCTGGGTCTGGCAACGGACGGCCTGCGGCGGGGATTGCCACTGCCGGTCGAGGTGCCGGTGAACCCGACCGAACTCCCGGAGGCCGACCAGACCGCGATGGCCCTGGCTGCCGACCAGCGCACCGCTCTCGACGCGTTGGATCGCTCGGCCCTGGCCCGGGACCTGCTGGGCGATCTGATCGTGGACGGCACGCTGGCGGTGCGCCGGTACGAGCAACGCACCTACGAATCGTCCGACGCCGACGAGGTGGCCGCGGCATTCAGGCAAGCATTCAGCGGGTGAATGTCCCGTTCTTGCAAGGAATGTCGGGCATCCCGGACGAGCTTTCGGCGGCGCTCGCCGAGCCGCTGATCGACCACCACGTGCACGGCTGCTTTACTGTCGAGCTCGACCGGGCCGGCTTCGAGGAGTCACTGAACGAGGCGTCCCCGGATCCCACCCCGCCTTTCATGACGCAGTTCGACAGCCAGCTCGGCTTCGCGGTACGGCGATGGTGCGCTCCGCAGCTCGGCCTGGATACCTCGGTCGGCGCGGACGAGTACTGGCGCCGGCGCGCGGACCTCGGCTCGGTGGGCACGGCCCGGGCGCTGCTGCCGTCCGCTGGGGTGTCGGACTGGTTGGTGGACACCGGCTTCGCGTTGGACCGGCTGTGCTCGCCGGCCGAGCTGGCGCAGTGGTCGGGAGGCCAGGCCGCCGAGGTGATCCGGCTGGAGTCCCTCGCCGAGGCCCTGCTCGCCGAGGGTGTGTCGGCCGACGGGTTCGCGGGCGAGTTCCGGGACCGACTCGCTCGGCGGCCCGGCACCGTGGTGGGGGCGAAGACGATCGCAGCCTACCGATGCGGATTCGGCATCGACTGGTCCCGGCCGGACGAACGTTCCGTGGCCCGGGCGGTCGACGACTGGGCCAGGACGGGCGTGCCCCGACTCACCTCGCCGGTGCTGGTGGCCTTCGGCGTGCACGCCGCAGCCGATGCAGGGTTGCCCATCCAGATTCACGTCGGCCTGGGCGACCGCGACCTCGACCTGCGCCAGGCGGACCCGCTGCTCCTGGTGCCTCTGCTGGGCCGGATCACCGAAGTCCCGGTGTTGCTGCTGCACTGCTACCCGTTCCACCGGGAGGCCGGCTACCTGGCACAGGCGTTCGGCCACGTGCACCTGGACGTCGGGCTCGCGATCAACCACCTGGGCGTGCGGTCGGTCGAGCTCATCGCCGAGTCACTGGAGCTGGCGCCGTTCGCCAAGCAGCTGTATTCCTCCGATGCCTGTGGGCCCCCCGAACTGCACCTGCTCGGAGCGGTGCTGTGGCGGCGCGGGATGGCCCGGATACTCGGTCGGTGGGTGCGCGAAGGCGACTGGTCGGCGGCCGATGCGGTCCGGGTGGTGCGGATGATCGGCGCCGGCACCGCGAGGCGGGTGTACGGGGTCTGACCCGGTGCCGCCTTCGGTCGGCTTGTCTCCCGGTCTCGGCGCGGAGCATTAGCCTCCCCGGTGCCAGACCGGCCGAATCTCCGCAGGCCACCATGTCGACCGCGTCCGGGCCCGGGTTCTCGGCGCGGCGTGTCGTCGCAGCGTTCCGGCGCGGAACATCCGCCGGTGCCAGCCCGGCCGAACCTCCGCAGCCCGTCTCCCGCCGCGGAACATCAGCCGGTGCCAGCCCGGCCGAACCTCCGCAGCCCGTCTCCCGCCGCGGAACATCAGCCGGT
>Ga0164241_10003760_pt1 | contig 15044 bp, 10 predicted proteins | sample OricomyardsoilBY_FD_108780 | JGI IMG/M metagenome (GOLD analysis project Ga0164241, IMG submission 108780) | Backyard soil microbial communities from Emeryville, California, USA - Original compost - Back yard soil (BY) | ecosystem: Environmental > Terrestrial > Soil > Unclassified | place: USA... | reverse complement strand
CGCGATCGCCTTCGATCCGGTGACACAACAACTGATCGATCCGTTCGAGGGCCTGAGCGATCTTGCCCTCCGACGCTTGCGTGCCGTGGGCGATCCGAGCGGTCGCTTCGCCGAAGATGGGCTGCGCGTGTTGCGTGCCGCTCGCTTTGTCGCTGCGCTCGAGTTCGAGCTGGACGAAGCCACGGCCCGGGCGATTCGACCCTCGCTCGGCACCTATCGACAGGTCAGTGCCGAACGCATCCGCGACGAATGGAACAAGACGTTGCGCGCACGCGCTCCGAGCCGCGGCTTTCGCATCATGCAGGAGCATGGTCTGCTCGAGATCACGGCTCCGGAGCTCGCGGCCCAGGACACCGGGTCCGAGGACGGCGGAAATGCTTTCTCCCTGGCCTTGCGCCGTGTCGACCTGTGCCCGGCGCAGCTCGAGCTGCGCCTCGCCGCGCTGCTGAGCGGTCTGGATGCGTCGCCGTCACGCTCCGCGGAGCTTGCGGACGCGCTGCTCGGCCGGCTGCGCTACGCCAATGCCGAGCGCAAGACCATCGGCCGTTTGATCCGCGCTCAGGCACTGCCGCTCGATCCGGAGCCGAGCGATGCGGGCGTGCGTCACTGGTTGCGCAATGTCGGTCCTGATCTGTACCGAGAGCTCTGCGTGCTCACCCGCGCGGGTCTGGATGCCGCGGGCGACAGCGCCGCGAGCCAGGCGCTCGGAGCCAGCCTGGAACGACTGGAGCGACGCGCTAGCGAACAGCTCGCACAGAAGGCGGCACTGTCCCTCTCGGAGCTGGCCATCGACGGCAAGCAACTGATGCGCGAGCTCGATCTCCGGCCGGGCCCGCACGTGGGCAAGATGCTCGCGGCGCTGCTCGACCGAGTGCTCGAGGAGCCCGCTCTGAACACGCGCGAGCGACTGATCGAACTGGCGCGGGCGTGGCGGCCCTGACGCTTCGCTCGCCCGATTTCAGGCGGGAGCCAGGCGAAACGCGGACGGCAGCAGCTGGCTGACGCTGAACTCGCCCACGCCATCGACCCAGACGGGCGTGTCCGGCCCGGCGAGTTCGGCGAGCACCTGGCGACACGCGCCGCACGGCATGCGCCCCTCGGGGCCCGCCTTGGGATCGGCATCGATGCAACTGACGGCGACCTGAGATAACGGACCGCGACCGTCGCTCTGCGCCTTGAAGGCCGCCACCCGCTCCGCGCACATGCAGAGCCCGTAGGAGGCGTTCTCCACGTTGCAGCCGAGCACAATCTCCCCGCCCGCCACCACCGCCGCGCCCACCCGAAACCGGGAGTAGGGCGCGTACGCGGAGAGAGCTGCTCGGCGCGCGTGCTCGAGCAGCTCTTCGGGCGGGACCCAGCCGAGCTCCTTCGCCGGCATGTTTACTGCGCCGGTGCGCTTGGAGCCGCCGGCGCGGGCGCTTGCTGCAACGCTTTCTTGGATACGCTGAGGCCCTTGTCGTCGACCGCCGGCTCTTCCTGGCCCGGAGCCGCCGCCGCGGGCGGCGCAGCAGGAGCGGAGGGAGCAGGTTCGGCAGCGGCCGCCTTGACCGGTGCGCTCTCCGGCGCCGCGCTCGGCTTGCCCGTCTCGGGCGCAGCCGCCAGCTTCGCCGGAGCGGCGCTCGGTTCGGTCACCCAGGAGACGCGACCAAAACGTGCTGCCTTGTGGAAGTTGCCCTGACCCAAGATCGGCGACCACGCCACGCCCTGATTGTCGTGCATGGCGTACACGTTCATGCGCCAGCTCGAACCGGGCTGAGGGGGAACCTTCTTGGCCTTGTCGAACGAGGCCCAAGGAATGCGCACCTCGACCACGTACCCCTCGTCCTTGTCCTTGGAGTCATCGAGCGTGCCCTGAAGTTGCACGGCGCTGTCGAGCTTGCTGCTCCACTCCTCGTGACCGAACGGGCCATCCGGCTCCGTGCGCGGACGGTTGTAGTCCTCGTAGTGCGAATCGAAGACCAGGTTCTGCGGGTTGACCTGGATCTCGTAGTAGTCTTTGTTGTCCCCGTCCCCGTCGGGATCGAGCATGATCTCGACACAGTCCTTGGTCCAAAGGTGGGGGTCCTTCTGGCCCTTGTCGAAGCCGCCCGTCAGGTTCTGATCCTTGACCGTCACGCCCAGGTAGAGGTTGGTTTCATCCCACAGCAGCTTGGCGCTGCCCTGCACGGCCGACGCGGGATCCGGCTGCCCCGTGGCAACATTGACGAACGCCGTGGTGTCGGCAGCGCCTTTCCAGGCGTCCTCGGTCAGCTTGCCGTCGAGCCGCACGCGCAGGCCCTTCTTCAGCTGGGCAACCTCGAGTTGCGGCACCCCTTGGGCCTGCTCCGGCTTCACGCCGGTGTTCAGCGTGGCCACGAGCGCGCGATTGTCGCTGATCGAAGGCCCGCTCTTGATCGCCAGGCGCTCCTTGCCCTTCCAGATGCCGGCCACGACCTGCACCTTCGAGCTCTTCACTTTGCGAGGCATCGTGAAGCTCTGGCTGTCGACGTAGATCTTGCCGGCGGCCCAGCTGCCCGGCGGCCAGGTCTGGCGGTTGCGACGGATGTGGCGCAGCGGCCCCACGTTGTCGATGTTCATCAAACGTTCGCCCGAGCCGTCGAGCACGTGCGTGAACAGCTTCCAGTCCGAGTCCTCGAGCGACTTGTCTGCGCGCCAGTACAACGTCACCTTGACGCGGGCGCCGGGCTCCACGACCGGTCCCGGGGGATCGATCTGAGCCCCGAGCAACGTGAGCTTGTCTTCGAAGTTGATGTTCAGCTCGGTGAATTTCTCACCCTCGGGCAGCTTGTCGAGGATGTACTTCTTGATCTCATCCGGCGGCTCCGTCGGCGGTGCGTCGCTCACGCAGGCAAACTGCAGGGGCAATGACAGACACACGGCGCGCAGCCCGCGTGTGAGCGCCATCCCCCAACGCGCTCCACTTCGCTGCAGCGGCGACCGCTCGCCTCGTGTAGACATTTTTGCTCCCATCCCAGCTCGTCCTCGCATGAAATCAGTCCCTTCCGTGCTCAGCCCCACCACCTCGGGTCGAAACCCGGGTGCCGTGCGCGTTCTGGCGCTGGGCCGTAGCTAGTTTTTGCCCCGGTTTTTCTTACGCGCGGAGCGCTCCCGCTTCCGCTGGCCCTTGCGGGCATTTTTCTCGGCTTGCGACAGAACCTTCATCTTCGGCAAGCCTGGCTCCCCTGCCTCCGGAAAGCCCATGCCCGGCATGCCCGGGAAACCGCCCGGCATCCCGGGAAAGCCACCCGGCATGCCCGGGAAACCGCCCGGCATTCCAGGAAAGCCACCCGGCATCCCGCCCATGCCAGCCGGTAGCTTGCCGCTCTTGGCAGCTCGGCGCAGGTTGCGCGCCATGGCGAGCCCCTTCATGCCGGGGATCTTGCCGAGCATGCCGGCGTTGCCGCCAAAATTGCCCATCATCTGCTTGATGAACACGAACTTGTTCACCAGCTCGTTGACGGCTTCGATCGGAGTGCCCGAGCCGCGAGCCACGCGCCCCGCGCGCGACGGCTCCCTCACCAGGAGCTGCGCGTCGCGCTTTTCGGCGCGCGTCATCGACTGGATCATGGCCTCGATCTTGCCGAACTCTTTGCCGTCGAGCTCCGCGCCGGCCGGCAACATGGCGCCCATGCCCGGGATCTTCTCCACGAGATCCTTGAGCGGCCCCATCTGCTGGATCATCCGCACCTGCTGCAGGAAATCCTCGAGCGTAAATTCGCCGCTGAGCATGCGGGCCGCATCGGCCTCGGCTTGCTTCTGATCGACGACTTCCTCGAAATCCTTCATCAGGCCGACGACGTCGCCGAAGCCGAGCACGCGGCCTGCCATGCCGTCGGGGCGAAACTCTTCGAGGCGATCGGTGGTCTCGCCGGTGCCCGTAAATACGACCGGCGCGCCGGTGACCTCTTTCACGCTGAGCGCCGCGCCGCCGCGCGCGTCACCGTCCAGCTTGGTCAAAATGACGCCACTGATGCCGAGACGTTCGTTGAACGACTTGGCCGTCTTGACCGCGTCCTGGCCGATCATCGCGTCGACGACGAGCAGGATATTCTCCGGCTCTACCGCGCCCTTGATGTCGCTCAGCTCCTGCATCAACGCTTCGTCGATGGCGAGGCGGCCGGCGGTGTCGTAGATGATGGTGTCGCAGCCGAGACGCTTGGCTTCCGCGCGCGCGGCGCGCGTGATCGCCAGCGGAGTTTCGTCCGGCAGGTTGAAGACCGGCACGTCGATCTGCCCGCCGAGCACGCGCAGCTGCTCCACCGCCGCGGGGCGTTGCATGTCGGCGGCCACGAGCAACGGCTTCTTGCCCTCCGCCTTGAAGCGCCGCGCCAGCTTGGCGCTCGTGGTCGTCTTGCCGGAGCCTTGCAGGCCGACCATCATCACCTGCGTGGGCGCATTGCCCGCCGCATGGTGAAAGGCCTCGCCCTCGTGGCTCATCATCTCGACCATTTGGTCGTGGCACACCTTGATGAACTGATCGCTGGCAGTGACCTGGTGCTTCTGCCCAGCGTGCTTGACGCTGGTGCGCACCGTCTGACCGAGCGCGCGTTCTTCCACCGCACCGAGGAAGCGTTTGATCACGCCCAGCTCGACATCTGCCTCGAGCAGCGAGGTGCGGACCTCGCGCAGCGCCGGCTTGATGTTGTCCGGCGTCAGCTCCGTGAGCCCCGCCAGGCGGTTCTGGGCTTCTCGAAATCCGCGTTTCAGGGCATCAAACATGAGTGTTGCCTTCTTAGCCGCGCTCCCGAGAACTTTCTAGCTTGCCGTTCCCCGAGTGACCCGGATCCGGCGCGAGTGGGGTATCTGGGGGCGATTCACCTACCCGAGAGCCGGGAGCTGAGCCTCGCCACGGCCCGCCATTTCCGGTAGAGTTCTGGTATCGACCGCTCAAAACGAGAGTCCGGAGGCAGGGGCGGAGCCGCCGAGAAACAGGCCGGTGTCGTTGCTGCAGCGGTGGGAGAGCGCCCGGCTCGCGGCGGCGCCCCGGTGCTCGCCCGGGCCATCCTCGAGGTCGTGATGAGCGTTCCGGCCACGACCGAGCCGCCGAACGCGGCACCCAACGAACGAGCCCGAGTCATTCGGACCACGGCGGCGCTCAAGGCCGCGGCGGTCTCCGGCACGCTCGCGCTACCACCGGGGCCCTGGGGCCTCGCGGTGGTGATCCCGGATCTGATCACCGTCTGGCGCATCCAGGCCAAGATGGTGGCCGACATCGCCGGCGCCTTCGGGCAGAGCGCGCGACTCAGCCGAGAGCACCTGGTGTATTGCCTGTTTCGGCACGCTGCGGCGCAGATCGTTCGCGATCTCACGGCGCGCGTCGGCGAGCGCCTGGTGTTCCAGCGAGCGACGCTGCAGCTGTTGCAGAGCATGGCGCGGCGGCTCGGGGTCAAGGCGAGCGCGCGCGTGATCGCCAGCTCGGCGGCGCGCTGGCTGCCGGTGGTCGGCTCGATCGGCGTTGCCGGCTATGCCTACTACGATACGGCTCAGGTCGCGGACACCGCGACCGAGCTCTTCAACGAGAACCTCGAAGCGGTTCCCTGAGCCGCTCCGCGCCGCCTCGAGCTCCTAGGGATGACCCAAGAGCACGTAGATCCGGCCGACGAAGTCGTTTTCTTGGGGCGCTCCGATGATCAGATCGGGGCGGCCGTCGCCATTCATATCGCCGGCGCTGGAGACCGCGAAGCCGAGATGGGCGCCCAGCTCTTCTCCCACCTCTCCGGAAACCTCGCCCCGCAGCGTGAGCCCCACCTCCGGAGGCAAGCCGAGCAGATCGACCCCGCTCTCGAGGGCGTTGGAGCCGAACAACAGGTAGGCGGCTCCGCCCTCGTCGGCACCAAACGCGTTGGCACCGATCGCGAGATCGTTGCGCCCGTCCGAGTTGAAGTCCCCGACCCCGGCGACGGCGAGCCCACTGCGATCGCCCGTCGCTTCGGCTTGAATGGCAAAACCCTCGCCATTGCCTGCCTGCTCGAGATCGAGGAGCGCAATGCGGCCCGTGCTTGCCGTGCCGTAGACGACATAGGTCGTGCCCTGCGTGTCGAAGCCCGCGGGGTTGGGCACACCGATGATCAGATCCGGCAGCGCCGACCCTGCCATGTTGCCGCCGTTTTGCAGAGTACGGCCTGCCTGCTGGTTGCTGCCGTGGCCGTCGATGGAGAGGCCGCCGTCCCCCTGGGCCACGTCGAGCAGCTCCACGTTGTCGTTGCCCGTCTTGCCGTACACGACATAGATGCGCCCCGCTGCGCCGTTGAACTTGGTGGCGGAGACAGCGATCTCGGGAAGGCCATCGCCGTTCCAGTCGCCGACGCCGGCGACGGCCACACCCGCTTCCCCGAATTCGCCAGGTTCACCGTTCAAGCGAAGCCCCGCGCTGCCGAGGTTGGCCAGATTCACCGGCGTGAAGCTATTTTTCCCGAACACGACGTAGGCCTTGCCGTCCGTCGGCGGCGTCTCGTCCGTGGGAAAGGCGCCGATCGCGCCGAGCACCAGGTCGTCCCCACCGCTGCCGTTGAAGTTGCCGGCACTCGCCACGGAGAACCCGAGATGATCCTCCGCTGCGGCGCCGATGATGACAAAGCCGCGCTGATCGTCCTCGAGCGTGGCCAGGTTAATCTCTGCGGGTGGATCGGCGGAGCCGAACACCACGTAAGCCTTGCCGGTCAGCGCACCACCCACCCCCGGCTCTTGATGCACGCCGACGATGAAGTCTGCGAAGCCATCGGCATTCACGTGACCGGCGGGGCTCACGGCCACGCCGAGGTCGTCGAGCCCAGCCGTTTCACCGATGATCTTCAGACCGGTGTCCGAGTCGAGGGTCAGGTTGCGCGGATTGCTGGACCCAAAGACGAGATAGCCGACGTCGTGACTGCCTTCGCCCCGCGCCATCACCATCACGTCGTCGAAACCATCGTCGTTGAAGTCCCCGACCGAGCTGACGCTATTGCCCGCCAGAAATTCGTCCGAATTACCGTCGATCTCGAAGCCCGGCTCAGCACCAAACGCCCCGGGGGAAATCTCGAACACGACCTCGGTCGACACCAGGCCGCCGCGGCCATCCGACACGGAGAACGCAACGGTATCGAGCCGTGCGCTCGGCCCGTCCGGAGGCGCATACAGGAACGAGCCGTCCGCGCTGAGCGTGAGTTCCCCGCCGAGCGGCGTGTCCAAAGTGAGCGTTGCGCCGTCCGCCGGCACCGAAGCAGACTCGGCACCGACCGAGGTGACCCGGAGCACGTCCCCGTCGGCATCGACGGCATGGTCCAAGAGGCCGCGAGCCGCCGTCACGCTGGTACTGGTGCTCCCAACGACGGCGTAGTGCTCGGTCGGAACGACCGGAGCGGTGTTGGCACCGCTGCTGCCCGTACCCCCCGTGCCGCCGGTATCGGCGCTGCCGCCCGTACCGGCAGTGCCGCTGCTGCCCGCGGTGCCGCCACCGCTCACGTCCTCGCTGCCGCCCGCGCCGCCCTGCTCGGGCTCGGAACCGGTGCCTCCCGCGCCAGCGCTGGGTTGGGTTGCGGTGCCGCCGCTACCACCGGTCGCCGCCGGCTCTTCGTGTCCATCGCCCGCATCGGGGGTCTCGGTGGTTTCACTGGGCAGGGTGGCGGCGGAACCCGCGGAGCCTGCGGAGCCGGTTTGCTGGACCATCTCTCCGTCCCCGGAGAGTAGGCCCCCCACGGGTCCAGGCGCTTCGCTCTCGCAGGCGCACGCGGCCAACACGGCAAGGAGACCCGGCGTGAACCAACGTGGAACGCCCCGACCCGACCCTCGAACGATTCCGTGATTCATGGAGCCATCAGCTTACATCAGCGCACGGGCGGCGTCGAACCGGCCACCTCGACGTACTCCCGTTCTTCCGGAGGTCGCCGAGAGCTACGCCGAGAATTCCGCGGGAAATGACCGAGACCTCGACTCCGGAGGTGTGTCGAGGCGGATGCAGCCCGGTCGCCGGCAGCGCGCGGCGCGCCAATGCGACCGAGTTCCGCGCCGGTACGCCCGCCGCCACTGGCCCCAGCAGCGCCCCTCGGTGGCTGTCGAAAGAGCCCGGCGTGAAGCCGCGCAGTGGACTGACTGCCGCTCAGCGCTCGAGCCAGCGCTCGAGCCAAACCAGAGCGAGCTGGGCGGCGCACTCGGTGAACTCATGACCCGTCTGCGCTTGAACGTGGAGCGAAAACGCCTCTGGTGCGCCCGCCCGCGCGTAAGCGACCTCGGCCGCGGCTCGGCAGAGCTCCAGGCCGGGGGTGCGAGCGTCGAGCTCGCCGTTGATCACGAGCAGGGGGCGCGGTGCGATGCAGGGCAACATCAGCGGGCCGTCAAACTCGCTGTAGATGCCGGGCGCGACGCGATCGTAGAAGTGTCGCACGAAGGCGGCGTCGGGCGCTGCCACACTGGCATGTTGCGCCGCGCTGTCGAAGGCTCCCTGAAACGTCTCGACCCGCGGGCGCCAAACCTCGTGCTCGAGCGCGTAAGCATAGCTCTGCACACCGAGCACCGGAACGGCCGCGGCAAGCCGCGGATCCGCCGCCGCGGTCAGGTAGGTCTCCATGCCGCCCTTGGAGATGCCGAGCAGACCGATGCGGCGAGCATCGATGTCCGGACGCTGCTCCAGGTAATCGAGCGTGCGCATCAGATCCCAGACCGTGTCGTAGAGAAAGGGGTAGCCCGGAGCGCCCTTGAACTTGTCGAAGATGGCCGCCACATAGGCTGCGCTGCCCGCGTCGGGGCGACCGACACGCTGCCCGTGATGGCGAGCGTCGATCGCGACCGCGACAAATCCGCGAGCCGCCAGCGTGAGCAACAGCGGCAGCACCGCCTCCTTGGAGCCCCCGGTGCCGTGCGCGACGATCAGCGCGGGACGCGCCGTACCGTTCGCTTCTTCGTCCTGCAGCAAGAGGCCGGAGACACGCTGGCCCGCCTCACTCGCAAAGCTGAAACTCTCGGCTCGCACGCCCAGCGCGGGGCTCGGCAGCGGCTGCAGCTCGGGATCGAGCGGCGTGCGCGCTCGCTCGATCAGGCGCAGGAAGCTTCGGCGGGTCTGCTCCGGCTCAGTCATGGAGCGCGAACGTCGAGCCGCACGCGGCGATCGTCGAGCAGGACGCCCATCGACGCGCGCAGCGCAGTGGCGGCCTTGCGGTGCCCGATCAGGGCCGCCAGCTCCGCCAGGCGCGCGCGCGACAGGTCATCCTGGCGTTGTGCGATGAAAAAGTTGTTGGACGTGCCATTCATGAACTTGCGCTGCTCGGCGTCCAAGCTGCGTTCTGCCAGATTGCGAAACCGGGCCGCTGCTCGTACGGAACGCTCCGCCGTGTCGAGAGCGCGGATCGCCGTGCGCAGCTCCAGCTGCAGATCGAGCATGGCTTGCCGCTCGACGGTGCGCAATGCACGTTCGTTCAAACGCAGGGTTTCGAGCTGGGCGGAGGCGCCTCGATTGAGCGGCGTCCAGCTGAACTGGAGCAGCGCGCTCCAGGCGCGGGCATCCGCGGAAAATAGCTGGGCCAGGGTGTCGCTGTAGCCGTTTTTTTGCCCGATCAGGCCGTAGCTGACGCTGGCGTCGAGCTGAGGCAACCGCTCGGTCCCGGCGACGCGCACGTCCAGCGCGGCCCGCTTCAAGTCGAGAGCGAGCTGCTTGAATTCCGGGCGATGGTCGAGCGCCTGAACCATCGCGGCGTCAAACCCGATCTGAAGCTCGTCGAAGGCCGGCGCGTCGAGCGGCAAGATGGGTGCGGACCAACTCTCCTGTGGCAAGTTGAGCAAGTGGCGGAGCTGGTCGGCAGCTTGCTCGATCCCGCTCTCCGCCTGCACCAGGCCCAGCTCGCGCTGCGCGAGCGTGCCTTCGGCGTTGATCAGATCGGAGGGCGGGAGCACGCCGGCCTCGATCTGGCGCCCCGTGAGCCCGAGTTGCTCCTGCGCGAGCTTCAACGAGCCCTGCTGGACCTGATAGGTCTTCAGCGACTGGACCAGATCCCAGTAGGCCTGCTCGGTATCGCGGACCGTGTTCAGCACGCTGCCGAACACGTCCTGCCGCGCGCGCTCGGAGCCAAACTCCGCCCGCAAGACGTCCGCGTTGGGGACTTCCCACTGAAAGGCAAAGCCCTTGAGCAAGGGTTGCGTGAGCCGCAGCGTCAGCTCCGAATGGTAGAGCAGCGGTTGCACGGCGCTGCCCAGAGTGCTCTTGGCTCGATCATTGGTCAGATCCAGATCGATCTGCGTGCCCAGCCGGATGCGCTGGCTATAGCCCGCGCTCCAGCGATCGGCGGTCGACTTCAAGAGAGCATCGGAGGTGCCGTCCTGCGCGGTCGCCGGCGGCGAATCGGCATCTTGATGCTGGTAGGCGGCATTGATGGCCGGCTCGAAGGGGCCGAGACTGCGCTGGATGGCTTGCTCGCTGATCGCGAGCTGCTGCTTGCTGAGCACGATGCCCAGGTTGTTCTTCACCGCCAGGCGCAGCGCCTCGCTCAGGCTCAGGCGCTGCGCTGCACGCGCGTCCACGCTCTCGGGCAGGAGCGGTGCTTCGCGGATGAACTCGGGCGCTTCGTACTCGTCATCTTCGCTCGGTGAGGCGGCCGAGGTGGGAGCGGGCACGGGCACTGCCGGCTCGGCGGCGAGCAGCACCCCCGAACGGCTGAACAGCGCCGCGAGCGCGAGCAGCGAAACCAGCGGGATTGCAAGACGTGCCGACATCACTCGTACCGTAAGGCTTCGATCGGATCGAGGTTGGCTGCACGCATCGCCGGGAACAGGCCCGAGACCAGGCCCACCGCCATCGACACGCTGGTGGCGAGCACGATCGAGCTCAGGGTGACGACCGTGGGCCAATCCGCGTATGCGGCCACGACCTTCGCGATCACCACACCGATCATCACGCCTGCGACGCCGCCCAGCAAGGACAGCGAAAAGGACGTGACCAGAAACTGAAAACGAATGTCCCGGCGTCGCGCACCGACGGCGCGGCGCACGCCGATCTCGCGGGTCAGCTCCAGCACCGAGGCCAACATGATGTTCATGATACCGATGCCTCCGACGAGCAGAGAAATGCCGGCGATGCAGCCCATGACGACGTTGAACAGGCGCTGCGTCTCTCGGCTTTGCTCGAGCAGCGCCTCCGGCACGACGAGCTCGTAGTCTTGGGCGCCGCCGTGCAGACGATCGAGCAGGGCCCCGACGGCGCTGGCTGTCTCTCGCGACGAGGCAGCGGGGGCCAGCTGCACCAGAATTTCTTGCAGCGGCGAGCGCAACGGATCCCGCTCGAACTTGCGCAGCGTGGTCGTGACGGGCAGATAGATCTCGCGCGCGGTGGAGCCGACCGATACGCCTTGCACGGACGAGGCGCCGACCGAATCGGAGGCGAGCACGCCGATGACCTCGCACCAGACATCGTTGATTTTTACCTCCTTGCCGAGGGCTGGGGCAACGCCGAACAACTCGCGTCGCACGCCGCCCCCGAGCACGCAGACCTGAGCGTGCAGGGCCTCGTCTCGCGCGTCGAGAAAGCGGCCCTCGCTGAGATCGAGCTTCACGAGCTGCGCCTGCCGGTAGGATACCCCGTAGACCTTGGCGCTGGCCTTGCCGCTGCCGGACAGGACCGCAAAGGGCTCGAGCTCCAGCCGGGGCAAGACGAGCTCCGTGCCCGGCACTGCCTCTCGGATCGCCTCGACGTCTCGCAGCGAGACCCCCACCGATTTCTTGCGGATCTCGCGCTGCTCTTCCGGTTTGAAGTCCTTCGCACGCACCACCACGTTGCGCAGGCCGAGCTTGTCGATGATCGACAGCGCCCGGCGCTCGGCACCCGCGCCGATGGACAACATCGCAATCACCGCGCCCACACCGAACATCATACCCAACATGGTCAGGCTGGAGCGCAGCTTGTGGGCGGACAGGTTATCGACGGCCGAGCGAAACGCCTCGCTGGCACGCATGGTGGACTTGCGTTGCATGACCGGCGGCTACCGCGCTGGCTCCTTGCTGGGCTTGCTCTCCGGCGGCCCAGCAGGGTCCATCAGAGCGATCGTATCGCCCTCCCCGAGGCCTTCCTCGATCACGACACGCCCCAGGCTGGACGGTCCGAGCACGAGCTTTGCCTTTTCAAAGCGACCGTTCTGCCAGCGGTATGCAATGCTCTGTCCGTGGTCGTCAAAGACGGCCTGGCGCGGCAAGACCAGCGCTTCGCGATTTTCCAGCATCAATACCGCGTGCACGCGCGCCCCGGGCTTCATTACCGCCGAATCGGTGCGTTCGAGCTCCAGCGTGACGCCGAAGTATTGCACCGGGACGTCGCGCACGGGCCGTTTGGCAAGCGTATCCACGCGCGTAATCTTGCCGCCGTATTGCGTCTCCGGGTGCGCCTCGATGGACACGCGCGCCGATTTTCCGACCTTCAGCCCGCCCGCGTCCGCCTCCAGCACGAAGACCTCGACCTCCATCACGTCGAGCAGCGGTAAGGTCGCCAGCTTTTGCCCGGGCCAGACGGAATCCCCCACGCTCGGCAAGTTGCCCTGCCAGTTCGCCTCGAAGACCAGGATACCCGCGTTCGGCGCCCGCACCTCCAAGCTGTCGAGCCCCTTCTGCGCCTGGTCGACGGCGAGCTGCGCCTTTCGGCGCTCGATGGCGATCAGGTCGAGCTTGTTCTTGGACAGCGAGCTCTCGATTTTTTGTGACGCGCCGGCGTGTTCGCTGCGAGCGCCCGACAGCTCCTCGTCGATCTCCGATTCGATGATCTGGTTGCGCGAGAAGATCTCCGGATCTTTGTTCTGAAAATCCCGCGCCTTCTCCAGCTCGACCTGGGAGAGCTGGGCAGTGCGCGCCCGACCGCGCAGCGCCGAATCGACCAGCGTCTGCTCCTTCAACATCCTGGCATCCGCCGTGGCCCGGTCGGCTTGGCCGTCCTTGAGTCGCTTTTCGAACTCGGTCGGCTCGAAGCGGACCACGACGTCGCCCTTCTCGACCCGGCTGCCGTCGGGTTTGGTCCAGGCGATCTTGAGCGGGCCTTGCGTGGCCACGGGCACGGTGATCGGGCTGGCGCGTAGCGCGCGCAGGTGGCCGTCGGCGCCCACCTCCTGCACGAAGTTCTGGCGGCGCAGCTGGAGCGTGGGCAGCCCGCCGTGACTCGGCAGGACGGGGGAACGCCAGCGCAGCCAGAGCGCGGCGCCCGCCACGAGCGCCCCAAACACCAACACCACGGCCAGACGCTCCACGCCCGCCTTGCGCGCGGGCGGCGTGGGCTCGCGAGCGGACTGCGGTGCGACCTCCGGAGCAGCAGCCTGCGCCCCAGCGCTAGGGCCGTTCATGTTGCTCTCCTTCTTCCGCGCCGGGATCGCTGCGCGCCACCTGATCGCCCTCCGATAGACCCGCCACCACCTCTGCGTATTCCGGATTGCTGTGGCCGAGGGTGAGCGGGACCGGCTCCACGCTCATGCCGCGCTGGCGGTAGGCCACGGGCCCCTGCTCGGTCAGGAAGATGGCGCTCATCGGGATCAGCAACGCCTGAGCGACGCGCTCGGTCTCGGCCGTCCCGCGAAAGCGCATGCCCGGGCGCATGCGCAGCGGTTCGGTGTGATCGATGTCGATCTCCGTGCGCACGATGCGGCGCGGATTGTCGGGCGATTTTCGCTCCACGAGCCGACCGATGTCTTTGACCGAACCTTGATACTCCACGTCGGGGTAGGCCTCGAGGCGCAGCGTCACACGCTGTCCGACGGCGAGCTTGCTCACGTCCACCTCGTCGATCTCTCCGCGCGCCCGCATCTCGTCCAGCGCGGCGGTCTGGAGCACCTTTTCGCCGCGCCAGACCGCATCCCCCACCTTCTTCTTCTGATTGTTCCAGTTGCTGATGTAGATCACGGTGCCATCGCGCGGGGCCGCCACCTGCAGCTGGGGCAACGCCGCCTGGATCTCGCTCACGCGCTCGTCCGCAGCCTGCTGACGCAAGCGCAGCGCCTCCAGATCTTGGCGATCTTGCCGCCGTGTCGCCTCCGCCTTCGCCCGCTGGTACGCCAGCCCCTTCTGAGCCAGCTGAAAATCCAGCCGTGCCAGCGCGAGCTCGAGCGAACCGGTCAGCTCTTCCGAGCCTGCTGCCTTCAGCTCTGCCTTGCGCAGCTTGCCTTCGGCTTCGGCGATCTCCAGCTCTTCGTTCTTGCGGGAGAGCGCAGCATCCGCCTGCTTCTTGCCGATCTCCGCGGCCACCGCGGCCTGCTCGTTTTGCTTCTCCTCCAGCTTGCGCGTCAGCTCCGAGGCATCAAACGCGAGCGCGGGCTGACCCTTGGGCAAGGCGATACCCTCGGTCGCCATGCGCGCGATCTTGAACTCGCCAATCCCGGTGATCAGCGGCGGACCCAGCGAATCCGAGTGGACCGCCTCCAGCTCTCCGACCACCTCCACTCCGAGCAGCAGATCTCCCCGGTGGATCGTCACCCAGTTCGGCGCCTCGGCGCGCGACGCGCAGCCGAGCAGGCTCGAGAGCAGAGTGCCGAGCAAGCCTCCGAGCCATCCTGCGCCGCGCAGCCTCACGACCCGGACCCTCCGAGCGCGCGCAACAGCGTGCCCTCCTGCACCGCGGGCACGAGCGCGCTTCCGCCCGCTGGGGGCTGCAACTCGAAGGCGCAGCTCTGCTGATTGCAGGCGAGCAGATTCACCTCCACGCTGCCGTGCTCGAGCTCGAGCCGCGGCGGAGTGGCGGCGCTGTCCACACTGACACGGGGTGCGAGCAACGACGTCGGGGTGCGCTGCGCCGAGATCTCGACCCGGACCGACATGCCGGGGCGCATGCGCTCCAGATCCACGCGATCGAGCGCGACCGTGACCAGAAACGAGCGCCGCCAGGAATCCCGCGAGGGCTCGCGAGCCACCGGACTGATCTCGGTGATGGTCCCGGGAAATCCCTGCTCTGGATACGCGTCCAGATACGAAGTCGCGCGATTTCCGACCGCGACGCGGCCGTCGTCCACATCGCTCAACCAGGCGTTGACGTGCATGGTCGATAGATCGGGCAAACGCAGGATCGGCAGCCCCACCCAGACGTTGTCGCCGTTCGCTATCTTGCGCTGAAACCAGGG
>Ga0164241_10003759_pt1 | contig 15052 bp, 13 predicted proteins | sample OricomyardsoilBY_FD_108780 | JGI IMG/M metagenome (GOLD analysis project Ga0164241, IMG submission 108780) | Backyard soil microbial communities from Emeryville, California, USA - Original compost - Back yard soil (BY) | ecosystem: Environmental > Terrestrial > Soil > Unclassified | place: USA... | reverse complement strand
GACGGGCAGAGACACCCGCCCGCGCGGCACCAAAACGCCGAGACTTTCAGTCGGATAGAGCGTTTTCATATTGAAAAATCCTGATGTCATCTAAACTAACAATTCAAACGACCTTTTTCAGAGGTCTCGAACCATGTCTCCATCACGAGGCGAATTCCAATCCCACTCAACGGGATAATGAAGCTCTACGACGGGATTATCCCATGAAATTTTACCACGAGGCTTTTCAATTAAATGTTTAAGATTTTGAATGCCCTACTTGATCAATGAAACAAGCACTTCAAAATGCCAATGCGGATGTGTTATTTGATAAGACTCTAAACCGTTATTCAAAATCGCAAGGTAATCATCAGGTTTCAGCGACTTCATTTTGGCGTCATATATGTCCGAAGCACTTCTTAAATGAACTGAAGATTTGATACTGTTCATAGATTTAGCTTCTGACTTTTTTGCCATTCAGTCTTTTTTGCCATTCAGTCGAGATTAGGAAATGCTGTGCCTGCCGTCAATTCGACCGCTTCCTCCATTCCGTCTTCGGCGGTTCCGGCAAACCTTGCGCCCGCAGCGCCGTGCGGAAATGCAGCTTGGAAATTTTCTGCAATTCGCCCGCGCCGCGCGTCTCCACAAATTCCTTCGCCGCCTTGTCCACGAGTTCGCCCGCGCCTTTGGGGAATTTCATCTGGAACTGGTGTTCCAATTTCGCGAGGCCCTTCACAAATTCATCGCGTGCCAGAATCGAGGCGGCGGCCACGGCGATGTCTTCTTCCGCCTTGTGCCGTTGCACCAATTCGATCTCGCGGCCGGATTTCATCAGGGCTTTTTCGATGACCGTCTTGCTGGCGGCGAACTGATCGCTGATGGCGCGCACCGGCGCGGGATTCATCAGGTAACGCTTGCCCATCAGGTTCTCGATCACCCGCGCATGGCCCCACGCCAGCAGCGTGTTCACGCTCTTCATCTTTTCGTAAAGCCGGTTGTAAGCCTCGTTGCCGATGACGACGGCGTCCACCACGCAGCCGGGCGTCTGGCGGATTTTGTCGGCCAATTCGCCGATCTTCTTGTCGCTGGAAATGTTCTTGGAATCGCGGATACCGATTTCCTTCCACGCATTGATGACGTTCTCGTTCACATAAACGCCCGCGATGGCCAGCGGCCCGAAGAAATCGCCCTTGCCACTTTCGTCCACGCCAAGGCGCGGCAGGAGCAGGTCGGGATTCAACACGGTTTCGTAACCAAGCTTCACCGTTTTGAGGATTTCCGGCTCCAGCAGAAACTCGACGAATTCCTGCGTCCCCTTCCCTTGCACGACGAGCTTGCCGCTCTCGCAAAACACGATGTTCGTCTTGTCCGACTCAAACGCGAACCGCGAGTATGGCACCGCGCGCGGCTTCCAGTTGCGCGCCTTCAACGCGGCGTCCAACGCCGTCGCCTGTTCATCGGTCAGCTTGCAGGTGTGGATGGTGAGCGGTTTCACGGAAAAACTTTAACCACAAAGGCACGAAGGCACAAAGAATTTGCGAATGGATTGGGTCGCGCGAAGAACGCGAAAAAGTTCGCCAGGCAGCCGGTTACTGGAAAAAATTTAGGTTTGAAAAAAATGATGGCTGGACGCCCGCATTAAATTGCACGCCAACATCCCGACAATCTTGCCGCCTTCGTTGCCTTCGCGTTCTTCGCGCGACATTTTTATTTTCCAAGCATCGCAAGGTCTATTGCGTCTGCACCCGGTAGAATTTTTGCGGCTGGTTCGGCACAATCGTAACCGGCGAGGGCGCGACATTTGTGCTCCACGGGCCGGCCAGATTGGTCGCTTCGAGCAGTTTTCCATTGCCCGGCCAGCTCAAGACAAGGTTCGCCCCGCTCCATTGATTCGTCACGGTCACGTTGTAAAACAAGCCGGTGGCGGCGCGATAAAGCGTGGCGATCTGATTCGCCGTCAGCACCTGCGAATACATCGCCACGTCGGAAATGCTGCCGCTGAAAAAGCCGGTGCCGGTCTGAAGGCTGCCAATTCGCAACGCGGGCGAATTGGTGCGGACGCCCGCCGGCCCGGTGATGCTGGAATCAAGCGCGCCGTCTATGTAAATGCTCATCGCGCCGCTGCCGGCATTGCGCGTGACAACGACCTGATGCCAGAGATTGTTGTTGATGGCCTTGACGGAAGCCAGCGTCGTGTCCGGGTTGCCGATGCCTAAACCGACTTTTCCGCCCACGAGCGCCACGCCGAAATCGCCGGTCGTGCCGCTGACTTCACCGTCCACGAGGCCGGAACCGTTATACCAGTTTGGCGTGCCGCCGGTGGCCAGCGTCCGCACCCAGAAGATGATGGAAAAATCCGTGTCGCCGATGAGCCGGGGAATCTGCGTGTAGCCGGATGAACCATTATAAAGCACGGCGCGATGCGGACTGGCGAACCCGGCACCAACCACGCCGCCCGTATAAAGCACATAACCGCCAGCATACATGCCATTGTTGCCGTGGACAAGTTCGTTCGCAACCGGGCCAATCATTTCACTCAATGGCCAATACGCGACGAGGTTGGCGGCAAACGCCCAGCCCAGATACGAACCGGGCGTCGCGCTGACCGGGCTGGAGCCGGCGCTTTCGTTCATCGTTCCCACGGCGGACACGGTGAAATAATAAGTCGAACCGTTGGCCAGGCCCGTGACCGTCAGATTTGTGCCGGCCACGCTGGCAATGGGAGAATACGAACCGCCGCTCGTGCTGGACTGCCGGACGTTGTAGTTCGTCGCGCCCGGCGAAGCGTTCCAAAATAACTGCACCGTTCCGTTCGTTCCGGGAATGGCGGCCAAGCCCGTGGGCGTTTGCACCGGGACGCTGGCGGGCATTCCGCTGACGGCAAAAATGGCCGTCGTTTGCGTCGTGCCGCCCGCCGGTTTGGAAAACATGATGGAAGCAACGGGCTTCGTCAAACCGAGCGCGGCGAGATAGATCGTCGTCTGGTAAAGATTCGGATTAGTGTCGCCATTGTCCTGAATGTTCAGACTGGAGCCAAGCCCAAGCCGGCCAAAACCCTGAATGGCCACGTTGGTCACCACGTAAAACCAATCCTGCGCGTTATAGGCAAACGCCAGGCTGTGCGAACCGTCGGTAAAATTCACCACGAACGTCCCCTGCCCGCCGCCATTGGCCGAACTCGCCAGAATGGTCAGCGAATTAAACGCCTCCGGCGTGGCCAGCGTCAACGTGCCGGATGCGGGATAACCATTGCCGAGCAACAGCGCATCGGACGCGCCGTAAGGTCCGAGTTGAAACGCCGTGCTGCTGTCGCTCTGGCTGGAAAAAACGCCGTTCAACGGCAGACCCCGCGTGCCGCCGCTCAAGCCTTGTTGATAGAAACAGTAATTGTTAGGAACATCAAACGCCGTCGCCCCGGGACTGCCCGCCGTGGCGGTGTTGGGCGCGAGCAAGGCGGCGTTAAATCCGTTCAGGGCGATGGGCCAGTTGGCAACGGCGGCGTTCAACATGAAACTGCGCGCCGACGTAGCACCGCTGGTTTTGTTACTGAAAATGACGTTCGCAGCATAAGCGCCTTGGGCCAGGTTGGTCGCGACGGACGTATTCAAACTCACCGTCACCGGTGCCGCCGCCCCGGCGGCAAGCGTGCCGAGCGAACTGGAAACATTCAGCCAGCTTGAGGTGTTGATCACGCTCCACGACAGCGAACTGGTGCCGTTATTCGTAAGCGTGAAAACCGTGTTCGCCGGGAACACGCGCTGATTGTAGGCCGCGATTCCGGAAAAGCCCGTGCCCGGCGTGACCACCAGCGGATCAACGGCCTTGTTGATGATGGCGGCGTAATGGGCCAGATCGGCCGCGCTGATGAACTCGAACTGCCAGATGAAGCCGCCATTGATGACGGGCGACCAAGCAGCGAACTTGGACGCCACCGTGGCCAGGCCGTCGTTGCTCCAGTCGCCCGGAGCCACTTTGAAACCGCCAAAATAGCCGTTCCATGTCGCGGGATTATTCCCCGCGCCGCCGTCGTAACATTGCAGATAAATCGCATCAATGGCGCTGTTGTTAAAAACCGACTGCCAATAAGTCCGGTTGTTGTAAGGACACAGCGTGTTCTTCAAACCCAGCGCGGTGATCATCTGATTGAACGTCGCGGCGGAAGTCGCGTCATAAGCCACCTCGTCGTCGTTGCAAATGGCGTCCATGTGCAGCGCGTTTTTCAACGCCAGAAAATTTTTATAAAGAATGCTGGTGGAACCCGTGCCGTTGGTCGCGATCAGGCTTTTAATATGCGCCCAGCTTTGCGCGCCCGCGCCGCCGGTGCAAACTTCAATGCGGTTGATGGAAGTCGGGGCAACTTTCAACGCCGCCAGCCGCGCCGGCCAGCCCGCATCTCCCATGTAAACACCGTTGGTGACAATCAGATGGTCGCCGTTGTAATTCAAATCGCCGTTGGCTTCGACATCCACCACGAACAGGATTGCCGTGTTAAACCCGGAATTTTTCAACTTCGCGGTATCGGAAGAGTTCAAGGTGAAAAAAGCTTCGCGCCCGAAAACCGCCACCGGCGCGGCGTTCGTTGATGACAAACTGAAAATTAGCAGAGCCAGCACGCCGAGCAGCAGGCTTGTGTTTGTTGGCGGCAGCATTTTATGAAAAGGGCACTTAAACATGATGATTTTGGCGCAAATTGAATTTTGAAAAGTGAAGGAATCTAATCTCGAATTACGTCTGATGAAAGGGCGAATTGAAAATTATTCGCCGGTTTCTGATTTCCACGGCCAGTTCTCCGCTTAAACTGTCGGCGATGCCAGCGCCGCCGCCCAACCAAAAATCCGAAGCGAAAATCTCAAAGCTGGTTCCGGCGTTGCTCGATTGGTTCGCCGCGAACGCGCGCGATTTGCCGTGGCGGCGCACGCGCGATCCTTACGCAATCTGGGTTTCCGAAATCATGCTGCAACAAACGCAGGTGAAAACGGTGATTCCTTTTTGGGAACGCTGGCGGCGTGAACTGCCGACCATTGAAGCGGCGGCGAAAGCGCCTTCCGCCAAAATCCACAAGCTTTGGGAAGGCCTCGGTTACTACACGCGCGTCCGCAATCTGCAAAAGGCCGCGCAGCAAATTATCGCCAACTCCAAATCCTGTAGGAGCCGAGGTGACGAGCCTCAAACTGGAAAAAAGTCAGAGACTCCTCACGCCGTCTCCTACAAGTTTCCTGAAAATTTTGACGACGTTCTGGCCTTGCCCGGCATTGGCCGTTACACCGCCGGCGCGATTTGCAGCATCGCCTTCAACCAGCCGACGCCGATTTTAGATGGAAATGTCATCCGCGTTTTGACGCGCATTTTTGACATCGCCGAAAATCCGAAGGAGAAAAAGACGAACGCGCGATTGTGGCAACTGGCGGCAGAATTGGTGGCTCGCGCAAAGACAGGCAGGGATGCCGCAGCGCGGCGTCCCCACCAAAATGCCTGCTCGCATCTCAACCAATCCTTGATGGAACTCGGCGCGTTGATCTGCACGCCCAAAAATCCGCAGTGCCTGATTTGCCCGGTGCAAAAATTGTGCGTCGCGTTCAAGGAAAAGCGCGTGGAAACATTGCCGAACCTCGGCAGGCGCGAGGCGGCCACGCCGCGAACCTTTGTCGCGTTCGCCCTTGAATGCGGCGGAAAATTCCTGGTGCGCCAGCGTCCGGCCGGCGTCGTGAACGCGCATCTGTGGGAATTCCCGAACGTGGAAGTTGGCGCGCGGCTCGGTGAACCGCGGCATGTCCTTGCTGAATTGAATGGGCTGCGGGTCACGGACCCGCGCGCCGTAAAACTTGAGCCGCTTTGCACGGTGAAACATTCCATCACGCGCTATCGCATCACGCTGAAAGCTTTTTCGGTTGCCTTGAAAACATTCCCGGCTTTGGCGGACGGCGTCTGGCTTTCGCCGGCGGAATTTGATTCGCTCGCCTTTGCGAGCGCCCATAAAAAACTCGCCAGTGCGGCCCGCAAAAGTATCTTATCCGGCTGATGATTTACTTCGATTACAACGCCACCGCGCCGGTCATGCGCGAGGCGCGCGAAGCGTGGTTGCACGTCACGGAGCAGATTGACGGCAACCCGTCGTCCATGCACCGGGCCGGTTCGCGCGCGGCCATCGCGCTCGCCACCGCGCGCGAAAAACTCGCGGCGCTGCTCGGCTGTCATCCACTTGACCTTGTCTGGACCAGCGGCGCGACCGAGGCGAACAACATGGTGCTGCACCATTTCGCCCGGAAACTTGGCGCCAGCGGCGAGGTCTGGATTTCCGCCATTGAACATCCCTGCGTGGATGATTCCTCGAAACATTATTTCGGCAAACGGGCCAAGACGATTCCCGTCACCCGCGACGGCGTAATTGATCTCGACTGGTTGACGACGGAACTCGCCGATGCGCGGCCCGGCCTCGTCGCGATCATGGCCGCGAACAACGAAACCGGCGTCATCCAGCCGTGGCGCGAAGCGATGGCGATCTGCCATTCTTACAAGGTTCCGTTCTTCACCGATGCCGTGCAGTTCATCGGCAAAATGCCGGGCAAAGGGCTGGGCGAATGCGATTACGTCAGCGGCGCGGCGCACAAATTCGGCGGCCCGCGCGGCGTGGGTTTCCTGAAAATCCCGCATCGCAGCCAGCTCACGCCGCTGCTGCACGGCGGCAAACAGGAAGGCGGACGCCGCGCCGGCACGGAAAACGTGGCGGCCATCGCCGCGTTCGTCGCCGCGCTCGAAGCGCGCGAACGGCAGATGGCCCGCAACGAACATCTGCTCCGAAAATTGTGGCGCGATAATTTTGAAGCGCAATTTCTCCGCGCCTTGCCCGGCGCGAGCATCATCGGCCAGAACGTGCCGCGCCTGTGGAACACGGTTTCCGCGCTCATGCCGGAAGGCGACCGCAAATTGCAATGGGTCATCCGCCTCGACAAGGCGGGCTTCGCCGTCAGCACCGGCTCGGCCTGCACGACGGGCAAGGAGGAGCCGTCGCACGTGCTTTCGGCGATGGGTTACAAATCCGCCCACGCCGTCCGCGCCGTGCGGATGAGCGCCGGCTGGGAAACGACCGAGGCCGACTGGGACGCGCTGCTCAAGGCCGTGGTGAAAGTCCACAGCGAGATGCAGCACAAGGGATGATAAACATTTCGGATCAACTCCATAAATCAGATGCAGAATTTGCCGGACTTCATCCGAGACATTGCAAAGCAAATCCGGGAAGCTCATCACCAGCTTCGCGGGCCAAAGTTTACCGCCGAATATGCTGCACTCGTTGATCGAATGTTTGCCGATAGCTATGCCAAAATTTTTGAAAACCTTCAGGCGGGTAATGGCTCTGCCATTGAGTTCGGTTTGGTTTTTATCGAGGTCCAACCTTATTTTTTTCGTTCACAATACATCCGCACGCAACTCATACGAAAACTGAAGCAGACAAAATTAAGCTCGTTGCAAGCAGAACGACTCAAGCGGGTTCTTGATTCAGATCACGAAAAGAAAATGAAACGGAAAATACGCATCTAAAACGAATCCCTCCCCAGTTGCGGCGTGGCGGGTCGCAGCGCAACCCGCCCCACCAAATTCGGACATTGCCGGCGGATTTGCCGGATTGACGCCTTTTCGCTTTGCGCTTAATTTTCCCGCATGAGCACGGTGGCTGAAATCAAAGCGGCGATCCCTTCGTTAAGCCTCGCGGAACGCGCGGAGGTCGCCCGTTGCCTCAATGACTGGCAGGACGACGCGTGGGACGGACAGATGAAACGCGACCTCGCCGCCGGCAAGCTGGACAAGCTGCTGGCCAAGGTGGATCAGGACATCGCTGAAAACAAGCTCCGCGACCTGCCGTGATTTCCAGAACGCACGAGGATTTTTGGGCGGGCTTTGACGCGTTGCCCAAGACGGTTCAAGAACTGGCGCGGGAAAAATTCCAGCTCTGGCGGGAAGAACCGTTCGCCGCCTCGCTGCATTTCAAGGAACTGTTCCCGGATGTCTGGTCGGTTCGCATCAATCAAAACTACCGCGCGCTTGGGCGTCGCCGGGGAAATTTGGTCGTGTGGTTCTGGATCGGCACGCACGCGGAATACGACCAACTTTGAAGCGGCTGAAATGATTTTTGCTTTTTTGCCTTCTTAAAATGAATTCTGTCACCCGCAACCGCATTTTGATCGTCGCCATTTTGATGCTCCCGGTAGTGGTGTTTGTGTTGTTCTGGCTCTTCGGCAAAAGCCCGGCGGACCCGGCGGCCACGTTGCCGGTGATGCCGCCGAGATAAATTCAGTTGAACCCTTGCGCGGCGGCGGGTGTCGAAGGTAGAGTTCACGGAACCAGCAACCGAAAACCTTAACCCCAAAAAATTATGATGACCCGACGCCAAGCCCTTAAAACCACCGCGCTCGCCGGCGCCGCACTGGCGGCCCTGCCCGGCGCGATGGCGCAGGAAACATTGCCCAAGATGCGGCAGCCGCTGATCACCACCGCAGCAACCGGCCCGTTCACGCTGCCGCCGTTGCCTTACGCTTATGACGCGCTTGAACCGCATATTGACGCGCGCACGATGGAGATTCATCACGACAAACATCACGCCGGCTACGTCGCGAATTTGAACAAGGCCGTGGCCGATCAGCCTGATCTTGCCAAAAAATCAGCTGAAGACTTGCTCAAAGATTTGAATGCCATTCCCGAAAGCATCCGCACCGCCGTCCGCAACAACGGCGGCGGACATTACAACCATTCGCTTTTCTGGCAGATGATGAAACCGAATGGCGGCGGCGAACCGGGCGGCGATTTGGCAAAGGCGGTTGACTCCGCGTTCGGCAGTTTTTCCGCGTTCAAGGAAAATTTCGGCAAAGCCGCGCTCGGCCAGTTCGGCAGCGGCTGGGCCTGGCTGATTCTGGACGGCAAAGCGTTGAAGATCGAAGGCACGCCGAATCAGGACACGCCGTTGAGCCAAGGCCGGACGCCGTTGCTCGGCCTGGATGTTTGGGAACACGCCTACTATCTCAAGAACCAAAACCGCCGCGCTGATTACGTCGCCGCATGGTGGAACGTGGTGAACTGGAATTTTGTGGCCGAGCGCTACGCAAAAGCTTAGAAGTCATCTCATCAATGGTAAGGCGGCGCTGCTGCGCCGCCCGAAATAGGGGCAAAGCCGCAGCTTTGCCCTACCAAAAAAGATTTATGAGATGACTTGTAGTGTATTTCCATAAAATACACAGCGCATTATGGCTCGATGTTGGCGTCCCCCCTCATCCTAACCTTCTCCCGCCGGGAGAAGGAACCGCCGTTGGCTGGTTTCGTAAAGTTCGTAAGCTCACAAGCTGAATCCAGCTTTGATTTTACCGAGAAGCAGGGAGCGTTACTCCCTCTCCCAGCGGGAGAGGGTTGGGGTGAGGGAGAACTTCACGTCTAATCCATCAGCCGCCTCATTACGGGAATGGCTTTAAATTGGTTAGCCGCGATAACCTTGCATCACCGCCAGCATTTCTTTCACGGCGGTTGCCATGCCGGCGAACACGGCGCGGCTGACGATGCTGTGACCGATGTTGAGTTCCACCAGATGCGGCACGGCGAACAGCGTCGGCAAATTTTCGTAATTCAATCCGTGCCCCGCGTTCACTTTCAGGCCGAGCGCGTGCGCGAGTTTTGCGCCGGTTATCAAGCGTTGCAATTCCGCTTTCCGCTTTCCGTTTTCCGATTTTGAAAACTCCTCGGCAAACGTGCCGGTGTGCAGTTCGATAAACTGGCTCCCGACGCGCGCGCTGGCTTCAATCTGCTTTTCGTCCGGCGCGATGAACAGGCTCACCTCGATGCCCGCATCGTTCATTTTCTGGCGCGTCCCGGTCAAAGATTTTTCGGCGGCGACGACATCCAAGCCGCCTTCCGTCGTCACCTCCAGCCGGCGCTCCGGGACGATGCAGACAATTTCCGGCCTCAGCTTCAATGCGATTTCAATGATCTCCGGCGCGTTGGCCATTTCCAGGTTCAGCCGCGTTTGGACGACTTCGCGCAATTTCCACACATCACGATCCTGGATGTGCCGGCGGTCTTCGCGCAGATGCGCCGTGATGCCCTGCGCGCCCGCCGCCTCGCTAATGCGCGCGGCTTCGACCGGATCAGGTTCACCGTGGCCGCGTCCGCGATAGCGGGCCTCGCGCAGAGTGGCGACGTGATCAATGTTGACGCCCAGTTTGAGCATGAGATTGGGGAATTATTTGGCGCGCACGGGCGCAGGCGCAGGCGAACCCGGCGGCGCATGGTGCGGGCGCAGCGGACGTTTGGGACGCGGCGGCAGCTTGAGATCAAAACCGGGAAAGGCCGGGTTTTCCAGCCAGCTTCCGAGCGTGAACAATTCCATTGCCGTGAAACCGCCGGGAGCTTTGCGCGTGAAGGTCATTTCCGCCGGGCCGGTGCGGGTGATTTCCGTGACCGTGTTGCCGAGCTTCGGCGCGATTTTTTGAATCCACTTGAGCGCGGCCGAATTGCCTCCAAGCTGCCGGTGCGAAGTCAGCACGAGGCCGAGCTGGCTCAAGTTCAGCACCTCCGGCCAGCGTTCGGCGGTGATTTCCCAGTGGTAATAAACCAAATCTTTCGCCGCCAGCCGTTGAAACAATTCCGGCGGCAGCGGCTGGGAACGCGGCGTGTTCGGAAACACGCCGGCAAACAGAAACTGTCCCGCCGGCTCATGAACGGACTGGATGTAGGGCGCAATAAACGGCGTGCCGCGCAGGGTAATTTCGTCGTTGGTCCGGCCCAGCGTGAACGGCGTAAAAAAATCTCCGGCCGTTTTTGGGCGGTCAAATGCCGGCTGCAACCGGGCGTAAGCCTGCGCCAGCATCGCCATCGAATTGGCAACCGGGATCGCCGCAAAAGTCTGATACGGAATTTGCGGCAGCGCCCAGATGAACAACTGGTTCGCTTCCGGCGTGAGCAGATACGGCTGCGCCCAGGGCTGGGTTTTCAGCCACCCGGAAAATCCGCGCACGGCGGTGAAGCTGGCGAACGGCTGATGCACCGTGTTCGTCGGGACGCGCCACGGTTCCAGATTCATCGCCAGATTTTCCGGGAAGAAAAACTTCCCATCAATGTGCAAGTTCGCATCCGCCGCCGTGACTTGAAGCTTCGTTTCCGGCAAGCCGGGCGATTTCAATTGCGGATACCATGCGCCCAGTTGCGGCCAGTTCACATCCACGGACAGCCACGCGCCGTCCGGTTTGGAGATTTCCTGCGTCAGCCGGTCACCCAGTTTCGGCGCGTCCGGGCCGGAGTCAAACACTAGCCACCCGCCGGTGGATTTGAAACTGGCCGCCGGAAAGAACGGCTTCAAATTGTCTGCCAAAGCTGGGCGCGGTCGGCCGCGAGCTTGATGGCGATAGCCACCTGCGGCCGGCCGTTCGCCGTTCGTCGCGCCTTCAAAAACCATTCGGATTTTTGCAGGTCATCGAACAGCGGGCGCAGCTTCATCGCACCGCCCGTGACGGCGACACCGGTATTTTTTTGCAACCAGCCGGGCAGCCAGTTGGCCAATTTATCCGCCGTCTGCTTCCGCAAGGCCAGCGCCTCGGCGGAACTGAATTCGTTGTTGAAAGCGGCGGATTCCTTGCTGGCGGAAATTTTCTGCGCGCCGGCAAAATGAATCCGCGCGATCAAGTCGGGCTGCGGCAGTGCCGCGCGAACAATCACCGCAGCCAGCGACAGGATCAAGACGGTTGCGAACTTTTTCATCGAAGGTATTTGTGTGCCAAATCCGGGGCGATTTTGCAATTTCAATCGTTTGAAAATGTGGTTGCCAGCATGATTAAAGGGAGCAGAACATGCCGGGTAAAAAACTTCCAACGTATTCTTGGTTGACCGGGACAGGTCAAGCCGAGTCCGTAGAGAATGTCCAATTTCGTGTGCAATAATTATTATCGCCGCTTTTTGCGGAAGAAGGCAAAAGACAGCCCAAAGACAGCAACAACCAAAATAATCAACGGCCACTTTGAGGATGGCGGAGGTGCTGACGGTGTCGCGGCCGGCGGATTGGTTGACTCAACCGGCGAAAGCGATGGCGTTTCTGCAATTTGTGGCTCGACAGGTTTTTGCGGAAAAATCACCGGCAGCACTTTGTCGGTTTGATTGTTCATAGGAACAGGTTCTCTTACATTGCTTGGTGGGATGAACAGCTCTGGTTCAGGAAGATTTGTGATCCCGGCCTGGGCAAGCATTTTTTGAACATTCGTTTCAGAAACCCATGTAGAGTAAAATCCTGATTCGTTCGTGGAAATGATATAACGACCTTGCCTTACAATGTCCCCATCTGCTTGATCCACTGGGCCGGTTCTGATTAGGATTACATTTCCCTCTTGATAACCCAGCATTGGAATTTTGTCGCTCACAAAAACATAATGTTCTTGTAATGGGTAGGCGAGGCTTTTGATCAACGTCTGTTGGTTTAACTTGTTTAGATCAATCTCTGTTTCAACTTGTGACCAATTGGTGGGCATTTGACCATCATGTTGCTTTGCAAAAAATTGCATCGCCATTTGCACTGCATGTATGGCGACTTGTTCTGGTGTCCGCCGCGACTCTGCAACAGCCATGTTTGTAATGATTAGAAACAAGGTCGTAAAAAAAACAAGAGGCTTAATTTTCATTTGTGAATATTGTTGTCATTGTGACCATTGGTTTGCATTTCTAAACCGTTTTATTGTGACTGGCACGAAATGATGGCTTTTAATTGTATCCCCACCAGTCTGCATCAAGCCGCCTTCATCATGATCAGAACTTGCCGAATTGCCACCTGGGGCGTGGCCAATCTCATGCGCAACAATGCCCTCTATGTTTTCCCAGTAATCGGTTCTTATGTCTGGATATAAATCCGTGTCATTGATGTGGTTTTCTGCGGAATTATCAATGGAGGCATCTCTAATTGCCTCAATAAATATCGCGCTTACCCCTCCTTCAAAAAGAAACGATTTTTTTAGAGTGATGCCGACTAATGGGCCTTCTGAATTGGGGTCTTCGTCTTCTGAAGAAGCTGGTTGATAACCAAAAGTCACTGTATGTGCCCAGAAATTTGGGCTGTCGTGTAAATCTTTGGCGTCACCATAGACTCCTGATCCAGAAACTCCCATTTCCGCATTTGACTGGAACGGAATTTCCTTGTTGGGATTTAATCCTTCCGCATTGGCATTGGTCACGTCAATGTAGGCCGGAAAGAAAACCGCGCGAATGCCTGCAATGATGTTTGTGCTTTCATCGTCTTTGGGCAAGGCGGGCGGCAAGCCAAGCGTATCCAGAAACCGGTCGTCATCATCATAGATTTTGAAGGACCGGCCAATGACATTGGTGCCAGGAGCGCCTTCCACAATGAACGTCTCCACGGTTCCGTATATGTTGGAAACAATTTTTAATGGCGCAAAACCGGCAATTTCAAGCCGTCCGTTTTCGCATTGATTGTCAACGCCGTTAAAAACCGTGCTGGTGCTCATGTAAATTTTGGATTGTCCGGCGACCGGGCTGTTTTCCTCGTAGGCAGCAATCGTGCCCGTTTGAAAATTGGCTTGAGTTCCGCTGGCCGCCACCGCTGCCATGGAATCCACCTCAATATGCAATTTGCGCCAGACCGTCAGCATGGGAGAAAGTGTGCCACTGAATTTCGGGATTTGCGAGTCATCGGCTGGCACATATAAATCAGATTGTGGATAATCCACGGAAAGCCCGTTTAACAGATGCTCATCCCACGTGGCGGCCACGCGATAATTATTTCCGGGCTGCAAGCCCACTTGAAATTCTACGGTCGCTTCGCCGTTAGTGTCCGTGTCGGCGTAAATATCCCGTGTGGCTGAGGCCGGGAAAATTGCCGTCACATAATCTGGCCCTGCATTGTCGTTGCCTGCCTTGCCATTGGAATCCACGATGCCGTCCGGATCAGAAGCTTCCGGCGTCGGATCGTCCACGTCAAAGGCGCGGAAATAAATCCTGACATTTGGCACGGGGGCGGACAGCCTGGCTTTTAACAAAACCGTATTGCGTGCATTGTTTTCAGTTGGTGTTTTGGCGCCGACAAAAATTCTTTTGCCGCCGCCCGGCAGCGGCACGCCGGTAATGGGATTGTGGTTGTCCTCGATCGGAAAATTGTCTGTTTGGTTGGTCCATTCCAGTTGGAGGTTCACATCGGTGGCCTGCACGTCAAAGGAGCAGTGGTTTTGATTGAGGCCATAGACGATGTCAGGAGTGATGTCTTGTTGCGCGCCCGGCTGCATGGCCACCAGCAGTTCGCCTACATTGGCGTTTGTGGCGGAAGGTGTCGGGGTTTGTCCGAGTATGTGCAGGGCCGTTGCGGGCAGGGGAATATCACCGCCGTCATCGAACGGGGTGAACGGATAAGCGGCAGGCAGGGGAGCGACATGACCCACATCAAAGGTTGAATATTCGGCGGCCGAGGTTTTCAGCAGGATTAATTGCAGGGCGCCGTTTGTTGCATTGTCCCTGGCTTTCAACGCAATCCGGGTTTGAACTACATGATTCAGTTGAGAAGCCACTGTTATCGGGGCATAATCGCCGCGATAGCTGTCAACATCGGCCTGATTAAAGATGGCGGCAGATTGCCAGGCCGGATGAAGGGATTCGGAATAGCTTCCCGCACAGGATTCCCCGGTCAGGCCAGTTCCGTTCCAGTTGGTGGCCAGCGCCACCTGTGCATCACAAGACTGGTTCCTGAACGAATCCTCGGAATGCTGGCTGATCAAACCGCCTACGCCCAATTCCCACATTACAATTCTCGTGATGGATTGAAATTGCGGGGCATAGGTATTGCCGCTGGTCAACTGCTGATCTTGGGTGTTTTCTTGGAAACTGGTCACCAGCACTTGCGATGGCTGCGGCTGCGTGAAGCGTTGGGAGCCGGTGGTCGTGCCGGATACTTCCACGTCAAACACCGCCATGCCCGTGCGGCTCACCGGCACATCGCCCGCTGTCCATGACTCATCAGGGTTGACTGTCGCCAGCCTGCCGTTGACATAACCCTGGCTGGCTGGATCGCTCACATAGCCTTGCACGGTGACGGTTGGCTGGCCCAACT
>Ga0164241_10003758_pt1 | contig 15053 bp, 16 predicted proteins | sample OricomyardsoilBY_FD_108780 | JGI IMG/M metagenome (GOLD analysis project Ga0164241, IMG submission 108780) | Backyard soil microbial communities from Emeryville, California, USA - Original compost - Back yard soil (BY) | ecosystem: Environmental > Terrestrial > Soil > Unclassified | place: USA... | reverse complement strand
CACATGGCGGAGCTTGCCGATCAACCCGAAGAGCTCAAAAAGCAAATACTGGATCTGAAAAACCGAGTCGGAATCGACTTGGCGGTCTACGAGCTGAACGGCCGGCTTTTGGGCACGACCAAGCAGCCACCGCTGCCGCCGATCGACGCGGATGAGACGGGGCGCTTGCTGCGCGAAGGCACGGTGTTCGGCCGCGGGTGGGGCGTCGTGCTCGAACCGAAGACCGATCGCAATCCAGCCCGCTACGCGACGATGCGCTACAAGGCGCCTGAGTGGCCAGTCAGCTTGATGCTGCGCCAAGCTGCCGTTGCGTTGGTCGTGTTGGCCTTGGTTTCGATTCCGCTCGCGCGTTCGGTCACCGCGCCGTTGGCAGGCTTGACCAACTTGGCGCGTCGCTTCGGCAAGGGCGATCTCACTGCGCGCTTTAGCTCGCGTCGTCGCGACGAGATCGGCGCGCTCGGGCGCGCGTTCGATGACATGGCCGATCGCATTGCCACTCTGCGTCGCTCCGAGAAGGAGCTCTTGGCCAACGTCTCGCACGAGCTGCGTACTCCTCTTGCTCGCATTCGTTTGGCCCTAGAGCTGGTGACGGACGGAGACCGCGATAAAGCCAGCAGCTACTTGACGGACATCGGTGAAGATTTGGCCGAGCTCGAGCGTTTGCTGGACGACGTGCTGAGCGCCGCGCGGCTCGATCTCGCGCGTGATTCCGCTGGTGATGCGCTCCCGCCACTGCATTTCGAGAATTTGTCCGCGCACACTCTGGTCGAGGCCGCGGCGAATCGGTTCTTGGTGCGCTACCCCGAGCGTCCGTTGACCTGTCACATCCCGGCCGATCTGCCAATGCTCGAGGCAGACCCGGTGCTACGCCGCGTGTTCGACAATCTACTCGATAATGCGCGCAAGTTCTCGGAAGCGCCGGTCGAGCTCAGCGCGCGCGCGAGCAGTGACGGCGAGCACTTGGTGGTCGAGGTGGCCGACCGCGGCATCGGCGTGTCCGGGGATGATCAAAAGCGCATTTTCGAGCCGTTCTTTCGTAGCGATCCGAGTCGCACGCGCGCAACCGGCGGTGTTGGCTTGGGGCTAGTCGTGGTGCGCCGCATCGTAGAGGCCCATCACGGAACGATCGAGGTGCAAAGCGAGCTCGGAGTGGGCAGCCGTTTTTCGGTGACGTTGCCGCTGTCGCAGCCACCGTCTCCCCCGCAATCGACGCGCCTCGCCGTGGCTTGATGCTGAGCCACGTGCGCTCTTCGTGGCCGAGTCACTCGACGTAACAGTCGCCGCGCCTCGCGAGCTTGGCTGGGGCCGTGCCAAGCGTCGTGGTCTCCGGCTCTCACGTACGAGCGTGCGCTATGTGCCGGTCCTCGCCTCGGCTTCGCTCGCGACCAAGCTTGCGGGACGCTCGATCTTCGAGCGTCCCCACACGTTGATTGGTGTGCTCGAGTCGGGCCAAAAACCTACGCCTTGGCGCCGGCCTTTTCCTTCTTCTTGGCCTTCTTTTCTTTCACGGTGAGCTTGGGCTTATTGGTGGTCTTTGCCTTCTCTTGGCCTTTGGGCATTTTGCAAACTCCCTGCGCATGCCGAATTTGGTGCGCAACATCTAACTACTCCTTGTCGCGCGTCTCTGGAAGGGCAGAAAATCAGCGCTCAGTCAGCTTGCCTGCGAGTCGGGCGAGGGATTTGCCATCCATGTCCGAAACCAAGGCGTAGCCCAGGTCATGGTCTTGCCAGAGCAGGACGTTGTACCCGCGGGCGGCGGCGCTGGTTGCGGAGCGCTCGCCTATCGCTTGGTCCGTGCGTGCGGGAAAGCTCAGATCCTGGCTACGAAACACGAACAAACTGGCTACATGTAGGCGATGCTTGAAGATGAACGTCGCTGCTTTTCGGTCGACGAACAGCGCGATGGCCCCGCCTTCGAGCGGGAATTCTTCGTCGCCGCTGAACTGCAGCACCGGGGCGAAGTCGAGCTTGCCCGCGAACCACGGCTTGACCTGGTGAATGCCGCCACTCTCAATCTCGATCGGGTGCTGCGCGTAGAGCACGCGTAGGTGGTCGTTGATGGCTTCGTCGATGAGCGACGGACGGGCCCCAGCTGGACCTCGCACGAGCAGCATTGCCAACAATGCCGCCGCCAAGCCTGGCAGCACCAACGTTGCCCACCGGCCGATGCGGCGTCGCTGAACGCTCTTGCCGTCTTTTGCCCCAGTCGTGGACGCCGTGAGCGAATCGCGCAGCGCCGCAGGCAAGGCGAATCGCGGGCGCAATTCCAGCGCGTGCTCGAGCGCTCGCTCGCGTTCGAACAGATCGCGGCACTGGCTGCACGTCTGCAGGTGTGCGGTAAAATGAGCGTTTTGCGGCTCAGCGAGCCGACCGCGCACGGCGTCGAGCAGCTGATCCCGCGTTCGCTCGCAGTCGGTCATTTGGCGTACTCCTTCAGTGTTTCCCGGAGCGCGGCGCGAGCTCGCGCCAGTCGCGACTTGACCGTACCGACTGCGGTGTCCATCACGCTGGCGATCTCGGTCTCGGTGAAGCCCTCCAAGTCGAGCAGGACCACGCTGCGCGCATCGTCCGAGAGTCGGTTCAATGCCGCCTCGATGTCGCGCGCGACGAAGCCACGCAAGCGATCGATCTCGATGTCTCCGCGCAGCCAATCAGTGTCGCCGCTGCTTTCGAGCTCGCAGTCTTCGCGTCCCGTCAGCGGGAGCTTGCGTTGGCGTCGTTTGGCGTCCAAAAACGTGTTGCGCAAGATTCGGAAGAGCCACGCTCTCAGATTCGTGCCGACGACGAACGAGCTGTGGGCGTTTAGGGCGCGGGTGAAGGCGTCCTGTACCAAGTCCTCTGCTTCGCCCGGATCACGACACAGGTAGCGCGCGAAGTTGTACAAAGCGTCGGCTTGCGCCAAGAGTTGTTCCGCAAAGGGCGGTTCGCTCCGGGGCGCTTCGCGACGCATGCCTTCGGCGTACCAGTGCACGCTGGCGTCCCGCAAGTGCGGTGCCGAATCGACGCGTCTCGTGCCTGCATAACCGCGGTTCAAACGCTCGATCAACGCCGGGAGCCGCAAAAGGTTCCCTGGAAAAATTCGCCAATAGAACCTGAATTCTTCGGAACGGTGGCGCGCTTGTTTCCGTTGGCAAGACATGAAAATGCAGCAAAGAAGAGAGCTGTTGCGGCTGCTCGGTGTTTCCGGCGTTACCTTTGCGTCCGGCCTTTGGGGGTGCGCGACCGGATCTGCCGCAGCGACGGCGGGCCACACCGCCACAGCGACTGCGACCCCGACCCCCAACGAACCCTTACCTCGAGATTTCTTCTTCCTGCAGCTCTCCGATACCCATTGGGGCTATCAGGGCGCTGCAAATCCAGAGGCCGACCGCACCTTGCGCGAGACCATCGCCACCATCAACTCGGTCGCGATCAAGCCAGAGTTCGTGATCTTTACCGGTGATTTGACGCAAACCACCGATGACCCCGCGCAGCGCCGCGCGCGCATGAAAGAGTTCAAGAGCATCGCGTCCGAGCTGGCCGTGAAAGAAGTTCGCTTCATTCCCGGTGAACACGACGCTTCGCTCGATGGTGGGGAAGCTTATCGGGAATTCTTCGGTGAGACACACTATGCCTTCGAGCATCACGGAGTGTACTTCTTGGCGCTCGACAATGTGTCGCAACCTGGGGCGACGCTAGGTGAAGCTCAGCTCGCTTGGCTCGAACGAGAGCTGGCAAAAATCCCCAAAGCTTCGGCCCTGGCCGTATTCGCTCATCGCCCGCTGTTCGATCTGTATCCGGATTGGGAATGGTCGACGAAAGACGGCGCGCGTGCCATCGAGTTGCTCGCGGGGCGCCCGAACGTGAACGTGTTTTACGGGCACATTCACCAACAGCACGAACAGCGCACGGGCGCGATCGTGCACCGCGCGGCGCGTTCGCTCGTCTTCCCGCTGCCGGCACCAGGGTCAGTCCCGAAAAAAGCACCGCTCGCGTGGGACCCACAGAGCCCCGATCACGGACTCGGATATCGTGAGGTGGATCGCGAACGGGAAGCGCTACGGGTGCAAGAACGCCCGTTCAAGACGAGTTGAGCGCGGCGGGATGCGTGCTCCGTCGATGTTAAGCGCGCTTCATAACTGCGCATCGCCAGTCTTTTCACCCGCAACGCGACGCCGAAGGCTAGGACGAGACGAGGCGTGGCGCGTGACCATCAACCCAATTCCAAAGCTCGCTGGAAATGCCCCATACTGCGCGGCCCGATGACCTACCGAGCTGCTGACACTCGTTACCAAAATATGCGTTACAACCGAGCTTCGCACAGTGGGCTCAAGCTGCCTGCGGTGTCGCTCGGGTTGTGGCACAACTTTGGCGGTGTCGATACGTTCGAGAACGCGCGCACGATGCTGCTGCGCGCGTTCGATCTGGGCATCACCCATTTCGATTTGGCGAACAACTACGGTCCACCCGCGGGTTCAGCGGAGCTGACCTGTGGACGCGTGCTGCAAGAAGAGCTGCGTGCTCACCGCGATGAACTCGTGATCTCGAGCAAGGCGGGCTACGGCATGTGGCCCGGACCGTACGGCGAATGGGGCTCACGCAAATACCTGATCGCGAGCGCCGACCAGAGCCTGAAGCGACTTGGGCTCGACTACGTCGACATCTTTTATAGCCACCGCTTGGATCCAGAGACACCGCTCGAGGAAACCATGGGCGCGCTCGATCAACTCGTGCGCAGTGGCAAGGCGCTGTACGTCGGAATTTCCAACTATCCCGCCGAAGAGACGCGGCGCGCGGCAGGCATTTTGCGCCAGCTCGGCACGCCGTGTCTGATTCACCAGCCCGCGTACAGCCTATTCAACCGTTGGATCGAACCAGAGCTGCTGTCGGCGCTCAGTGACGAGAAGATGGGCTGCATCGCCTTTTCACCGCTCGCTCAGGGGCTCTTGACCGACAAATACTTGAACGGCATCCCCACTGACTCGCGGGCGGGCAAAGAGCACGGCTTCTTGCGTCCGGAACAGGTCACTGCCGAGAAGCTTGCGCAGATCCGCGAGCTCAGCGCGATCGCCAGCGCACGTGGGCAAAAGCTCGCTCAAATGGCGATCGCTTGGGTGCTCCGTCACCGGGGAATGACCTCGGCGTTGATCGGCGCGAGCAAGGTTTCACAAATCGAAGACGCGGTGGCTGCGCTCGCGAATGCCGAATTTTCAGCCGCGGAGCTCGCACGCATCGACGCTATCGCGCCCGTTTGAGGCGGCGCCTCGGGTGGGCTCAGCCGCCGACGCTGGCCCGCTGAGCGATCGCGCGTTCGAACTGGTCGGGATACTCGAGCAATTGGCTGGCGCGCTCGTTGGCCAGCTCGGCCAGTTTGCCGCGCTGTCGGCCGAGCGCGCATTGCAAGTACATCGCTTCGCGCAGCAGCGGCACGAGATCGGTCGCGCAGCGCTTTTGCCAAGCTTCTTCGGTCTGCGTTTTCTGATCGACCGACCCTTCGAAGTCGATCATCAACAGCTCGAGCGGAGTCGGGCAAACGATCAGATTGTGCAGTTCCGCGTCGCCGTGCGCAAGGCCGCCGGCTTGAAGGGCCAAGTGCTTGGCAAGTGCGTCCTCGCACAACTTCCAGAGTCCGATCGCGGACGCGATCGGTAGCTTTTCCGCAATCGCAATGTTGGCCGTCTGCGGTTCTGCGTCGAACGGTGACAGGCGCGTGTACGGCAGGCCCGGCAACAAGCAGCTGCGAAAGGTGTTCGGCGTGTGCCCGATAGGTAGCGGGATGTCGATCAGCGCGGCCGCGCGCGTGTGGTTGTCGAACTCGTCTTTCGTGTCGCCGTGCATTTGGCCCGGAAAGTACGACTTACGAAAATGCAGCGGATACTGGCCGGCGAGCGGAAACGTGGCTCGCGTCTCGGCACTGGCGATGACTAGGTCGCCAGACATCAACATCATCTTGCCGACCTGTCGCTTGGCGACGGTCCTCACCACGTAGTCGCGCTGTGGAGGTGTGTCGATGAAGGTGAGATACTCCCGCGAGAGCAACACGGAGTGCCTTGGAGAAACCGGGATCAGTCGCTCTTCATCCATCGCGCGCTGACCCTCCCAGATGCGCCGGCTCGCGGCAAGCTGGCGCCGAGTTTCGCGCGATCGAACCGAGCTTCTGCGTACGAAACGCGTATTCGGCTGCGCGCTCGGCATCGCCACATCAGTCCGGAAACAGTCGCGGAAACACTCGCGAGAGTAGCGATTGGTGTGGCTGAGTGAGCTGCCGCCTGTCACGACCGGACATTGGCACACACGGGAGACTGGCAATGATTTATCGCGTCTCGCGCGTCTCGATCTTCACTACTCGGTATTTTCTGTCACGTTTGAGAGTATGCCGTCTTCAAATTCGGAGGCGCGTGTGCGCGCCGCTTTGCTGGCACTGATGGCGTCTTCTCTCTGGGCGTGTGCGACCGCGATCGACAATGCACCACCGGATAGTCAGCGCTCGCAAAACGAAACCGGGGGAGACGCGAGCGCAGGCAGCGGCGCAGACGCGAACGCCGGAGCTCCAGCGGTTGCAGGAGGCGGCGGAGCACCCGGCGCAGCTGGCAGTGGCACGAGCGGCGCGCCGCACAGCGGCGGCGCGCCGAGTTCGGGCGGCAGCGCCGGCAAAGCAGGTTCCGGTAGCGGCGGGAGTGGTAACGCGAGCGGCGCGGGTAGCGCCGGCAAAAGCGGTGCGAGCAGCGCGGGCGCGAGCAGCGCGGGCGCGAGCAGCGCGGGCACGAGCGCCGGCGGGTCGAGTAGTGCGGGCACGACCAGCGCCGGCAGTGCCGGGTCGAGCGCAGCGGGTTCGAGCAGTGCAGGCACGAGTAGCGGCGGCGCCGGCTCAACCGCAACGTGTGACGCTGCGCACGCCGTGGCGACGGTCACGACGAGTCAGTTGTATACGGGCAAAGCGAACGACTGCGTGCGGTTGAAGGTCGACACGTCGTGGTCCGTGATCAACGTGCAGCTTCAGCCGCAACCCGGAACCCAAGCCTACCCCGTGCCGTTCTCGTTCTTCAGCTGTGGCGGCAATGGTACCGGCTCACTTACCGGCGACTATCAGAACGCGGTGATCAAATCGGGAGCAAACCCGGGCTGTGATTATTTCGTGCAATTCGGCGGTGGCGAAACGACGATTAAGGTGACTTACTATGATTGATCCGCCATCGTCGTACCTCTGCCTATGCGCTACTTTGCCTTGAAATTTCAGTCGATCTTGGTTGCGGCCGTGAGCGCCGCGGGTCTCATCGTCGCTTGCTCGAGCACTGACGGTGGTTCGGGAAACGCAGCGGGCGCTCCCAGCACGGGTAAAGCGGGGGCGAGCTCCGCGGGGGCGAGCTCCGCAGGCGCGGCGAACACCGGAACGGCCGGCAGCTCGAGTGCTGGTAGCTCCGCGGCGGGAGCGGGTACGGCAGGCGCTCCCGGCGCTGGTTCGGCCGGCGCAGCGACCACAGCTGGAGCCGGTGGCACGACGGGCGGTTCAGCGGGTGCGGCGATGGGCGGTTCGGCCGGCGCAGGCGTCGCGGGCGCACCAGCCGGTGGCGCCGCCGCGTGTCCCGCGGATGCCACATTCTGCTCGGGCTTCGAGGTGACCACGCTGCCGACCGGCGCGGTCTACAAAGTGAACGCGGCGCCGGGTGAGTGGACCCGTGATTTCGAAGTCGATACCACCGTGTTCCACGGCGGAAAGTCTGCTTTGCGCGTGAAGTCCGGTTCGGAAACCGGCACGTCCGGAAGTGCCTACCGCATGTTGGCGGTGCCCGCGCCGTCGGGCGCGTTTTGGGTGCGCTTTTACATCCAGCAAACCGAGCTCGACCTCGGTGGCAACGACCACAACGTGTTCGCGAGCGGCGCCGCGAGTGATGAACCCAACGCGGCCTCTATCGAGTTCGCGGAGGACGTCGGCATTGCCTTCAACACGTCGGACGCCGTGCGCTGGCCGATGGACTACGGGCGCCTCACTTCTGGCGGCACGAAGCCGTACACCTTGCCCAAGGGCATGTGGCACTGCATCGAGATTTCGTTCGATGCCCAGGCCCGCGAACAGCAGCTGTTCATCAACGGCATGCAGCAGATCGACGCCAAGGATTATCCCGCGGCAAGCGCTGTGAGCGGTGGCCTCAAAAACTTCAAGTTCGGCTTCAATCAGCTGCACGGTCCCGCGCGCAAAGTCTGGTACGACGACGTAGCGGTCGCCCCGACCCGCATTAAGTGCCTATAACTGCAGGGTGCGACCCGCTCACATCCTCGCTGCGTTCGCGATCAGCGCGCTGATCGCCTGTGGGAGCCAATCATCGGCGCCCACCGCCGCGGCGGTGGGCGGAAGCTCGGGCCGGTCGAGTGGAGGAGCCGGCGCGCCGAGTAGTGCTTCCGGAAGTGGTGGCTCGTCGTCCGGTGGAGTAGTCGCAGAGGCCGGTTCCCCAAGTTCAACCGCGGGCGCGACTCACGGCGGAAGCGGAGGCGGGAGTACGGCAGGCGCGGACGGGGTGAGCACGATGCCCGGCGCTGGCGCTGGCTCGGGCAGCGCGGGAAGCGCGGCCGCGGCCGGTAGCGGGGGAAGCGGCACCGTTGGCGTCGAAAAGGGCGCGGAAAGCAAGCTGCCCGGGGCCGGCGTGACGATCGTTTCCTACGGCGGCTACCTCAACGGCGAATCCTTTCAACAAGACGGCATCGTTACCCACGAGGGTTATCAATACGTCGCGTTCTGGAACACCGCGCGCCACGTCGTGCTGGCGCGCCGGCAACTACCGAGCGGAACCTGGGCCGCGCTCGAGTTCACCGACTACACGAACACCGAGGGCGATGCGCACAACACCATCTCGATCGGGATCTGCCCGGGCGATGGCACGCTGCACCTTGCGTTCGATCATCACGGGAGCACGCTGCACTATCGTCAGTCGATGACAGGGCTGCTCGCAAGTTCGAGCAGCGTGCCCTGGGCGAACGCGAGCTTCTCGGCGGTGAGCGATCACTTGCTCGGCACGAGCGCGCTCACCAAAGTCACTTACCCGCGCTTCGTGACCGAGCCAGACGGCAAAAAGATGCTGTTCGAAGCGCGCATCGGTGAGAGCGGCAGTGGCGACGAGCGGCTCTGGGAGTACGACTCGGAAAGCCACGCCTGGACGTCGATCGGCGAATACATCAACGGCACGGCGAGCAGCATCAACGCTTACCCGCACGGCTTGTCGTACGCGCGCGGCGGAACTCGCTTGCACGTCTCGTGGTGCTGGCGCGAAACCAGCAACGCCGCAACCAATCACGACCTGCTCTACGCCTACAGCGACGACCACGGCCGGACTTGGAAAAACAACGCCGGCACCGACATCGCGAAGAGCGGCTCTTCGTCGATCAAGCGTGACTCGGCCGGGCTCAAAGTGTGGTCGATCGGCCAAAACCGCGGCTTGATCAATCAAGAGCACATGGCCGTCGATGCCGCGGGCAGAGTGCACGTCTTGCTCTCGCATTTGCCCGACGCGCAAGCCGACGATTCGAATTTCGACAACGCGCGCACCAAGAGCCAATACTTTCACTACTTCCGCGATGCCGCGGGCACCTGGAGCCGCAACGCGATGACGTTCCCCGCGCAAGCCGCGTTCCGCGGGAAATTGGCGATTGCCGCGAGTGGCAACGTGTACGCCGTGTTACCGGACATGCGCATTGCCGCAGCTTCTGCCGCGCAAGGTTTCAAGCTTTGGTCGCTGCTCGCAAACAATGACGCCGGCAAGTATTTTTCGGACCCATTGATCGACACGGCCCGGCTCGTGAGCGACGACACCTTGTCGATCTTTTACCCTCGCAAGAATTCAAGCGACATTTACGTGCTCGACTATCGAATCCACTGACGGTTGCCAGCCGCGTCGTTGACACGGCGCACGATCTGCGAGATGACGCCCCCCGATCGAGTCGAGATCTCGGGGAGTTCCTAAATGAACATCGTCAATCGTTTGAGCAGCATCATGTCGGTTGCGGCGCTGAGCGCCGTGTTGTGCCTCTCCTGCGCCTCCACGCCCACGTCGGACATCAAGGTGCATTCCGCCGCGGACGCGAAGGCGAACATCGGCGCGTACAAATCTTACGCTTGGGACCTCAACGCGGGCGTGATTCAAGATCGCACCGGCGCGTGGACGCCCAAAGACATCGACGTGCAGTCCGAAGTGCAGTTCCTGATCGACAAGAAGCTGCGCGATCGCGGCATGACCCAAGCTCAAAGTGCACCAGAGCTCATCGTTTCCGTCCTGATCCTGGCTGACGTCAAAGAGCTGGAGCAGATGAAGGACAAGCACGGTGAAGTCGTCGGCAGCCTGGATCCCGTCGGCAAAGGTGCGCTCGTCGTCGAACTGGTCGACAGCCAAACCGGCAAAACCGTCTGGCTCGGCGCCGCCGAAGGTGACATTCGCGGCAGCAACACCACCGACGTAGCGAAGAAGCGCCTGGCCTACGCCGTCGACGAAATGTTCGCCAAACTGCCGAAGTGAAAGCTTACGGATTCGCGGTCTTGCACAGCGCCAAGTAGGCGGCCTCGTGCAAGCCCGCGATCACGATCGCGTGCTCGGTGAGCAGAGCCTGCTCGGCCGCGGTCCAGAACGCGGAAGGCGTTCGGACCGCGCCGCGCCGGTGTGCCGCGCCGAGCAACGCGCCGAGATGGCGCGCGAGCTCCGGCAGCTCTTCAGGCTGCAAGCGTGACAGATCGAGTTTGTCTTCTTGCGGCAACAAGCGCCGGACGAACAAACTGAAGTCGTCCAATTCGGTCGTGCCCAACATGCGCGGCGGGTGGACCAAACAAGCGCGCGTCGCGCGCAACACCCGCTCCGCGGGCGAAAGCGGCGGCACGGGCTGCGGTGCATCACCCAGCAACGCCTGCGCTGCCGGAACGCCCTGCGCCTTCATGTCGAAAATCCAGCGACTATCCGGCTCGCCCTTGCCGCGCGTCAGCACTGCAATGCGCAGCACGCCCAAACTCCCAGTGCCGGCGATTCGAAACGCGACATCTTCGACCACGAAGTGATCGCGACTCTGCGCCCGCGCCGGATCGAGCCGCTCGACGTACCGCGCGAACGCCGCATGCGCCTTGCCGACCAACTCCTGCGCCAAATCCTGATAGCGCTCCCCGCGCACGAAACGCCGCCCAGTCGCCGTGCGCTCGGTCCGGCGATCGAGCAAATCCTTGTGCGTCCGCCGATCGACCTTATCGAGCAATCGCCGCACCGGTGGCGGCATATCCTTCACCGTGCGCCCCTCGCACAGCGCCGGCACATAACCCTCCAGGATTGCTGAGCACAGCCGCACGCTCTGCCGCCCATCCGAGCCGATCTCCCGCCCCCCGAGAATCACACTCGTGAGCAAGCGCACAACGTCCCAACGAAACGGCCCCACGATCGCCTCGTCGAAATCATTGACGTCGAACACCACCGCCTCACTGCCGCGCCCATCCTCACTGCGAAACGCGCCAAAATTCTCGAGGTGAGCGTCACCCACCAACCAACCCTCGCCATCGGGCCCAGCCGCGAGCTCCGGATGCCCCGCGAGCAACTCGTAAAATAGCGCTGCAGCCCCGCGCAGATAGCTCAACGGCGAAGTCGTCATCCGCGCAATCTTGCGCGAAAGCATCGCCGGAAACGCCGCCGTCGCTGCGCGATCGCGCGCTAGCTGTCGCTCAGCGCAAACCAGCGGATGAGGGTCGAACATTTCTCGAAGATACCTTGGTTGCTCCCGCGCGTGTCGTCGCGTTGCGGCCGGACGTGCTCGGCCCTCCGGGCCTCCGCGCGCCCGTGGCCCTCAAGGCCGGACGCGGCGCCCAAGCCCGCCGCGCTCGGCCGAGGGCATAACGGCCGAGCCGCTCGCCGAGAGGGGGAAGATCGCATTGAGCGATGGCTTACAACGCGCTTGCCGCTGTTGAGACTGTTCAGGGCAACTGGGTCTCGTGACTTTCGCATCGCCCGTGGCGGTGATCTCGAATTGTAGCGAGCCCGTGCCGCTGCCGTCCGCAAAACCTCGTACGACTCACCGCGCCGCAAAGGGGCGCAAGTCCCGACTATCTCACTGCCCTTTGTCGCGGAACCGTATTGCCACTCGGACGTCAGCGACGCCCCGCTCCCTTTCTTCCAGACACAGAGGCGCTCGCTTTGCGAGTCTCCTATTTCTTGCCCCGGCGGCAACAGCACGATTCTACTCACCACGGGTTGCTCTTTGCTGAAGTTGCAGAACGCAAAGTGGAAGACACCGTGCGCGTCTGGAGGTGTGATTTCTATCGCTGGCTCGGAGCACGGGACGGGAATAGCGTTGACGCTCATCGGCTGCGATGAGCTCACCTGGCTGCAGCCTGCGAGCAACGCTATCCCAGCTAGTACTAGCGAGGAGTTCAAGCGCATCTCTCTAGGCTGAGCCGAGGCAGTTTCGCCGTCAACTCAGTGGCTGCACCCACCTGTTCGGTGAAGGTACAGGCCATGGGTGGCCTTCTCAGTGAACAGTTCATTGCCTGCGCCAGTGGGTGACAGCTGCAAGCCGCAATCGTGTCCGCGAGCGTGCGCTGCGAGTAGTTCGGAAAGCATGAGCAGCGCTTCACCGTCGCCCTCGATCAATACCAAGTCGTCCAGCAAGCTGATGCTAATTCGGTGTCTTTTTCGGCAATCAACGTCATCAGGGTTCATCAGGGCTTTCCTTCAAAAAGAGTGGCAACCAACCTGGGGCGATGTGCGATTGGTGCAAACTTTCACTCAATAACCTAAATGCCAGCCACCATCTCATCTTCGCGTTTGGTCGGATAGAATTGCTTCTTGCTAGGTACAGTTCTCCGCACCATCAATGACTTGGATATTTTTCATCTGACAACGCTAGGCGTTCCGAGGGGGCGCGAAATGATCAAAGTCAAAGCGGGCAAATCGTCGTTGATTCTTCCGGCACAACAACGATGTCTGTTTTTGGTGCCGAAGCCCGCCACTCTGGCATGAGGTCCTCGATATGTCGGTGCAGGAAAGTCTGCCCAGATTCGAGCTGCTCCGCGACCCGAGCAAGGAAGGTTGCCACGAGTCTGAGTTGCGACGGGCTCATCGCGAAGCTCACCTCTCGCATCTGCAACAACCCGTACTGCTCGTTCACAACCTTTTCTGAATAGCCGTAGATCATCGGTGTCTCCGCAACGAACGGTGGGCCATGGTGGTAGTAGTTATGAGCCCTCGCCTACGCGCTGTTCGATTGGCGGAAGAAGAAGCCGAGTGTCGCGAGCTCTTTGAGTTGGCTTTGGCGATGCCGCGATGGACGTCCGCACAGAACGGGTTTACATGACCGATTTTGTAAGCTCATCAGCGACGTTTTGTTCGTGATCCTTTAGGCTGGCCGCCGTTCCGTTGGCGATCAAGGTAACCTGCTTGGCTTCTGCGAGTGACATCGCAAAAACGCTCCTCAGCATCCGAATTGAATCGATCTCGCCAAGGCCATCCGCCTTAGCTGTCCGATAGACTTCGCATGGCTGAATCCCTCCCATTCGCTGCCGTTCATACTTGTTGAACTCCCTCATAGCCCAAATACCTTGGTCAGACGTTCATTGGTCCACCGCCGAGAGCGGCGGGCGCTTCCATTGTGCCCGGAGAAAATCCCTGGCGCAGCAGCATTTCACGCAGCGCAGTGTTTGTGAATTCCGCTCCGACGAGTTCGAGTTCTTTTGCCCCAAAGGCCCGTGCCACGGCTGAGGCTTGCGTGCGGAACCCCGAGAGCAGTCGAACGCCACTTCCGGGACTATTGATACTGAAAATACCTGCCGTGAGCCGCTCCCCTGTAAACGAGCAAATCCAACTATTCCCGGAGTCTCGAACGCGACGGTCTCACCCCCGATGAAGGCTCTCACGGCCGCCCGCCCTAGACCTAGCGCCCGAAGGGCACTTACCCGCGCCGCCAGCGCCGCGAGACCACCTCGCGCAAGAGCACAGAAGCTCCGCAGCCCGTCAGCGAGGAGCATGCCGTTTCCAACCAGCCAGTACGCCTCCTTATAAGCGTCAGCCGCGGACTTATTGGGACCAAAGGCAGCATCTGGATCAGGCGCACAAGCTGGATCGCAAGCGACCGCGCCCTTGTTTCCTCGAAGTGCATCCGGAACGCCCAAATCTGGCGCTGCCAATTCCGTGAGCCCTCCTCGGTTGTTCACGCTCGCGCCTGCTGGCGTATCGCGCCCACCCATCCCGCCCTTCGGTGCGGCCGTCGGCGCCGCGACACGCTCCGTAAATCCCGCACTCCCATCCCCAATCGAGGGCATGAGCGCCGAAGTCACCGGATTCAACGCGCCAATCCCAAGTCCCCCCGCGATCGCTCCGAAGCCCACACCAAAACCTTGGAGCGTCGCGATCCCCGTGGCCGCTCCGCCCGAGCCCGTGATCGTCGTGGTGCCCTCGCCACCATTGGCCATGAACTCGGATGGCTGCTCCCGCGTGTAGCGTCGAGCTACGGCCGGACGTGCTCGGCTGCGTTGCAGCCTGCGCGCACCCGTGGCCCTCAATGCCGGACGCGGCGCCAGAGCGCGCCGCGCGCGGCCGAGGGCATAACGGCGGCCTCCGCCGTGCGGCTAGCTTGATTCCGACTCTGTGCAGGACGTCGATCACTTCCGATCTGCTGTTATTGGTGTCCGCTGACCTGCTGAATCGAGTGTCTTAATCGCACGATGATGGAGATTGAATCAATCTACGTGGAAGTACTACCTGGGATCGAGGCATCATCGCGAATATATGCGTTAACGAATTGTTGTAGCGAATCTGCGACTCTTACCGAGTCATTTCCTGCCGCGAGCACAATTGTTTGGTCGACGAGTGAGATCCCGAATTCGACCGAATGAAGAAGATAGTCAGCAAATAATAAGGCGGGGCCCCATGAGCCGGCCTCTGCGATTTCGGCGATGCGAAGTTCTTCTATGCTCCAGAATCGGATATGGCGAGTTGTCCCTCTTTCTAAGACCTCATTTGCGTCAGAGCCGTTGCAGGTCTGGAGCAATCTCAGAAGAGGGCGACGAATTTCAATGCCTGTGGCGAAAGCGTAGAAGGTGCGGCTTTTTCCAAGCTCCGTCT
>Ga0164241_10003757_pt1 | contig 15057 bp, 12 predicted proteins | sample OricomyardsoilBY_FD_108780 | JGI IMG/M metagenome (GOLD analysis project Ga0164241, IMG submission 108780) | Backyard soil microbial communities from Emeryville, California, USA - Original compost - Back yard soil (BY) | ecosystem: Environmental > Terrestrial > Soil > Unclassified | place: USA... | reverse complement strand
GTCTGGCATCGTAGCCCTCATCCCCCGCCCTTCTCCCTCATGGAGAAGGATGTTTAACACGACATCTAACATCAATTTACGAAAATACCCCGTAATATTGAGTTGTTCTTCTCTCGCCCTGAGGGCTGATGGATTAGCCCAAATCCTGTTTTAGATGTTTGGCAAAGGTATTGATTAAGAGGCCGTTTGAAAATTTGACATCGGACTCGATTTGCTATATATAGGCGGCGGGCGCACACACGGGGGCGTCCCTACGACATCCGGTGATTCGGGATTTTAAACGGGGTGATTTGACTGACGAACGTTCGTAATCCTCTGATTCGTAGGGGTGTGGCGTGCCAAACCCTTGTGCCACCCCGTTAACCTACGCTGCGACCTATACGGACGCCTCATGAGGCGTCCTCTTTTCTTCATTCTCCGTCGGCGTAGCGCGCCTCATGCCCGTCCGATGAAAATTCAAATGGCCTCTATGAACCTAGTAAAGTTTTGCGGATTAGCGGTTGCCACGGAAACCCTACGGCACGACAGGCAAGGACAACGGAGTCTCCCGACTGATAACGGCGGGGATGGTGTGAATCACGCTGACATCATCAATTCAGAGCGTCAACACCCCACATCATCACCCCAGTTTCTTCCCCAACGCCGTCGCCAATTTGACCTCTCCGGCGGGCTGGATTTGAATCGTCGGTGTGCCGTGCCAGTCTGCGAACGCCCGCAGGGTCTTCGCCAAATCATTGACCAGAGTCGCGTCGGCCTTCACCCCGTCCTCAAGGTGAATCGCCTTGATTTCGAGGCGTTTTTCGGCGCGATGGGCTTTCGGGTCAAGTCGCCCGACGATTTTGCCATTGTGTAGAATCGGCAGGGTGAAGTAGCCGTATTTGCGCTTGGGTTGCGGGGTATACACCTCGATTTTGTAATCCATCCCGAACATCCCCATTAGACGTGACCTGTCCCAGACCACCGGGTCAAAGGGTGACAGTAAGGCCGTCCGTGTCGCGGTGATTTCACCGTCTATGATGCGCTGTAAGGTTGGGAGGGTGTCACGATGGGCATACCACGGGGCAGAATCACCTTCAACGGTCACGGGGACGGCTTCACCGGATTGGAGTAGCGCCTTGAGTCCAGCTTGCGCGTCAACTTTTTTCAGCCGGAAGTAATCCGCAATCCACGCCACGGGCGTGACGCCCAACGCCAATAACGTTTGCGATACCCATCGCTGATAAATGTCCGGCAAGTCCGGCGTTTTCTCGTCATCCCACGGGTGGACGCGCTCTTGCAGGTCGTAAATTCGCTGGAATCCCTCGCGGCGAGCGACCATCAACTCACCCATATCAAAGAGGTATTCCAGCGCGACCTTCTCGACTTTCCAGTTCCACCAGCCGGGTTGATGGTCGGGGGCTTTCTCAAAGTCAGCCGAGCGTACTGCGCCGTTATCTCGCACATGCGCCCGCACCTTATCCACAGTGTCTGGCGTCATATTTCTGCTGAACCACTCACGACTTCCCTCACCGCGCCGATTGAGCATAAAGCGCCGATAATAAGCGAACTCTTCTATCGGCAGGAAACACGCCGCATGTGACCAATATTCAAACAAGTGACCTTCCGCCAGCACATCGGTCAACCAAGATGGGGTATAAGCGCCCAAGCGACTGAACAAGACCAGATATGGGCTGCGATTCACCACGCTAATCGTGTCGATTTGGAGGACATGCAGCCGCCGAATCATGCTGCGGACATCGGCGGGGGTGGTTTTCTTAGGCAGCGAGTCCGTCATGCCCTGAGCGTGTAATAGGGCGGTGCGAGCATGGTCAAGTGTCAGGTGCATGAGGCGCGTCCTTCAAATAAATATGTACGGACGTTCTATTATACTGCATCATTAACCCGATAAAAAGACACTCGTACAAGGATGTCTTTTTATCGGGTCGTCTGGGCATATTTCAACGAGAGGACATAGCAACCTTGTCCGGCGATTTTGAATCACCGGACATAGTTGCGTATCGGGCAGACCTTGTGCGCGTGAATAGGCGCGATATGCAGCAAGAAAATGTTATTGCTGTGGGAGGGCTAACGCTTTCGAGCTACACGCCCGACCAACCACGTCTGATTCGACTGTGAGCGAGATGTTATCGACCTTGATGTTTCCGCCCTTGCTCTTGTTGCGGAGTGTGACGACCAATTTGGTCGGCGCGGTACACGGCGTATAGGGGTCTACGATCAATGTTTCCCAATCTGATGCGGGGGCATCCAAGACCAGACTATGCTTGCTTACACCACTGCTTTCGGTGACGGTGAGCATCAAGATTAAATTGGGATTGGCGTAGGCGGTTTTGAAATCTGCACTCAGGGTGAATGTGTCCCCACTGGAGAAGGTGTGATTGCTCAACTTCACAACTTGTTTGAGCAGTGAATTTTCGTTGGCGCTCCCTTTGAATTGATAATAGCAGCCTACGACTCCGCCGCATTTGCGCTTATCATCGGTGACATTACTGGCTTGCCACTTCTTAGCCAACCCTGCGTTGGAGGCTGTCCCTTGACCGAAATCGCCATTGCCCAATAATTCGAATGAGGTGGCGCTCGGCGCACTAATCCATGCGGTGTTGATAGAGGCTTGACCCACGGCAAGATGCGGCGCAAATCCTGCGCTGGCGGCCACTGCGATACGACTGGCAGCCGTCCCCGCAATACTTGTTGTCGCGGGATTCCAGACGTATTGATCTTCGCGTGTCCACAACTCGTTGTAGTAATCATTAGAGGTGAAGGCCATAAAGAAGCCATCAGCGTCACCGGGCTGGTTTTTGAGGACGATCTCTTCACCGATGTTGAACCGACTGATAATCATCATGTCTTCTTGATACGTTACGACGTCGCGAATATTGTCAAGACGTTCATAAACCACAATACGGGGATTGTAAGCTACGTTTCCACAGGTATGACATTGAGCCGACCCTATCACAAAGGTACGAGTTGAACTGACTGCCACATCAACAGACCATCCGAATCGCGTGCTGTCTGGATATAAACCTGAGATGGTCACTTTGGGGTCTGATGTCCAACTACCACCGACACGACGATACACATACATCGCGCCTTGTTCAATCGCCGCGTCGAGTTCACGGAATGCACCTACGGCCGCTGTCGGCACATAATCTGCGCCATCGATGGCGACATCATACCCAAACCCACTCCCTACGACGACTGGGGCAGAAGCCACACTGGAGTCTAAAGTCCATGTCGCGCCGCCGCTGGTCGAACGGTAAATGTAAGCCGCACCCGTGCCAGCCTCATTCTTGGTAGGTGCGCCGACAATGATGTATGACTCTGACGCGCCGACGCTCACATCCACCGATGCGCCATAGAATTGGTTCGCGGCATCGACGGGGGAGTTCAGGGTTGCAATGCGGCTATAGCAAATTGTTCCCGCGTCGCGCTTAAAGACCGAGACACGCCCTTGATCTGTGAAACCGCCCGCCTTGTCAAAGTAAGGTTCACCGATAACCAGCAGCGCAGCCGCGCCGACACCGGAGGTCGAGAGCGCCTCACCGAAACCTGTACCATTTTGGCTGCCCGCTTGGGTCAAAATACAGTTTGTGGCTTCCCATTGTGCGCCAGTATTGATAAAACGTTCGACGCGCCCTTTGCCGGGGAGATTGGGGCTACCCACAAACATCGGCCAACCGTCGGTTGCGTCGCCAACGGTGATGGCCTCACCAAATTGTCCCGCAGCGCCGGGGGTTGAGGAATGGATGGTCTGAATAAGTTCAGCACGGGGTGATTGAGAAAGTGCGATAGACGTTAGACATAAGGTCATAAGTACCACGATTAGACGAGATTTCACGGCTAAATAACCTTTGATGATATGAGTAGAGACCTTAAGTATACTGATACTTCAATTGATTTTACATGATTAAATCAATTGGATTTGTTGTTCATTTTCTTAATTAAACAAAATAGTTTGATTTCTGTGATTGTAACAAAGACCGCACTGCGCCCTAAAATATGCTATAGTTATGGGCAATCGTACCTCGTGGGCGTATTTCACCATCGCGCCCGATAGGAACACATGGACGCCCGATTATTTTTCGACGCAACCAGCGCGACCTTCGCGCCGGTTGCCCCAGATGCCGCCGCCACTGGCTCGGTAGGTGGTATCTTGTTTTACATCAGCATCGCCATCGGCCTGTCTTTTTTATGCTCGATGCTGGAAGCCATCCTCCTCACCGCGTCCCCCGCCCATATCGAATTGATGATGAATAAAGGTCAGCGTGCTGGTTTCTTGATGCACGGTCATAAAGACAACCTCGAAATCACCATCAGTGCCATCCTGACTCTGAACACCTTCGCCCATACCATCGGCGCGGCTGGCGCTGGCGCTGAGGCCGTCGCGGTTTTTGGAGACGCGCTGTTCGGGGTGATATCGTTCGTGCTGACCATGATTCTGCTCATCTTCTCCGAGATTTTGCCCAAGACCATCGGCGCGAATTATTGGAAACAGCTCTTGCCCGCCGCCGCCTACATCTTACGGGCGATGGTCTGGGTGATGTACCCGTTGCTGGTCGTGCTTGACCGTTTCGCCAAGCTGTTCAGCAATCAAGATGAAGAGCCAACCGTGTCACGGTCTGAACTGGAAGTTCTGGCGAATATCGGTCACGCGGAAGGGGAGATTGACGAGAGTGAAAATCGCGTCATGAAGAACCTGTTGCGCCTGAACGATTTACAAGTCTCGGATGCCATGACGCCGCGCACAGTGATGTTCGCCTTACCCAGCACCATGACGGTGGGCGAAGTCGCGGTCAAACACCGGATTTTGCCCTACTCGCGCATCCCGATTTACGCCGAAAAACTCGACGAAATCGACGGATTTGCCTTGCGGACGGACATCCTGACTCGCCTCGCTGATGATAATGACAGCGTGACGCTGGCGGAACTTAAGCGCCCTTTGCTCTCCATCCCCGAATCGCTGCCGATGGATAAGGCGCTGGATGTCTTGATTAAACAGGGACAGCACATCCTACTCATCTTTGATGAATATGGCGGCACGGCAGGAATCATCACGTTTGAGGATGTTTTCGAGCAGTTGTTGGGCGCGGAAATCATGGATGAAACTGACGATGTGCGCGACACACGCGCCGAAGCAGCCGTGCGTGCGCGCCGCCGCATGGTTGAAATGGGCGTCACCCCTTCAAACCCCGATAAAGGAGATGATTATGGAACAGCCACCCCGCCGAAGCCTGCGTAAAACGACCTCTTCAACATCTGCCCCGTTAGGGGCATCAGACCCCGCGCCGGATGATGGGCTTGTTTTGACCGAGGAAGAACTCCGCGCCCGTTCAATCCGGCGCACCACGCTTGATTCCGTTGAACGCGGGGCAGTCGCCCAAGTCGCCGGAACAGTGGGGAGCGTCGCCGTCGGCGCGGTAGAAGCCCTCGTCACCCGGGTCTTGAAATTGTTGCGCCTCCCGCTGTCCATCATTCTCGGCCTGCTGGTGGTGTATTTCGTGCCGGGCGGACTCGGCCTCATTCTGGGGATTGTGACGGCCTTTGTGGTCGGGGTCGTCGCCAGCGCGATTGTCAATTGGCTTGAACTCCGCGCTTATCGTCGTCAAGTCCGTTAGCGCGTCCCATCGTCATGCGCCGTCTCATGAGGGTAATGCGCTCCCCCCGATTTTGGCTGAGTATCGCGGTAAGTTTGGGGTTGGTCATCGTCGGGTTGGCGCTATGGTTGCTGCCCGACTTGCCCGACATCACCCGTCTGACGGACGGCCTAAAACGTCCCTCGGCGCGGATATTTGATCGGCACGGCACGCTACTTTACGAGATTTTGCCGCCCGAACAGGGGCGTAATACCCCCGTCGCCCTTCACGAAATCCCCGACCACTGCCGCGCCGCCGTCATCGCCACTGAGGACGCTAATTTTTATACCCATAGCGGGGTTGACCCGATAGGGATTGCGCGGGCGGCTTGGATTAATCTGCGCGGCGGGGATTGGGTGGCTGGTGGCAGCACCATCACCCAACAAGTGGCGCGGATGGTCTTCCTCGACCCGACAGACCGGAGCGCCAAACGTAAGCTGCAAGAGATGATTCTCGCCCTGCGGCTGGAGACCACGTACAGCAAAGAGGACGTGCTGGCGCTGTATTTCAATCAAGCCTATTTCGGCAACTTGGCCTATGGCATTGAGGCGGCTGCGCGGGCATATTTCGGCAAATCGACGCCGGAACTCTCGCTGGCTGAGTGCGCGTTGCTGGCCGGACTCCTCCAAGGCCCCGCCATTTATGACCCGCTGAAAGACCTCCCCGCCGCCAAAGCGCGTCAGGCGGTGGCATTGCGCCTGATGACTGAGCGCGGTGACATCAGCGCACAACAAGCCTCCCAAGTCGGTGATGAACCGCTGGCCTTCGCATCCGTCCCGTTCCCGATTCAAGCCCCACATTTCGTGATGGCGGTCTGGACGATGTTGGAACGTGATTACCCAGACCGACTCTATCAGGACGGCTTGGACATCTATACCAGCTTGGATTTGGACTGGCAACAGATGGCGGAGCGCATTGCTATACAGCAGTTGGCTGACCTCAACGACACCACCCGCCCTGATCGTCCGCCCGCCGACGCCGATAGCGCCGCGCTGTTCGCGTTCGACCCACAGACGGGCGAGGTCTTGGCGATGTTGGGCAGCCCCGATTATTTCGACGCGGACATCAGCGGCGCGGTGAACGGGACATTGGCGCTACGGCAGCCGGGGAGTACGCTCAAGCCCTTCACGTATGCCGCGGCGATGAATCCGAATCGCGTTCATCCGTGGACGGCGGCCACCATCGTGGAAGATGTGGCGACGGCGTTCACCACCCGCAAGGGGGAACTGTACATGCCCGCCAATTTCGGGAATGTCGAACACGGCGCGGTCACGGTGCGCGAGGCGCTGGCATCCTCTTATAACATTCCGGCGGTGACGGCCTTAGATGAGATTGGCGTGCCTGAATTGGTCAATCTTGCGGCGCGGGCGGGCATGACTTCCCTGTGGGAGAATCCCGACCTCGACCTCGCGGTGACGTTGGGCGGCGGAGAAGTCCGCCTCTTAGACCTGACCCAAGCCTACGCCATTTTCGCCAATGGCGGGTATCGGGTAGACCCGACCTTCATCACGCGGGTTGAGGTGCGCGGCGGGGATGTTTTATATCAATGGACGCCGCCCGCGCTGACCGAGCGCCTCATCGACTCGCGGGTGGCATGGGTGATTTCCGACATCTTGAGCGATGATTCCGCCCGTGAATCGGCATTTGGTCGGGGCAGCGCGTTGAGCATCGGGCGTCCGGCGGCGGCTAAGACTGGCACGACCACCGATACCCGTGACAATTGGGTGGTTGGCTATACCCCGTCGTTGGTGGTCGGGGTATGGGTGGGCAATCCCGATAACCGCGCCATGACTGGCGCAACCGGCTTGACCGGTGCGGGGCCGATTTGGCATCAGTTTATGCGGCAGGTTTTGGCGGGGACTCCGGTGGAGCGATTCATCGCGCCGCCGGACATGATTCGCTTGGACATCTGCACGCAGACCGGCCTACGGGCGACGCCGGAGTGTCCCGCACGGCGGCCTGAGTGGTTCATCCCCGGCACAGAGCCGACGGGGCGGGGCGACAGCGTGCCGCTGCGTCAATCCGCGGAGGGTGGGGTACGGGTGTTGTCACCCTACGCGGGCGCGGTCTATCAAATCAGCGTGGGGACGCCGCGAGAGACTCAGCGGTTGCGGTTGGAAGTCGGCGCCCCGCCGGACGCGGTGCGCGTCGAAATCTTGCTCAATGGGCGCGTTGTGGCGGAGTCCTCGATGGCGTGGTGGGTGCTAGAGACGGGGGAGTATGTTTTGAATGCGCGGGCGGTCATGCCAGACGGGTCAACCCGCGAAAGCGACTCCGTGCGGTTTACCGTGTTGGATGTCCCATAAAGCGACAGATATAGGCGTATCATGTCGGGCGAAATGGAGTAGAACGGACGCACACGTGGGAGTCCCTACGAATCCTGAATTTTGGTAGAGACGTGAGGAGTTAGGGACGGCCCACGGGGCGTCCGCTGGATGTATCCCAAAATTCTCCCCGTGGGTTTGACACCGAACATATTTTCGGATATATCTCTAAACATAAAGACGATGGAGCGATATAACCGATGGACGACATTGTTGGGCGTGTATTACGCGCCAGCACACGCGGCTTTAGCTGTGGCACACACTCCACCCGCATCGGCACGGCGCACGATTTTGGGGCGTTTGTGTGGGTTCCGGTGGCGAATGACAACAGCCAATGGGTGGTCGGGTTGGTGTCGGCGGTGGAGATTAAAGACGATTTGATGGTCAGTGAATTGGTGATGGCAGAGTCGGTCAACCCGAATGTCATGCGCGACCAGCGCGAGAATCGCATGATTCCGGTGGAAATCAGCGTCCTCAATATTGGGTTTCACAACGGGCGCGGATTCGTCCACAGCCTGCCGCCGCGCCCCCCGATGAGCCTGAGCGAAGTCGAAGTCATGCCGAGTGAACACGTCCGCGCTTTCACCGAAAAATTGGACTTTTTCCGTTTGGTTTTGACCGCCAGCGAAGTGCCATCCGATGACTTGCTGGCGATTGCGCTCCGGTACGCGGTGACTTGCCGCCCAGATTCCGAGCAGACCGAGTATCGCGTGCAGTGTGGGCGGCAACTGGCGCGACTGCTGACCAATGACCTCAAGCGACTGGCGCACATCCTTTCGATTCTGAGCGCGTGAAGCCCCTCACCCCCTAGCCCCATCTCCCACAAGGGGCGAGGGGGAATCAGCAAAACTCACCTCATTCTTTGAGGATGTGTTGGAACGTGGGTTAGTGTATCATTTTGAGTATGTGATGAGTCGTAATAGCGGGGTTGTGTATCATGACTCTTGTCAATCTCACGATAGAAATGCCAGAAAATATCGAACAAAAAGCACGCGCCGCCGGATTGCTCACCAGTGAGAAGGTTTTTGAACTCATTGAGGCTGAGTTAGAGCGCAAACGCGAAGAGTCGTGGAAACGCCTTCAAACCATGATGGACGACATTTCCACCGCTTTTCGTGCTGATTATGGACACTTAACCGACGACGAAGCGATGGAAATGATTGCTCAATGGGCTGATGAGGAAGACGAGGAAGAAAATCCGCAAGGAACGGATGCGGCTTAATGAGTATGCAGGTGGTGATTGACACCAATGTTGTACTGTCATCCATTTTCTGGTCTGGACTACCCCGCACACGCCTCAATTTCATCGCCCTAAATAAGATTAAGGTGCTTGCCACACCAGATACTTTGGCTGAACTGGATAGAAAACTAAACACAAAGAAGTTTGGGCGATATATCGAAATTAAACGCTCGACTCCGATTCTGATCTTGAATGAGTATCAAAATATCGTGGTATTAGTGGAACCCCCTGAAATACCGGATGATGCGGTACGCGACCCCAAGGATAGGATTATCCTCGCGTGTGCGGTGGGCGGGCAAGCAGATTACATTATCAGTGGGGATAAAGATTTGACGATTCTCGGTATTTACGCCGGAATCCCTATTCTGACACCCGCCCAATTCCTAAATATGCTTGACCCTCAAAATAACGATTAATTCCCCGATATTTTCCCTAAAAGATGGCGCATATTAAGAGCCAGAAGGGCAGTTTGAATGACATTCAACGATGATAAATTCGATGCGTATGGGTTTGGTAGCTCAATGGAGACTGCCGTCGGTAATCACCTCGGCGTGATTGTCGGTGGGTCGCTCAGTAAAGGGCTGACCGTCCGCCTTGAGGCTGGTCAATCGGTGGAAGATTTGGCCGTCGGGCGCTACGTTGTCGTGCATGGCAAGGGAAATCGGCGTTTCTTTTGCATCATCAACGATGTGCAACTCCAAGCCGCCAACCCGTCTATCCAGAATGACCCGCCCGACATCACCGACCCGTTCTTGCGCGATGTGTATATTGGCACGGCTGCGTTTGGGACGGTTACGGTTGCGCCGATGCTGATGATTGACTCCGACGGCACGGCGCGACCCGTGAAAACCATCCCCAGTCATTTCACGGCGGTTTTGGACGCCAGCGCACAAGATGTCAATGACGTGTTCGGCGCGGAGGACGGTCATCATTTTAATGTGGGTGCGCCGCTGGAATTGGAACAGACGCAAATCAATATCGACCTGCGGCGGCTGGCAGAACGCTCTATTGGGGTGTTCGGTAAAAGCGGCACGGGCAAGAGCTTCTTGACACGCATTATCTTGGCGGGATTCATGAGTCGCCGTGAGGAAGTCGGCGCGGTCAGCCTGATTTTCGATATGCACTCGGAATACGGTTGGGCGGGGACATCTGAGGCGGGCGCGGGCGCGGCAAAAGGCTTGAAACAACTGTTTAACGAGCATGTCATCGTCATCAGCTTGGATGAGGTATCGGCGCGGCGGCGCGGCTCCAAGCCAGATTTCATCGTCAAAATCCCGTTTGCGGACATCGTGCCAGAAGATATTGTGCTGTTGCGCGATACTATGAACTTCACCGACGCGATGATTGACGCCGCCTTCACCCTGCACAAAATCCATGATACCAATTGGGTGTCGTGGTTGATTCACGCCGAAAAAGCCGATTTTGACAACATGGCGGAGACGACTCCGGTCATGACTGGCACGTTACAAGGTTTGAAGCGGCGTATTGAACGCTTTGAGCGCTGGAAATTCTTGACCGAAAACGCCGTGGATGACAGCGTGAAAAAAATTGTGCATTTGTTGGTCGAGCAGAAAAAATCGGTGGTGATGGAGTTCGGGGAATATGGCAATTCGGTAGACGCCTACATCCTCGTCGCCAACTACATCACGCGCCGTATTCATGAGGAATATGTCAAGCGGATTGAGACGGCACTGGGCGACAGGTCTATGGAGCCGCCGCACTTGATTATCACGATTGAGGAAGCGCACAAATTCCTTGACCCGGGCATCGCAGACCAAACCATTTTCGGCATCATCGCCCGTGAGCTACGCAAGTATAAGGTCACATTGTTGATTGTTGACCAGCGTCCCAGCGGGATTGACGAGGAAGTCATGAGCCAAATCGGGACGCGGGTGACGGCCTTGCTGGACAATGAACGCGACATCGCGGCGGTGTTGAACGGCATCAGCGGGGCGGGCGGATTGCGCGAGATTCTGGCGCGGCTGGATACCAAACAACAGGCGATTATCATGGGTCATGCCGTCCCGATGCCGGTGGTGATTAAATCCCGCCCGTATGATGAGGCGTTTTATGAGTCGATACTCCACGGCAGCGCCTTGCCCAAGACCGATGTCAATCAATCCAAAGAAAAATTGGGCAGTCAACCCAAAAAACGTCTATAGAAAATCATATTCGACCCCGATAAAAAGCGGGGGGATTCACCAGTCACCCGTCCTGTTTTGTGATGATGAAAAGGAAATTCTCAACCATGACCGACCTCGAAAGCATAATTGAACACCAGCTCGTCAAAGTCAATGGGATTACCTTGCACGTCGTGACGGCGGGGCCAAAAGACGGTGAACCTGTCGTGTTGTTGCACGGATTCCCCGAATTTTGGTACGGGTGGAAGCACCAGATTCCGGCGCTGGCGGCGGCGGGGTTTCGCGTCATCGTCCCAGACCAACGCGGCTACAACCAGAGCGATAAGCCCAAAGGACTTGACCCGTACACCATCGACCATCTGACCGGCGATGTCGTCGCGCTGATTGAGGCGATGGGATATACCAGCGCCAATGTGGTCGGGCATGACTGGGGCGCGATTGTGGCGTGGTCATTGGCGATTCTGCACCCTGACCGTGTGCGGAAACTGGGAATCCTAAATGTCCCGCATCCGGTGGTGTTTCAGAAGACCTTGCGGAAGAATTTCGGTCAGTTGTTGAAAAGCTGGTACGTGTTCAGCTTTCAACTCCCAAGCCTGCCAGAATGGATGATGGCGCGGGGCGATTATTCGTTCGCGGCTACGATGATTAAGCGCAGCGGCAAGCCGACCACTTTCAGCGATGCCGACCTCGAAAAATATAAAGCGGCGTGGCGTAATCAAGGCGCGATGACCGGCATGATTAACTGGTATCGGGCGTATGTTCAGAAGCCGCCTGTGACGCCTGAGAATGTTCGGCTGTCGATGCCCACCCTGATGATTTGGGGCGCGAAAGACCAGTTCCTCAGCGCATCCATGGCGCAGCCGAGCATCGACTTATGTGACGATGGTAAGCTGGTCATGATTGAAGATGCGACGCACTGGGTACAACACGACGCGGCAGCGCAGGTGAGTGGTCTGTTGCTGGATTTTTTGGGTAAGGGGTAAAATCGGGGGCGATTCACGAACCACCCCTGATGAAAAGGATTGTCTTATGCTTGACCTGTCTGATTATATCCCGTCCGAAGACCTCGCCACCGCCAAAACCATGCCATCGCGTTGGTATACCGACCCCGCTTTTTTGGACGCTGAGAAAGAAAATATCTTCTGGAAGACGTGGCAACCCGTCGGGCGCGTTGATATGGTCGCCCGTGCAGGGGATTATTTCGCCTGTGAGGTGGTAGGGGAGCCGCTGGTCGTCACGCGCACGACCAAGGGGGAATTACGCGCCTTCTATAACGTCTGCCGTCACCGTGGCGCGACTGTCGCCAACGCCAAAGGCAACCGCAAGACCCTGCAATGTATGTATCACGGCTGGACGTATGACCTAGAGGGTAAGCTGGTGCGTGCGCCGGAATTTGACGGCGTGAAAGATTGGTCGGCTGAGGATGTGTGCTTGCCGTCAGTCAAGGTCGAGGCGTGGGGGCCGTTTATTTTTGTCAATCTTGACCCCGACGCGCCCGCGATGAAAGATACCGCTTACGGTCATATCGCGGAGGAGATGACCTCCAAGGGCTTCAATATCGAACGGATGCGTTCGTTTGAGCGCCGCGACTACGAAATCGAGTGCAACTGGAAGGTGTATGTCGATAATTACCTAGAGGGCTATCACGTTCCCATCGCGCATCCGGGTCTTTACCGTGAGTTGGATTATGAGCAATATCGCGTCGATACCTTTGACGAACACAGCAGTCAATACGCCCCGATTCGCCCCGCCAAAGACGGTCAGATTCAAGGCCGTGACCGTCGTTATATCCGCACCGATGATGAGGCCGACGCGCTGTATTATTGGATTTTCCCCAACGTCATGCTCAATGTCTATCCAGACAATATCAGCATCAACATTATCTTGCCGCTGGGGCATGGGCGCACGTTGACCATTTTCGAATGGTACTTTGAAGAACCCGGCACCGGCCCGGGCTGGGAGTCGATGCAGCAGACCATCCAATTCAGTGATGAAATCCAACAAGAGGATATCGAAATCTGCGAAATCGTGCAGAAGGGGTTGGTCTCGCGCAGTTATGACCGTGGGCGCTTCAGCGTCCTACGCGAGAACGGCGTGCATCATTTCCAGACGCTGATTCACACCTATTTGACCAAAGCGTGATAGCGCATATTCAGAACGGGCAGGGGTGTACCCTGCTCGGTCATTTACGCCTTCTGTAAGATTATAAAACGGCGTTTTCCAAGGGTTTCCTGTTGGAGGCGCTGGTAACGGGGATGAGACCCCCGCTGTGATTTATCGCTAATCACAGCGGCAATCCCGCCCGTGACGAGCGTCTGATATTGGGCTTGCAATAAGGTCGTTATCAAGTTGTCGGCAGAATCAGTTTGCCAGTCGGTGACATTACCATAAGGCACATCGCAGATGATGAGGTCTACTGATTCACGGTCAGCGGTGGATTGTAAAGCATCTGCCGCCCATGTTTGTGTGGTAATGGGTGAGACAGGCAACCAGTGGTGAAGTCGCTCAACACTTTCGAGCGCGTCATCATGCGATGATTTTTTGTAGGTGTCTGCCAAGCCACGTAGGGTATCCCGTCGTGTGTTTAAGCCTTCGGCAGTCAACAAGCGCAGGTTATCGGATGCCAACCTGACTATGCTTGAATTGATGTCTGATCCGTGTAAGGATTGGAGTCTAGCACCGTGCAGAAAACCGAGTACCGTTAAGAGGTATCCGCCGCCGCAACAGGGATCATAAACACGCAGACGTCGGTCTGCTGGAAAGTAATCCGCGCACCGTTGGAAAATTTCGCTGGCTAGTCGCGTTGGAAATGAGGTCATGCCCGGCTGTGAGAGTAGTACACGCCCCGCCGCGAAATCCTCGTAATTTTCTTTTTCAGTGACATATTGATATTGCATCGTATCGGATGAATTCCACTAAGCGGCGCGGATTCGAGTTCACTTTGACGTTTGCCGGGCGGGATTGCATAGAGCTGGGATGCCAACCCCTGCCCGGCGTCATTGTTGATGCGATAAAAATCACGCAGAGACTTAGAGGGATTACTCCAAGTCCAATTTTGCCAATTCAGTGTCAATCAAGAGTTGGAACGTCTCGAACGGTTGCGCCCCACTGACGAAACGCCCGTTGACATAAAAAGCGGGCGTGCCGCTGATGCCCAACCCTTGCCCGTCCAACAGGTCAAGCCTGACCTCGTTAATCATATCGGGGTCAGCCAGACACGTCTCGAAGCTCGTGGTATCCATGCTCAATTCGCCCGCAAAGGCGAGGCGGGCGGTGGCGTCTGTTGCGCCCTGATTGGCGAATAACAGATTATGGAACTCCCAAAATTTGCCTTGCGCGTTGGCGCAGTTTGCCGCTACCGCCGCATCAACCGAGATTTGCCCACCAATGATGGGCATATCACGATATACGAAACGCACCTTATCCCCATACACTGCCCGCAGCTGGGGCAAAGTTTGGGTGGCAAATCGCCCGCAAAACGCGCAATAGAAATCGCTGAATTCAACGATGGTGATGACCGCATCATTTGACCCAAAGGAAGGGTCGTCGCTGGTGTTGTTAATCAGTACCGATTGCGCCCCATCACCACTTACTTTCGCCACCTCTTCTGCGACGACGGCGCGCATCAGCGCGGCCAATTCTTCGGGATTGGTCGAGCCGCCGCCCAATAATAATCCCCCGACCAACAGGCCAGCCGCGAAGAAGAATACCGCTACCAGTGC
>Ga0164241_10003756_pt1 | contig 15059 bp, 23 predicted proteins | sample OricomyardsoilBY_FD_108780 | JGI IMG/M metagenome (GOLD analysis project Ga0164241, IMG submission 108780) | Backyard soil microbial communities from Emeryville, California, USA - Original compost - Back yard soil (BY) | ecosystem: Environmental > Terrestrial > Soil > Unclassified | place: USA... | reverse complement strand
AGATCACCACGTTTCTTGTGGGCACGACGGGTGCGCACATAGCTAAGTTTTTCAAAATGAACGAACTTACCCTCAGGCACTACGACCTTGTAGACGATCCCTTCGTTGTCTTGGAACATCCCGTTGATGCCGATCTCTTTTGACACTGCTTCGGTCGCTAGGGCCAGCTCTTCAAAATACTTCTTAACTTCTTCCTTACGCTTCTCAAGGGCAACGAACTTAACTTGGGCTTCGGTCATGGGGTACCTCCGTTAGTGATGGCTGCTTCAAACAGCTTATCTAGCATCTCTTGGTTTTGAACATCGACCTGCATCTTAAGCTGGTCTACTATCTTTTTAAACTTAGTTCTTAGTGTGGTTATATCTGTGTTGCGACAGGTAAAGGTCCAGACTTCATGTCCTCGGATATACTCCATCTTTAAGACATAGGTCGGATCGGATTCAACAGTTGGAAAAGATCCCCATGTAAACGGGTTCCACCAAACAACATTACTCCTGATGGTCTTATTCTCTTCGTAGGTGATGAGAATAGAGCGAACCTTATCGAAGTCTAGGTAAGTCTCATCAACTATTAAGATCACTCAACCTCCTCAAGAGGGTTGTCGGCAAAGAACTTCTCTACCATCTTATCGAGGAAGAGCTTGTCTGGTTGCTGCTCCCTGATCTGCATGATCATGTCTTTATAGAGCTCGAGACAGCGATCTGCACCGCGAACAGTGATAGCTACAGAGCTAGTTCCATCGCGTCGGCTGTTCCCTGGAGCGTTAGGACTGTTAGGAACAGGAATAAAGTCGATGGTGATCTGATATAGTTGGGCTGCCTTTTTGAGTTGCTCAAGTAGCTTCTGCTTGGCAGTTAGCTTTTTACGTCTACGTTGCTTCTTAGCTGGAGCAGTCCAAAGAAGGGACTCTTCCTTCTCGTCTTCGCTCATCTCATGAACAGCAATATAGTTAATAGACTCACATAGAAGATAGCATTGCTTGGTTACAAGTACGATGTTTGCCATTAGTGAACCGTCCCGTCGTCTTTGCCGCCCTTAACTACCACGAACTTGCCCACGCGCTTTGGCACGTTTGGATCTTGGGCAGGTGGAGGCGTAACGGCTGCAGCTTTATTCACGAAGTGAGATAGGGGAAGCTCTTGCCTTTGACCTGCCTCATCAATCACGCTGATCGTTGGATCAAAGCCATCGTCGAGGATTGATTGCAGGATTGCAAGCTTCTCTTCTTCTAGCTTCTTGATATCGCTGATCAGACCGTTTTTATACCGCGAATGGAGGGCATTCTTAGAGGGCTGGTCAGTGGCTGCTCTGATATCTAGCTGCTGCTCAGTGATGGCCTGAGCTTTCTTTAGGCGAATGATGATGCTCTCGCGCTTACCGTCTTGCTCATCGAGCTTCTTTCTGAGTTCGTCTACGATGTTTTTCTTGGTGGCCTTAAGCTTGCGAACAGTAACGAGCGCATAGATCATGAACATGGTGATCGTAGTAACGATACCTAAAAAGAAACCAATGAGTAATTCCATCACGCTCTCCTTAATTTCAAGAACTTCTTATGTTTCTTGACCACCATTTCCCGCTTCAGGGGACCAAACTGGTCCACGTACAGTTTCCCGTCGAGATGGTCAATCTCATGCTGGACGGCAAATGCGCCCATATCTTCGAAGATCTCTTCTTTATTTGTACCTTCCCTGTCGATCCACTTCATCGTTACCTTTCGATAGCGTTTCGTGGTTGCCATAGTACCGGGAATAGAGAGACATCCTTCGCCCTCAAAGTCTACGAGTTCAGATTTGTCAGTAATTTCAGGGTTAATGTAAGCTTTATAACCTTCACCATCTCTCAAGATGAAGATGCGAAGAGACCTACCAATCTGGTTAGCAGCTAGGCCAATGCCTCGCTCTGCCTTCATGGTGGCATGCATCTCTTCGAGAAGCTTGTCGATGTCCAACAAGACCTCTGCAGTCCACATATCTACGGGATCGCAGGGCTTTCGTAGGACAGGATCATCAATAAGACGAACGTTTGTAGCCATCGTAACAAACCTTTGCGCCGAAGAGGTTGATAGCGAGTACTAAAACGGTGAAGAAGTTCCCAGTGCCACTAAGAAGAATCAAGAGATTCAGTGCGGCAAAGAACAGGTTGAGGGCAACAAAACTACCTTGAATTTTCTTTGGACTCATGTGGTCTCCTTCGTTTCGGAATTCTCTACCGCTCTGTGGAATAGCTCCAACTGAATCTCCTCGATGGTATGAGGCGCTCGACGGATGAAGCCCTCTTTGTCATAAGAGATCATCTGCTCAAGATCTTTAGTAGAGAGCTGGAGAACATACTTCATATAGAGTCGATGGATGTCAGTACTGCGTTCTTCTACCTTAGACTCTTTGAGTATGCGGCGCATATCTTGGTCACAACCATAGCTCTTCATCTGCTCATCGGTGAAGTCTTTAAGCAACTCAGGATAGTGTTCTTTGAGTGCACGGCAATAGCAATAGCTAGTCTTTACCCAAGCTTTGATAATAGCTTCTTTACTTGGTTTTTTCATGTTAGCACTCGATTGTGGTGAATTTAACGTTGAAGCCGCCTTTGGTTCTCTTCTCGCGGGTTTCAAGGTTTGAGTGGAAATCTTTACCTTTGTAGGTGCGGCTACGAACAACTTCACCATCCTGGTCTTGAACTTCGATGATGACGGTATCGTTGAGGCCAACGGAGGCGAGCTCGTTAGGGTAAATGCAAACGTTGCCCGAATGAAGGTTTTTGACCCTAGGGCGTTTGACGATCTTAACGACCTTTGAGATGGATAGTATTTCGATATTGGATTTGGCCATATAACCTCTGTGAGATTATACGATCGGGATTTGTATGGCACGGGTTAGTGGAATCGAACCACTCTGGTCGGTTTTGGAGGCCAACGTCTTCCCAGAAGAACCCATATACTACTATCTTAACATGTGGAGCACTTGTAGGGAATCGAACCCTCGCATATTTTGCTTTGCAGGCAAACCCGTACAACCATTCCGGATCAAGTGCACACTTGGTACCCAATAAAGGAATCGAACCTTTGTCTTCTCCGTGTAAAAGAGTAGTTCTACCATTGAACTAATCGGGCAAACTTGGTCGCTCTGGAAGGACTCGAACCTTCATAACACGGCTTATGAGACCGGCATCTAACCTCTCGAAGCACAGAGCGAAAATTGGAGCGGATAGAGGGAATCGAACCCTCGCGGCCTGATTGGAAGTCAGGAATTCTACCATTAAACTACATCCGCAAACTTGGCTGGGGAGCAAGGAATCGAACCTCAACAGACGGCTTCAAAGACCGTAGTCCTACCATTAGACGAATCCCCAATATTAAATTTTGGAGCCTGAGGCGAGAATCGAACTCGCGATTCCTGTTTACAAGACAGGGGTTATACCACTTAACTAACCAGGCGTGGAGCTGATACTCAGAATCGAACTGAGGTTCCTGTCATACCAAGACAGTGTAATTGGCCACTATACTATATCAGCGCATCTTACGTGGAGCCAGGTCGGAGAATCGAACTCCGGTTTACTGATTACGAAACAGTAGTATTACCACTATACGAACCCGGCACCGAGAAAAACTTTGGCGGAGCTACCGGGAATCGAACCCGGACTTACCGCTAGACAGGCGGTCATCATAGCCACTAGATCATAGCTCCACTTGGGGTGAGTAACGAGGATCGAACTCGTACCTTCTGCTTCACAAACAGACGTGCAGGACCACTACACTATACACACCATCTTAAAACTGGTACCCAGTGAGGGAATCGAACCCCCATCTTAACGTTCGTAGCGTTACATTCTTATCCGTTGAACTAACCGGGCAACTTACTAACTTTGTCTCCTAACTTTTGGTACGCCAAGAAGGAGTCGAACCTTCGTTTCTCGCTTATCATGCAAGTGTTCTAACCGTTGAACTACTGGCGCACATTTTAAAAACACGGGAGGCACTCTACCGACTGAGCTACAATGCGAACCGAAGTCCGACTTACGAGGCTGGACTCGAACCAGCGACCTTCTCCCTCTCTGTCTGCACATTCAAGTGCACTATCCTATCAAAACTTGGTCGGGCATGTCAGGATCGAACTGACGACCTTCTGGTCCCAAACCAGACGCGCTACCGCTGCGCTAATGCCCGATGGTCAGGTATCTAGGATTTGAACCTAGGATCTCTTGCTTCCAAAACAAGCGGCCACTCCAGACTGGCCCAATACCTGATATTAAACTTTGGTCCCCACGGTCGGACTCGAACCGACAACCTTTACGTTCTAAGCGTAACGCCTCTGCCAATTGGGCTACGCGGGGATTTGGCTGGGAAACTTGGAATCGAACCAAAATTGGCGGCTTCAGAGACCGCTGTCCTACCATTAGACGATTTCCCAATCTTTGGAGCGCGTGGAGGGAGTCGAACCCTCGACCGATGTCTGGCAGACACCTATTTTTCCGTTAAACTACACACGCACACTTCTACTAACTTTCTCCTAACCTGTTTCGAGCTCAGTCGTCCAGTAGAGTAACGACCTCTCGTCAATGTATGGCATCCACTGCTCAGGGATGTTCTTCATTCTTATAACCATCTGTGCTGGCAGATACTTAGGTTCCACCGGTACAGTCTTGAGCTTCATCTTTGCCTGCTCAGGAGTTCTATCTTCTTTGCGACTATTGCATGGTCTGCATGCAGTCACAATATTTGTCCAGTTCGTCTTACCGCCCTGAGCCCTGGGCAACACGTGATCAAACGTTAGATCCTTTGTTGCTTTCTTCTCGTTGCAGTACTGGCAGGTCCAAGCATCTCTCATGTAGATATTCAACCTGCTGAACCTTGCCGTTCCCTTTCTCTTGAACTTGCTTAGCTGCCGTATCACCGACGGTAAGCTCCATTCAGAGTGGGCCGAGCGAACGAAGTTACCTGACTCCTCAACGATCTCAGCATCACCAGTGGTTAGAAGCGTCATAGCGTCTTCCCAGCAGATGATTCTTAAAGGCTCATATGTCAAGTCAAGTAGTAATACGTTCATAAGTTCCAATCAAATTTGGTGGGGCTGTAGGGTAACGATCCCTCTTCCACGGATTAAAAGTCCGCTGCTCATCCAGCTAAAGCTTTCAGCCCCAATGTTTTGGTGGGGCTATGCAGAATCGAACTGCAATCTACCGGTTAAGAGCCGGCAGCTCTACCATTGAGCTATAACCCCGTCAAATTTTTACCTTTCGTTTTCGTTTCATAAACCTATCGCGTTAAAGTTGGTGGACCCTAAGGGAATCGAACCCTTACTTCCTGCGTGCAAGGCAGGTGTGCTCCCATTATCACTAAGAGCCCACTGATTAAATTTTACTAAATGATTGTTCCGCTAGTGTATTTGTTATTACGCCCAAAGCGGGAGGCGTTTGGTATGATCCGGTGTAATACCTGGGGTCGTACCTTGGACGCAAAGAGACGCGGCTACGCTTGCGCGCATGGTCTTTTTGAGTTTTTGCTGTCCAAATGTGTTTAACATATTATGATTCTACCACGTTATTTCGTTAGGCTTAAAAATAATTTCTAGCGTCGGAATTTCTTAAAAAGCAGCTTTTCTAGGAGCGTTATGAGTCGGTATCTAGCGTCGCCCTTGGCCCTATCTTTATAATCATCAGAACATATGGCAAACCATACGAAATGAAAGGCATAATGCGGACCGTCGTACCAGTCATATTTAGGCCCAAACAACCTTGCGTTCGTGCGAAACCAAGCATACTGTCCAGTCCTAAGGAGGTACCAGATCGTTTGGCAGTGATACTTAGTCTCCCAGAATAGTTTCTTCAAACGCTCCATGTTTCCGCCTGTACAAACGTTCTGCTCCGCGGATTGCTAAAGCTTCAGTTCGATAAGCAACATCATAAGCACACATGTTAGGTGTAGCGTTATCGTCATTACAAAAGATAAACCACTTACCGTGTGCACTCAAGTAGCGCATACTCTCGTCCTTAACAAACCATTGCTTTACATTGTAATATCTTTGCCACATAAAAAAGATAGGGGAAAACGAGCACTCAGATAGATCTTTGGCACGTACGCGATGACGAACTGTTCGCTATAGTGCTTGAAGCTAGCTCCGAGGAGTCTTAGTCAAACCTATTCGTCGCTTACCGTCTGCATTATGCCTTATGACCAGCGGTTACTACACCTTTTCCGTAATTAATGTCTTGCCCCTACCCGGAAACAACTCTCAACTTTCGAGGAGAGCTGGATCCAAACCTTCCAATTCAACTTCGGTCGCGTTACCTACCTGGATCGCTTGGCGGAGAGCACCAGCGGTCTTAGAGGCGAGCTTCGCATGTCCGAGAGCGTCACTGACAGAGATGGAGCGCTTTGCGTACTCCTGATCCTTGCTGCGAGTCTCAGAGCCGTAGCTGTAGCGATTACTTTTGGAAGCATTACCTTTAACGACGTCACGCCACATCTTCTCTGCACGACCTGCACCACCAACGAGCTTAACAGCTTCGTGGAGAGACATTGTGGAGCCGAGAACTTCGACTTGCACGGCGAGATTATATGTCGCCTGCTGAATCTGAAGCTTTGCGATCTTGCGCTCAAGCGTGGTGAAGCGAGCGAAGACCTCAGGAAGTTCGAGTTTATCTTCTTGACTCTCGAACTGCATGACATTCTCAGTGAACTGCTGATGAGCAAGCTCACGAGAGGCTTCGAGTTCGCGAAGAGCATGTTGAATTCTATATCCAGTTACTTTCATGTTAACCTCCGTAAATACATAGTGCTGAACCGACTACAACAAAAAATGTTGCAACGGGTGAGCCAGATAAAGCTAATGCTATTCCGACTGCGCAGGCTCCAAGAAAAGCAACATCTTTGTTTTTCATTCAAACCTCTAATTGTCGAACCAGAACACCAGACGGATTTGTACCTCTGATGGTATATCTTGGCCGAATACTTCTTTATCAAAGCTCATCGTATCTTTAAGCTTCTCGCAGTAGTTGATCACAGTTGTGTAAGCTCTAGGACGATCCTTATATTCGTTATACGCGTTCATGTGGAAGGCATCGTAGCTCGGAGGGTTAGCATCCTCATACTCACGCTCTTCGTAAATAGCCTGCTTGAACTCCTCAAGAGACATGTACGAGTGTGAGTGACCATCTGAACCATACTTAGTCGATGCTGCTAAAATCATATCACTTACGTTATCTGGTAGACCTAAAGGTTCTCGTTCGCCTCCACCTCGTACTCCAGCAAGAATACCGAACAAAGCGTAGTCTCTACCTGTCGCACGAACCTGACTATAATCTAAATAGCCGGCGTCGCAATAGACCTGCTTCTCACCATCATCCTTACAATGATCGCACCACTCTTCCTGAGGAACAGTTGAGTCGTCTTTGCAGCGATCTTCCCACACCGGGACATGGTGAGGATCTGCTTGCCAGGGCAGGTTGTTGCCAGCCTTGTACTCAATAAACATGTGAATATCACAGCCCATCTTTAAGTTCCTTCTCTAACTCTTCGTGAAAGATAGCTTCGTTGGCTAGACGTATTGCGTTCATCGTGTCATCGCCTGGTTTCTGAGTTATACTGCCCTTCCAACCTTTGCGACAGAGCTCTACCTCAGCGTTGTACTTCCAGGTTACAGACCCGTTATAGTCGCAGAATCTAAGCATATTATGCTTCGGCATGATCTCTACCCAGCCATCAAAGAACATGTGGCTACCATAACAGTGGGTGTAGATGTAGCTACCGAACAGACGACGGAGAGACCACACGGTTTCTAACCATATGACCTCTCCGTTGTTGTACACACCTTGAAGGAGCTCGTCAATCACAATATATTATTGAATCGGAAATAGAAATGGTATTCCCAAGGGGATTCGAACCCCTATTTCTTGGTTGAGAACCAAGCGTCCTGAGCCATTAGACGATGGGAATATATGGAAGCGCGGCCGGGTGTCGATCCCGGTTCTGTAGGTTGAAAGCCTACTATCCTAGCCAGCGTAGACGAACGCGCCATTGGTGAATTGTCTGGAGATTTAGGTGTACGTTAAGAAGAGAAAGCGACGCACACCGAGAGTTCTTGCTCTCGTTCCATGAACTGGATTGTAGAAAGTGCGTGTTTCATAAATACTAGTATACCATATTCTACGGTTAGGTATCGAAAAATGATTACAGGGATCCAGATTTTTTGACGACTATGATTTCCCGTGTGCGCCATTCTCTTTGGCGGTAGCAGGAGAGATTTGGACGAACTCGCAGCGACCGCGGAACTCATCTAGGTTCCTGGCTCCAACATAGGTCATAGCAGAGCGGATACCGCCTTCGATATCTGCCAAGACAGCAGATACAGACCCCTTGTACGGAACAAGAAATGATTCACCTTCTGACGTACGGTGGGTTCCAGTCTTACCTTGAGCTTCGTAAGATTCTTGCGAGGCAGAACCGCGGTACTTCTTAAATAGCTTTTCACCTGGGGCGAGAGCGTAATATTTCTTTTCTGGAAGCGCGGGATCATAGCTGTATGAAGGTTCAAAGCCATTCTCATTTACAATGTTTCCAGGTGTTTCTTCAGTGCCAGATAGCATACCACCAAGCATAACCATGTGAGCGCCAGCTCCAAGAGCTTTCGCAATATCACCAGGGGTTTTCATACCACCATCAGCGATGACATGGATATCTGTATTCTTGAGGAGTGTTGCAATTTCTTTGATTGCAGAGAGCTGAGGGTAGCCAACACCAGTCTTAATCCTAGTAGTACAAGCAGATCCAGGTCCAACTCCAACCTTGATTCCATCAACCTCGTAAGATCTTTCCAAGAATTCTTTAACGGAATCAGCGGAGGCGAAGTTGCCTACCATGATATAGATCTCGTTACCTAGAGCGATACGCATTGCTCTAACCTGATCGACAACAGCTTGCTGAGCTCCATGGGCAACATCGATGACGAAATGAGTGGCACCAGCAGAACGTAGAGCTACTGCTCGCTCAAGCTCCTCGTTACCTAGTCCAATAGAGACCATCGGTTTGCGACCTTGGTGACAAGCAAATGCAAACATGTCCAACGTATCGTTGATCGACGCGAAGCGGTGTAGGCAAGCCTGTCCACCGTTCACGAGCATGTGTAATGCCATTCGTGAACCGGTAACAGTATCCATGTTAGCTGAGATGATTGGGAGGGTTAAGAGATCACCGGCCACAAAGGTGTTCAGTGTTACATCTTTTCTAGATTTGATTGAGGAGAACTTGGGAACGATAAGAACGTCGTCAAAGGTCAGGAGTGCGGACATCGTGAAATCCTCAGATGTTATTGCGAACCTGTTTCTTTATACTGAATTTGTGGAGGAAGGCAGGTTACTCGAAAACCACTCCCTTGCGGGAGCCAACTGCTTAGCAAACAGCGCTAGTGACCTCACTAGTTTACCTTCCATCTAAATCTGGCCTTCCCAGCGGGATTCGAACCTGCTCAGGTTCTTTAGGAAAGAACCGCCTCATCCAAGAGTGGGAAGTTGGTGCTCGTGGAGAGACTTGAACTCTCACTGTCTAGGCTCTCGACCTAGTGCCTCTGCCGTTGGGCTACACGAGCATTAAATTTGGTAGTCCCAGTAGGAGTCGAACCTACTTCCTCGGCTTAGAAGACCAAGTGCCTATCCACAGGTGGGACCATTTGCCTGAACGGGATTTCAGGTCCCATCAGGTCTTCAGCCTCGACTCAGCATTTGCAGTGCCTTTTAGGCCTTAGTAACTTTGGTGCACACGGAGGGATTTGAACCCACACTGTACTGGTTTTGAATCAGTCGTCTCCTGCCAATTGGACTACGCGTGCATGGTGCTCCGGGTGGGATTCGAACCCACGCTTTGCTGGTTTTAAATCAGCTGACTCTTCCGCTGGTCTACCAGAGCAAATAACTTTCAAACTCACTTAAATCTGTCGGTGCTTCACTAAGTAATTTCTTAATGGTTAATTTGGAATCTTCTCTTGTTTTGAATTTCCCAACTAACTTGTAGTTCAAGAAGACATATATGCCATCATCTGGTTTCTGTCTCTCCCTCTCGCCACCTACTCTACAAGCATCCCAGATCCTCATATCTTTAGGATATTGCTTATAGTCTACGAAAGAGAACTCGTTCCGGAAGTCGTCTATGACGGCTATCCGATACCGAATTATGTTGTTAATTGCACCTCATACTAATCATATTCATACCTCGAAACTGGTGCAACGGGTAGGATTCGAACCTACAGTGTTAACCCTAAGGGACTTGGTTTACAGCCAAGCGTCTTCAGCCATTTGAACTACCGTTGCATACTTAAAAATTGGAGGAAGGCTGAGTATTCGAAACCCACTCCTTGCGGAGCCACTAGTTTTCAAGACTAGGTTTGCTACCCTGGCAAATTAACCTTCCATATAATGTTTAGAGACAGTCTATAAGCGGAGTCCTGTGTAAGACTATCATTCGACTTGAGTTCATGTTGCCATGAACTTCTTTGCCTGGTACCCGCTAGCACTTCGAGCAGAAGTATTGCTAGCCTATTTCCAGTTGCTGCACGTACGCTGTCGATCGTTTCACCCGAACTGAATCGGTTCGTCACTGTGTCCGTCACTCACCTCACGGTGGAAGGGCGTTACCCTCTACGTCGCTCTTGCAGCTCCGACTTTCCTCACTCCCACTTGCGTGGGCCGCGCGATAGTCAGACCATCTCTAAACCCTATCTCTATACTCCCTTCATAATCTTGGCGCATCGGGTGGGACTCGAACCCACCGCAGCTGGTTTAACAGACCAGTTTCTCCGCCCGGTAGAACTCCGATGCATGGTGCCGAATTCCAGTATCGATCTGGATCCTCTAGCTTTTCAGACTAGCGCTTCTACCTAGTTAGCTTATTCGGCAAATTTGGCTGGGGATCCTGGAATCGAACCAGGCCTTTCTGGTTAACAGCCAGACGCGTCCACCTTGTCTGCCTATCCCCAATACCTATTAAATTGTATTTATTGCGTGTATGCGGACACGTGGCCTATTTATAGTCTCAATTAAAGAGACTATAGAACGACGCAGAGAAGCTTGAGGAAGCTCTCGAGAGTAAATTGTTTTGTAACAATTGCGTGTTCATGAATTGATTATACCACGTCTTTTTGCTGGGCTATAAATATTTTTAAGACGATATTTCATATAAGATTTGAGGGCCATTTCTTCAGAAATTACGCCGAGTTTAGTAAGAACCGCAAGGAAGCAATCTAAGCTGGTTAATTTGGCCTGCATCTTATCAATTGGGTCCATGTTACTCTTCGAAGTCTAAATCAAAAGAGACTTCTATGAGGCGAAGCATCAAGCTATCTGCCTCGATTACGTAAGCTGCAAGTCTATTCTCGTAGTCCTTACCCTCTAAAACACGACGTTTTCTGGGGTAATCTGTCCATTCGCAGAGTATTACGGAGGGTTGTTTCTTAGCCATGAGTCGGACATGTAAGTTCTCAAACTCCTTGACAAGCTTAGCGTTCCTCAAGCTTCCGAAGCCGGTAACACCCTTCATCAACATCTTCTCAAGCTCTGTCGTGTGGCACTCGATGTTGTCCATGAAGAAGTCAACCATGAACTGAGCAATATCAGATTTCAGCTTCTGCCTATGCAGACGCTTCTCTTTGAGACGCTTAAGCTCCAGCTTTCTCTTTTTGCTTTGTTCTTTCATTAGACACTCTGGATATACTTCTTCGATGGGTATTCAAGACATGTGAGCTTGCCCTTCGGGCGAAGACCACAACCAGTATCAATAAAGGCTCTATACTTCGTCAGTCTAGGACTATTGTGGTGAGCGGCTTGGTGTCCGCATACCAAGAACTTCTTGATCCAGGGGATGTCACGGTTCTCATCGCTGAACTGCCACTTCAACTCCTGAAGCATCTTGTCCAATAGAGGAGCTGGCTTAGGGTTGTTTACTGGGTCAGCGAGCCATTCGTTGTAGTCTTCTTCATAGTCGCGACCACCATACATAGCTACGGTCGTATAATCAAACGGTGCATGTGTTGCAATGAGACGATCTGTCTCGTAATAAGGAACGGTTCTAGAGATTACCTCTTTGAACCCCTTCGCGATAAGGGCACCAGCGATCGTGTCGGGCAGCGTATCAGGGAGATTCCATTTTGATTTGAGGTCATCCAGGGTTGACTTGAGATAGGAAAGCCAGTGCGTAGATCCAGTGCTAAGGTAGTTCCGTAGCATCCAATCGTGGTTTCCTTCCACAAAGAAAACCTGATCTGGCTTACTTCTAGCAAAGGCAATGAGTATTTCAATTGTAGCTGCTGCATCCGGGCCGCGGTCCACCAGATCACCGCAGAAGACGACGTGGTCTGTATCCCTAATTTGTGGAGTAATTTGATCAAGTACTGAGGCGAGCTTGTCAGCTTCGTTGTGTACGTCTCCAAGTAAGAATACTCGTTCTGGGTTATAGATTGTTCTTGATCCATAGTGGATTACTCCATTACTCATAAGAGTCCCAGTTGCCCGGTGATAGCGTCAACCTTTTCACACTCTGCAGGTCCAACAGCAACAGCAGTCTTAGTAGGTACGCCGCCGAACTCCGTTTTGCCGGCGTCGGTGATAAGCGAACAAGGTAATCCAGCGCTCTTCGCTGCCTCATAGACAGCAAGCAGTTCCTGTTCTGAGGAAACTCCCACACATACTTTGGTGAAGGTACCACTAACCCATTTGAACATTGCGTCGGTGAGCTTAATGGCAATTTCATTGTTCCACTCCAAACCTTGGGGTTCCATGATGCGATCAAAAAAGACCTTCATAGATGCATGTGCACCTTGAGCGACCATCTTACCCTTACGCATGTTCAGGTCTTTGCGGAGAACTATAACTTGCTTAGTTTCCATCTTGAGCTCCACATATCACTGAGTATTGCTGAACGTTGTACTTACGGAACAGCTTGACGCATGGCGCGTCTGGATAGAGTTGTACACATCTCTTCTTTGCTTGTACTAAGATGGACCTATCGTAGTCGTTCCACGGCTCCTTAGAGACGTTCTGCATCTTGGTATTTGGACAAGACAATGCGACGGTCGCTGCTACTAAGAGTGCGATGTTCATCATCTAATTATACGAATTGATTTTATTCTAGCGTGGCGCCGTCGTCTTCATTATTGATGAAGTTAGCGAGGTCGTTCGCGTGCATGTCGCGAAGCAGTGTCAAGAGCTCTTGGTCACCGATCTGCTCAGCCTTAGCAAGAGCATAGGTATAGAACTCGTCATCTGACGTAGCAGTTTTCTTTAGGCGAGACTGCCAAGCCTTAAGCTTCTTAGGGTCGACATGGTGACGACCGCGATTTAGCTTTTCTGGGACCATGCGCGTATTTTTAGCGGCATAACCCTTGGAGTTATTTTTCCTGTCTGGGGAAAGTTTCTGTCCAGTTTTTTTCTCAGCGCTCTGCGTTTGCTTAACGATGGAATCCCTAGAACCAAGTCCTGAAGACTTCTTCTTAGCTGTTCCGTTTTTGCCCTTCTGGCGACGTAAAGCATCATCGGCTTTAGTTTGGGCACGCTGCCAATGACCTGGAGTTTTCTTAGCAGTTTTAAGAGCTTTGAGACACTTTGAACAGCGGCCGCTTGGGTTGGAGCTGTTGGCGCTGGCCCCGCCACAACGTGGACACTTCTTTTCAAGTAGCTCTGGTAGTTCTCCAACAGAGGCTTCTTCGGATCCGAAGTTATCTCCGCTAAGAGCTTCTGTATGCGCCAATGCGTGCTCAAGTTTATCTCTTTCCATGACTTAGATTATACCATTTACTAGGGTCTAGCTAAGTACATCCTTAAAGAAGGTTTCGTGTCTCTCTTCAGCAGCTTGCATCTCATCTAAGTCGACAGCCATCGCTGGGTAGCCTTCGTCTCTAGCCTCACGGGCAATCCGCTTATAGCAAGCCCCACCGAGCTTCTCCATAATCCCAGCGCCCCACATAGCCAAGCGATAGCCCATGAAGCGGCAGCCTATAGAGATACTCTTACCTATGACGTATAGAATTGCGTTATAGAAGCGGTTCGGCTTAGCGCCTAGTTCCTTGAGCATTCGCTCGACGTTCTCGCGGTGTTCAACCTCTTCCAGTTGAATTGCTTGAATTAGACCGCGTTCCTGTGGCGTCTTAAGAGAACGCCAATGCCCTTCATAAGCCTCAAAAGCGCCTATTTCGATGGCGTACGCCTGTTGAAGGAGTCTAATCAGTTTCATCTTCCCTCTTTGCCTTGGGATCAAGCTGAGCTATATAGGTATCCGCTAAGGCATCGTCTAAGCGCTTAACTTCTTCTTGTAAAGCCAGCATGTCTTGTTTCAATGCGTGATTCTCTACTTCAGCGAGTTCCATAGCGCCTTCAAGGGTGCTCACTTCGTTTTGAAGTTCTTGAATACGCTGTTCCGCACTTTCCAACTCAGAGATGATAGTTTCTAGAGCAGATCTAACTGCTCTATCGCCAATTCTCATTCGCCCTTCTTCTTGCGCGTCTTCTTCTCTGCAACAGGTCTGCCAGCATAAAGGTCCATAAGATCTTTGTACATCTTTGGACTACTGGTCTCTGGGCGGGTGAACGGTTGATTTGCAGGAGAGTCAGCTGGTACTTCGACTCCAAGCAGAGCTTTCTCCATCAAGAAGTCACCGATCTCCTCGAAAACGTCTTCCTTGATATAAGTAGGACGGTCTGGGAAACTCACCTGCACGTCGCAAGCGAATACTTCTGCTTCATCATATTTACCGCTCTGGCGATTATAGCGACGATTAGGTCGTCCTTTCAACTCTAGGAAGAAAGGAATGGAAGTCCCAGGGAAGTAGTCGTCGATCTTTTTGTGGATCCCATGGCCGGTTCTGTTCTTCTGGCCGATCTCAGCTACCTGAGTAGATAGTTCGTGGAAGAAGTTGATGATCTCAATAGATGGACGTTTGGTCACATCTTGGATGAGATACATCAAGAAAGAATCTAAGCGATATGAAAGCTTAGTCGGTAGTTGCTTGTCCTGCTCGCTCATCTTCGTCCTCGGGAGTGTACTCGATCGTCACCTTGATCTTGCCTTGGAATTCACCTGGAAGCTT
>Ga0164241_10003755_pt1 | contig 15059 bp, 17 predicted proteins | sample OricomyardsoilBY_FD_108780 | JGI IMG/M metagenome (GOLD analysis project Ga0164241, IMG submission 108780) | Backyard soil microbial communities from Emeryville, California, USA - Original compost - Back yard soil (BY) | ecosystem: Environmental > Terrestrial > Soil > Unclassified | place: USA... | reverse complement strand
CAGCGCATCGCCGCTTCAGCGCTGCGCTTCGCCAAGATTGCTCCAGCTCACACGGCGGGTCAGCACCATCACCATCGCCAGCAACCCGAACACCAGCAGCGAGCCCATCAGGAGCGCGTAGTCCTCGGAACTGAGAATGCCGTAGAGCAGCGCATAGAGACTGGCGAGCGCGGCGCCGAAGGCCATGCCCTGCCCCACGCTGCCAAGCACGTAGCGCACGTAGTAGCTGATGAGCCCGACACAGGCGCCCGCCGCGACCAGATACGCGAGGCCAAAGCCCATGTGCTCGGAGAGTGACAGCAGCAGCAGGAAGAACATGGCGAGCGCGAGCCCGACCAGCCCGTACTGGATGGGATGCACGCTCACACGGCGCAGCACCTCGGTCAGGAAGAAGCCGGCGAAGGTCAGGCCGATGAACAGGAACGCGTACTTGGCGGCGCGCTCGCTCTTCAGGTACTGATCCACCGGGTCGATGAAGCTCACGCCGAAGTGATCATCCTCCAAGGCCTTGCAGCCTCCCGTGGCATCGGCACAGCGCGCCAGCACATCTTCCAGGTTGGTGGCGAAGAAAGAGGTCTGCCAGTCCGCATCGAAGCCCGCGCTGCCGATCTTGCGCTTCACCGGCAGGAACTCGCCGATGAAGCTGGGGTGCGGCCAGTCGGAGGTGAGGTGTACACGGCTTTCGCGCCCCACTGGCACGATGTTGAACTCGCGCGTGCCGGCCAGCGTGAGGCTGATGTCGAAGTCGATGCTGCGCCCGGCATGGCTGCCGGACAGTGGGGCCTGCACACCGCTGGCGAACAAGGCGCTGCCGGTGCCCGGCGCAAACGAGATGTCACTACCGTTGGCGCGCAGCGTGAGCGCATTGCCGATGCCGCGAATGTCGCTGATGCCCAGCACCAGACGCGCGTCGCCGAAGCGGTAGCTGGCCACGTCGTCGGTGACGCCATAGTTCTCGGGCACGTCGAAGCGGCCGGACAACTGCGACTCGGCGCGGTACACGCGCGCATGGTAGATGCCGCGCTGGCGCTCCTCGGTGCCGAGCTTGCCGTCGAGCGTCATCATGGATGGCAGCAGGCGCAGCTCACCCTGCACTTCGCGCGCCACGGTCACTGGTCGGTCACCACTGCCCGCGACCTGCTCGTGCAGGGTGCGCTGGAAGGGAACGATGAGCACGGGGCCGGCGAGAGTCTGCGTTCCCGCATCGCTGCGCGCCACATCGGCCAGGACCTGGTCGCGCAGGTCCTGCCGTTCGTGGATCAGGCCGCGGATGCGCACCATGGGAATCATCATCAACAGCGTGAGGAACAGGATGGCCACGATCTTCAGCAGCGGCAGCAGGCGGCTCACTGGCGCACCTCGCGCTGGCCGAGGAACGCGATAGCCAGTGCGCCGAGCAGCACACCGGCACGCAGGAACGGGCCCACCTGCGTAAGCCAGGCGCCACCCGGCAGTGCGCTCACCAGCAACGGCAGGAACAGGTGCAGGCTGAATACGCCAAGGCTGATGGCGTAGAACAGGCGGGCACGGCCACGACTGAGTGCGACGGCCAGACCGCCGCCGGCCATGACCAGCATGGTCAGCCACAGCATTGCATCGGCCACGCCGCGTGCCCCATCGGCACCGGCCGCGGCGGCCGCGGCATAGAGGCGATCAACCAGTGCGCCGCCGGCGACGAAGGCCAGCAGCAGTGGGTAGATTCTTGTCATGACCCCACTATCGCGCCCGTCGTGATTGGCGGGGTGGAGCCTGTGTGGAGTTTGTGTGGAGCGCCTCAGGCCACCGGCAGGATCAGTTCCGCCCGCACGCCCCCGGCTACGTTGGCGATGCGGAACGCGCCGCCATGCAGCTGCGCCACTTCCTGCACGAAGTTCAGACCAAGCCCGGTGCTCTTGCGGCTGGTGCCGGCACGCGGCAGTGAATAGAAGCGCTCGGTGACTCGCGCCAGCGCGTAGTCGGGAATCGGTTCGCCTTCATTGAACACGGCCAGCGCGATCATCGGCTTGCCGTGAATGGGCTCGGCAGGCACTGCCTCCACTGCGAGCCTGCAATCCGGCGGCGTGAAGTCGACGGCGTTGTCGAGCAGGTTCACCAGTGCCTGCCGCACCAGGAAGCGCTCGCCGCGCACGATGGCCGTGGCCGGTACGGCATTGGTGGCGCTCACGCCTGCCACGTCGAGTCGCGGCTTGAATGCGGCCAGCAGCTCATCGGCCAGCGGCTGGAGCGGAATCTCCACCTCCTCTTCGAGACCGCGCCGCTGCTCCACCTGCGCCAGGTACAGCAAGCGATCACTCAACGCCTTGAGCCGCGCGGTCTCGGCGTCGATGTGCGCGAGGAAGTGCGCGCGCTGCGGGCCCGCCATCTCGCCGCGCAGCAGTTCGGATGCACCCTGTATCGCGGCCAGCGGGCTCTTCAGTTCATGCGTGAGCGTCTGCACATAGCGCTCCACATAGGCCTTGCCTTCCAGTCGCGAGCGCATGGTATCGAGCGCGGTGGCCAGCTGGTTCAGTTCGCGGCCCGGCAGATCCGGCACGGCCGGCCGCTCGCCCGCAGTGACCGCATCGGCATAGCGCGTGAGCCGGCGAATGGAATGGTTCAGCCACCAGGCCAGCAGCGCGCCGATCACGAGGCCCGCCAGCATGTAGCCGCTGGCCAGCATGATCAGCTGCCGTTCCGCGCGCGCGATGAATGGCTGCACGCTGTTGTTGGGCTTGGCCACCGTGACCACGCCGATGATGTTCTCGCCATCCTTCACCGGCGCCGCCACGTGCATCACGGTGCTGCGTTCGTCGCCCGGGATCGCCTCGGTGGAACGCGCGCCGTAGCGGCCGCGCAGCGTGAGATACACGTCGCGCCACTGCGAGTAGTCCTTGCCCACGTCACGCCCGGTGGAATCCAGCAGCACGATGCCGTTGGCATCGGTGACGTAGATGCGATGGGTCACGTCGTCCTTGCGGATGCCCCAGATGTCCGCGCCGGGATGGCGCTGCCCATAGGCCTCGAACACGCGCGCCATGTCGCCCTGCTGCAATGTGCCGGCCTTGACGTCATCGGCGACGATCACGGCCAGCAGGTTGGCGGTATCGACCAGCGTCTCTTCGGTGGTCTGGCGTACCGCGGGCTTGATCTCGTCCAGCACCTGGTACAGCGCAAACCAGCCGCCCAGCGCCACCACCACGGCGCCAATCAGGAACAGGCGGAAACTCAGCGACAGCTGCTTCACGTGGCAGCCGCGCGGGGCTGGTAGCTGTAACCGAAGCCGCGATGTGTCTGGATGGGTTCGTGTTCCGGCGCCACTTCACGCAGCTTGGCGCGCAGCGCCTTGATGTGCGTGTCGATGTTGCGCTCGTAGCCGGCATCGGCCGCCACGCCCACTGCGGTGAGCAGCATCTCGCGGCTCTGCACGCGCTCGGGGAAGGCCAGCAACTGTTGCAGCAGGCGGAACTCGAGCGCGGTGAGCTTCAGCAGCTGTCCCGAGTAGTGGATCTGCAGCCGCTCCGAATCCACATGGAACTCCGCATCGGCCGGCGGCGTGCCATGGCCATTGCTGCGCTTCAGGATGGCGCGCACCCGCGCCACCACTTCGCGCGGACTGAAGGGCTTGACCACGTAGTCGTCCGCGCCGATCTCCAGCCCCACCACGCGGTCGACTTCCTCGGCGCGCGCGGTCAGGAACATCACCGGTACATTGCTGAAGCGGCGCAGTTGCTTGCAGGCCTCGAAGCCGGTCATGTCGGGCAGGCCGACATCGAGGATGACGAGGTCGGTGCCGCCGGCGCGCACCAACTCAAGTGCCTCGGCGGCCACCGCCACGCGGCGCGCGGCAAAGCCCTCGCCCGTCAGCGCGTACAGCAGGGTATCCGCGATGGCGACTTCGTCTTCGACGACCAGGATCTGGTGCACGCCGCGATGCTGGGCGGTTGCTGCAGATTATTCAAGCGTGCGCGGCGTTCGCAGGCGCCCTGCACGCCTGCGGCACCGAACGCCACCGCCACATCCGAACCCGTCGGTCCGCCCCAATGCCTTCCTGCTCGATCATGCCGGCCATGGACTGCAAGCGGAACCGTGACCATTTCCCGCTACAATTCACGGCAGCCGCAAACAGGGGTCCACAGCGACACATGAGCATCGACTACGAAAAGCTGGGCGCCTTCTATCTGGGCAAGATCTTCGACGCCGGCTCGAACAAGCTCTCCGAAGACCCATTGCTGTACGACTCGCGCGATCTGACCACGCATGCGGTGTGCGTGGGCATGACCGGCAGCGGCAAGACCGGACTGTGCCTAGCCATGCTCGAAGAGGCTGCGATCGACGGCATTCCGGCCATCTGCATCGACCCCAAGGGCGACCTGGGCAACCTGCTGCTGACCTTTCCGCAACTTGCGCCGCGCGACTTCGCGGGCTGGGTGGATGGCGGCGAAGCCGCGCGCAAGGGGCTCTCGATCGACGACTATGCCGCGAAGGTCGCCGAACAGTGGCGCGCCGGCCTTGCCGAATGGGACCAGCCACCCGAGCGCATCCAGAAGTTTCGCGACGCGGTGGATGTCGCGATCTACACACCGGGTTCCGACAGCGGCCTGCCGCTTTCCATCCTGCAATCGCTGGCTCCGCCAGCCGCAGACCAGCTTGCCGATGGCGCCGCGCTGGCCGAACGCATCGGGTCAGTGGTCTCGGGCCTGCTGTCGCTGCTGAGCCGCGATGCCGATGCGCTCAAGAGCCGCGAGCACATCCTGCTTTCGAATCTGCTCGACCATGCCTGGCGTGCCGGCAATGCCGTGGACCTGGGGTCGCTGGTGGCCCTGGTCCAGAAGCCCCCCATCGACAAGCTCGGCGCGCTGGATCTGGAAACCTTCTTCCCCGCGAAGGAGCGCATGGAACTCGCGCTGGCGATCAACGGCCTGCTGGCCTCGCCGCGCTTTGCCACCTGGACGCGCGGCGAGTCGCTGGATGCGCAGCGCCTGCTGTTCACGCCCGAAGGCAAGCCGCGCATCGCGATCATCTCGATCGCGCACCTGAACGACGCCGAACGCATGTTCGTGGTGACGCTGCTGCTGAACGAGGTGATCGGCTGGATGCGCCGCCAGCCCGGCACCTCCTCGCTGCGCGCCATCCTCTACATGGACGAGATCTTCGGCTACTTTCCGCCGACCGCGAACCCGCCGTCGAAGCAGCCGATGCTCACGCTGCTCAAGCAGGCGCGCGCCTTCGGCGTGGGTTGTGTGCTGGCCACGCAGAATCCGGTGGATCTGGACTACAAGGGCCTGGGCAATACGGGCACCTGGCTCATCGGCCGCCTGCAGACCGAACGCGATCGCGACCGGTTGCTCGATGGGCTGACCAGCGCGCTGGCCGGCGAAGGCCCGTCGCGTGAACAACTGGCGCAGTGGCTGGGCTCGCTCACGCAGCGCGTGTTCCTGATGCGCAATGTGCACGATGATGCACCGGTGCTGCTGAAGAGCCGCTGGGCCCTCTCGTATCTGCGCGGCCCGCTCACGCCACCGGAAATCTCGCGGCTGATGGGGCCGCGCAAGCAGGCCGCAGCAACCAGCGGCGCCGCGCAGACTGCAGCGGCTGCGCCTGCAGCCGCCCCTGCGGCGGCTGCGCGCCCCGCCCTGCCGCCCAATGTGGAAGAGGTCTTCCTGCCGGTGAACGGTGCGACCTCCGGCATCACTTACCGCCCGCGCGTGCTGGGGCTGGCCAGGCTGCACTATGTGGACAAGAGCGCCGGCATCGACGAGTGGCAGTCGCTGGCTCTTGCCGCGGCGATCTCCGACGATGGCCGGGATGCACTGTGGAGCGAAGCCGATGAAACCACCGCCGCGGTGACCCGCGAACCCGTTGCCGGTGCCGGCTTCGCCGAGATTCCCGCGGCCGCGCAGCGCGCCGCAGTCTATGGAGAATGGGGCAAGGCACTGGCCACGCAGCTGTACCAGGACCGCGCGCTGCAAGTGCTGGCCTGCGACACGCTGAAGCAGACCTCGCGCGCGGGCGAATCAGAGGGCGATTTCCGTGCGCGCCTGACATTGACCGTGCGCGAGCAGCGCGATGCCGAAGCCGAAAAACTGCGTCAGAAGTTCGCGCCGATGCTCACCACCTTGCAGGGGCAGCGGCAGCGTGCGCTGGAACGCGTGGAGCGCGAGAAGGGCCAGGCCTCGCAGCAGAAGATGCAGGCGGCCATTTCCATCGGCACTTCCATTCTCGGCGCCTTCCTCGGACGCAAGGTGCTGTCGAGCTCGAATGTCGGGCGCATGGGCACGGCGGCACGTACGGCTTCGCGCATCGGCCGCGAGTCAGCCGATGTGGAACGCGCAGAGGGCTCGGTGGAGCAGATCGACCAGCGCATCGCGGAGCTGAACAAGGAACTGGAATCCACCATCGCCGCGCTCGATACGCGACTGGACGCACAGAGCATCACGCTGCGTGAACTCACCATCGCACCTCGCAAGAGCGATATCGCGGTAGGCAAGGTGATGCTGCTGTGGACACCCTGGCGCATCGGCAGTGATGGCTTTCCGGTGAGTGCCGCCTGATGCCTTCCTTCGACGCAGTCTCGGAACTGAACAGCCACGAGGTCACGAACGCAGTGGACCAGGCCAGCCGCGAACTGGAGCAGCGCTTCGATTTCCGCGGCACCGGCGCCACGTACTCGCGCGAAGACAACGAGCCCTTTGTCATCCTGATGAAGGCGCAGGCCGAGTTCCAGTTGAAGCAGATGCTCGATATCCTGCGGCTCAAGCTCGCCAAGCGCGGTATCGACGTGAACTGCCTGGAGATCAAGGACATCGACAAGAACCTCGGCGGCACGCGCCAGAACGTGGTGCTCAAGCACGGCATCGACCACGAGATCGGCAAGAAGATCGTCAAGCAGCTGAAGGAATCCGGCCTGAAGGTGCAGGCGCAGATCCAGGGCGACAAGGTGCGCGTCACCGGCAAGAAGAGGGACGACCTGCAGGAGGCCATCGCGTTGCTGCGCAAATCCGAGCTGGGTGTACCTTTGCAGTTCGACAATTTCCGGGACTGAGCAGCGGGGTCGCGCATGATGCAGAAGCGATTGATAGAAGAAGGTTTCAATCGCCGTTATGTGCTGCTGCCAATGCTGCTGGCCATTGCCCTGGTATCGCTGGGCTACTGGATCTCCCAGCAGGGCCGCGCCCACGCCCGCAAGCTCATCGAGGAGGTGCGCGAGCGCCAGGACGTGATCCGGCTGCTGACCGAGGCCGGCTACAGGGCCATGGAGGCCGAGAGCGCCCAACGCGGCTACCTGGTGGCCGGTGAACAGCAATACCTGGCGCCGCTGGAAACAGGCCTGGCCGAGGCGCGCGCGCTGATCGCCGAGCTGCGCGAACATTATCGCAAGGCCGATCCCGCGCAGCTGCAGGTACTGGATTCGGTCAGTGAGGACCTGGACGTCAAGGCGGACGAAATGCGCAGCTCCGTGGCGCTGGCGAAGGAGGGCCGGGGCAAGGAGGCCGTGGCGCTGGTCAAGACCGACCTCGGGCTGTACCAGATGGTGGCCATCAGCGAGACGCTGGAAAAGCTGCGCACCATCGAGCGGCAGAAGGTGTTCGACGGGCTCGATGAATGGAACCAGGCCACGCGCGTCAACATCTTCATCAACACGGGCAACCTGGTATTCACCATCGGCATCCTGTTGCTGCTGGGCCTGCTGACCACGCGCGACATTCGTCGGCGCCACGGCTATGCGAAGGATCTGGCCATCCAGATCGAGGCGCGCACCTCCGAACTGCGCGATCTCAGCCGGCACATGAGCCGCGTGGTGGAAGCCGAAAAACACGCGCTGGCGCGCGAACTGCACGACGAACTGGGGGGGCTGCTGGTGGCCATGCGCATGGACATTGCGCAGATCCGCAAGCGCACGGGCAACGACTCCACTGCCGATCTCAAGGTGCGCTGGGAGCGCGTCGAGCAGGCGCTGGCGCAGGGCCTGGAACTCAAGCGCCGGGTCATCGAGGACCTGCGCCCCACCCTGCTGGACAACATGGGCCTGTTCACGGCACTGCAGTGGCTGGCCAGCGAGCGCAGCGAACTGGCACAGTTGACGCTGCATACCGAAGGGCTCGACGAAGACATCCAGCTGCCGCAGGAAACGGCCATTGCGGTGTTCCGGACGGCGCAGGAAGCCATCGCCAATGTGGTCAATCATGCCAAGGCATCACGCCTCGAGGTGAAGGCCGCGCTCGGCGAGCGGCTGGTGCTGGAGATCGCCGATGACGGCCAGGGAATTCCCGTCGGCGCGGAAAGGCGCACGGGGTCGCATGGACTCAGACAGATGCGGTTCCGGATGGAATCAGTTGGCGGCGACCTGAAGGTCACGGCCCGTGAACCCAGGGGGACATCGATCGTGATTTCCGTGCCGCTCGACCACGGGGCCGGCGCGAACCCCTAGTTCATGCCGGCGCGCATCTGCGCCACGATTTCCGGCAGGCGCTCGAAATCCTTTTCCTTGTTCAGGAAGTACTCGACGCCGAGCCGTCGGGCACGCTCGCGATACTGCGGCAGCGAGTAATTGGTCATCACGATGGTCCGCGGTCGCCGCGCGCCCACTGATTCGAGCACGCCAAAGCCGGTGCCGACCTTCAGCTGCAGGTCGAGAATCAGCAGGTCAATCTTCATTTCGCGCAGCGCCCGGATTGCAGCCGGCTCGTCCTCGACGGTGGCCACCACGCGCACGCCTTCTTCCTGGGTCAGCAACTCGCGCAAGCGCTCGGCGATGCGCGGGGAATCCTCGACCAGAAGTATGGCGAGCGTGTTGCGTGAGATCCCGTCCACCATCAGTTCATCAACCCGTTACGCAGTGCGTAGGAGGTGATGTCGGCATTGGACTTGAAGCACATCTTCTCGAGCACGCGGCTGCGATAGGTGCTCACGGTCTTCACGCTCAGCGACAGCTCGCCCGCAATGCCCGACACCGACTGCCCCGATGCCAGCTTGCAGAAGATCTGGAACTCGCGCTCCGACAGCCCGGCATGCAGCGGTTGGTCGTGGTCGCTGTCGAGCTCGGCGGCCAGCAGTTCCGCGAGGCTCGTGCTCACATAGCGCCGGCCCGACAGCACCTGTGCAATGGCCTTCAGCAATTCTTCCGGGGAGCCGTCCTTTGAAAGGTAGCCACTGGCGCCGGCCTTCAGCACATTGACCGCATACTGGCGCTCCGGATATCCGCTGAGCACCAGCACCTTCACATCCGGATGGCTGCTGCGAACGTGCTTGAGGATGTCGAGCCCGCTGCGGTCCGGCATGTTGATGTCGAGTATCAGCAAGTCGAAGTCGCCCGCGCGCAGCGCGTCGAGCACCTGGCTGCCACTGGCTGCCTCCGCGATGACCGTAAAGCGACCGCTCTCCTGCAGGCACTGGCGCAGCCCACTGCGTACCAGTGCATGGTCGTCTGCAATCAGAACCGTGGCCATGCAAACCTCCACATTCACCGATGTTCGTGATTATCGTCTGTGATCACAGACAGTCCACCACAGCCGTTCGCCCGAGAATGCGTAGGTCCATTCCTACATGGGCCTACGACCGGCAAGCGGACCGGTTTCCTGCGCGGCATTGCGCAATGCGCCTACAGACCGGCTCGCGCATGCGACGCAACATGGGCATAGGCAACTTGACGTAAAGCAGGAGAACAACATGCGCAACAAGGGATATCTGGTGATTGTGATGGGAACCATTCTCGCCGGGGGCATCACGGCCTGCGAGAAGAAGGGTCCGGTCGAACAGGCTGCCGAGGAAGTCGATGAGGCCATCGACACGGCGAAGAACGGCGGCAAAGAACCCGTGGCAGACAAGATCGACGACGCGGTGGACGAGCTGCGCGAATGATCGCATCGGCCCGTGGCCCGGCGCTGTCCACCGACGGCGCCGGGCTTCTTGTTGTTCAGGATCCAGGCTGCGGCTGACGACGGCCACCCACCTTGCGACGCAGGCGCACGCGTCTTGCCTCGTCCGTCTGGCAATCCACCACCGCGCCCCTGCCCAGCACCTGGCCCCAGCGGCGAAAGCGCGGATGCGCATCGAGCGCGATCTTGGCTGATGTCAGGATGGGCACCGCCAGGAAAGCGCCGCCGCGCCCCCAGGCCGTTGCACCGACCAGCACGCCGGCGATCACGATCAGTGGATTCAGCAGCAGGCGGCGCCCCAGCAGCATCGGGGTGACGAACTGCGACTCGATGATGTGCAGCATCAGGAAAGCGGCCGCGGGCAACAGGACCACCGTGGTCACGCCGTGTTCGGCGATGCCGCCGGCCAGGATCACGCCGGTGGTGACCAGTGCGCCCACGATCGGAATGAAATTCATCAGCCCGGCGATCACACCGTACGCGGCGGCATCCTTCACATGCAGCAGCGTGAGCACCACGCCGGTCACCAGGCCGAAACACACATTGATGGCCGTGACCAGTTGAAGATAGTGCGCCGCCTGGGTGCGGATCGAACCACACACCCTGAGCCAGTTGCGCCGTTCGTGACGATGACGCACGGCCGTCAGTGCGGCGCGCCCCACGCCGGTGCCGCAGGTGAGGATGAAATAACTCAGGATCAGGCTCGTGCCAATTGCCAGCAATGTGGCGGTCACGCCGGCCAGCACTGGAGCCAGTGCATCCACCAGCGCCGCAGGCGCTGCATCAGGCGCCTGGGTTGCCGTGGCATGCCGGCCCGCCGCCCGCATCAGCAACTGCTGACCGGCATCCATGATTTCCGGCACGCGCTCACCGAGCTGTGCCAGCGGCTCGCGCACGGTGTAGAGAATGCCGCCACTGATCGCCACGATGCCGATCAGCGCGCCCAGGGAAGCCAGCCCACGCGGGATGCCCAGGTGCGCGGCGCGATTGACCACGGGGAACAGTGCAATGGAAAGCAGCACCGCGCCCAGCGCGGGCACGGCAATGGTGCGGCTGAAGATGATGACTGCGCTCAGCAGCAGGATCACGCAGCCCTTCACCAGCCGCGCGACGCGTTCGCCTTCCGGCGGAGCATCCTCCCTGGTCGTGGCGCTCATCTGAGCCGCGACCCCACCTCGCGGATCAGCGACTGCAACAACGGTAACCGGGTTGCCAGCAGGGTGGTGATGACCGGCAGGCCAAAGATGAGCGCCTTCATCGCCGCGCTGCGCGGGAACACATCCGCTTCGATGCGGCCCGTTTCCGGATCCGGCACCAGCAGCGAGCTCAGCCGCGCCCGGCTCTCAGCCAGGCTTACCTCGACATCGTGCTTTGCCATTGTTCGAACAGCTCCGCGTCTTTTTGCAGCTCGGATTTCAGGACGCCGGTGACCGGACCGGTTGTCGGCTGCGCCATGGCAACGACCCACGCCACTGCTGCGAACAGCAACAGCAGCACGGCGCTGCCGACGACATAGGTCATTCGCCAGGGCGAATCCCACACGGCCATGAGACCGGTCAGCCACAGTGCGCAGCTGCCGGCGATGAATGTCACCGCGGCCAGCAGGGCGAGCGCGATGCGTCGAATCCACGCGCCGCGGTACTCGACCGCCGCCGCGGCACCCAGCTGCGCATACAGGCCGAGGTGCCGCGCCAGTGCCAGCAGTACCGCGGGAAGCCGCGTCATTACTTGCGGCTGCCGCGCAGCAATGCGCCCAGCATCAGGCCGATGGTGGCCGAGGTGCCGATCGCGATCCACGGATTGCGATGCACGTACTGGTCGGTGGCGACCGCCGCCTTGCGCGTGGTTTCGAGGGCGGTTTGCGCGCCACTGCGCACGCTGTCACGGGCCCGCTCGAACGAAGACTGGACCCGGTCGCGCAGTCGCGCCACGTCGGGTTCGTCCATGCCGGCAACCCGCTCCAGCAGTTCTTCGACATCATCGAAGAATTTCTGCAGCTGGCTGGCCTTGCGGCGCAGCGCTTCGTCTGCCTTCGCGCCCACGTCGTGTCCGTTCTTGCTGATGTTTTCTGCCATTGTCGCCATGGTCAGGTCCTCCGTCGGTTGCCGAATATGAAAGTAACGATCGCCATGACCAGGAATACCAGGAACAGGATCTTGGCGATGCCGGCTGCGCCGGCCGCAATGCCGGTGAACCCCAGCAATGCCGCGATCAGGGCGATCACGAAGAAAACGACAGCGTAGTAAAGCATTTGAAGTCTCCCGCGCAGCAGCAGCCCAGGGACCAAAGCATGGCGCACGGGGTCGCGCCCGGCTGTAGGGTGCGACACGCAGCCCCTGTAGGAATGACCTGACGCCTGCGCAGCGCCCCGACACCGCAAGGCGCCCGAGACTTCCTCCCGCGGCGATTCACCGGCATGATGCGCACTGCAAGGATGCTCGACACCAACAACAACAAGCCCGCTGTACCGCGCGATTACCCGCACCTGATGCGCGGGCCGCGTTATGCCTGGTGGCGACCGCTGCTGGCGATTCCGCTGGCCATGCTGTTCACGATCGTGCTGATGCTGGGCATCTACGGCCTCTTCGCGCTGGCAGGCCAGGGGCAGATCGTGCGCGAAGCGTTTGATGGCAACGAGATGAACCCGATCGGGTTCGGCTTCGGCAACCTGATTCTCGGCGGACTGATCCCGGCCACGATGCTTGCGAGCCGCATCATGCATGGCACCGCTCCGGGGTTTCTGTCCTCGGTGGCAGGCAGGTTCCGCTGGGGGTGGGCGCTGCGCTGCACGGCGATCACCGTCCCGCTGTACACGCTGACCTTTGCACTCGACCAGCTCATCAATGGATCGCAGGGGACGATTCCGGCGCAGCAGTGGTTGCTGGTGCTGATGGTGCTGATCAGCACCCCGGTGCAGGCGGCCGGCGAGGAGTATCTGTTCCGCGGCCTGCTGATGCAGAACGTCGGCGCATGGTTCAGGCACCCGACCGTGGCGCTGGTGGTGACCACTGCCCTCTCCACCGGATTGTTTGCCGCCGCGCATGGCAGCGGCGATGTGTGGGTGCTGCTCGACCTGGGCGTCTTCGCGCTGGCCAACTGCATCCTGATCTGGCGCACCGGCGGCATCGAAGCCGCCGTGGTGCTGCATGCGGCCAACAACATGGTGGGGATGGTGGGCACCATCTTCCTGGGTGGCTGGGCCGAGGGATTCGTGGATGAGACCAGCGTGGGCAAGCCCGGGGACCTGCTGCTCACCGTGCTGGTGACCAGCGTGACGGTGCCGCTGTTGCTGCGGGCGGCGAAGCGCCACGGCATCCAGACGGTGTATCAGCCTGCTCCCGATGCCGTGGGCGGCAAGCGCATGACGGCCGGGCTGTGGACGGTGCTCATCGCGCCGCTGGCGCTGTCCGGGCTGTTTCTGGCCGGGGCCGTGCTGGTGGGTGTGATGCGCACATCGGCGCCGCGGCTGCTGCATTACGCCGATGTCGCAAGAACGGTCAGCACAACCCTGGACGGCTGCATCGCCGGCTACCGGATGGAGTCGCTGCCCATGGAGATCCGGCACTTCGATTCGCGCGAGCTGGTGGCCGACGATGTGACCCTGCACCTCGGCGACCGCGTGATCACGGGCAGCAAGGGCATGTTCCAGTTCCCCGTCTCTGCAGACCTGATGCGCACCAACCCGCAAGTGCACGTGGTGCTGCCCGATGGCACGAACATCCGCTATCGCTACATGTTGAGCCTGGTCATCAAGCCAGACAGCGGGATCCAGAAGTGCGCGGTGCCCGCGCCATAGGGCATTTCTGCTGATCTGGACCAGATTCGCTGGCCCTTGAACCCATTGCGCGCGACCAGAATGGCTCCCATGACGCAGGAGCTGTTTCGCCGCGAGGCACTTGAAGCACGCCGCACCCACTGGCTGGGAGGTATCTCGCTGGCGCAGCCGCTGCGGCTGTGGTTGCTGACCGCGGTGGCGCTGCTCGCCGCGGTGACCGTCGCGTTGTATCTGCTGGTGGGCAGCTACACCCGGCGCACCACGGTGGTGGGCCAGCTGGTGCCGGTGCAGGGCCTCGCGACCGTACTCGCACCCTCTGCCGGCGTGGTCAGTGAGCTGCATGCGGAGGAAGGCGCGGACATCGTGGCTGGCCAGACTCTCGCCGTTGTTGCCGTACCGCGGGTCACCATTTCAAGCGCGGGATCCCGCGATATGGAAACTTCACTGGGCGAACGGCGGGCGGGGTTGCAGTCCGTGCTCGACGGGCAGATGCGCGCGCTGGCGGCACAGGCTGGGGGTCTTGCGGCGCAGCTGGCCACCGCCCGCAATGAGCTGCAGCAGATCGAAGGCGAGATCGCCACGCGCCAGCAGCAGGTTCACATCAGCGAGACAACGCTGGCCCGATTGCGCGAGCTGCATCAGTACGTCAGCCAGCTGCAACTCGGTCAGCAGGAAACCGTGCTGCTCGAACAGGTGGCCGCCGTGCAGGCACTGCAGCGACAGGCCGGTGCCGCCGAGCGCAATATCCAGCAGCTGCAACAGTCGCTGGACGAGCTGCCGGGGCAACGCAGTGCCCTCGAAGCCAGCGTGCAGCGGGATCTCGCGGCGCTTGCGCAGGAGCGTGTCGAGATGAATGCCTCTGCGTCTGTGACCATCGCCGCGCCCGTGAACGGCATCGTCGCGACGCAGATCGTCAAGACCGGCCAGGCCGTGCAGGAAGGGCAGCCATTGCTCACGCTGCTGCCCGGCGACGGCACGCTCGAAGCCGAACTGCTGGTGCCGAGCCGCGCGATCGGCTTCATCGCGCCGGGTGATCGCGTGCTGCTGCGTTACCAGTCGTTCCCGTGGCAGAAGTTCGGCCACCAGCAGGGCACTGTCGCCAGCATCAGTCGCAGTGCGCTGGATCTCGCTCGTGCCGATCAACCGCTGTATCGCGTCACCGTGACGCTGATGCGGCAGTCCGTCATGGCCTATGGACAGGCCGAGTCGCTGAAGCCCGGCATGGTGCTCGACGCTGACATCCTTGGCGAGCGGCGTCGTCTCATCGAATGGCTGTTCGAACCCCTGTATTCGCTCAAGGGCAGGGTCGCCAGCGGCTGAGGCCCTGCACAACCGAAATGCCGGGTGCGTTCCCGGACCCCACGGCGCGGGGCTCGCGCCATTCAACCAACGAGGAGAATTGTCATGCGTGAATTGAATCAGATGGAAGT
>Ga0164241_10003754_pt1 | contig 15061 bp, 11 predicted proteins | sample OricomyardsoilBY_FD_108780 | JGI IMG/M metagenome (GOLD analysis project Ga0164241, IMG submission 108780) | Backyard soil microbial communities from Emeryville, California, USA - Original compost - Back yard soil (BY) | ecosystem: Environmental > Terrestrial > Soil > Unclassified | place: USA... | reverse complement strand
GTCGAGGATGCGCCGTTCACGCCCGAGGACCGCATCGGCGCGCTCGAGCTGCAGAACCTCAACGTCGGCGACAACCGCGATCTGCTGCTGCACCACCTGGCGAGCGTGCGTCGCCTGCAGCGCGGGCCGAGCCTGGCTGGGGTGCTGGGCTTCGACGCCGAGGAGTGAGCCGCGAACGTTGGGATCCCAATCATTGGGATCCCAATCGTTGGGATCCCAAGTACCTCAGGCCGCGTCGGTGCGCGTGGCGCTCAGCGTGGTCGTCATGCGGGCGCGCCGCGCCTTGAAGCGCCAGGCCGAGTCCACGATGGTGCGCAGATCCGAGTACTGCGGGTCCCAGCCGAGCTCGCGCTTGGCCTTGCTCACATCGGCGACCCAGCGCGCCTCGATGTCGGTCGAGGCGAAGCGCACGTCGATGGCCTCGCCGGTCACGGCGCGCACGGCCTCGGCCACCGCGCCGACACTGGACCCGTGGCCGCTGCCGATGTTGTAGGCGACGTGCCCGGTGCGGCGCCCGGTGAGGCTCTCGACCGCCATCACATGGGCGCGCGCGGCGTCCACGACGTGCAGGTAGTCGCGCACGCTGTCGCTCTGCACGTGGACCGCCTCGCGCTTGCCCTCGGCGACCTCCAGCAAGAGCGGCAGGAGGTGCGTCTCGGGCTCGTGGCGCTCGCCGGCGAGCTCGCTGGCGCCCGCCACGTCGAAGAGGCGCAGGCTCACCGCGCCGATGCCCGCGGCCTCGGAGTACCAGTGCAGCGCGCGCTCGAACGACAGCTTGGTCTCGCCGTACGGGCTCAGCGGCGTCGTCGCGGTGGACTCGTCGACGGCGGCGGCGCTCGTCTGTCCGTAGACCGCCGACGACGACGAGAAGACGATGCGGCGCACCCCGCAGGCGACCATCATGTCGAGCATCACCAGGCCCGAGAGCATGTTGTTCATGTAGTACTTGGCGGGCTCGCCGATGCTCTCGGCGGCGCTCGTGTCGGCCGCCAGGTGGATGATGGCTTCGATGCGCTCCTCGCGCAGCGCGCGCTCGAGGCGCACGCGGTTGCGCAGATCGGCGCCGATGAAGCGCGCCCCGAGCGGCACCGCGTCGCGATGCCCGCGGTAGAGGTTGTCGTAGACCACCACGTGGTGCCCACGCGCGAGCAGCTGCTCTGCCACGACGCTACCGATGTACCCCGCTCCGCCGGCGACCAAGACCCGCATGACCCCACCTGCTCTGTGTCCCCGGAAGACCCCAGGGATCGGCTCGCGCCCTCGCTCGCCGTGGGCACATCGGGGCCTTAAGCACCTCGTGTCGGGCGGGCTACCAGGGTCGTGCGAACCGCTCGTTCAGCGCAGGTGTTCCCCGAGCGGGGTCACAACAACTCGGTCTCGTCCTCGAGGAAGCGCTTCAGCTCCTTGCCGAGGATCGACAGGTGATAGCCGTCGAGCACTCGATGATCGAAGGTGCCGCACAGGCGCAGCATGCGCTGGGCGACGACCTGACCGTCGGGGGTGCACACGGGCGTCAGCTTGATGGCGCTCACGAGGAAGATGGCCGGCGGGCCGCCCAGCGGGAAGAGCGGCGCGAACGCCGTCTCGATGCCCATCATGCCGAGGCTCGAGACCATCACCGAGCCGAACGGATCCTTCGGCATGCCGGCCCACTTCATCGCGAAGTTCGGCTCGCGCTGGGCCCACGCCATGAAGCGCACGATGCCTTTGAGCGCGAAGCGTGGGATCTTCTGGATGGTGTTCTTGCTCTTCTGCAGCTCCGGATCCTCGCGGCTGCGCACCTGCTCCACGCGCTTGTCGACCTCGGCGGCGATGGCGACGATGTCCTTCTGGTCGCAGTTCTTGATCTTGACGCCCGAGAGGTCGGCTTTGCCGAGGCCCTTCGGGTCGGGCATCGCGACCTGCAGGAACACATCGACGGTCTTGCGCTGGAAGATGGCGCGGTGGCGCACCATCACGTTGAGGTCCGGGTGCTGCGCGAACGCCAGCGCCAGCGCGCGCGCCACGATGTGCGTGACGGTCACGCGCACGCCCTGCTCCTTGAGCGCCTGGATGCGCTTCTCGAGCTTCTCGGCGTTGAAGTCCATGAAGCCGTAGATGCTGGGATCGAACGGGTGGTCCCAAGCGACCACGGCCATCTGGCGAAACGAGGAGATGTCGACTTTGCCGATGAGCTCGACGTTGGGCATGGGACGGAACCTCAGGCGGGCAGGGTGGGGAAGAGATCCGCGAAGTGACGGACCGTCGGCGCCAGCGGCGGCCCCGACAGGTGGACGAGGTACAGCGTGCGCTCGAGCGACCAGTCCTTCACTGGCACGACCACGAGCCGCCCGAGCTTCACCTCGGACTCGACGCTGTGCGAGGGCAGCACGGCGAAGCCCATGTCCTCGCTGATGAGCTCCTTGATGGTGTCGATCGAGGGGCACTCGGCCATGATGCGCGGCTCGATGCCGAGCTCGGCGAGGTAACGATCGGTCACGCGGCGGGTGGGGGCCGCGGGGTCGAAGGCGACCATGTCGCTTCGGTGCAGCGCCTCGCCAGAGATCGAGCCCGCGGCCGCTGCCGTGGCCAGCGCGCTGCTCGGCGACGCGACCACCACGAGCGGCGTCTTGCCGAACGGACGCCACACGAACTGGTCGCCCGGCGGCTGCTCGGCGACGAGCCCGATGTCCACCTTGTGTTCCTCGAGGGCGCGCAGGACCTGGCGGCTGCGCACCGTCACGATCTTGACCCGCACCTTGTCGTAGCTGTCGCGATAGCGCCGCAGGTAGTGCGGCAAGATGGCGGTCGAGATCGAGTGCACCGCGCCGATGGTGAGGCGCCCGGCCGAGCCCTTGCGGCGCGCGTCGAGCGAGGTCTCGAGGTCACGCAGGTGCCCGAAGATCTTCTCGCAGTGCGCGTACGCGACGGCGCCGTCGGCCGTTGGTTGGAGACCCTTGGGCGTACGGTAGAAGAGCTGCAGCCCGATGGTGTCCTCGAGGGCCTGGATCTGCTTGCTCAGGGCGGGCTGTGAGATGCCGATGCGCGTGGCCGCGCGCCGCATGTTGCCGGCCCGCGCGACTTCGTAGAAGTAGCGCAGGTGGTTGAGGTTCATCGTGTGCGCGTCGTACATGCGCGGCTCCTTGGAGAAGGACTGAGATCGCGCGTGGCTCGTGGGACGGAGACCGGCCGGGACCCTACGCCGGGGCGCCTTCGCTTGACAACCCCAGGCCGTCCTGGGAGCCATCGCCGATGATGAAACGCGCGCTGTCTTGCCTGCTGCTCGTGATGGGGGCCGTGACGACGGTCCACGCGGCCAGGCCGCTCGCGCTCGGCACGCTCGGGAAGTGGCCCGCGGACGTGCTGTTCGTCTGCGGCGTGGCCTCGCTCGACGGGCTCGCCGCGGACCTCGACGCGCTCGCCACCAGCGCCGGTGTGGCCCCCTTGGGCGCGGCGCTCAGGCCACTGCTGGTGCAGACGCTGGGGCTCGGCGACGTCGACCCGGCCAGCATCGACGGCTCGCGGCCTGTCACCATGGCGTTGCTCGACCCGAAGAAGCACGCGCTGCCGCTGGTGGCGGTGGTGCCGCTGCGCGACGGCTCGCGCTTGCTCGTCAACGGGCCGCGCGGGACCCTGCCGGACGCGGCCGCGGTGAAGACGCTCGCGGCGCTGGGCGCGTGGACGCCGCGCACGCCGCTGGCCCTCGAGGCCGCGCTGGCCACGGCGAGCGAGAGCTACGCGGCCGAGGTCGCGGCGCTACGCGCGCTGCTGCGCGGCGCGATGGTCGACGAGCTGTCGGATCCCGCCGCGCGCGACGAGGCGCAGCGGGCGATCGACGCGACCAGCAGCATGATCGAGGCGCTGGCCGGCACCGAGCGGCTGTCGCTGGCGCTCGACCTCGCGGGTGGTGGCGTGCGCTTGGCCGCCGCCGCGACGCCGCGTAAGGGCACGCCGCTCGCGAAGACCACCAAGGACCTCGCCGCGCGCAAGGTCGGCAACGCCGGCTTCGTGCCCGACGACGCCTGGGCCGCGATGGGCTGGAACCTGCCAGTCCAGACGCTGTCCGACGACCCCGACCACGTCGCCGAGACACTGCTCGCCGCGTTCGGACAGGCGCTCGGCAACGACGGCTGGAGCCCGGAGGACATCGCCGCGCTGCACGAGGGCGTGCGCCGCCTGACGAGCGCGCAGTCCGGCTCGGCCATCGTGTGGGCGAAGAGCAGCGCGGACGGGCCGGTCATCGTCGAGTCGCTGAGCGACGTGAAGGACGGCCGCGCCTACGTCGCGAACCTGGTCACGCTCGGCGACCTCGTCTTCCGCAACACCATGCGTGGTCTGCAGGAGAAGCTGGCGCTGCCGCCGATGAGCTTCAAGGAGCTGGTGGCGTTCGCGAGCAGCGTCTTCGCGCCGTCGCTCGGCATGGCCGTGAGCGTCGACGAGGGCTGGACGCGCAACGGCTCGCACATCCTCGGCATGACCGTGGCCGTGAGCTGGGACAAGGTCCCCGGCGTCGACCCGCGTGCGCGTGTGATGGCGCAGCACTTCGTCGGGTCGTCCATGCAGCTCGCGCTCGCGGGCGAGGGCAAGTGGCTCGCGGCGGTCCTCGGTCCGGGCGCCAGCGCGAGCGCGAGCACGCTGCTGGCGTCCGCGCCGCAGCGCTCCAAGCAGAAGCCCGCCGACCCGATCCTCGCCGAGCTCGCGACGGGCGCGGGCTACCTGATCATCAGGCCGCAGGCGCTCCTGCACGCGCTCGTCGGCGCCCCTCCGCGCGGGCCTGAGCAGCCGATCAGCGCGCGCACCGCGTCCGACGGCAAGCGCATCACCGTCACGCTCGAGGTGCCGCCCTCGGCGCTCGGCATCCTGCGGTCACTGCCATGAGCGACATCGTCAACCGTAAGAGCGAGCACCTCGAGCTCGCGCTGCACACGCCGGTCGAAGCGAGCGCTGGCGGGGCCGGCTGGGACCAGGTGCGGCTCGTGCACCAGGCGCTGCCCGAGCTCGCGCTCGACGACGTCGACCCGTCGCTCGAGTTCCTGGGCAAGCGCCTCGCGTTCCCGCTGCTCGTCGGCTCGATGACCGGCGGCACCGACGAGGCCGGCGAGGTCAACCGCCGCCTGGCGCGGGCCGCGGCGCGCGCCGGCATCGGCATGGCGCTCGGCTCGCAGCGCGTGATGCTCAAGCGACCCGAGACCGCGCCGACCTTCGCCGTGAAGGACGCCGCGCCCGAGCTGCCGCTGCTCATCGCCAACATCGGCGCCGTGCAGCTCGGCCGACCCGCCGACGGCTTCGTGCTCGACGCCGACGCGGTGCGCGCCATCGTCGACGGGGTCGCGGCCGACGCCGTCGTCTTCCACCTGAACCCCGCGCAGGAGGCCGTGCAGCCCGAAGGCGACAGCGACTTCGCCGGGCTCGCGCAGACCATGGGCTCGGTCGCGCGCGCGGTCGGTGTACCGGTCGGCGTCAAGGAGGTCGGCGGTGGCTTCAGCATCGACTCGGCGCGTCGCCTCGCGGCCGTTTATGAATGGGCGTTCATAGAGAGCGCGGGGCGCGGCGGCACCAGCTGGACGCTCATCGAAGGGCTACGCGGAGGGCCGCGCGCGAAGGCGCTGGGCGAGCTGTTCGCCGACTGGGGGATCCCCACCGTCACGAGCTGCCTCGCGTGCGTCGGCTACGGTGGCTCGCCGGTCATCGCATCCGGCGGCCTGCGCAGCGGGCTCGACGCCGCCAAGGCGATCGCGTGCGGCGCCAGCCTGACCGCGATGGCGTTGCCGCTACTCAAAGCTGCGGCCGAGTCCGAAGATGCGGCATATTCGGCGATGCTCTCGTTCCGCGACGCGCTGCGCCTCGCGATGTTCCTGACGGGAGCTCGTACGCTCGCCGAGCTGGCGCGTGTGCCGCGCTACATCCCCCCGCAGATCATCCCAGAGGCCTGGGAAGGACGCCGCTCATGACCGAAGCCTACCGCAACAGCCGCCTGCCGGGGTTCTCGAAGCTGTCCGCCGCCGAGCGCCTGCAAGCGATCGCCGACTTCCTGGGCCTCGACGACGTGCTCGCGCTGGAAGCCCTGCGCTGCCCCGACAACGGTCTCCCGCAGGAGATCGCGGCGCACATGAGCGAGAACAACATCGGCCGCTTCTCGCTGCCGCTCGGCTTCGCCACGAACTTCCGCGTGAACGGGCGCGACTACGTGGTCCCGATGGTCATCGAGGAGCCCTCTGTGGTGGCTGCCAGCTCGTTCGCCGCGCGCCTCCTGCGTGACGGCGACGGCATGTGGGCGGAGGCGACCGAGCCGGTCATGATCGGGCAGATCCACTTCCCCGAGCCGCCCGCCGAGGGTGTGCTCGAGTCGGTGCTCGTGGCCCACATGAACGAGCTCGAGCACACGCTCAACCGCCTGCACCCGCGCCTCATCGCGGCCGGCGGCGGCTTCCGCGACGCGCGCGTGCGCAACCTCAAGGGCCCCGATGGCGAGCCGCTCGCGGTCGTGCACATCCACGTCGACGTGCGCGACGCCATGGGCGCCAACGCCGTCAACTCGATGGCCGAGGAGGCGGCGCCGCTGCTCGAGGCGTGGACCGGCGCGCGCGTCGGCCTGCGTATCTTGTCGAACCTGCCGACCCATCGCCGCGCCAAGGTCGTCGGTCGGGTGCCGCTCAAGGTGGGCGGCGGCGACTCGGCCATGGACCCCGACGAAGCGCGCCGCATCGTCGAGGCGAGCCGCTTCGCCGAGGCCGATCCGTACCGCGCCGTGACCGCCAACAAGGGCATCATGAACGGCATCGACGCGGTCATGCTGGCGACTGGCCAGGACTTCCGCGCCGTCGAGGCGGCCGCGCACGCGTTCGCCGCCTACGAAGGTCGCTACGCGGCGCTGGCGCGCTGGCGCGTCGAGGGCGAGCCCGGCCAGGAGGCGCTGGTCGGGCGCATGGACATCCCGCTCGCGCTCGGCACGGTCGGCGGCATCACCGCCGTGCATCCGGCCGTGAAGGCGAACTTCAGGGTGCTCGGCGTGGCCGACACGAAGTCGTTCGCGTGCGTCGTCGCGGCCGTCGGTCTGGCGCAGAACCTCGCGGCCACGCGCGCGCTCGCCTCCGAGGGGATCCAGCGCGGCCACATGCGGCTGCACGCACGCAACTTCGCGGTGCAGTGCGGCGCGACCGCCAAGGAGGTGCCCGAGGTCGTGGCCGCGATGGTCGCGCTCGGCCGCTCGGACCTCGAGGCGGCGCATCGCTGCCTGGCCGAGCTCCGCAAGACCGAGCCGTGAGCATGACCTCGCTGTTGCTCGCGCTGCTGCTGTCGGCGGCGCCGAAGCGCCCGCCCGCGCCGCCCCCGGTGGCGCCGCCGCCCGCCCCGGCCGCGGTCACGCTGGCCGTGCTGATCGAGGACACGAGCCTGCCGACGCGCGACGCGGTCACGGGCGCGTTCGCTCGCCTGGCGCCGCTCGCGCCGCCGCTGTCCGCGGGGCCCGACGACAAGGTCATGACGTTCGAGAGCGGCGGCGTGCAGGTGCACGTGACGCTCGTCCCCGAGCCGCTGGCGGCCGACGTGGTCGAGCGCGCGGCCGGGCAGAGCCTCTACGGGTTCCTCCAGGACTGGCGCCCGAGCCCGCACCGAGCGCGCCTGGTGGTGTCGCTCGATTCGTTGGGATCCCAATCATTGGGATCCCAACCATCGCGCGCGACGGTCACGACGTTCCTGCGCATCGTCGCGGCGGTCGAGGGCGCGGCCCACGCGGTGGCGGTACACGTACCCGCGTTCGACGTGATCGTGCCGCCCGAGGTCTTCCGCGACGCGGTGATGGCCGAGCCGCCGCTCTTGGTCGGCTGGCTCGCCATCGAGCGGCGCATGGAGAACGCGCGCGCCATCTTCGCGAGCCACGGCATGGCGCTCTTGGGGCTACCCGAGCTGACCTTGAGCGTGCCGATCGCCAAGAGCGCCGACGCGCTCGGCCACTTCCTCGGGCTGCTCGAGCAAGCCCAGCAGACGCCGCCGCCGGCCGACAAGCCGTGGCGCGTCGACCTCCCCGACGACTGGAGCTCCCCGTGACGATCAAGGCCTTCGGCTATGCCGCCCAGAGCGCGACCACCCCGCTCGCGCCGTTCCACTTCGAGCACCGTGCGCTCGGCGCGCGCGACGTGCACATCGCCATCCGCTGGTCGGGCGTGTGCCACTCGGACCTGCACCAGGCGCGCAACGAGTGGGGCGGATCGAGCTACCCGATGGTGCCCGGCCACGAGATCGTCGGCCAGGTCGCGGCGGTCGGCGCGGCCGTCACGGCGCACGCGGTGGGCGACTGGGTCGCGGTCGGCTGCATGGTCGGCAGCTGCCGCACGTGTCCGAGCTGCGAGGCGGGCGACGAGCAGTACTGCGATCGAGGCGCGACGGTCTTCACGTACAACAGCCGCAACCCCGACGGCAGCGCGACGCAGGGCGGCTACGCCGACGTGATCGTGGTCGACGAGCACTTCGTCCTGCGCGTCCCGCCGACGCTCGATCCGGCCGGCGCCGCGCCGCTCTTGTGCGCCGGCGTCACCACCTGGTCGCCGCTGCGTCACTGGAAGATCGGCCCGGGCCATCGCGTCGCGGTGGTCGGCCTCGGCGGCCTCGGCCACATGGCGCTCAAGCTCGCGCACGCGTTCGGCGCGCACGTGACCCAGCTCACCACCTCGCCCGGCAAGGAGGACGACGCGCGCCGCCTCGGCGCCGACGAGGTCGTGGTGACGCGCGCGCCGGATGCCTTGCGCGCGCTGGCGCGCCGCTTCGACTTCATCCTCGACACCGTGTCCGCGCCGCACGACCTGAACGCGCTCTTGGGCACCTTGAAGACGAACGGCACGATGGTGCTGGTGGGCCTGCCCGACAAGCCCGCGACGCTGTCCGCGGGCGGCCTCGCGTCGCGTCGCCGGACGCTCGCCGGCTCGATGATCGGCGGCATCCGCGAGACCCAGGAGATGCTCGACTTCTGCGGCGAGCGCGGCATCGTCGCCGACGTCGAGGTCATCCGCATGGACCAGATCAACGACGCCTACGAGCGCATGCTGAAGAACGACGTCAAGTACCGCTTCGTCATCGACATGGCGTCGCTCGCAGCGTGACTGGAACCAGGGGCCAGTGACCAGGGCCGCGCTGGCACTCTCGTCCTGATCGTCAGCGCACGCCCCAGCTCGCGAAGATCCCCATCGCGCGCAGGTACGAGACGCCCGGCGGCGGCTTGCGCAGGAACATCTTGCGCTTGTCGGACGCGCTCAGCTCGGCGCCGTAGAAGCGCAGCACGACGTCGTCGTCGAGCTCGTAGAAGTGGCGAAAGACCTTCCAGCGCTCGCTCGGCTTGGTGGCGTTGAAGAGCAGGTCGTTGAGCAGGTAGCCAAAGCGCGCCTGTGCTTCGTGCGCGCTGGCGAGCGCGTCGAAGGCCTCGCTGTCGCCGAAGACCGCGTCGGCGCCGCGCTCCGCGACGAAGCACGCGAGCCTGAGCGCGACCGGCACCGAGTAGCCGGTCGCGGGGTGGAACCAGCCGCCGCGGTAGCCGCCGACCAGCGGGGGCTGGCGCGGGATGGGGCCGCTGGCGCGCCACGGCATCGGCAGCGCGCCGGACTCCTCGCGCAGGACCCGCACGACCGACAGCCCGCGACCCGCGAGCCACGCGTCGATGCCCGCACGGAAGGCCGCCACGTCGAGCTCGGCGTCGTTCGTGAAGCGCGTGTCCTCGACCAGCGCGCGGCGGCGACCGAACGGCAGCATGTACATGAAGCGGAAGCCGTCGAGCTGCGGCACGGTCGCGTCCATGAGCTCGCACACGTCGGTGTCGAGATCAGCGTCGACCTCGATCTCGAGCCCCACGAACTTCTGATAGCCGGTCGTCCCGGCCGCCAGCTCACGCGGCCCGCGGGAGTCCACAACCAAGGTTGTGGATTCCCGCGTGCCGTCGGCGAGCGTCACGCCACGCGCGGTCACGTCGACGACCTCGGCCCCCAGCCGCAGCTCGGCGTGCGGGGCGCGCGCGAACGCCGCGCCGACGACCGCGGCGAAGCGCTCGGACGAGCACGTCGCGTACGGATGCGAGAGCTCCTTGACGACATCGGGGAACGACACGCGGTAGCGCGGCCAGCGGTGCTCGACGAGCGGCGCGAACCAGGCGCGCGCCGCCGTGGGCACGTGGGCCTCGTGGAATGACCAGGTGTGGTTGCCGCCGATGGTCGTGGCGCGCTCGAGCATCAGCACGCGCGCATCGGGTCGCGCCGCCAGCACGCCGAGCGCGATGAGCCCGTTCTGCAGGCCGCCGCCGACCAACACGTAGTCCCAGTCGCTCATGTGCCTCCGAAGCGGACGAAGCGCTCCAAGAACGGCGTGGCCAGGTCGCGCGCGGTCGCCTCCTCGATGCCCTGGAAGCCGGGGCTGCCGTTGACCTCGAGCACCGCGAGGCCGCTCGGCGTCTCGATGAGGTCGACGCCCGCGAACGGCAGCGCGATGGCCTTGGCCGCGGCGATCGCGAGCTCGAAGGCGCCGTGTGGCACGTCCTCGCCGAGTGCCGCGCGCATCGTCGCGCCACGGTGCACGTTGGCGCGGAACTCGTTGTCAGCGGCGACGCGCCAGGCCGCCGCGAGCGGCTCGTAGCCCGCGACCAGCACGCGCAGGTCACGCGTCGGCGCGGTCTTGACGTAGGGCTGCACCAAGACCGTCTCGCGATCGGCGACGAGCGCGCCGAGCACCGAGCGGCCGCTGACCCAGCCCGGCGCGAGCGCGACGCCGACGCCGCCGGTGCCGGTGCGCTTCTTGAAGACCCAGGTGTCGCCGGACCCCATCGACTCGATCGCCGCGAGCGCATGGTCGACGTGGAATGGCTCGCGGATGGCCGCGGTCGGGATGGTCGGCACGCCCGCCTCGATGAGCTTGAGCGTGGTCAAGAGCTTGTCCGACGCATGCATGAGCGCGTCCGGCCTGGTCGCCGTGCGCGCCCCGCGGATGGTCCACGCCTCGAGCAGCGCGAGCGACCACGACTGCAGGCGCTCGCCGATACGCGGCACCACCACGTCGGGCACGGGCCACTCGACGCCGTCCTCCGCGATCGCGGGGCGCGGCGCGGCCGTGAGCACGACGCGGATGGGATCCAGCCGGCGCATGTCGTAGCCCAAGCCTTGACCTGCTTCGAGGAGGCGACGGGTCGAGTAGTACGCCTCGGAATGCGAGATCAATGTGACAGCCAGCACGGCGCGCACCATGGCACGCCGCACCCGAGCATGCCAAGCTGGGCTCATGCGCTGCATCGCAATCCGATATGCCCTCCTGGTGTGCTTGGTCACGTGCGCCGCCACGGCCAGCGCCGAGCCCATGCGCGTCGCCGTCATGCCGTTCGACAACGCCTCGGGCGACGCCTCGCTCGACCCGCTCGGCACCGGGCTACAGGCCATGCTGACCACCGACCTCGCGGGCGCGAGCGCGTTTTCGCTGGTCGAGCGGGCGCGGCTGGCGGCCATCCAGAGCGAGCTCGCGCTGGCCAAGACGGCCGCCATCGACCCCGCCACGGCGGCCAAGGTCGGCAAGCTCGCGGGCGCCTCGCACCTCATCGCGGGCGCCGTCACCGTGGTCGCCGCGACCATGCGGCTCGACGCGCGCCTCTTCGAGGTGGCCACCGGCAAGGTGCTGGTGACGGCCAAGATCGAGGGCGAGAAGGACGCCTTCTTCGAGCTCGAGAAGCAGCTCGTCCAGCAGATCATCGACGCCACCCAGGCCAAGGTGACGGCCAAGGAGCGCGCCACCATCGCGCGTATCCACACCTCGGACTTCGGTGCCTTCGCGCGCTTCTCCGAGGGTGTGTTCGCGTTCGATCACCAGGACTACGAGCGCGCCATCCAGGCGCTCAAGGACGCGGCCAACATGGACGACGAGTTCAAGCTGGCTGAGCTCACGCTCGACGACTACGGCCTCATCGTGCAGAAGCTGCAGGCACGGGCCCAGCTCATCGACGCCAACGAGCGCAAGATGAAGGCGCTGGCGGCCGACAAGGTGGTGCGTGATCAGCAGCCGATCTTCGACGCGCTCTGGAAGATCGCCAAGGTCGACAAGGGCGGCGACGACGCGCGCCGCGATCGCATCGCCGCGCTCTACCAGCTCGCGCACCTCTACGGCGACATCAACAACACGACCCGCGACAAGGTCGGGCTCCGCCGCTTCGAGGACCGCTGGCTCATGGACCGCACCAGCGACAACCTCTGCAAGGCCTATCACGCCGAGGCGATCGCCGCCTGGCCGCTCGCGCCTGCCTTCGTGACGGCCGACTTCGGCTTCCAGGTGCCGCTCGACCCCAAGACGTACAGCGCCGACGAGGCCGAGTGGCTCGCGCACTTCTTCGGCCACGACGACCGCCGCGACGCGCTCAACGTGCAGCGCGAGCTCATCGACGATCTGCAGCGCGACAGTGACTTCGCGGTGCGCCTGCACCTCGACGGCGAGGGCCACGCGCGCCTCGTCGAACGCGCCTACCAGCTCGGCAAGAAGCTCGACCTCGCGGGTATCGACGCGAAGTACCAGAGCCGCAAGAACTGGTGGAGCGAGCAGATGGCGGGCCGGCTCGGCAGCCTCTTCCGTCAGGCCGGGCTGCTCGACGAGAGCACCAAGTACTTCGCCGAGAGCGGGCGGCTGGCGAGCGAGAGCTACGCCGTCAAGGGCGCGGCCAGCGAGGTCGAGCGCAACAAGGCCACGGCAGCGTTCCTGAAGGCGCACCCGAGCCCGTTGGTGCACGAGTGGCTGCTCGCGCGCGGCAACGACCTCGGCTCGGCCGACGACGACTACCGCACGCGCGTCGTCGCCGCGCTCGAGCAGAAGCCCGTCGGTGTCGTCGGGCGCTCGGCGCTGGCGAACGCGCGTATGTTGTCGCGCAACGGCGACTTCCGCTTCGTGCTCGTGAACGACACGCCGGTCTGGCCGCTCGACAACGGCCGCTTCACGACCGGGGCGCGCAGCGGGGTGCGGCGCGCGTCGTCGTTCGGCTACTACCGCGGCAAGCGCCAGGACGCCGACATCGACCCGTACATCGCGCTCGTCGGCGAGCAGCAGGCCCGCTGGAAGACGAGCTTCGACGTCGCCTACGAGCCGGCGGCGGACTGGTGGGACGACGGCTTCTCGTCATCGGTCAAGGATCTTTCCGAAGCCGGCTTCGTCGCGACGCGGCCGCAGGTGGCGTTCCTGTTCGCGCTCGAGGACATCGACGTGATGACCGGCCAGGACGAGGACCGCAAGGAGACGCTGCAGCGTGGCATGCGTGGCTTCGGTGTGGTGCTCGACGGCGACAAGGTGATGATCGTCGAGGTCACCGAGCCCGAGGTGCACGAGGGCTACGCGCTGGCGCGCTATCGCCTGGTGTACAAGCCGCTCGCCTCGGTGAGCGGGGTCGGTGGCGCGCATGTGTCGGTCACCGTCGAGGTCAGCGGCAAGAACGTCAGCGCCAAGGTCGGCGGCAAGTCACTCGCGGCCACGCTGCCGCGCGCGGCCCAGGGCTTCAGCGGCTTCGCGTTCCTGCACCCCGGCTACGCGAGCATCGACAAGCTCAAGCTGTAGTCGCTAGCTGACCTCTTGCGTCTTCACGAGCGCCGCGTAGACGCCGTCGTGTGCGATGAGCTCGGCGTGCGTGCCGCGCTCGACGACCTTGCCGTGCTCGAGCACGAGCAAGACCGACGCGTGCCGGACGGTCGACAGGCGGTGCGCGATGACCAGCGTGGTGCGCCCCGCCATCAGGCGCTCGAGGGCGGCCTGCACGAGGCGCTCGTTGGCGGCGTCGAGGTGGCTGGTCGCCTCGTCGAGGATGAGGATCGCCGGGTCGGCCAGCATGGCGCGCGCGATGGCGACGCGCTGGCGCTCGCCGCCCGAGATCTTGACGCCACGCTCGCCGACGAGCGTGTCGAGCCCGTCGGGCAGGCGCTGGATGAACGCCTCGAGGCTCGCGTCGCGCACCACGCGGGCGATGGCGTCGTCGCTCGCGTCGGGGCGCCCGTAGCGGATGTTGTCGCGCAGCGTGCCGCTGAACAGCACCGGATCCTGCGCGACGGTGGCGATGTCCTTACGCAGCTCGGCCAGGCGCACGCGCTTCACGTCGACGCCATCCACCTCCACGACCCCGCTCGTGGGATCCCAGAAGCGCTGCAGCAGCGCGGCGATGGTGGACTTGCCGGCGCCCGAGCGACCGACCAGCGCGATGACCTCACCGGGCTCGGCGCGGAAGTCGACATCGTCAAGCACCTTGACGTCCGGACGAGCCGGGTAGGTGAAGCTCACGCCCGCGAACGCGAGCCGCCCGCTCAGGCGCGCCGGCAGCGCCACGGGCGCCGGTGGATCACGCAGCGCCGGCACCTCGTCGAGCAGCTCGAAGATGCGCTCGCTCGCGCCCATGGCGCGCTGCAGGTTGCCCCACAGGTTGGCCAGCGTGGCGAGCGAGGTCGCGACCATCAACGTGTAGATGAGGAAGACCGTCATCGCGCCGGGCGTGAGCGTGTGCTCGACGACCTGGCGGCTGCCTAGCCACAAGAGCGCCACGACCGCCCCGAAGGCCGCGATCTCGACCACGCCGATGAACGTGCCACGCGCCAGCGCGAGCTTCAGCGAGGCGACGAACGAGCCCTCGACCTTGGCGCCATAGCGCGCCCCCTCGAAGGCCTCGGCCCCGAAGATCTGCACCGTCTCGATCGCCCCGAGCGCCTCCTCGAGGCTCGCGTTCGCCTGCGCCAGCTCGTCCTGCATGGTGCGTGCGCGGCGCCGGATGCGACGCCCGAAGCTCACCGACAAGAACGTCAGCGGCGGCACCAGGAAGAGCGTCACGGCCGCCAGCGACGGGCTCGTCACGAACAACACGACGAGCCCGCCGACGGCCCCGAGCAAGGACCGCAGCGCCATCGACAGCTCGCTGCCGACGGTCGTCTGGATGGCGCCGATGTCGTCGGTGAGGCGGCTCACCAGCTCGCCCGTGCGCCGCTCGTGGAACCAGCCAGCGGGGAAGCGCAAGAGGTGCGCGAAGGTGTCGCGCCGCAGATCGGTCACCACGCGATTGCCGAGCCAGCTCATCTGCACGTGGCGCCAGATGGTCAACAGACCGAGC
>Ga0164241_10003753_pt1 | contig 15063 bp, 18 predicted proteins | sample OricomyardsoilBY_FD_108780 | JGI IMG/M metagenome (GOLD analysis project Ga0164241, IMG submission 108780) | Backyard soil microbial communities from Emeryville, California, USA - Original compost - Back yard soil (BY) | ecosystem: Environmental > Terrestrial > Soil > Unclassified | place: USA... | reverse complement strand
ATCCGGCATTTACTGTTTTGACCAGGGGCAACGCGAGGTGGCGGAAGCGAGCCGGAGCGCATATCAGCGGCGCCTGGAAGAGCGAAGTGCCGGAGCTGTGACAACGGAGATCCTGGAGGTCGGCCCCTTCTATTACGCCGAACCCTATCACCAGCAGTATCTGGCGAAAAACCCTAACGGTTACTGCAACCTGCAAACGCTCACCAAATCTGGGTTGCCGGCTTTGGGGGACATCGGCTCCAGGCGGATTGAATAGTTAAAGGTGCAGGGGGTTGGGTCGCTCGGGGTCACTGGGTTTGGGTGAGCGGAGCCGATAGGCGAAGGCGATGATATGGGCCACGGCAATGTAAAGAGCCTCGGGTATCTGCTCGCCGATTTCGATCTGGGACAACAATTCCACCAGAGCCGGGTTATCGCACAGGGGCACGCCGTGCTCCCGCGCCAGTTCTATGATTTCCTGCGCTTCCGCCCCGGTGCCTTTTGCGGTCACCTGGGGTGCGCCACCGCCGTCGTAAAACAGAGCCACGGCTTTTTGCAGTTCCGGGTTCATGGGCAGCCTCAGGTTTTGATATCGATCAGGGCATAGTCCAAACGGACCTTCTGCGCCGGTGGCGGTTGTTGCGAACATTGCAGCTCGCGTACTACCAGTCCCTGTTGTTCTAGATCCTGCCTCAATTCCCGCAGATGCGCGTTGGCCCGCTCCCGCAGATTATCGCGCTCGGTCCAAAGTGTGATTTCTAGGTCCTGTTCCACGACGGAGATCTCTGCAGCAAGGCCGCCAAGTTCATCCAGCATCAGTTCCATAAATACCCGCCAGCGGCTCTTGCCCTGCCGGCGCTGCTCCTTTTTCTCCGGCCTTCTGTCCGGTTCCGGTGGCAGGCGCGGTTCAAACAAATGCATATACAGATTGCCGTACCCCTCTGGAAAACGAAGAGGTATGTCCAGATGCCACTGTTGGGGTGTTTCAGGATCCAGCAGTTGATTGTTCAGGGTGCGCATTTGCTGGGTCTGGATACGTGCGAGGCTTTGACCCACTTGCTGTTGCACAGCGGACTTCAGTTGTTCCATCCCGCTGATGTTCGGCCGCGTCTTCTGGCGCGGTAGAAAACTCTGCACCAGTCCAAAGAGGAGCTGGCTGAGAGCGTCCGGCATAGCGGCCCGGCCTGGGGTAGGGGGCGTTGGGGTGCTTAACCATTGCTGGATCTGGATCAGCAATCCCTTCACATCCTGTTCCGGTAATTTGCGTATTCCTGTGTCCGCGCCAACTTCCTGCGATTGCAACAGGCGACGCTCGTAAAAGACTCCGCTCTGCTCCAGCGCCTGACGCAGGGCCTGTGGTTGTGATGGATTCAACTGTGCCGTGTTCACACTCAATGCGGGCAGTTTGTTAAGGAGGGTTTGCAGTTCACGCACTTGCGGCGGCAATTTCTCGTTTGGCACAGTCGCCAACTGGCGGTTGAACTCGCTGATGGCCCGCAGCAGTGGCGGCAGCTCCCGCGCCTGAGGCAGCGCCCGCGCCAGGGTCTCGGCGATCAACGGCCGTACCTGGTCGGTGGGTATTTGGCTGAGCTTAGCCTTGCTATGGGGGTTGGCCATCGCTCCTATAATGGCTTGCCCGCTTGAGCCGGCAAGTACTGGTACGCCTGGGCCGGTCAATTTGGAAATTGGCGGTTGCACGGAAGTGGCAGCTGATGCCTGAGCAGCACCCATCAGGTTGGAGGTTGCAGGTACAACGGCGGTGGTTGTCGCCAAAGGTGTGGTCAGCGGTCGATGCGGAAGCTCGCCTGCTGGAGAGGGGGATGGCGGAACCAGCATCAACCCGCGCGGTGTCAACATAACCTGCACAGCTTGCGTCTTTGTCAGGGGCAGGGTGGTCAGGGTGGGCACCAGATGCTGCTGGATTTTGAGTTCCACCAGCTTCAGGGCAGGTTCCTGCAGCAGCGCCTGCAATTGTTGCTGGGCCTGGTTTTTGGCTGCCACAGGTTGCTGACCCAGCAATTGCTGGCGCTCGGCTTCCGTTACCACTTGGACGCGGGTAACCAGAGCCTCCAGGTTTTGGCCGAGGCTCAGTTTCAAGTCCGCGACCAGCTTGGTCAGTTCGGGACTCAGTGGGATCTGGGGATTGGCCGGACCCCGTGAAGATGGGTTTGGGTCTATCAGCATGGCGGCAGCGGTAGGGAGGATTCATTAAAAATAGCAGCTGGTGGCGCGCCCGCCTGGATAGTCGGTGGGCGAAATCCATGACCAAAATTCCATTTGCCGGCTTAACCACTTGAATCTGCTGGTTTTTGCGGTGATTATGCCGGGCTGCGCCGCAGGGCGTCAGCCGCATCGGCGCCTTCAACTACACTGACGGGGCGGGTCGGATGGCGACTTGCAACACGCAACCCCACCCAGTGGCGAGACAGCCGGAAACCCGAGTGCCGATCCTAGAATTCAAAAATTTTATTTGCGAGCGCGACGGACAGGCACTGTTCCGCCCTTTAAATTTTTCCCTCTCCCCAGGTGACCTGGTGCAGATCTCCGGTCCCAATGGTGCGGGCAAAACCACTTTTCTACGCGCGGTCTGTGGGCTTTTCGACGATTGGTCGGGGGAGCTCTTCTGGCAGGGTCAAGCCACGCGTACGCCGGGCTATGAGATGTGCAGCAACCTGCTTTATCTCGGCCATCAGCCCGGCGTGAAGAAATCCCTCACCGCAGCGGAAAACCTGCACTGGTTTTTTGGCTCCCACGGCCGGGCTTTTCCCGGCCAAGTGAGCGAGGCCCTGGCCCAGGTGGGTCTTTCCGGTTACGAAGATGTGTTCTGCCACCAGATGTCCGCCGGGCAGATGCGGCGTGTCGCACTCGCCAGGCTATATGTGAGTTCCGCCGCAATCTGGATATTGGACGAGCCATTTACAGCGATAGATCGCGCTGGCGTGCGCAACCTGGAAACTTTAATTCAGCGCCATACCTCTAAAGGGGGCCTGGTGATCCTGACCACCCACCAGCCTTTGGCTCTCGATGGTGTCCGGCTGGTCGAACTTACCCCTCAGACAGAGATGCCCGAATGACGCAGGCCGAATCTTTAAGCCTGCGCCGCGCCTTACTGGCGGGACTGCGACGGGAACTGGTGATCGCCTTCCGCCACAAGGGCGACCTGGCGAATCCCCTGATCTTTTTCTTGATGGTAGTAGTGTTTATTCCGCTCGGTATCAGTGAAGAGCCGGCGATGTTGGCGCGTATAGCGCCGGGGGTTCTTTGGGTGATTGCCTTGCTGGCAACTCTGCTGTCCCTGGATGGCCTGTTCCGCAGCGACTTTGACGACGGCTCCCTGGAGCAGCTGGTGCTTAGCCCACAACCTTTGGGCTACCTGGTGTTAACCAAAGTGCTGGTGCACTGGCTGGTGACCGGGGTGCCCCTGACCCTGCTGGCACCGGTGCTGGGTGTGATGCTGCAGTTGCCGGTGGAAGGTTATCTGGTATTGGTGTTGTCGCTGCTGGTCGGTACCGGCAGCCTCAGCTTGATCGGTTCCATAGGTGCGGCGCTGACAGTGGGTTTACGGAAAGGGGGGCTCTTGCTTTCCCTGGTGATTATGCCGTTTTATGTGCCGGTGCTGATCTTTGGTTCCGGGGCCGTCAAAAATGCCATTCAGGGCTTTGCGGTAGGCGCTGAATTGGCTGTTCTGGTGGCCATGCTGCTGGGCTGGTTGATGCTGGCGCCTTTTGCTATTGCGGGCGCGCTGAAGATCAGCGTGCGTGCCTAGAGCTGGCGCTGTTGTCGTAAACAGCGCAAACAGAATTTTCATAAATATAAGGTTGATTAAACGTGGCTTGGCAATGGTTTCATCGGTTGGGTTCGCCCAAGTGGTTCTATGAAAAGACAGAAAAATGGCTGCCGTGGCTGGGTTTGATTGCCCTGCTGTTGCTCGTTACCGGGTCTATCTGGGGATTGGGATTCGGCCCCTCGGAAGCCAAACAGGGAAACAGCGCGCGCATCATCTATATCCATGTGCCAGCGGCGATTTTGTCCATGGCGGGTTATTACGTCATGGCGATAGCCGGTGCCATAGGGCTGATCTGGCGAATGAAGCTGTCCTTTATGGTGATGAAGGCGGCAGCTCCCATAGGCGCCATCTTGACCTTTCTCGCTTTATTTACCGGAGCGGTGTGGGGTAAGCCAACCTGGGGCGCCTGGTGGGTGTGGGATGGGCGCATTACTTCCATGGTGGTGCTCTTTCTGCTTTATCTCGGCATAGTGGCCTTGCAGGAGGCCTACCAAAACCAGGATACCGCGGACAAAATCAGCTCCGTGTTGGCCCTGGTTGGCATGGTGAATATCCCTATCATCTATAAGTCAGTGGACTGGTGGTATACGCTGCACCAGCCTGCCACTCTCAAGCTCACGCAGAAATCCAGCATTGATCCAAGCATGGCGTATCCGCTGATTATGATGATTCTTGCGTTCTACTTGTTTTATGCATGGGTGTTGCTGAGGCGCACGAGGATGGAGATCCTGCGCCGCGAGCAGCGCACGAGTTGGGTCCAGGATCTGGTGGCGCGAGGTTGAATTTATGAATCTGGTATTTCAGTTTTCGGACTTGCATTCCTTCCTCTGGATGAATGGCCATGGCCCTTACGTGTGGGGCTGTTATGCCATGACTTTTTTGGGATTGGCCTTTTTGGCCCTGGAGCCGCGTCTGCAACGCAAACGCTTCATTCGACAACAAAAAGCCCTGGCCCAGCGCAAACCTGCGGCCAGGGGTGAGAGGTAATTGATGCATCCCGTCCGTAAACAACGTCTGCTGCTGGTGCTTGCTCTGGTGATCGGCAGCTCCATCATCATCGGCCTGGTGCTGTATTCCGCGCGCAACTATGCGGACTTTTTCTACCCGGTATCCAAAATTGTCTCGGGTGAGGCGCCCTTGCACAAATCCATTCGCGCCGGGGGCTGCGTAGTGCCCGGAACCATAGTGTCGGCCAAAGACCGGTTGCACACCGAGTTTGCCATCACCGATGGGGCGGCTCGCGTACAGGTGGTGTACGACGGTCTGCTACCCGATATTTTCGGTGAGGGTGAAGCCGCTGTCGTGACCGGCAAGCTCAATGACGAGCGAGTGCTGGTGGCCACCCAGGTGCTCGCCAAACACGACGAAAATTATGTACCGCCGGAAGTGGCCGATTCCATGTCCGACACAGAGCGCCACAACGAGGCCTGCAAGGGCATGAACTTCAAGGAGACGAGTTATGGTTCCTGAGTATGGCCATTTTGCCTTGATCCTGGCGCTGATACTGTCGGTGCTGCTGACCGTGGTGCCACTGGCCGGAACATTTACCGGGCGGGTGCTGTGGATGAACTCGGCCCGCTCTCTGGCCACGGGTTTATTTGTATTTACCCTCGCAGCGTTTCTGATACTGGTCTGGTCCTTCCTACAGGATGATTTCACCGTGAAGTATGTGGCGGGCCATTCAAACACCCTGTTGCCGAATTTCTATAAGGTCACGGCTGTTTGGGGTGGCCATGAAGGATCGGTGCTGCTTTGGGCATTGGTGTTGGCAGGCTGGACACTGGCGGTTGCCATTTTCTCCCGGGAATTGCCGCTGCAGATGTTGGCCCGGGTGCTGTCGGTGATGGGTTTTATCAGCGTAGGCTTTCTTGCATTCATCCTGATCACTTCCAATCCCTTTGACCGATTGCTTCCCAGTCCGGTTAAAGAGGGCAACGACCTCAACCCACTGTTGCAAGATATCGGCATGATCATTCATCCACCCACGCTGTATATGGGGTATGTGGGTTTTTCCGTATGTTTTGCTTTTGCTATAGCGGCATTGATCGGCGGGCGTTTGGATACTGCCTGGGCGCGCTGGTCACGCCCCTGGACAAACATGGCCTGGGTGTTCCAGACGCTGGGCATCATGCTGGGCAGTTGGTGGGCTTATTACGAGTTGGGCTGGGGCGGCTGGTGGTTCTGGGATCCGGTGGAAAACGCCTCCTTCATGCCTTGGCTGGTGGGTACTGCGCTGGTGCACTCCCTGGCGGTAACGGAAAAGCGCGGCGTTTTTAAAAGCTGGACAATTCTGCTGGCGATTCTCGCTTTCTCCTTGAGTCTTTTGGGCACGTTTATCGTGCGCTCGGGCGTATTGACCTCTGTTCACGCCTTTGCCACGGATCCCACCCGAGGTATGTTTATTCTTGTTTTTCTGGGCATAGTGGTCGGAGGCTCCCTGCTGCTCTACGCCCTGCGTATTCCGGAAATCCGCAGTGTGCAGGGTTTCGGCGTTTGGTCGCGGGAGTCATTCCTGTTGGTCAACAATGTGCTTTTTGCTGTGGCCGCTGCTGCAGTATTGTTCGGCACTCTTTACCCCATTCTGGTGGACGCTATTTGGGGCCAGAAACTGTCCGTGGGACCGCCCTTCTTCAATCTGGTATTCGCGCCTCTGATGTGTCTCGTGGCAGTGTTTGTAGGTGCGGGTATCATGATGAACTGGAAAAAGACCCGCGGCGAAGGGCTCGTGCCCTGGCTGCTGGCGCCATTGGCCGGGAGCCTGCTGATGGGCTTGTTGTTCCCGCTGTTGGGTGAGACTTTCCATTGGGGCACCGCCTTGGCGGTTACTTTGGGCAGTTGGGTGGTGCTGGCGTCCCTCAGCGATCTTCTGCGCAAAATTCGCCACAGTAAGCCCATGTGGCGCGGCCTGCCAAAATTGACAGTGAGCTATTACGGCATGCTGCTGGCACACGTGGGTTTCGCCATGGCGCTTACGGGTGCAGCGGTCAACACCATTAATAGCGATCATCGAGATTTGCGCATGGTATTTGGCGAACCGCAAACCGTTGGTGGATTCGAATTCGAACTGATCGATGTAATAAATAAACGAGGTCCCAACTACGATGCGCAGGTTGGCGAGGTCAATGTGTTCCGGGATGGTCAACCGGTGGTTACGCTCTTCCCGGAGAAGCGGCACTACCTATCTGACCGGGCTAATGTGATGACCGAAGCAGGCATAGACGCCGGGTTTACTCGGGACCTGTTCGTAGCCCTCGGCGATAAACTTGATAACCGCGCCTGGTCTGTGCGCATTCACTATTATCCTCTTGTGCGCTGGATATGGCTCGGCGCCATCATGATGGCGCTCGGTGGTGCCTTGGCGGTGCTGGACAAACGCTATCGCATGAAACGTGCGGTCGCCGAACGTGATATGCAAAAAGCTGGCGTCGCAGCTGCAACCTGAAGGTTGGTTTTTTTAACGATCCAATTTAAGTCTTTGATTAATGAAACGATTCAAACTGTTTATTCCTTTTGCGGTATTCGCTCTTATGTCAGGCCTGTTGTATGTAGGCCTGAGTTTGGAGCCGAATGAGCTGCCGTCTGTGTTGATCGGTAAACCCGTACCGGAATTCGCGTTGCCGGATCTCGAAAATCCGGAGCAGACCATTACGCCGGCCACTATGAAAGGCCAGGCTTATCTGCTTAACGTTTGGGCCACTTGGTGTCCCTCGTGCAAATATGAACATCCATATCTATTAAAGCTGGCCGAGATGGGTGTTCCCATTTACGGAGTTAATTACAAAGATGAATCGGATAAAGCGCGAAAGCTGTTGAATGAGACCGGCAATCCATACAAGGCCAATATCATTGATGAAGAGGGCGTACTCGTAATGGCGCTCGGCGTCTATGGTGCGCCGGAAACTTTTATCGTGGATGCTCAGGGCATTATTCGTTACAAACTGGTGGGTGTGGTGAATGAGCAAGTCTGGACTTCCACCATGGCACCCATTTTTTACGGGATGGACAGGTTTGCGGATTAAGTCATTGATAGCCCGATTGCAGCTTCTAGTATTGAGCCTGATCATGGTTCTGCCGGTGTCGGCGGATGAAAGGCTGGACGCAGCACAAGTGCTGGATATGCTGCAGCGAATTCAAGGGCGCTGGCGCAGCGATTGTCGTCCGGTGGATGATGGCCCCGGTCATGGTTATCAGCAGACGCGTCTGGTGGTGTCCTTTACCCATTTCACGTTTTCCACTATCGAATACGCCAATGCCCAATGCCTCACCGAGCGGTCGCGTTGGCAGGCCAAATATCGGTTCGTGCTTGGCTCTCCGTTGCAGACCCGCGATAGCAAAGTGGCTTTTGCCATCGATTTCTCATCGGGAGAAATTCCATCTGCGGTGGAGACTCTCTATCCCAATAATCTGGTGTATTCGCAATCCGGCGTTTTGCTGCTCGGCCAGGCTCCGCTAAATCCCTCCACAGAGCGCTTGCAACAACTGGACTATTCCCGGGCCTTCAGTCGCTGAATATTGCCTTCGCGTGTCCATATCACATTTGCGCCAGTATACTGCCGCCATTTTTTGGGCGAATACCATTTATTCAGGTGAATGCCGCTTAAATTTCAGGTGACTTACGCTATGGCTGCGATGAAAAAGACAGGTCGTTTTTTACCAGAGTGGGCGCCAGTGCGGGCAATACTGCTGGCTTGGCCTTATCCCCGCGGTGACTGGGAGGGAAATTATGAACAGGTTGCGGCCTGTTATTGGGGAATTCTGGAGGCGTTGAGTGCGGAGGTGGAGGTTTGGCTGCTGCTGCACCATTCCCTGGATGCAAAAGCATTTCAGTTGGAAATGCAGCAGCGTCTGACGAAAGAAGCAACTGTGCAACTGATTACTGACGCAGTTTACGATGACACCTGGATTCGCGACTACGGTCCGCTTTCCACAGGCACGGGTTACATTGCATTCACCTTCAATGGTTGGGGTGGTAAATACCCGGCGCCAAATGACAATCGGATCGCGGAATTTTTGGCTCCGCGGATGGGTGGCCAATTTAAAAAATATGAATTTGTCTGCGAAGGCGGTGGCCTGGAGACGAACGGCGAGATTCTCTTGCTCAACGCCGATTGCATCGTGGATGAAGCGCGCAATCCGGGCTGGGACCGCGGCCGTATAGAGGCATATTTTGCAGAGATTTTGGGTCACAACCGTTTTGCGTGGGTGGAAAACATTTGCCTCAGTGGAGATGATACCGATGGGCATATCGACACCATCGCGCGTTTCGCCGACGCTGGGACGCTGATTTACGCCGGACCCAATCCGCAGCACCCGGATGCTGCAAGCCTGGATCACTTGCATCACCAAATCCAAAATCTGGCCAAGCTGAATGGCTGGCGTACCTTTGCACTGCCGAGCCCGCAGTATCGCAGCTTGATTGATGGGCGCCTGTTGCCCTGTACGTACGCCAACTTTCTTATTGCCAATCACGTCGTATTCGCCCCGGTTTACGGTTTGGCCGAAGATGCTGAGGCTTTACTGGTTTTGGAAAACGCATTTCCACAACACAAAGTTGTCGCAGTACGTTGCGAAGCCTTGCTGGAGCAGCACGGCAGTTTGCACTGCGCTACCATGCAGTTGGCGCAATTGACCTGAACTTCTTTTTACTGGGCAAATTTAACAGGTGACTTATGACCCGAACTGTTACCGCCGCTGTCATTCAGCAAGCTGTCGATAGCAACGACAAAAAACAGAATCTCGATCGCACCGAGGCCCTGGTGCGCGAAGCCGTGGAGCAGGGTGCCGAACTGGTGGTCCTGCAGGAACTGCATGCGACTCGTTATTTTTGTCAGAGCGAGGACACCCATTGTTTTGATATGGCTGAACCGCTCGACGGTTACACCTATCAACGCTGTGCTGACTTGGCGGAATCGTTGGATATCGTGTTGGTGTTGTCCCAATTTGAAAAGCGCGCCGCAGGTATCTACCACAACACCGCGCAGGTGATTGATGGCGAGCGCGGCAGGGTCGGCGTGTTTCGCAAAATGCATATTCCGGACGATCCGGGATTCTACGAAAAATTTTATTTCACGCCCGGTGATGCCGAAGGTGGGCTGATGGGTTTTACGCCGGTGGCGACGCGTTTCGGCAAACTCGGTGTATTGGTGTGTTGGGATCAGTGGTACCCGGAAGCGGCTCGGCTCATGGCTTTGGCCGGCGCTGACATGCTGATTTACCCAACGGCAATCGGCTGGAATCCTGAGGATGACGAACCCGAACAGAATCGCCAGCGCGATGCCTGGGTAACTATCCAGCGCTCTCACGCAGTGGCCAACGGCATTCCAGTGCTGGTAGCCAATCGCACCGGCTTTGAGCCGGCGCCAGGTGCAACTGGGGAAGGTGTGGAATTTTGGGGCACCAGCTTTATCGTCGGACCTCAGGGGGAATTCCTGCTGATGGCAGATTCCGAGACTGAAGGGGCTTTCAGTGCTGAAATCGATCTGGAGCGCTCAGAAAAAGTCCGGCGCATATGGCCTTATCTGCGCGATCGACGGGTGGATGCATACGGCAATTTGACCAAGCGTTGGCTGGCGGACAAGACTTACTGAGTTGCGGTGAATCAAACGGGCGTTTGCGGGCTAGCTGCGGTGCAGCATGCTTGTGCTATGATCCAGTAAGGTATTTCAGGCATCGTGCATCACCAGTGCACCAACGGGAGATCCTATGCTGTATCACGCCTACGAACTGAGCCATGCGGCGGTAGCGCCCTGGCGGCAGGCTGCCGAGTATCAGAAGCGCCTCTATCAGTCCCCTTACAATCCTCTTTCTTATACATGGGCCGGCCGCTCTGCGGTGGCCGCCTTTGATCTGTTCGAAACCCTGACACGCCGATACGCTAAGCCCGAATGGGATCTCCAGCGGACCTTGATCAACGCTTACCCGGTGACCGTGCGTACCCAAGTGGTATGGCGCAAGCCCTTTTGTGAGCTGCTGCATTTTCATCGTGATCGTCAGGAAATGGCGCTCGCCCGCCCTTCCGAGCGCGCCGATCCCCGTGTGCTGCTCGTCGCCCCCCTGTCCGGTCATTACGCCACGCTCCTGCGCAGTACGGTCGAAGCTTTTTTGCCGGATCATGAAGTGTTCGTCACATCCTGGGCGGATGCGCGTGAGGTACCGATTGCCGATGGGCGATTCGACCTCAACGATTACATTGAATATGTGCGTGAGATGATCCAGGTCGTTGGCCCGCAGGCTCACGTGGTCGGTATCTGCCAGCCGGGTCCTCCAGTCCTGGCGGCGGTAGCTCTGATGTCGGAGGATAGAGACCCGGCTTTACCGGCGACCATGACTTTCATGGGCTCGCCTATAGACCCACGCGAATCCCCCACGCTTCCCAATAAAGTCGCATTGGAGCGATCCTACGGTTGGTTCAAGGATAATGCGATCTATTCCGTGCCCTGGCCTAATAAGGGCTTTATGCGGCGTGTGTATCCCGGGTTTTTGCAACTGGGTGGATTTATCAGCATGAACCGCGGGCGCCATTTTCTTGCCCACAAGGAATACTTCGAGCATTTAATCGAAGGCGACTGCGACAGCGTGCAAAAACATCGCGAGTTCTACGATGAATATCTGGCGGTGATGGATCTGACAGAGGAGTTTTATTTGCAGACCATCCGCGATGTTTTCCAGGAATTTAAACTTCCCAAAGGGGAGTTTTACCATTACGGGCGGCGTGTACAACCGCAGAAAATCCAAGAGGTTGCCCTGATGACCGTGGAGGGTGAGCGGGACGATATTTCAGGAATTGGACAAACCCAGGCAGCCCACAAACTTTGCTCCGGTATTCCGGAAAAGGACAAGGTCGACTACATTCAGCCTGGCGTCGGACATTACGGGGTTTTCAGCGGAACACGTTTTCGTACAGAAATACAGCCGCGCATGCGCCACTTTATGCGCGCTTATTTCGATCCAAAGCAGGAATTGGCTTATCAGCGCAGCGTTCAGATTTATGCTACCGGTAATGAGGCATTGCATTTGCCGTCGAAGGCTTGATCGCTGTCGTAATAAATGGTCGTGTCCAGTCCTGACATACGTTGACACTTTCCTCTCTAGAAGTTGAAAAGTGTCAACTTTATTCAGGATGGGTCACAGGAAATAAAAAAGCCGACAAAGCCGGCCGTTTTATAAAGCTGAAGTTTTTTGCAGATTTAAGCGGCGGCTTTTTCGCCAAGGGCTTTGATCTGGGCGTTCAAGCGGCTCTTATGTCGAGCGGCCTTGTTTTTGTGGATTATGCCTTTATCAGCGATACGGTCGATCACTGGAACAGCTACCGCATAAGCGGTTTTGGCGGAGTCCAGATTGCCGCTCTCTATGGCTTTTACCACGTTCTTAATATAGGTGCGCACCATGGAACGCAGACTGGCGTTGTGGGCTCGGGCTTTGTCATTTTGGCGTGCGCGCTTTTTCGCTTGGGCAGTATTGGCCACTGTCTATGCTCCTAAGTGTCATTCAGTGTATTCAGAAATTGGGAGGAAATCGGCACACATCTGTTCGGTGGGCCGTAATCCGGGACGCGGTATTATCCCGGTTTAGTTGCGGGAGTCAATAGAATTTGGTGTGAAACCGAGCTATCTAAGCATGCCCATCGCGGCAGCCATCGCATCTCCCAGATCTTGTTCTTGCATGCCAGGGGCTATGCCGAGCCGCTGGAAAGCGGCGACCTTGCCATAGTCCATGCCCTGATACTGGTCTGGATAAGATTCTAAAAGCGCAACTGTCACCAAGTCTGCGTAGTCCACGTTGGGAATCTGACGGCCGAAATTAAGATGGGCCACGGGCACATTTTGGATTTCTCTGGGAAATTCCCAAGCAGTCAAAATGCGTTGGCCGATTTTTGCGTGGCTGGCCTTGATAATTGAGTCCAGGGTAATGCTGTCCTTTAGCAGGCTTGGATGATCTTCTGCATAACAGAGGATCGGCAAGACGCCAATTTTGTGGACCAATCCTGCGAGTGCCGCCTGGTCTGGGCGCAGCTTGGTGTAATGCTTGCACAACACAGTGCAGAGACCGGCTATTTCACTTGAGGTGTTCCACACCTGCCGCAAACGTTTGTCCACCATGTCTGTTGTGGCTTGGAACATCTGTTCCATCGCAAGTCCAGTAGCGAGCGTGCAGGTGGTGGCCATACCCAGGCGCATCAGCGCCATGTTCAAGTCCTGAATTTCCACCGCTCCCCGGTAGAGCGCACTGTTGGCAACTTTGATAATTCGAGCCGTTAAAGCGGCATCGGCGCCGATGACAGTCGCGAGTTTTTTTACCGACGAGTTGGGATCTTCCGCAACTTCCCGAACTTTCAATGCCATTTCCGGCATGGTTGGTAGAACCAATTCGTCTGCTTCTATGGCGTCATTAATGGCTTGGCAGACTTTTTCAGCAAGGGTATGCATGGGCGGGTCCTGGCAGTGACAAAGACTGGTGCCTCCGCCATAGGGTGGTGGGCGGTCACCATCACTGTTTAGGTATAGCATAGGGCAGGGGCAGCCAAGCGAGTTTGAGCCCGGTTTTTTTATCCAGCAAAAGTGCCTCGCTTTCCTGAATATCGCTGTTGGCCACTACCAGTCCCCGCCAATCCTGGGTACTCGTCGCGGAAGCTACTACCGTAGCCAGGGGTTTCTCCAGATTTTCCGCGCTGACCAGAGTAGCTCCGACTTCCAGGTCCATCCCCTGTTCGCCGCCGACAAGATAGGTGTGTTTTTTCAACTGTCCGCGGTATTGCATACGCGCGATGATTTCCTGGCCGGTGTAACAGCCTTTTTTGAAGCTCACCCCATCGATCAAGTGGTAATTGAGCATCTGGGGGACAAATTCTTCTGAACTGGCCGCCTGCACCTCCACCACTCCCCGCTCCACCCAGAGGCGGTCCAACTCATGGCAGCCAGTGGGCACACATAGGGGGACGAGTCGTTGCCAAAGCTGCTCCACCGTAAGTTCCGGGGTCCAGATTTCCAAGTGATTTTCTGCGTGACGCAAAAGTACCGCTTTGTCCAGAATCAGGCTTTTGCCGGGGAGCGGTAAGGTTGGGAAAGGCAGGTTGGTGAGCGGACCCAGGATGGCCAGAGGTGCCAACGGCGCGATATCCATCCGGGCTTTGGAAAATACTATGTACTTGCGCAGGGCGGCCAAAGCCTTGTCTGCCAGGTTGGCTCGTAGGCGCAGGCCCAAACCGTCCTGGCCACAACCCGCCAGAGTAAAACTGCTTATCATGCGCCCCTTGGCATTGCAATGCGCGCCGAGCAAATGGTCCTGTTGTTCCAGACGGCGCAGATCGCACGTCACCTGTCCCTGGAGAAACTTAACAGCGTCCGGGCCAGTCGCCTGAAGTATCCTGTGCGCAATCATAGAAATCAGGCGCGGGCGGTCTGACGTTTGGTCGGTGTTCGGAGAGGGATTTCCCGGAGGAAACGGCGCAAGAAAATCAAACCAGTTGCTCATAGCTGTTGGTTTACCTTCGATAGGAAGCGGATGATTCGGGGGAGGTTCCGTATAATACGGGCTTTCGTTTAGCAGAAGTAGAGTGAGAAAACGTGAGTTACAACCGATTACGCTGGGGAAGCCGGCGCGGCATGCTGGAGCTGGATCTTATCCTGATGCCTTTTGTGGAGCGGGTTTATCCAACCCTTGACCCGGATGACCAAGCGCTCTACGCCCGCCTGCTGGAGTGCGAAGACCAGGATTTGTTTGCCTGGCTGTTGCAACGGCAGATTCCTCAGGAGGACTGGCAGTGCACGATTGTCCAGTTGATCCGGGCATCCACCAGTGCCAATCCCAGCGCTTGAAATAGAACTCAAACCCTCCCGTATTTACGGCGTGGGTTTGTGCTTCCTACATTTGTCGACCTACCTCCTGTTATTCGCCGTGGTATTACCGCGAGCGCTGCATGCAGGGGTGCTCATGCTGGTCGTGTTGCTGAGCCTGCGCTCCTGGTTTCACTGGCGGAAGTTAGCGCTGTGGCGACGGCTGATTGTCCGAGATGAGCAAATTCAATTGCTGGGGGACCGACAGAAGGATGTTGCGGTCTTGGAAGCTCGGACGCTGCAGGCGGCCTGGTTGGTGGTCCTACCTCTGCGCCTGTCGTCCGGCAGGCTTTGGCTGCCGGTACTGCCCGATTCGGTTTCAGCAGGTGATTGGCGGCGTTTACGGACTTGGTTGAATTCGGGGATTCGCAAGGTTAAGCATTAACTGGCGCTGTTTATTATTATTCGCCAGTCTCTGCCCTACCTCTTCTGTTTACCGGATTGCCGGCGTGGGGTTTGCTGCGT